>ENA-OYZX01001651-OYZX01001651.1-human-gut-metagenome-genome-assembly--contig:-NODE-1651-length-9393-cov-8.463911_pt1 | contig 9393 bp, 9 predicted proteins | sample MGYA00243296_ERZ653489 | MGnify/ENA primary metagenome ERZ653489 (study PRJEB26926, sample SAMN06165098) | human gut metagenome | biome: ENVO:00009003; feature: ENVO:2100002; material: ENVO:00002003... | reverse complement strand
GGCAAAATTCTGCGTTTCCTCGTGGGTCAGATCCTTGCGGAGCCAGTTGGCGTTCGGCCCCGCTTCATTCATGCCCACAAGGCCGATGGTGGAGAAATGGTTATCAAAGCCGCCGAGATAGCGTTTGGTATAGGGATACAACCCTTCTTCCAAAAGCTTTTCTACCGTTGTGCGCTTGATCTTCAGGCTGCGGGCGGCAAGATCCATCATGCGGTCCAGCCGGACGAAGAAATCCGCCTCATCCTTGGCAAGGTACGCGATGCGGGGCAGATTGATGGTCACGACGCCCACAGAGCCGGTGGACTCGCCGCTGCCGAAGAAGCCGCCGCTTTTCTTGCGCAGCTCCCGCAGATCCAGCCGCAGGCGGCAGCACATGCTGCGCACGTCGCCGGGTTCCATGTCGGAGTTGATATAGTTGGAGAAATAGGGCGTACCGTATTTGGCGGTCATCTCAAAGAGCAGGCGGTTGTTCTCCGTCTCGGACCAGTCGAAATCCTTCGTGATGGAATAGGTGGGGATGGGGTACTGGAAGCCGCGGCCGTTGGCGTCGCCCTCGATCATCACCTCGATAAATGCCTTGTTGATGAGGTCCATCTCCGCCTGACAGTCGCCGTAGGTGAAGTCCATGGGCTTGCCGCCCACGATACAGGGCTGATCGGCGAGGTCGGCGGGCACCGTCCAGTCCAGCGTGATGTTGGAAAACGGGGCCTGCGTTCCCCAGCGGCTGGGCGTATTGACGCCGAAGACGAAGCTCTCGATGCAGTGCTTGACCTCGTTGTAGCTGAGCTTGTCCGTGCGCACGAAGGGCGCGAGATAGGTGTCGAAGCTGGAGAAGGCCTGCGCCCCCGCCCACTCGTTCTGCATGATGCCGAGGAAATTCACCATCTGGTTGCAAAGTGTCGCAAGGTGCTTGGCCGGGGCGCTGGTGATCTTGCCCGTCACGCCGCCAAGCCCCTCCTGAATGAGCTGCTTGAGGCTCCAGCCGGCGCAGTAGCCGGTGAGCATGGACAGGTCGTGCAGATGGAGATCCGCGCTGCGGTGGGCATCGCCGATCTCTTCATCGTAAATCTCGCTGAGCCAGTAGTTGGCGGTGATAGCGCCGGAGTTGGACAGGATCAGCCCGCCCACAGAGTAGGTGACGGTGGAGTTTTCCTTGACCCGCCAGTCCGACACCCGCAGGTAGTCGTCCACCAGCTTTTTATAGTCCAGCACGGTGGAGTGCATCTCCCGCAGCTTCTCCCGGTTCTTCCGGTAGAGGATATAGGACTTCGCTACGGCGGCATACCCGGCGCGCTGCAGCACCGCCTCCACGCTGTCCTGAATGTCCTCCACGCCGATCTCGTTGTTCCTGACCTTGCCGGCATAGTCCGCCGTTACCTGCAGGGCAAGCAGGTCGATGATAGCTGTGTTGTAGGGAATCTTCGCCGCGTCAAACGCCTTGGTGATGGCATTGGCGATCCTGGCAAGGTCAAAATCCACCCTTCTTCCGTCCCGTTTGATGACCTGGTACATGCTTGTCTCCTCCTGTTCTCTATTGTCCGCGGATCTGTGTGTTCGGTATGTATGGCAAAACGCTGTCCCGCAGCGCCTTGATCTCGTCCTCGCTCGGGGGGCTCACGCCGCCACCGACCAGCGCGCCCGAGTCCGCAAACGGCTGGAGGAAATAGCGCCTCGCGCCCTTCAGCCAGCGGCCGAGCTCCTCCATGTCCCGCGGCGTGTGCAGCGGGGCGCAGACGGTAGTGCGGAACTCGTAGTCCACCGTGCCGTCCATCAGCAGGGCGGCGCTCTCCCGCACCCTGGAAAGGCAGTCGATGCCGCCGCAGGTTTCCGCATAACGAGAAGGGCTGTTCTTAATGTCCATCGCCACATAGTCAAGAACGCGCTCCTGCAGAAGCGCCTTGAGCATGGCGGGGTTGGTGCCGTTGGTGTCCAGCTTGACGGCATAGCCAAGACGGCGAAGCTTTTCGAGAAACTCCGGCAGCTCCAGCTGGAGCGTCGGTTCCCCGCCGGTGATGCAGACACCGTCCAGCTTTCCTTTCCGCCGTTCCAGAAAGGAAAGTACCTCCGCTTCCGGTATTTCCGACCCTTCGCTTTGCTCCGGCAGCACCAGGCCCGGATTATGGCAATAGGGACAGCGCAGATTACAGCCGGATAGGAACACCGTACAGGCGACCTTGCCGGGGTAGTCCAGCAGCGTCAGTTTCTGTAATCCGCCAATGCGCATGGTGATGCCTCCCTCCTCCTAAGCGAGAATGTGTAACACAATAATCATACCGTATATTGTGTTTTATGTCAATATAAAAACACAATATATTGTTTGCACCGTTTGAGTATTTTCATCAGGCGCAACTCCTCCTGTCCGGTATCTGCCGGACAGGAGTGGACAGTAAAGCAGGCGGCGCTCAACTTCGGTTGAGTGCCGCCTGCTTTTGCACATCTAAGGGTTGAAAATCGCTTGTTTTTCCCTCTGTGTGGCATTGTTCAAAAGCGAGCATATCTGGCTTCATCTATAGCATACAACAGGGGGTGTCCAAAAGAACGGACAGCACATAGGCGTACCCTGCGGGAAGGTAGTAATTACAGTACAACACCGTAGTTGCAGCTCAGACTCTTGTTCGAGATAATGGCGTTGGAGATGTTATTATGGATATGATCTTAAAAACGATGCGTAATGGATGTAATCCCTTGGATGAGATGGAGCAAGTCCTCCCAGCAGAACACGAAGATGCATTGAACCGTTACGAGTCTGCGTACAAAGTAATTCGTCAAAGTGAGATACAGGCAACGGCAAAATCTTCCTCGCCGCAGTTCAGGGTGGAAATGCGGTAATCCACTCGCGGCACAAGCCGCCTTTCTGCGTCCAGCGTGGGCTTCATGGTAAACTCGTCGTGTGTAAAGGTCAGGTATTTTTCTGCGTCGCCATAGTTGGCGTTTTTAGAGCTGATATGTTTGAACGTTGCCAACGGCTTCACCTACCTTTTCCAAAACCTCAAACTTCAAAGCGGCGAGATTGGAAGCCGCCGCCCGCACCTCTGCTGCAAGCTGGTGATAGGGATTGTGCCAGTCATTGATAGCACGGGTGATCTGATTGAGGTTATTTCCAATCCTGCCGTATTCGGCGGTCAGCTTCCCGAGTGCGGCAAGCAGCTCGTCGTTGACCGGGGAAATCGTGACAACGGGGCGAATGCTTGCGCCCTGAATGGCTCTGTGGATAAACTCAGACTGACTGATGCCGTAGGGCGCAAGGCGGGCGTCAAAATCGGCATTCGTCGCTGCTACTTATTCTGTTTTTATGGCAACGCAACAGTGGTGGGATTACAACGCACCAATGGGAACATCGCTAACACCATCGAGTCATTGACCGCTGAGATTTTCTTTCTCTCTACCCTTACTACAATCTCAAAAACGCTTTTTGGCCACTTCTGCAAATAAAGCGTTTGCGATAAACCGTCCTGTCCGCTTTTCACCACTACTACAGTCTGGTGTGGGCGAGTTGGCAAAGCCGGACACCAAAAATTGGACAAGACTTTCGCCTTGCCCAATCTGCACAAGCAATCTCCTCATCTTTATTCAATCTTAATACGTCGCAAATGTCCCTTATCCGCTCTTAAAATCTCCGGCTGTATAATATAGCCATCACAGAAATAAGGAGCTGCCTTTATGCCGGAAGAGATCATTCGCCGAAAGCGCCGCCTTTCGTCTTTTCAAATTATCATATTAGGTTTTGCCGGGGTCATTCTGCTCGGAGCGCTGCTGCTGATGCTGCCGATCTCCACGACTGGAGGGAATGTAACTCCATTCAATGAAACGCTGTTTACAGCAACCTCTGCCGTCTGCGTGACAGGGCTTGTGGTGCAGGATACAGGCAGCTACTGGTCAACCTTTGGGCAGGCGGTTATTCTGGCGCTGATCCAAATTGGTGGTCTTGGTGTCGTAACCGTAGCAGCATCGTTTGCGCTGTTGTCCGGGCGAAGAATCTCTCTGATGCAGCGCAGCACCATGCAGGATGCAATTTCAGCACCAAAGGTCGGCGGAATCGTCCGCCTGACACGCTTCATCCTGCGAGGGACGTTTCTGATTGAGCTGCTGGGGGCGCTTGCCGTGCTGCCGGTGTTCTGCCGTGACTATGGATGGCGCGGCGTCTGGATGGCGATATTTCATTCCATATCTGCTTTTTGCAACGCCGGGTTTGACATTCTTGGGACAGAAAGCAACCGCTATCCATCTCTTACCGGCTATGCGGGCAGTCCGGTAATCAATATCACGATTATGCTGTTGATCGTGATTGGCGGCATTGGATTTCTGACGTGGGATGACATCTTTGAAAACAAGTGGCGGTTTCATCGCTACCGAATGCAGAGCAAGGTGATTCTCGTCACGACAGGTCTTTTGATTTTTCTGCCTGCTGTGTTTTTCTTCTTTTCAGACTTTTCCGCGCTTCCCGCCGGAAACCGGCTGCTGGCATCCTTTTTTCAGTCCGTCACGCCGAGGACAGCGGGCTTCAACACGGTAAATCTATCCGCGATGTCCGGTGCGTCGCAGGGCGTGATGATCCTTTTGATGCTCATCGGCGGTTCTCCGGGTTCTACAGCAGGCGGCATGAAAACAACGACGCTGGCGGTCTTGATTGCCAATGCCACTGCGACCTTCCGCCAGCGCGATAGTGTCCAATTTTTCGGACGCAGAGTCGATTGCAGCTCCGTCAAGACCGCCGCGACCATTCTGACGATGTATCTGGTGCTGTTCTTTGGCGGTGCGGTCTTTATCAGCGCATACGAGAATCTTCCGCTGTCTGCCTGCCTGTATGAAACGGCATCGGCGGTCGCGACGGTGGGATTGACACTTGGTATTACACCGCAGCTGCGCATTCCATCGCAAATGGTGCTGATCTTGCTCATGTATCTGGGCAGAGTCGGCGGTCTTACCCTCATTTATGCGGCACTTTCCAGCAAAAAAGCGGGGAATGCAAGGCTGCCGCAGGAAAAAATAACGATTGGATAAGGAGCCTTTTCACATGAAAAACATTCTATTGATTGGCACAGGCCGCTTCGGACGGCATATCGCAGTACAGCTTTCTCAGCTGGGGCATCAGGTCATGGCGGTCGATACAAACGAGGAACGAATCAGTGATGTGCTGCCATATGTCACCAACGCGCAAATTGGCGACAGTACAAACGCAGAGTTTCTTCGCTCTCTTGGCATTGGAAATTTTGACGTCTGCATCGTGACCATCAGCGGTAATTTTCAGAACTCGCTGGAAACCACCTCGCTGTTGAAGGAGCTGGGTGCAAAGTGCGTGGTATCGCGTGCCGAGCGTGATGTGCAGGCAAAGTTTCTGCTTCGCAACGGTGCAGACCATGTAGTCTACCCGGAAAAGCAGGTGGCAAAATGGGCAGCGATCCGATACACTGCCGACCATATCTTCGACTACATAGAGATCGACGAGCAGCACGCCATTTTTGAGGTGGAAGTGCCGGAAGGCTGGGTCGGGAAAAGCATTGGCGAACTGGATATCCGCAGAAAGTTTGGAATCAACATTCTTGGCATCAAGCATTCGGGAAAAACCGACGTATCAATTACACCGGATACGGTGCTGTCCGGGAAAATAACGATTTTAGCAGTGGGCGAGTACAAAGCGCTGCAAAAGTGCTTCCGAATCTGAACGGACGGTGAGGGTATGTGGAAGATGTCGTTTTGATCGCTGGGACAGCGTTAATGTTCCTGTTCGGCTGGTTTTTGATGAAGCGGCTGGATCGCTTTCTGGATGAAAATCAGAGCAAATTTCATTTCCGGACAACGAATCCGATTGGGCGCAGTAGAAACCTTCACATCTTGGTGCTATAATATCGTTTAAGAGGGGTGGTGAAAATGTGCAGAACAAAGGAAATGAACTGCCAAAAGAGCATATTCTTGTGTGCCTGTCCTCGTCTCCATCCAATGAACGCATTGTACGAATGGCAGGGAAAATGGCACAGGCATTTAGTGGCAGCCTTACCGCGCTCTACGTGCAGACACCCGGAGACGCTGATATGAACGCGGAAGATACCGTTCGCTTGCAGGCGAATATGCGTCTGGCTCAGCAGCTTGGCGCAGAGATCGTCACAACGCATGGTGAAGATGTGGCAACACAGATCGCGGAATATGTGCGGCTCTCTGATGTGACCAAAATTGTGATTGGGCGAAGCGGCGTACAGCGGCGGCATTTTTGGAGTGAACCGACGCTGACAGAACGGCTCATTGCGCTTGCACCAGAGGTGGACATTCATATCATTCCGGATGTGGAAGCCTATAAGAGCTACCGCAGGAAACGGCTGCTTACCATCCGTCCGGCGTTTCCGACCGCATGGGAACTGCTTCTGACCATCGGGATTCTGGCAGCTGCGACGGTCATCGGATGGGCCTTTCTGCGACTCGGCTTTGCAAATGCCAATATCATCATGGTTTACCTGCTGGGGGTGCTTCTGACTTCCGCTTTTACCAGCGGATATACCTGCGGTGTGCTGTCCGCTTTTTTGAGTGTCATCCTGTTCAATTATTTTCTGACGGAACCCCGGCTGTCTTTGGCAGCCTATGGCAGTAAATACCCAATAACCTTTGCTGTCATGTTTGCAGCGGCGCTTTTGACCGGTACGCTTGCCGCAAAGCTCAAAGCCCATGCACAGCTATCCGCGCGGGATGCCTATCGGACAAAACTCCTTTTTGATATGAACAGGCAGCTTCAAAAGGCGGAAACACCGGATGAGGTCTATCAGATGACCGCGACGCAGATACAGAAGCTCATGCAGCGGGACGTTTTGATTTATCCGGCACAAGGCGATGCGCTGCTGGATGGGAATGTTTATCCGGCAGACGGAAGCAGTCCATACAGCATCCCGGATACTGACCAGGAACAGGACGTGATTCAGTGGGTCTGGCAAAACCGAAAGCGTGCTGGCGCAACGACGCAAAACTTTCCAAAGGCAAAACGGCTGTATCTTGCCATTCGTACCGGGCAGCAGGTTTTCGGCGTTGTCGGGATTCCGATGGAGAAGCAAACGCAGCCTGACGCATTTACATCCAGCGTGCTGTTTTCCATTCTCGGCGAGTGCGCTCTGGCGCTGGAAAGCCTACGCAACGCCGAAGAAAAGGAAAAAGCCGCCGTCCTTGCAAAGAACGAACAGCTTCGTGCAAACCTTCTGCGTTCAATTTCCCATGACCTTAGGACCCCACTGACCTCCATTTCCGGCAACGCGGATACGCTGCTGCACAGCTATAACGTGCTGGATGAACAAACGCGGAAACAGATTTTTACGGACATTTATGACGATGCGCAATGGCTGACGGGACTGGTTGAGAACTTGCTTTCCATTACGAAAATCGCGGACGGCAGCGTCAAGCTGCGCCTTTCCGATCAGGTCGTGGACGATATTGTGTCGGAAGCGCTCCGGCATATCGACCGAAGGTCGGCAGAGCATCACATTACGGTAGATTGCGGAGATGAGCCGCTGCTGGTGCGGGTGGATGCAGGACTCATCGTGCAGGTGCTTATCAATCTGGTGAACAACGCAGTCAAATATACTCCGGCTGGCTCGAACATCCGGATCACAGCAATCCCGCGAGAAAATATGGCCGAAATATGCGTCAGCGATAATGGTCCCGGTATCCCGGATGAACTGAAGGAACGTGTTTTTGAAATGTTTTTTACCGGGGGCAATCCGATTGGCGACAGCCGCCGAAGTCTTGGGCTTGGGCTTACGCTCTGCCAAGCCATCATTCATGCCCATAATGGCGAAATGACATTGAAAGAAAATTCGCCGCATGGCTGCATCTTTTCCTTTACAGTACCGCTCAGTGAGGTGAACTTAAATGAATAAGCCGCTCGTCCTCGTTGTAGAAGATGATACGCCGGTGCGCAATCTGATCACAACAACGCTGAAAACCCATGAATACAGGTATCTTTCTGCGCAAAACGGCGCAAGCGCCGTGATGGAGGCGCTGTCTCACAACCCTGACATTGTGCTGCTTGATTTGGGACTGCCAGATATGGACGGCGTGGAGATCATCCGAAAAATCCGTTCGTGGTCAAATATGCCGATCATTGTGATCAGCGCCAGAACAGAGGATTCTGATAAAATCGTGGCGCTGGATGCTGGGGCGGACGATTATCTCACCAAGCCCTTTTCCGTGGATGAACTGCTGGCGCGGCTGCGAGTGACGCAGCGGAGACTGTCGCTGATGAAAACAGACGTAGCGCAGGAATCTCCGATTTTTACGAACGGTGCGCTGAAAATCGACTATGCGGCAGGCTGCGCATATCTTGACGGTGCAGAACTGCACTTGACGCCCATCGAATACAAGCTGTTGTGTCTGCTCTCAAAAAATGTGGGCAAGGTTCTGACCCACACCTACATCACACAGCAGATTTGGGGCAGCAGTTGGGAAAACGATATTGCTTCTCTGCGGGTGTTCATGGCGACCCTGCGCAAAAAGCTGGAACGCGGAAAAGACGGGCAGCAATACATACAAACGCACATCGGAATCGGCTATCGGATGCTCCGCGTCGAATAGCAGGGAGGCTTTCAAAAAATCCATGAATCATTATGCTGTTGAAAACCTGTTTGGCATAGAAGGGCTGAACATCGCATGGTACGGTATCATCATCACATTCGGCATGATTCTCGGATTTATGCTGGCACTTCGCCGGTGCAAAAAAACCGGAGTTGAACCGGATCACTTATATAATCTCGTGCTTTGGCTGATTCCCGTGTGTATTCTCTGTGCCAGAGCATACTATGTGCTTTTTGAGTGGGAGCAGTACAAGGATAACCTTCTCTCCGTTTTTCAAATCAATAAGGGCGGGCTTGCCATTTATGGAGGCATCCTCGGCGGTGTTGCTGTTGTACTGATTTACTGCAAGGTCAAAAAGCTTTCCTTCTGGTCGCTTGCAGATACGCTGATTCCCAGCCTTGTTCTTGGACAAGCCATCGGGCGTTGGGGGAATTTTGTGAATCAGGAGGCTTACGGAAATCTGATCACAAATCCAGATCTCCAATTCTTTCCGTATGGTGTTTACATAGAGGAACTCGGGCAGTGGCATCAGGCGACGTTCTTCTACGAATCTGCACTGAATACACTGCTGCTGATTGTCATGCTGATCTCCTATCCGCATTTCAGAAAAAAGGGATATCTGCTTCCGTTTTACATGATCGGCTATCCAGCGGCGCTAAAAGCTGCTTCGGACGCTGAACGATGGTAACCGAAACGCCCATCTCCACAAGGTTTTCCGCCATTTCCAGACCGATAAAGCCGCCGCCAGCCAAAACAGCGGTTTTCGGCTTCTGATCCTCTACAAAGCGCCGAATGCGGAGGGTATCCTCCACGGTGCGCAGCGTGAAAACACGCTCACTGCTGACG
>ENA-OYZX01001645-OYZX01001645.1-human-gut-metagenome-genome-assembly--contig:-NODE-1645-length-9410-cov-4.477499_pt1 | contig 9410 bp, 8 predicted proteins | sample MGYA00243296_ERZ653489 | MGnify/ENA primary metagenome ERZ653489 (study PRJEB26926, sample SAMN06165098) | human gut metagenome | biome: ENVO:00009003; feature: ENVO:2100002; material: ENVO:00002003... | reverse complement strand
ACGAGATCTGCGCATGTCTCGTGGGCTCGGAGATGTGTATAAGAGACAGTAAACACATATGAGCTTGTAAAGCCGGGGGATAAGATTGCGGTGTGTATCTCGGGAGGTAAGGATTCCATGCTTATGGCAAAGCTGTTTCAGGAGCTTAAGCATCACAATAAGTTTGATTTTGATGTGAAGTTTCTCGTCATGGACCCGGGCTACAATGAGGCAAACAGGCATGTCATAGAGGAAAACTGCAGGAACCTTGGCATCCCTGCCACTATTTTTGAGTCAGATATATTTGATGCTGTATATGATATCGAAAAATCGCCATGCTATTTATGTGCGAGGATGAGAAGAGGACATCTGTATGCATTTGCAAAGGAGCTGGGCTGCAACAAAATTGCGCTCGGACATCACTATGATGATGTTATCGAGACGATACTCATGGGCATGCTCTACGGTGCACAGGTACAGACCATGATGCCTAAGCTTCACAGCACAAACTTTGAGGGCATGGAGCTTATCAGGCCTCTTTACCTGGTAAGGGAGGACGATATCAAGGCATGGCGTGATTACAACGGTCTGCATTTTATACAGTGTGCCTGCAAGTTTACAGATACCTGTACCACCTGCAATAATGAGGAAAACCGCTCAAAGCGTGTTGAGATAAAGCAGCTCATCGCTAATCTTAAAAAGGTGAATCCTTTTGTCGAGGCAAATATATTTAAGAGCGTGGAGAATGTAAATCTGGCTACGGTTGTAGCATATAAAAAGGATGGCATAAAGCACAGCTTCCTAGATCACTATGATGAATAAGACAGATATATTTCAGGAGGGCATTGTATGGCAGATATCATGGATTATATTGACTGGCGTGGAGACATAGGCTTTGATGAGGTGCAAGTAAATGAGGTGGACGGACTGATTTTTTCACAGCTTATTTATGTGCAGATGAAGCCATATATGCCGGATGCAAAGAAGTCATACCTTACGATAAAACAGCTTTCAAGCCTTTACTGCGCGGACCACAGTGATGATGAGATTGAGCAGATGCCTAATCTTTTTCGCCACTCCGCGAGGCTGCTTCAAAAGCTGGCGCACTCAAGGCGCTATGCTGACTGCATTTTGAGATATTATATATACGATATTAGTGAAAAAGAGGAGTCGCAGTTTTCTGCGGTTACGATAGAACTGCCTGACGGCACATATTTCATTTCCTACAGTGGTACAGACCATTCCGTGGTCGGTTGGAAGGAAAACTTTAATCTAAGCTATCTCGATGAGACACCGGGACAGAACAAGGCGAAAAAATATTTAAAGCAGGTGGCAGCATATATTTGTAATGATGAAAATATCAACAATAAAAGCATCAATACAAGAAAGCTGTGGATAGGCGGGCACTCAAAGGGTGGAAATCTGGCAGTATTTGCCGCCATGCATGTGGATAAAGAGGTGCAGGATGTCATTATTAAGGTGTTTAATTTTGACGGGCCGGGCTTCAATCACAAGATGATATATACGGCAGGCTACAAAAGAATTTTTGACAGAATAGAGACATTTCTGCCACAGTCGTCTATTGTTGGCTTATTGCTTGAACATGTGGACGATTATGAGGTGGTAAGAAGCCGTAATTCGGGTCCGCTGCAGCATGATGCTTTTTCATGGGAGATAATGGGCGGAAGTATAATAAAGGCGGATGGGCTGGACAAAAACAGTGTGCGCCTTGACAAGACACTCAGAAACTGGATAGGCAGCATGGATGAGGCGCAGCGAAAGCAGTTTGTAAATGTGCTTTTTTCAATAGCATCAGACTCCAATTTTGAGAACCTTGACCAGATGTCATTTAAGCAGCTCATTGAGATGATAAAGGCTGCCGATGAGCTGTCAAAGGCTGACTGGAGCATGCTTAAGGATACAGTAAGACTCCTGATTTCTGCCGGTGTCGGCGTGGTCAGGGATGAAAAGGAGAAATAAATGTTAAATCAGTTTTCAAGAACACAGCTTTTGCTTGGAAAAGAGGCGATGGATAGGCTAAAGGGCGCAAGAGTCGCAGTATTTGGAATAGGAGGAGTGGGCGGATATGTCTGCGAGGCACTAGTCAGAAGCGGCGTGGGAGCGATTGACCTTATCGATGATGACAAGGTGTGTCTTACAAACCTAAACAGGCAGATAATCGCAACCCGAAAGACCATAGGAAAATACAAGACAGATGTGATGGAGGAGAGGATTCATGATATTAATCCTGATGTCAGTGTCGTGACACACAGGTGCTTCTTTTTGCCGGAAAATGCTGATGAATTTCCGTTTGAAGAGTATGATTATATAGTTGACGCGGTTGATACGGTCACAGCAAAGATTGCGCTTGTCATGAAGGCACAGGAGAAAAATGTCCCTATCATAAGCAGTATGGGAGCGGGAAATAAGTTGGATGCAAGTGCATTTAAGGTGGCTGATATATATAAGACCAGCATGTGTCCTCTTGCAAAGGTCATGCGCCGTGAGCTTAAAAAACGTGGCGTGAAAAAGCTTAAGGTGGTATACTCTGAGGAGAAGCCTACAAGACCGATAGAGGATATGTCTATAAGCTGCAGAACTAACTGCATCTGCCCGCCGGGTGCCGAACACAAGTGCACAGAGCGCAGGGATATTCCCGGAAGCCTTGCATTTGTACCATCAGTGGCAGGACTTATCATCGCAGGCGAGGTGGTACAGGACATAGCCTTTGACAGGGTATGATGAAGAATACAATTACGAAAAGAGAGGAATAAAAATGCCAGTATTTGATTTTAGCGATACACCGGTAGCAAACGAGCATCCGGAGTGTACATATGAGACATTTCATTCGACAGAGACCAAGGCATCGGCCGATAAACCGATTGTTGTGATAGACAATAAGCAAAAGGAATGGGCGCATCATGCGCTCGGTATGTTTACAAATCCGATAAAGCGTACATCCTTTGAATTTGAGGATGGTGATGGGGTGACCAGTGCAGATATCCTGCGCATTGATTCCCGCTTCGTTAGCCTTTTTAAGTGGCTTGGCGAAAATCACATAAAGGTACAGCTTTCAGGAGCCAATACACCTGACGGATACGCAGTATACAGGGTGAGGGAGGTGTCTCTCGGCAGAGGCACAAAGCTGTCTGCAGAGGACGGATTCCTGCAGTATATGATGGAAAGGCTCTTTGCCAGCACCATGCCTGAGGATGAACCTGACCTCGATGATTACGAGGAAGAGGGTGACAGCATGAAGCTCACCAGTATACAGAGCATCACAGATTTCATGACCTGTGCAGGCCGTACACTGCCTGACAATATACTGCTGTGGGCCAGAAGAAATCTGGCAGTTGCGCGTTCAAGCGAGGTATCACCTGAGGAGAGACGCCATGCGCAGAGAGCACTTTCCATCATGATGAATATCCAGTGGAAGGGAAATTACTTTGAGGCAATTGACCCTGTGGAGGCAAGGCGCATACTCGATGTGGAGCTCTATGGCATGGAGAGCGTGAAGCAGAGAATCATTGAGACCATTATCCAGATAAACAGGACTCATACACTTCCTGCCTATGGACTGCTGCTCTGTGGACCGGCAGGAACCGGAAAGTCACAGATTGCATATGCTGTTGCACGTATACTCAAGCTTCCATGGACCACACTCGATATGAGCTCAATAAATGATGCGGAGCAGCTCACAGGAAGCTCAAGAATCTATTCAAACGCAAAGCCGGGAATCATTATGGAGGCATTTTCACAGGCGGGAGAGTCAAATCTTGTATTTATCATCAATGAGCTCGACAAGGCCTCAAGCAAAAACGGCAACGGAAATCCGGCAGATGTGCTTTTGACACTGCTTGACAATCTTGGCTTTACAGACAACTATATGGAGTGTATGGTGCCGACCGTCGGAGTATATCCGATTGCAACAGCCAATGATAAATCCCAGATTTCTGCACCGCTTATGTCACGTTTTGCAGTGATTGATATTCCGGACTATACCGATGAAGAGAAGAAGGTCATCTTCCAGAGATTTGCCCTGCGCAAGGTATTTGAGCGAATGGGAATGAAGGAGGAGGAGTGCGTTCTCACAGAGGACGGACTTGATGCAGTGATTAAGCTTCACGAGAACACATCGGGCATAAGAGATCTCGAGCAGGCTGCAGAGCATCTGGCAGCAAATGCACTTTATCAGATAGAGGTTGATAAGGTAAAGCAGGTGGTATTTGACGCTGAGGCTGTTTTTGAGCTTTTAGGCTAGCAGGATATATTACGGATACAGGAATTGTTACGAAAATAAAAGGAGATTGTCAGGATGAGAGAATTTGGAAAATCCAGAAAATTAGATAATGTGCTTTATGATGTAAGAGGACCGGTGGTGGATGAGGCGGCCCGCATGGAGGAAAACGGCACAAATGTGTTGAAGCTCAATATAGGAAATCCTGCGCCGTTTGGCTTCAGGACACCTGATGAGGTGATATATGATATGTCTCGCCAGCTCACGGACTGTGAGGGGTATTCCAACTCCAAGGGACTTTTTTCTGCAAGAAAAGCAATTATGCAATATGCACAGCTCAAAAAGCTTCCTAATGTGACGGTTGAGGATATCTACACCGGAAACGGAGTCAGCGAGCTTATAAACTTAAGCATGTCAGCGCTTCTTGACAATGGTGATGAGGTGCTGGTGCCGGCACCGGACTATCCGCTTTGGACAGCCTGCGTTACACTTGCGGGAGGCACTGCAGTGCACTATATCTGTGATGAGCAGTCAGAGTGGTATCCGGACATAGAGGATATCAAAAAGAAGATTACAGACAAGACAAAGGCAATCGTAATAATAAACCCTAATAACCCTACAGGAGCACTCTATCCAAGGGAGGTGCTGCAGCAGATAGTTGATGTGGCAAGAGAACACGAGCTCATGATTTTTTCGGATGAGATATATGACAGACTTGTGATGGATGACTATGAGCATGTGTCTATTGCGTCGCTTGCACCGGACCTCTTCTGTGTGACCTTTAGCGGTCTTTCTAAGTCACATATGATAGCAGGCTATCGTATCGGATGGATGGTTTTAAGCGGCAACAAGGCGCTCGGAAAGGACTATATCGAGGGTCTCAACATGCTCTCAAACATGCGTCTTTGCTCGAATGTTCCGGCGCAGTCGATAGTGCAGACCGCTTTAGGCGGATATCAGAGTGTAGGCGAGTATATTGTGCCGGGCGGACGAATCTATGAGCAGAGAGAGTACGTCTACAAGGCATTAAACGATATACCGGGAATTTCGGCAGTAAAGCCAAAGGCAGCATTTTACATATTCCCAAAGATTGATACTGCAAGGTTCAACATCACAAACGATGAACAGTTTGCACTCGATCTGCTTCGTGAGAAGAAGATACTCATCATCCACGGCGGCGGCTTCAACTGGGATAAGCCGGATCACTTCAGAGTGGTATATCTGCCTCGAACAGAGATATTAAAGGATGCCACAGGCAAGCTTGCAGACTTTTTGTCTTCATATAAGCAGAAATAATTATTGGCATAGATAATTATAAAACATATGATATAAAACATATAACATAAAACATATAAGCTCCGGCACAGAAAACTTTTTGCTCTGACCGGAGTTTTTATATTATGCTGTAATATTTTTTAAAAGTAACCTACCTGTAACTTTACATAATGTATTATACACTTGTATCGCGGGGCGGCTGCACTTTAGATGGCAGACCGCACAGCACTCAAAAATGCATAGAGAAGAAAAGGAGAATTAAATGGAACTGCTTAGAGTAGAACACTTATCAAAAATATACGGAGCCGGAGAAAATCAGGTCAAGGCTCTGGACGATGTGTCATTGAGCGTGGAAAAGGGAGAGTTTGTGGCAATTGTCGGGGCGAGCGGCTCCGGAAAATCCACACTGCTTCATCTGCTTGGAGGTGTTGACAGACCAACAAGCGGAAAGGTGTATATAAACGGCACTGATATCTTTGCAATGAATGATGATGAGCTTGCCATATTCAGAAGAAGACAGGTGGGTATCATTTATCAGTTTTATAATCTGATACCTATATTAAATGTGGAGGAAAACATGGCAATCCCGATGGAGCTTGATGGAAGAAAGGTGGAAAAAGCACAGATGGATGACATGCTTTTACGCCTTGGACTTACAGAGAGACGCACTCATCTGCCAAACGAGCTTTCAGGAGGCCAGCAGCAGCGCACATCTATAGGAAGAGCCCTGATTACGAGACCATCTATAGTGCTCGCGGATGAGCCGACCGGAAACCTGGATACCAAGGCCAGCAACGAGATTATGCATCTCTTAAAGACCTCAAACCGTGAGCTCAACCAGACAATCATTATGATTACACACAATATGGAGCTTGCAAAGGCGGCTGACCGCACAATAATGATAGAGGATGGTAAAATCAGATGAATTTGATGAAGACACTCACATTAAAAAACTTAAAGCTCAACAGGAAAAGAACTATTGTCACGATAGTCGGAATAATTCTTGCAACAGCGCTTTTGTCGGCGCTTGTCACACTTGTGTCAAGCTTTCAGTACAGTATGATTGAATACCAGAAGCAAAAGGGCGGCGACTTTCATGTGAAATTTTCGAATGTGAAAATGTCTGAGCTTTCAGAGTTTAAAAACAACAGAAATATTGAAAGTACATTTGAGACGATGGGGATGGGCTTTGCTAAGCTAGACGGCTGCAAGAATGAGGATAAGCCGTATGCATATGTCATGGCAACAGATGAGGCAGGCTTTGAGAAAGGCTGCTTTAACCTGATAGAGGGGCGCATGGCAAAAAATGAGGATGAGATAATCATTCCAAGGCACTTAAAGACAAACGGACGAATCGACATAAAGGTGGGAGATGAGATAACACTGGATGTCGGAAAGCGATATGATTCAAACACCGAAGGTGTCATATCGGAAAACTGCGCATATGAGCATGAGGCAGAGACACTTACCGATACTGAGACAAAGCGCTACAAGGTGGTAGGCATCATGGAAAGACCGGGCTATGGAATGGAGGACTATAGTGCCGCCGGATATACATTTGTCACATACTCTGATGAGCTGGCAGCAATTGATAACGGCACAAAGAGTGGGGCAAGCGAAGATGACACTACACTCACAGTGTACAGCAGGTACACTCAAAAGGCTTTAAGAAATAAGGATGCTGTGACTGCAGATATAATTGGTGTGGATGAAAAGCTGTTTGAGAAATCAAATAATTCATCTGTTGAAATGACTGCTGAGGAGAGTGACAGGTTTCTTAAAGAGATGGAAAATGCAAAATATGATATATATATGAATGGCTTCCTTATAAGCTATGAGTGCGTTTTCCCGATTGACGGTACATTTAAAGCACTGTTTACAGTGGCTACTGTTGTGGCTTTGATAATCATACTGACATCAGTGTACTGTATCAAAAACAGCTTCAACATATCAATCACTGAAAAAATCAGGCAGTATGGCATGCTTGCAAGCGTGGGTGCTACGAGACGCCAGATAAAAAGCAGTGTTAAGACAGAGGCAGCAATGCTTGGAGTGGTTGGTATTCCGGTGGGTACCATGAGCGGTATTTTGGCATCGCTCATACTTGTCAAGGTGGTAAATGCGCTGTCAGCAGGCTGGCTTAACTTTGCTTTGAGCTTTCATACCTCCCTGCCTGCACTTATTCTTGCTGTGATACTTAGTATAGCGACCATTTATTTTTCTGCAACAGGCAGTGCAAGAAGGGCCGCAAAGGTCACACCGCTTGAAGCAATAAGAAACACAAAGGAGATTAAAATAAAGTCAGCAAAGCTTAAGACACCGGCTATTATAGGCAGAATCTGGGGCATTGGAGGCGTTATCTCATATAAGAATATAAAGAGAAACAAAAAAAAGTACAGAACCACAGTGACATCCATTGTCATCTGCTCAGTAACCTTTATTGTGATATCATACTTTATGTCTATGGCCTTTAGCGTTGTTGGGATGTCATATGCATCAGTAGATTACAATATTGGAATAAATATGTCATGTAAAAAGGACCTTGATATTGAAAAGCTCTCTGAGCTTTTGAGTGGCATTGAAGGAGCTGAGGATTATCTGGTTGGAGCAGGTTATTATTTTGATGTAGATAAGCCGGAGTATACAAAGGAATATGGAGAGTATTGCGGGCAGCTTTATGATGACAGTGAGGATGTCTCACAAGAGTTTTTAATCACGGTTTTAAATGACAAATCATATGATAAGTATGCGTCTGACGCAGGCATAAAAAATGCAGATACAGGAGCAATTCTTGTAAATAAAGGCACATTTGATGTGTATAATGAGAAAAGCTCGAAATACGTCAAAGAAGAGATGGAGCTGTACAAATATAAAGCAGGAGATACAATCAGGTGCGGCTACAATGTGTATGAGGATGCTGTTGATGATGACAATGCTGTGGAAGGTGATACTGAAAGCAGCACGGAGGATAACAGTGGATACGTTGACGAGGAAACAATAAATAAAGGAGTCAGAAAAACTGTAGATGTAACTATTGCAGGTGTCACAGACAAGGTACCAACATGTTATAATGGCTACGGCAATACCTCGCTTTTGTTTATGAACCAAAAAGGCTTTGAAAGCTTATGGGCTGACGGCAAGAGCGGTAATGAGTTCAAACCGGGGAATGCGATATATTCGGCATATGTGGTTGCAGAAAATGCAGATGAATATCAGGATACATTAGAAAAGGAGACGGCAGAAAATCCTGAGTATTCTCAGATTAGTTTTTATGTCAGCAATATGGATAAGCAGATGCGCGATGAAAAATCACTCTTTACACTGCTTGGAGTATTTGCATACGGACTTATTGTGGTCATTGCCTTAATAGGAATCACAAATATCATCAATACCTTAAGCACCGGAATGGAGCTTAGAAGCCGCGAGTTTGCCACACTAAGAAGCATTGGAATGACAGATAAGCAGTTTGCAGGGATGGTCAGACTTGAGAGTGTGTTTATATCTGTAAAGGCTCTTGTAATAGGTGTACCGCTTGGTATTTTAATAAGCTATCTCTTATGTGTTATGATGAACAGGATGGGTGGCGCAATCATTTATAAGCCGCCGTATAAAGCAATTATATTGTGTATAGTGGTTGTAATAATGCTGATTTATGCTATCATGAAACTATCAATGATGAAGCTTAGACACAATAACATTATTGAGACAATCAAAAATGAAAATCTGTAGGAAATGCGGGAGCTGATATGAAAAAAATACTTCTCATAGAGGACAATAAAGGAATAACAGAGGGACTGTGTGATACCTTTACAGAACCTGAATATGAGCTTTTGACAGCAGGCAATTTAAAGGAGGCTGGGGCGCTTTTGAGCTGTCTCTTATACACATCTGACGCTGCCGACGAACTCTAGGGTGTAGA
>ENA-OYZX01001641-OYZX01001641.1-human-gut-metagenome-genome-assembly--contig:-NODE-1641-length-9434-cov-4.336390_pt1 | contig 9434 bp, 5 predicted proteins | sample MGYA00243296_ERZ653489 | MGnify/ENA primary metagenome ERZ653489 (study PRJEB26926, sample SAMN06165098) | human gut metagenome | biome: ENVO:00009003; feature: ENVO:2100002; material: ENVO:00002003... | reverse complement strand
TAAGAGACAGGTATATATCACTGCACTTTCCGGTATTCTGGTCTATCGCAATAACAGAAAGCACATTATTTCCCTCAGGAACAGGTATTGGAGCTGTATACTCTGTTGATGCAGCACTCGGATCTGACGAATCCCAGGTATAGTATACCTTGCAATTTTCAGGTACTGTGATTGTAATGTCTGTCTGTGCACCAAATGTACCTCCGTCAGGGTCTATCTCCGGTGCATCCGGTGCCTCAAACTCGATTTCATACTTGGCAGATGCCACCTCGCTTTTGATTCCTCTGTCATCAACCGCAACAGCTGTTATCTCATATGTGCCTTCCTTGTCCAAGGTGATCGGGCTATAATATCTTTCTCCTCTGGTCAAAGGATTATCCGAATCATATGAATAGTATATTTTGGTATCGCTGTCTGCATCTATAGAAAGCTCAATAGTCTCTCCATACTTGCCACTGCTCTTGCTAAACTGCGGTTTAGATACAGTATAATCCGCAAAAAGCTTTAAAACAGATGTATCCTTAGCACTCTCACGCAACGCAACAATTGCATCATAATCCTTTTTTGATTCATAAATCGAGATAAGCTGCTTATAAGCCTCTTTGCTCTTTGGATCAATATTGATAATTTCCTGATACAGCACAAGAGCGGCATCATAATCCTTCTTCGACATATATATATCAGCCAAAGCAAATCTGACATCTGTATTATCCGAATCAATTGACAAAGCCTTCTCATAATAAGAAACCGCGGAATTTATATTCCCCGCCGAATAAGCTGCCTTTGCCTGCTTCACCTGATAATCAAATGAATTGTCATGTGATCTGCTTACATTACGTGTAATAGCTGCAATAAGTATTACAATTGCTACAACGCACACTACAGCTGAGATAATAATTATCTTCTTCTGCTGCGCTCTCTTTGCCCTCTGTCCGTCAGACTGCGGCTTCTCACACGGTTGTTTCGTCTGAGACTGCTGCTCACCTGTCTGAGCCTGTCTCACCTGCTGCTTTACAGACTGTGACATTCTGTCCGGTTTTTGTCCGTTCCGCTGACCGGCACTATGAAGCTGTTCCCTCACCGGCTCATCAAACCTGATTGTCCTATCAGACACAGGCTTTACAGTCTTTTGTCCATCAGTTCGCCTGTCATCATTTCCAACCAGATTATCAAGATAATCATCAAATTCGTTGTAATCAGGCACTATCTGAACCGGATGCCCACAGACATCACAGTACAGACTGCCCGCCTTCAATTCATTACCACAATTGGCACATCTCATACATCTAATCCTCTTACTTATTGTCTAATTATCTCTTCATAGCCTCAACACAATTGCTCATGAGCATCGCAATGGTCATAGGACCTACACCGCCCGGTACAGGTGTGATATGTGACGCTTTAGACACAACAGAATCAAAATCCACATCACCACACAGCTTATTTTCAGCATTTCTGTGGATTCCAACATCAATGACAACCGCACCATCCTTCACATATGAAGCATCTATAAACTTAGGCTTTCCTATTGCCACTATAAGTATATCAGCATTTTTACATACATCTTTTAAATCCTTTGTATGTGAATGACATACCGTAACAGTTGCATTCTCCCTAAGCATGAGAAGTGACATAGGCTTGCCGACTATATTGCTTCTGCCAACCACAACACAGCTTTTACCATCAATATCTATATTGCTTCTCTTTAAAAGCTGAATGATACCGGCCGGAGTACACGGCAAAAAACCAGGCTTTCCTATAACCATCGCTCCAACACTCTGTGGACTGAAGCCATCAACATCCTTCTTCGGGTCAATAGCATCAATAACCTTGTCCTCATCGATATGCTTTGGCAGTGGAAGCTGACAGAGAATACCATTTACGGAAACATCAGCATTGAGCTTTTCGATAAGTTTTAATATCTCATCCTCCGTAGTCTCCTCTGCAAGTTCATATGAAAGCGATTTAATTCCGACATACTCACACGCCTTTTTCTTGTTGCGCACATACACTGATGATGCAGGGTCATTTCCGACCTGAATCACCGCAAGGCAGCCCTCGATGCCTTTTTTCTTAAGCTCTGCCACTTCTTCCTTAAGCTCATCCTTAATCTGTGTTGAAATCAATTTTCCGTCTATTAGATTAGCCATATTTCCTCCTAGAATAATCCTGTGATCACACCATTATCATCCACATCAATGCCGTATGCAGCCGGCTTCTTCGAAAGTCCCGGCATAGTCATGATAGAACCGTTTACTGCTACAACAAAGCCTGCACCTGCTGACGCATAAACCTCACGTACGTTGATTTTAAAGCCGCTTGGTCTGCCAAGCTTCTTTGCATCATCAGAAAGCGAATACTGTGTCTTTGCCATACATATTGGAAAATCTCCCATTCCAAGGTCTGTAATCCTCTTAAGTTCTCTCTCTGCTGCCGGAGAATATGTAACACCATCTGCTCCATATATTTCTTTTGCAACAGTTTCAATCTTTTCCTTAAGTGACAGGCTATCATCATAGAGTACTTTGAAATTGCTTTCCTTGTGCTCGATTGTTTCAAGTACCTTGTTGGCAAGGTCAATTCCGCCTTCGCCACCCTTCTCCCATACCTCTGAGAGTGCAAATTCACAGCCTCTTTCCTTACAGAACTGCTCTACAAAATCAGTCTCAGCCTTGGTGTCTGTGACAAATGAATTTAATGTGACAACTACAGGCACACCAAACTTGTGAAGATTCTCAATATGCTTCTCAAGATTTACGATTCCAGCCTTAAGTGCATCAAGATTCTCTGATGAAAGCTCATCCTTCGGCACGCCGCCATTATATTTTAATGCTCTGATTGTTGCAACAAGTACAACTGCATCCGGCTTAAGCCCTGCCATACGGCACTTGATATCAAAGAACTTCTCTGCGCCAAGGTCTGCGCCAAAGCCTGCCTCAGTGATAACATAGTCTGCAAGCTTTAATGCTGTCTTTGTGGCACGGACACTGTTACAGCCATGTGCTATATTGGCAAAAGGTCCACCGTGAACTATTGCCGGTGTATGCTCAAGTGTCTGGATAAGGTTCGGCTTTAAGGCATCCTTTAAGAGAGCTGCCATAGAGCCTGTAGCCTGAAGATCATCGGCTGTGACAGGCTTTCCGTCAAAGGTATATGCCACAATAATTCTTCCAAGTCGCTTCTTTAAATCTGCCATATCATCGGCCAGACAGAGTATTGCCATAATTTCAGATGCTACAGTGATGACAAAATGATCTTCTCTGACCATTCCGTCCATCTTGCTTCCAAGACCAACAACGATATTTCTAAGGACACGGTCATTCATATCCATACATCTCTTCCATACAATCTGGCGCGGGTCGATGCCAAGCTCGTTTCCCTGCTGGATATGATTGTCAAGAAGTGCTGCAAGCAGATTGTTCGCAGATGTAATTGCATGAAAATCTCCTGTAAAATGAAGATTTAAATCCTCCATTGGGACAACCTGTGCATATCCGCCACCGGCTGCTCCTCCCTTGATACCAAAGCAAGGTCCTAGTGACGGCTCACGAAGTGCGATAAGTGCTTTCTTCCCAAGGCGTCCAAATGCCTCTCCAAGACCGACGCTTGTGGTTGTCTTTCCCTCCCCTGCAGGAGTCGGGTTAATAGCTGTAACGAGTATGAGCTTTCCGTCAGGATTTTTCTTTGTGCGATTGATGAGCTCATCAGAAATCTTTGCCTTATACTTTCCATAAAGCTCTAAGTCATCCTCTTCAATACCTATAGATGCTGCTACATCCTTGATTGGAAGCATTGTAGCTTCCTGTGCGATCTGAATATCTGTTTTCATTTTTCTTTGCTCCTTTGTGTTAATTATTCTCTAATATAGTATCTAATTCCTCTTTAGTCACCAGAACCTTGCGGGGCTTTGTTCCCTCCTCAGGTCCAACTACACCGGCCTCTTCGAGCTGATCCATGATGCGGGCCGCCCTGTTGAAGCCAATTTTAAGGTATCTTTGAAGCATTCCGATTGAAGCCCGTTCCTTATCTGTGATAATTGACGCTGCCTCCGCAAAGTAAGAGTCCCTGCCATCATCCGTGTTTTCCACATCTGAAATGGTAACGGTTGTATTTGTCGTATCATTCGACAGGCTCTCCATCTTTTGTGCCACATCATTACTGTACTGTGCATTCTCATTATTTTCAATAATAAATTTCACAATATCGGAAACTTCTTTATCTGAAACGAATGCGCCCTGTACTCGAAGGGGCTTCGGAACACCCTGTGGGTCAAATAACATATCTCCCTTTCCAAGGAGCTTTTCCGCACCATTCATATCAAGTATGGTACGACTGTCAACACCGCTTGTAACCGCAAATGCGATACGGCTTGGCATATTCGCTTTGATGAGACCTGTAATAACATTAACAGAAGGCCTCTGTGTAGCTATAATCAGATGTATACCGGCTGCTCTCGCAAGCTGTGCCAGCCTGCATATTGCCTCCTCTACATCCTTTGATGCAACCATCATAAGATCTGCAAGCTCGTCAACTATAATGACAATCTGTGGCATCTTTGGCGGTTTTTCTGTATCCTTGCCATCCATTGCATCAATCATGGCATTGTAACCATTTATTTCCCTGACACCACTGTTTGCAAACTTCTCGTATCGGTCAGTCATCTCTGAAACCGCCCAGTTTAATGCTCCTGCAGCTTTTTTAGGATCTGTAACAACCGGAATCATCAGATGAGGTATGCCATTGTATACACTAAGCTCAACCACCTTCGGGTCAATCATAATCAGCTTTACCTCATCCGGCTTTGCCTTGTATAGTATACTCATGATAATTGTATTGATACAAACTGACTTACCTGATCCGGTAGCACCTGCAATTAAAAGATGTGGCATTTTTGCAATATCCGTAACCTTAACCTTGCCTGCAATATCTTTTCCCACTGCAAATGTAATCTTTGATTTGGCATTTTTAAATTCTTCAGACTCCACAAGCTCCCTGAAGGAAACAGCAACACTCTGGCTGTTTGGCACTTCGATGCCCACAGCGGCTTTTCCCGGAATAGGAGCCTCGATTCGTATATCCGCGGCTGCCAGATTAAGCTTTATATCATCTGCCAGATTCACAATCTTTGATACCTTCACTCCAAGCTCCGGTGTGATTTCAAACCTTGTAACAGCAGGACCGCAGCTTATATTATTCACCTTCGCATTCACCCCAAACACATTAAGAGTCTGTTCAAGCTTTGCCGCCGTCTCACGCAGATGAGCCTGCGAATCACCGGTTTTACCCCTGTCAGGAGCCTTAAGCAGATCAACAGCCGGAAATACATACGGCTTCTGCTGGATTGCATTTTCTGCGTCATTTATCGCTATCTGCTCACTGACTTTTTCAACCTCTTTGGCAAGCTCATCCTTGTCTGATTTGACCTTTTTCTTACTTGGCTCTGCTGCAGGTGGTTTTGTCATTACCGCATCTGCAGCCGGAGCTGATAATTTTGATTGCAGCTCATTATCTTTTTGTATGCCAAAATCATCAGATATATCAGGCTCCACGCAGCCCGATATAGGTATCTGCGACACATGGCTTGCAGCTGTGCCACCCAAAACCGAAACAGGCTCCGATGCCACACCAAAGTCCGGTGTTTGCACTATTTCCCCTGCATTCCCTGATGTAAGGCTTGTCGTCTTTTTCTCCTTTATTGCAGGTGAACTCGGATAATTCTCTATAGTTATCTCACCAAGCGCATCTGTAGCTGCTGCCCCTTGTCCAAATATCCCCACATGCGCTGTATCACTACCTGTCATGCCTGAATCTAGCGCGTTTTCACTGCCATCAATTTTTGTATCAAGTGACACGCCTGTTATCTTATTGTCCATCCTTCGGCCGGCACGCTTACTCCTTCTGCCACCTTTTGCAGCCTCCTTTATGTCGCTGTCTGTATCATCTGAAGCTAAACCCTCTCTTGTCTGACGCTCTCTTGACTTATACTGCCGATACTCCTGATATCTCTCATTATTCTCACGCGCTGACTCGTATACCTTTCGGCCGCCGTTTCTCATACCCTTCATGAATGATTTACCGGTAATGAGCACAAGACAGATAATCATCACAACTATTGTCACTACGTATGCACCTATAATTCCTACCGCCGGAACTAAAATGCAGCCTATAAGAGCACCTATAAAGCCACCACCTGAATGCCTTTCAACACTGTCAATGTATGACTGCACCGGCGAAACCGCGAATTCACCATACACTGCCAGGTACATAAACACACATATAAACCATATGAAAACTATGGTCATAACAAGCTTCATGATAGCATATGAATTGCCCTTATTGGACACAGCAAAAAAGCTGCCCACCAGAAGCACAAGCGGAAAAATATATGCCATCATTCCAAATAAACCAAAAAGGAAACCGCTTACTGCGTTTCCCAAATTACCGCCTATTCCAAAATTGCTTATAAATAAAAGGATTGAAACAGCTACTACTATCCAGAGAAATATCTCCTTTTTAAAGGCCTGCTGCCTCTCTATCTGAGCCATTCTCTCCTTTTTCGTCTGTCTTTTTGCTGAGGATTTCTTCCTCGTTGCCATGTAACTAACCTCCGTATTTTGATTTACAGAGTATATAATAACATATTTCTTCTGTTCTGTGTAAATTTTCTAAAGTAATTTTTCGATTTTGTGATTAAAGGGTCAAAAGGTATCATCGATTCATGCTTGCATGCAATTCGATGTATAACCTTATTGACCCGCACTACACCGAGAAAGTAGCAATTTGCTGCGTGGACGTAGCAAATTAGCGGATTTCGAGGTGGAGTCAGATTACTGGAATGCGTAGCATGTAGTAATCTGATTAATCATAAATGAAGTGCAAAATACCCCGCCATGAATGGCGGGGTAAAATGTTATGCAAAACCATAATTTCACCAAAATATTTTATTCACCAATAAGGTAATTGTATAATCCCTCATATTTGAACTTGGAAGCATTCCAAGAGAAATCATTGGCCATGCCCCTGTCCACAATCTGGTTCCACTCCCGCTTCTTATCGAAGAAGATGTGCTTAGAATAATTGATGACTGCAAGCATCTCATCGGCATTGTAGTTTGAGAACGAGAAACCATCTCCTGAATTTTCATACTCATTGTAAGGCTTAACCGTATCCTTGAGGCCTCCTGTCTCACGAACAATCGGAACGGTACCGTAGCGGAATGAAATAAGCTGTGTCAGACCGCAAGGCTCAAACCTGGACGGCATCAGAAATGCATCAGCAGCCGCATATAGTTTGTGTGCCAGATCATCAGAGTAACATATATTTGCCGAAACTCTGTCAGGGTATTTCCATGCATAATGTCTGAACATATTCTCGTACTGAGGATCTCCTGTACCGATAACAACAAGCTGTGTGAAATCGTCCACGATACCTTCAATCACATGATTGATAAGGTCAAGACCTTTCTGGTCTGTAAGTCTTGAAATAAGACCTATCATGTACTTCTTTTTATCAACCGCAAGCCCAAGCTCCTGCTGAAGCTTTGTCTTGTTGTTAAACTTCTTCTTTCTGAAATCGGAAGCATTGTAATTGCAATAGATTTTGCCATCAGTCTGTGGGTCATAGACATTGTAATCAATACCGTTTACGATACCCTGCATGTCAAAATGTCTGGCACTTAAGAGTCCGTTCAATCCCTCACCATAGTACTCTGTCTGAATCTCGTTTGCATATGTATCACTGACAGTGGTGATGTAGTCAGCATATACAAGACCACCCTTAAGCATATTTGCATCCTTCTTGAACTCAAGCTTATCAGGTGTGAACAGATTGTCTGTAAGACCTGAAACACCCTGTACCCACTCCTTGTCCCAGATACCCTGGAACTTAAGATTGTGGATAGTGATGATAGTCTTGATACCCCAGAAGAATGGATTTGCGGCAAACTCATTCTTTAAGTATACAGGCAGAAAGCCTGTCTGCCAGTCATGACAGTGTATAATATCCGGCTTAAAATCAATAAGTGGGAGCATTGAGAGTACAGCCTTGTCAAAGAATGTATACTTCTCAATCTCAAACTTAGTGTCAGAAGTATATGGAGAAAATCCTGTAAAAAACTCCTGATTGTCAATAAAGTAATATGTAACGCCGTCCTGCTCATATTTGAGTACTCCGACATACTTGTCCTGCACGTATGGACCTGAGCTCATGTAAAAATGGGTAACATACTCAAAATTATTACGATACTGCTCCGGTATACAGCTATAATCAGGTATTACAACCCTTACATCCCAATAGTTCTTGTCAAACTCTTTAGGAAGTGCACCGCACACATCTGCAAGACCTCCTGTTTTTATAAATGGTACACACTCTGAAGCTACAAATAGAATCTTCTTCATATTCTCCTCCCGCTAAAACCCGTGATATATAATATTTAGTTTACTCTTCCCAATTGTGGTATACTTCCTGGACGTCGTCATCATCGTCAAGAAGGTCTAATATACGGCCGATATTCGTGATATCAGCTTCATCTGTCAGTGTAACATATGTCTGTGGAATCATTGTGACCTCTGCTGAAGCCATTGTGATGCCTGCCTCCTCAAGAGCAGCCCTGACTGCATCAAAATCAGCAGGTGCAGTTGTAATCTCGTAGCTGTCCTCCTCATCGGCGAAATCCTCAGCGCCTGCATCGAGTGCCTGCATCATAAGGTCATCTGCATCCATATCGCACTCTTCCTTGTCGATGATGATCTGACCCTTCTCGTCAAACATGTATGATACACATCCCTGTGTACCGATGCTTCCCTGGCCCTTTGTAAAGGCATTGCGGACATTGGCCGCTGTACGATTCTTATTGTCTGTAAGACACTTTACGATAATAGCTGTGCCTGATGGTCCATAGCCCTCATATGTAGCTGTCTCATAGTTTACACTGTTGCCGTCTCCTGCCGCCTTCTTGATACCTCTTTCGATTGTATCGTTTGGCATATTGTTGGCCTTTGCCTTGGCAACTACCTGTGCAAGCTTAAAGTTATTGGCAGGATCCGGTCCTCCCTCTTTAACTGCAACTGCGAGCTCTCTACCGATCATTGTAAAGATTTTGCCCTTTGCAGCATCATTTTTCTCTTTCTTATGCTTGATATTCGCAAATTTAGAATGTCCTGACATAATTTGTATCCTCTTTTCTACTTTTAAAAATAATCTATATCTTATAATATCATTTTTTCTCTTCCGGTGCAAGTTTCTTAATCATTACCTGCTTAATCACCTTATCCTCGACGCTCATAACAGAAAATCTGTAACCATATGCGCTAATCACAGTCTTATCCCCCTCCTCCGGAATCTTATCCGAAAGCGATATGATAAAACCGTTAAGCGTCTCGTAGGCATCATCATCACTGTCTCTTATACACATCTGACGCTGCCGACGAACTCTA
>ENA-OYZX01001626-OYZX01001626.1-human-gut-metagenome-genome-assembly--contig:-NODE-1626-length-9485-cov-4.398727_pt1 | contig 9485 bp, 10 predicted proteins | sample MGYA00243296_ERZ653489 | MGnify/ENA primary metagenome ERZ653489 (study PRJEB26926, sample SAMN06165098) | human gut metagenome | biome: ENVO:00009003; feature: ENVO:2100002; material: ENVO:00002003... | reverse complement strand
TTTGGGATGCCGGCAGACCGGTCTGCCGGCATCCCAAAATTGCCGCCCGGCTCTGCGACAGGGTGGTCATCGTGTCTGCAATCAGCAGGTCCACCCCGCCGCGCTGCAAGGCAAACGCCTGATGCGCATAGATGTTCACCAGTTCAAAGAACGGCGTTTCACCAAACGGCTCCGCCAGCAGCTCCAGCGGTGCAATCACCCCGGCTGCCAGCGTTTTCTGCTCTGCCCGGCGGCAGCTTTCCACCGTCAGCCTTGCCAGCTGCTCATTGTACGGCTCCATCTGCTGCTGTGCGTCCCACTTTTGCAGGGTCACACTGTCCGCCTGTGCCGTCGGGGTGCACAGCATCCGGCTGCCCGCCTGCAAAAACTCCCTTTGCAGCTTCTGCACCCGCTCGGGGTGTTCGAGCATCCACTGCGCCGGACAGCACCTCCTCGTCCAAGCCCTCCTCGTAAAGCACCACGTCCGGCTTTACGATGCCGCCGCACTCGGTGCAGCGGGGCACACCGGTGCTGTTTGCGATGAAATCCACATCGTAGAACTTTCCGCAGCGGGTGCAGTAGTTGCGCAGGGTGCTGCCGTGCAGCTCGTACACGGTTTTGCTGCCCGCCGCCTGATGCAGGCCGTCAATGTTCTGGGTGACCACTGCCCGCAGCTTGCCCTGCTGCTCCAGCTTTGCCAGCCGCAGATGGGCGGCGTTGGGCTTTGCACCCTTTACGATCAGCTTGTCGCGGTAAAAACGGTAAAACTCCTCCGGGTTTTCCTCCCAGAAGGTATGGCTGAGGATGGTTTCGGGCGGGTAGTCGTATTTCTGGTGGTACAGGCCGTCCACGCTGCGGAAATCCGGGATGCCGCTCTCCGTAGAAACGCCCGCGCCGCCGAAAAAGACGATGCTGCTGCTTTTTGCAATGATGTCTTCCAGTGCCTTGACCATAGTTGAAACGCCCCTTTCCTCATGGAAGCTTTTGTGTTAAGATAATACCAGTATAGCACATTCTTACAGGAAAGGAAGAGGCCGGTTTTGAACGTCTGGTACATCAACAGCATCCTTGGTGCCATCTGTCTGGAGGAGGAAAACGACGCGCTGTGCGGGGTACATTTTTGCCCGGACGGTGCGCCGGAGCTGGAACCTCTGCCCCGCAGGGTGGTGGAAACGCCCCTGTTACAGGAAGCCGAGGAGCAGCTGAACGAATATTTTGCCGGGGTGCGCCGGGAGTTCGACCTGCCGCTGGCGGCAAAGGGCACGGCCTTTCAGCAGGCGGTATGGGCGCAGCTGCGCAAGATTCCCTATGGGGAGGTGCGCACCTACGGACAACTGGCGGCGGCGCTGGGCAAACCCAAGGCAAGCCGCGCCGTGGGCAGCGCCTGTCACCGCAACCCGCTGTGCATCGTGGTGCCATGCCACCGGGTCATCGGCGCAGACGGCAGCCTGACCGGCTACGCCGAGGGACTGGAGATCAAGGAATATCTGCTGGAGCTGGAACGATTTTAAGAGAATGATAAAGGCTGCTGCGCATCGTTTGCGCAGCAGCCTTTGGCGTTTTATGCAATTTTAAAAGCCCGTGGGCGGGACGTAATAGCTTGGGATAGACCCGCTTTTGGGCATAGCTGCGGCCTGCTGGCGCAGCGCCGAGCGGGTAACCTCTGCCCAGGAATACTGGGTCATATACTCGCCCCGGTAGGAGTTGAAGGCTGAGCGGTCTCCCCGCAGGAAGTTATAATAATCGCAGTCCACCTTGCTGGTATCCAGCGCCAAGGTGCTGCGGCCGCGTACCAGCAGCCCGTTGACCCCTGCATCCTCCAGCGTATGGCTGAGGTCAAAGATCAAATTGCGCAGGTGGCTGTGCAGCGAGGCGGTGTCGGGCTTGTCCTCCCACAGGACAGCCAGCATCTCGCCGTTGGTACAGGTGGCGCCGTTGCGGTCCACAAGGTAGGCCAGCAGCTCCTTGCTTTTGCTGCGCTTGAAGGAGAGCGGACGTCCGCCCACAAAGATCTCAAAGTTGCCGAAGCACTGGATCTTGATGCCCACAGGTGCCGTTTCCGGCGGGTAGCGCAGATTTTCCAGCACATTGCGCACGTCCGCCTCGTTGGCGGGCTTGAGCAGAAAACCGCTGACGAAGATCTGCAATGCTTCCAGCGCATACTCCGGGTGCTCGGTGACCACGATGATATTGCAGCGGGGCTGCAATTTCTGGATCATGCGGGCAAGGGCAAGGCCATTCATACCCGGCATTTCCAGGTTCAAAAAGGCAGCATCCATCGGGCCCTGCCGCATCCACGTCAGGGCATCGTCAGTCGTCATGGCACTGATATAGTCACAGTCCGGTGCCACCCGGCACAGGATGCGGATCAGCGAATTGATCGCAAGCTGACCGTCATCCACAACCAGTATTTTCATAGCTTCATCCCCCTATCTGCTTACGCAAAACAATTCCCCGCTGTTAGTTTAGCACGCTGCAAACTTTTAGGCAAGTTTTTTTCCGGAAAAGCCCAAAAAAGAAACGTTTTCGCCCAGATATCTGTCCATCTTCTCCTGTCTCTTCAAGTCATTTCCGCAGCTTCGGTCGCCTTTTTCGACGAAATACCGGAGCATTGCGCGCTCAATTGATATATCAAATCAGCGCTCATTTGTCCCCGCTTCCCGCCGGAAGGCACGGCTTTTCCCCGACAAACACAAGGCCGCTGCACCGGTCTTGTGCAGCGGCCTTGTGAATAATTTGCGTTTGGCGTGCTCTGCGGCGCGCTCCAAACGTTTTTTCACGGGTTCTTCAATGGAGATCCAGCTCCGGCGGGACATCCAGCTGGTCGGAGACATATTTCCCATTCTTTTTGCGCTGACGCACACACTCGGTAAGCAGATATTCGATCTGCCCGTTCACCGAGCGGAAGTCATCCTCTGCCCAAGCGGCAAGGGCATCGTAGAGCTTGGCGTTCAGGCGCAGGGGCACCTGTTTTTTCGGCTCTGCCATATCAGTACAGGCTGCCGCTGTTCACGATGGGCTGGGCATCCCGGTTGCCGCACAGCACCACCAGCAGATTGGATACCATTGCCGCCTTGCGTTCATCGTCCAGTTCCACTACCTTGTTCTCGTTCAGACGATCCAGCGCCATTTCCACCATGCCCACAGCGCCGTCCACGATCATCTTGCGGGCGTCAATGATGGCGCTGGCCTGCTGGCGCTGCAGCATGACCGCTGCAATTTCCGGTGCATAGGCCAGATAGGTGATGCGGGCCTCCACCACCTCGATACCTGCCTCTGCCACGTTCTTCTGGATCTCGTCCCGGATGCGGGCAGCCACCACCTCAGAAGAGCCGCGCAGGCTGCCCTCATCGGCTACGCCGTCGCCGGTGGTGTCCACGTTGGGAGAAACATCATAGGGGTACACCCGCACCACGTTGCGCAGGGCGCTGTCGCACTGCAGGGAGAGGTATTCCTTGTAGTTATCCACGTTGAACACAGCCTTGGCGGTATCGGTCACGCGCCAGATGACCGCAATGCCGATCTCCACCGGGTTGCCCAGACAATCGTTGATCTTCTGGCGGGAGTTGTTCAGGGTCATCATCTTGAGCGAGATCTTTTTGCTCATGGACTCGACGCTCATCTGAGCATTCTGGCCGTTATTGCCAAACAGCGCAGCCACGCTGTTTTCCTTGCTGTTCACGTCTCCGCTCTGGCTCAGGCGGGTGCCGGCGGCGGGGTTGACGGCGGTACAGAAGGGGTTTACCCAGTAAAAGCCCTGTCCCTTCAGGGTGCCGATGTAATCACCAAACAGGGTGAGCACCAGCGCCTCCTGCGGCTTTAACACCTTAAGACCGCAGAACAGGAAAATGCCTGCGATCCAATACGCAATGGACAAAATCAGCAGCGGCACGCCCAGAAGCATCCGGTCTGCATTCAGCAGGGTGATGCTGTAAATGAACAGGGCAATGGCCACCACATAGCCCAGCAGGGTGAGCAGCAGCGCGGCCATGCCGTTTTTGCGGGTATTCAAAATTTTCTCTTCCATAACAAGTCCCTCCTTATCAGGGTCGGAAGTGTTTCTTTCTGATATCAAAATCATATCATTTTGCAGAAGAACTGTCAAGTATTTTCAACAAAAAAACCCGCCTGCCCGGGTAAAGCGGGCAAAGCGGGGTCAAATGTTATAGGAGCACCGCGCACCGGGCAAGCAGGGTTCAGGCGTCTGCCTGCACTTCTCCCCCGATCAGCACCACGGCAACATCATTGACGTTGGTACCAGTAGCGCCTGTGATGATAAGCCCATCCACCGCCTGCAAGGCGTGGTAGGCATCGTTGTTTTGCAGGGTGTCGAACACGTTCCAGCCCTTTGCCGCCAGTGCTGCGGCGGTGTCGCCGTCCACATAGCCGCCGGCGGCATCGGTAGGGCCGTCGGTGCCGTCACTGCCCACCGAGAACACCGCCGCGTTTTGTCCGGCCAGTGCCGGGGCTGCGGCCAGCGCCAGCTCCTGATTGCGTCCGCCCAGCCCTTTGCCGGTCAGGTGCACCACGGTTTCCCCGCCCGCGATAAAGGCCAGCTTTTTTCCTTGTCCCGCATGGGTGCGGGCGATGGCCCCCAGAAAGCTGCCTGCCTCCCGCGCCTCGCAGCAGAGCCGGTCGGTGAGGAGCAGCGGTGCATAGCCCAGCTTCCGGCAGGCTTTAGCGGCAGCGGTGCACAGCTCTCGGACGCTGCCGGTGATATGGGTGGTCACGTTGTCAAGGGCTTTCGGCGTTTCCTGCGCCAGCAGCGCCTTTGCCTGTTCTGACAGGTTCAGGTGGTATTTCTCCGCAATGGCAAGCGCTTGTGCACAGGTGGAGGAATCCGGCACCGCCGGGCCGCTGGCGATCATATCCAGCGGGTCGCCCAGAATATCGCTGAGCACGATGCTGAACACCCTTGCGGGCGCGCAGTGCTGTGCGAACCGACCGCCCTTGACCCCGGACAACCGCTTGCGGATGGTATTCATCTCCACGATATCGGCTCCGCTGGCAAGGAGCTGATTGGTGATGTCCTGCAATTCCCCGCCGGGGACAAGCGGCTTTTCAAACAGGGCGCTGCCGCCGCCGGAAAGCAAAAACAACACCGTGTCCTCTGCGGTCAGTCCCTGCACCAGCGCCAAAGCTTTTTCGGTGGCTGCAAAGCTGTTGTCATCCGGCACGGGATGACCCGCCTCATAACAATTTACACCGGGGATTCTGCCTTTTACATGGCCGTACTTGGTCACCACCACGCCGCCGTCCACGCGCCCTAGTGCCTGCACGGCGGCATGCGCCATCTGCCATGCGGCCTTGCCTGCCGCCACCAGCAGCACTCTGCCGCCTCCGGGCTGAAAGTCCTCCAGCGCGCGGCACACGGCTTTATCCGGCAGAACCGCCTGAATGCTGGAACAGATGATCTCATCCGCATCCCGCCGCAATGTAGTATTCATAATAAAGCCCTCCTAACAGAGTTTGCCCATTCTCGATCCGAATGACCTGCTGCGCAATTTCCGAGTGATGCAGGGCTTTACGCGGTCAGGTCTTTTTTGCCGGGGTTCAGGATGAACCATACGCCCTCGCCTTCACGGCTGCGGTTTTCGTGGCTGCCATAGTAGACATAGAGCTTGCTCAGGGATACCGCACTGATCTCTTCCGCAGTGGGGGCGGCGGCAGTCAGGGCTTCGGCGGTGACTGCGCCGTTCTCGGCTTCGCTCACGTCTGCCCATGCGGTCTCGTTGGCAGTCGTCAGTTCATTCACCTCGGCACGGCCCATGTATGCCGGAATATGTTCCGGGTCAAGGCCGATAGCTTCCGTAAAAGACGCCACAGCCTCGGTGTAGTTCAGCTCGGTCAGGTATTTCCGTCCCAACTCGATCTTATCCGCTGCCGTAACCGCTTTTTTGCTTTTTTCAGTTGCTACATTTTGTATTCCTCCAAAGTGCAACCCCAAAGTTATGCTTCAAACATTTTCCAGCTGACACAGCCGTCCAGCCAGAATTTTCCGTTTCCAGAGGTCATGCGCACCTTATTCTGTGCATCCAGATCGTTAAAGTGCCACCACTCCGAGGCCAGCGGTGTCATGCCTGCATTGGTACAGTACCCCTGCAGCCGCCGCGCACCGTCTGTCATGGATGCCGATGCAGTGGCCCGCTTCCATGCGGTGGCCGAATTAGAAGTTATCGGGCCGGTAAAGCAGGCCGCTGCACTGCTCAGCTCGTGCATGGCAGAGGGCATGGCGTATTCCTCACCGGTCACCTGTACAAAGGGACACCCCGCCATGCTGTGCTCTGTCTGCTCAGTGATGCGCAGCAGGGTCGTGTCCATTGCCACACCGCGCTGATGGTTGGAAAGAGACGTTGCAATAAACCAGCCGATATTCCACGCGCCCTTGTTCAGCGCCGTCATCAGTTCCTTGTCCATCCTTGCCTTGGCGTACACTGCATCCTTTACCAGCATCTGCACCTCATAGGGCCGGAATGTCTCTACGATCTTCAGGCAATCGCCCGCCTTCAAAGCATTTTTCTGCGCTGCACCAACCTTTTTTGCCATAGCGTAATTGATAGGCATTAGATACTCATCCCGCCCAAGGCGCTGGTTGTAGAACAGGCCGTCATACAGTTTCTGTCCCGTAATGCCTTCAATATCCTTTCCGCAGGTTTTAAAGATCGATGCCTTGGCATTGGGGTTTTCGTATACGATGGAAGGCAGAACATCGGGCAGATTGATCATACACAGTTTATTTTCCAACCAGCCCACGGTGCCGTCCAGCAGGCAGACCTGCCAATATGCGCCAGACTCCTGCCGGATATAAAACATATCTCCCGCTGCAAGTCTGCGCAGTACCGTACTGGTTCCATCCGGTCTCTCATACAGCAGCATCACAGCCGCCCCTGCAAAGCCTGTTGAACCTTCCAACGGCAGTTCGAAGTTCTGGGGAACGCGGATGCCACCCCGCAGAACCGCATTGTCGTCCAGTGCTGCATTCCACATCGGTCCGGTTTCAGAGACCGGATCACTGACTTTCTGCTGCTGCCAGCTGACCGCCCGCTCTTCCACTGTGGGGTTCTGGCAGCCCGTCAGAAGCCATGCGCATGCCATGGCCGAAAGGCACAGAAAATCACGTCTTGTTGTTTTCATGTATTTTCCGTCCCTTCTTCCTGCTGTTCCTGTGCCGGAGTTTCCGGCGCTGTCGGTGCCTTCAATGCGGTCTCCTGCTCTGCCGCCGATTCCTCCGTCAACTGCGTCGGCTGTTGTACCGCCGGGGCAGTCTGCCCCGCTTCCGTTGTTTCGGTCTGTGTCGGCTGCGCTTCCAGCAGTTCTTCCTCCGGCGGTTCGCCCTCGGCATCCTCTGCAAGATCGTCCTCCGGTGCCTGATTCCCAACCGGCTGAACACTGCCGCTGCCGTTCAGGTTGCTGCTAAGTGCGCCCTCCCCGAATGTGCCCGACTGACTGACGCCGTTGATAAAATAGTAGCTTTTTTCATGGGAATGATCCCATCCCTGCTTCAGTTCACCATTTGTCCCAAAAGCATAGGGCTGGCCGTCGATCACACACCACCCGGTCATCTGATTTCCGTTGCCGTCCAAATAGCGCGTGCCCGCATCCGTTTCAACCCAGCCGGCCTGACTGACACCGTCCACAAAGAAATAATCCTTTCCATCGATCTCTGTCCAGCCCTGTGCCGGTGCGCCGCTGTTGTCGTAGTATTTCAGGACGCCGTCCGTTTTTTTCCAACCGTTCAGTCGGTTTTTGACCCGTCCATCGCTATCCAGTTCCCAGACCTTTCCGTCCTCCTGATAAGTACCGGTGCGCGGATGTCCGGTTTCGTCAAAGCAGTACTGCACTCCGTCCAGCATGATCCAGCCGGTGTACAACTGGCCGGTCTCCGGTTGGAAATAGTAGTATTTTCCGTCTATCTTCGCTTCGCCCTGGGTGAGCTCTCCATCTGCGTTGGCATAGCCGACATAGCCGTTCTCTTCGATCCAGCCGGTCTTCAAAAAGTTGTTGCTGCCAAAATAGTAGAGCTTATAGTTGATCTCATACAGCCCCTGCGCACGGGTGCCGGTAGTCGGCGAGATATAGTAGCGATGCAGTCCTTCGCCGTGCCACCCCGTAGTCTTACTCTGGATCGCTTTGTAAATTCCAAAAACGGCCCCTGTGAGCAGACACAGGCACACCAGTACTACACCGACGGCTTTCAGCGGCGTTGCCGCCCTTCTTCTGCGCGTATTCTGCGTCACGCTAAACCGATATCGTTTGATCTTCTGGCGTTTCATTCTCATCTTCCCATATAAAGATTCAGCCCCCGGTGGAATGCCAGAGGCCGAATTTCATGTTTAATAGGCGTCCTGTACCGTCTCTTTACCGTTTTCACGGTAGGTCGTCACAGTAAAGCCGTTGTAATACAGCAGGCCATCCTCGCCATCACCGATGCAGCTGGAAGCATACTCCGAACTGTTCGGCTTGCCAATAGCGGCATACAGCTTGGAAACGTCTTTGCCCACATACTTCAGGGCAGTTTCCAGGCTGGCAGTTTCTGCCGGAGCAGTCTCTGTAACGGGCTTGCTTTCCACAGGCTCCGTCTTTTCTTCTTTGGAGGAAGCAGCCGTCTCCTGCTTTGCAGGCTTAGATTTTGCCGCGGTCTCGGCCTTGGATTCGGCCTTCGACTCTGCCTTGGATTCGGCCGGTTTCTCCGATGCCGCCTCGCTTACCGCAGAAGAAGCTTCGGAAACTGTCTCCGAGACTGCCTCGCTTTCCGGCACAGCCTCCGACGAAGCAGCCTCCAATGCCACAACGGAAACCGATTCGGATTCCACAGCCGAGGAAGCGGTCGTTTCTGCTTTTGCCCCGCATCCCGATGCCAGAAGCATCGCACCGCAGAGCACTACACCCATCATCTTATAGTTTACATTCATTTTGTTTGTTCCTTCTTTCTATTCTTTCAGTCAGTCGGCCAGGGCGCAAAAGACCCATTCACCGTCCGACAGAAATGCTGCTTTTAGTTGCTGCTCCCGCACATTCTGCGGAAGATACGCCGTAAACGGCTGTGTTCCCTCTCCGCAGGGGGAAGCTTCGTAGGTTTCGGTCTCTGCCAGAATGTAGATCGGAGAGTCGTCATCCACACGCTGCCCGCTCAGATCGCCTGTCAGGCAGAAAGTCCCCTCCATTCGGCTGTCCTTCCGTTGTGCCTTCGCACTTGTACCGGTATCTGCTGCCGGGACTGCCATGCGTTCCGGAGCAGGCATTTCCGGGGCGCGTTCCAGCAGCCAGTTCAGGTTGCGTTCCACCAGTTCCACCAGCAGCACATCGGGCTGCTCTTCTGTAACAGCCGTCAAACGGTAGGGCATATTCCGGGAGAAACAGGCGTTGCCGTAGCTCTGTGCCAAGAAAGGATGCAGATTGATGCCAAAGGAATCGCGGTATACAAAAATGCTTTCGTCTGCCGCCGAATTTTCCGTGTGGATCGTGATATCATCTGCCGAGTGGAATTTTTCGTCATACTGATAGGT
>ENA-OYZX01001623-OYZX01001623.1-human-gut-metagenome-genome-assembly--contig:-NODE-1623-length-9492-cov-5.390802_pt1 | contig 9492 bp, 5 predicted proteins | sample MGYA00243296_ERZ653489 | MGnify/ENA primary metagenome ERZ653489 (study PRJEB26926, sample SAMN06165098) | human gut metagenome | biome: ENVO:00009003; feature: ENVO:2100002; material: ENVO:00002003... | reverse complement strand
TCGCCACCGAAGCAAAGCATACATCCGTGTATGCATTGCTTCTAAAGCAGCATCCATGCTGCTTTTGGCTAGATATTTAGCAGAGTTCTAAGAACATCTAAGCTTCTCCCAAAAGTCGTGATATACATAAACATAATACGTTATACACATCCAAGTATACACGGCATGTTCTGATACCAAACTCACAATTCACGTACACATAAAAATACATACATAAATTATTATATTGCATTACATCAAAATATACAATTAAAATCTTATGCATGAGCCTGCTAAATATGTCCCATGGATTTTTTTGTTAGATTAGTCTAACTTTAATTGCATTTTTGACATCAATACGTTATAATATTAAAGCAATTTAAGGTTACAGGTTGTGGAAATACATAAGACCACAGCATAATTTTATTATCAAGGAGAAAATATATGACAATCAGAATAGGTATCTTAGGTTATGGAAACCTTGGACGCGGCATTGAATGTGCCATAAGACAGAATGATGATATGGAGCTTGTAGGAATTTTCACAAGAAGAAACCCTGAGACAGTTACACCTGCAACAAATGTTCCTGTCTATCCGGCAGACATGCTCCCTGAAATGAAGGATAAGCTTGACGTCCTCATGCTCTGCGGCGGCTCTGCAACAGACCTTCCTAAGCAGACACCTGAGTATGCGAAATATTTCAATGTTGTTGACAGCTTCGACACACACGCACGTATCCCTGAGCATTTCGCAGATGTTGATGCCGCTGCCACCGAAAGCGGTCATATCGCTATGATATCCGTAGGCTGGGACCCGGGTATGTTCTCACTCAACCGTCTCTATGCCAACGCAATCCTCCGCGATGGAAATGACTACACCTTCTGGGGCAAGGGCGTAAGCCAGGGACACTCGGATGCAATCAGAAGAATACCGGGTGTCAAGGATGCCAAGCAGTATACAATCCCTGTTGAGTCCGCTCTTGAAGCCGTTCGCGCCTGCAGGAATCCTGAACTCACCACAAGGGAAAAGCACACAAGAGAGTGCTTCGTTGTAGCTGAGGAGGGCGCAGACAAGGCAGCAATAGAGACAGCAATCAAGACAATGCCTAACTACTTCGCAGACTATGACACCACAGTCCACTTTATATCTGAGGAGGAATTAAAGCGCGATCACGCAGGCATTCCTCATGGCGGCTTCGTTCTCCGCACCGGAAAGACCGGCTTAAATGGTGAGCACAACCATGTGATTGAGTACAGCTTAAAGCTCGACTCCAACCCTGAGTTCACATCCTGTGTGCTTGTCGCTTACGCAAGGGCAGCTTACCGCATGAACAAGCGCGGAATAAGCGGCTGCAAGACTGTGTTCGATGTAGCGCCTGCGGACCTTTCACCACTCTCACCGGAGGAAATGAGGGCACATCTGCTGTAGGACTGTGAAAGCGGTTCCTTTATGGGATGTTCATAAGTTCTGCGGAAGAGATAACGGTATTTACTATTTTGCCGCAAAAATATTTTTTGTGAAGCGCACGTAAGTTCCGTGAAAGCGATGACATATTCACTGTAGAACCTGAAAACTATGGTGTCAAAACAGATTGACTCATACAAAAATGTATATCTTCAAATCTGTTTTGACACCTGTTTTTTATTCCTGTAAAAATCTAAACCATTCTAGGTCGAAATTGCAGCCCGGAAGGTACAGGAGGGTCACCGTTATCTCCCCTCCGACAGGCGCAATATTAAACTCACGTTCTACGTAAGCTGCACTCTCTTCAAATTCAATCAGTTCCGTCCGCTCCGTTCCGGCGCAGTCTATTTTTAACCGGATTGAATCCTTGGTATTTGCAGTCCTTCCACAGATTTTTATTTTATCTGCGGACTGTGCACCCATATTGAGGCGCCTGTAGATGATTGACACATTGTTTCCTATGCCTGTTACAGCCGTGCCATCCACCTTGTAGCTGTCACCGAAAATCTCATCATAATCTGCGGCATTTATACGGTCAAAGCCGTGAAGGACAGGCACAAATGAGAAGCTGTTGAGCTGGAAATTATCCTCGCTCTCAATGCTGATACGGTGTATGCCCTTTATTCTTTCCGAGAGCCTGTACTCTGCTTTCTTAAACTCAAGCCAGCCGGCACTCTCATCAAACTCCGCATCCAGAATACTCTTGCTGTCATCGTCAAGATATATTCTGAATTTCACCGCTCCCGGATAATACTTAAAGAGATACATCTGTAGCTGCTCTGAGCCGTTCACACCGAAATCCATTGCGCCAAAGCTGATTTTTGTCTTTTCCTTCCCCAGAAATCTTACTCCGTGCCCAACACCCTCGCTCAGTCCATGCGGTCTTTCAAGGCAGAGTCCCGCACTCACAGGCTCATAAGGGTCAAGGTATGCCGGCCCGATTCCAGCCGCCGTAAATTCAAGGCTTGACTTTACACCAGCCGCCGTCCTTCCATTGTAAGCATCGCACCTTAAATAAAAGCTTCCGTCACCGGCAGCGTTCACAGTTACATAGCCCTCGCTAAGCATATCCACGGCTTCCATTTTAACTTGTGCTTCCGCAGCCTCCATTTTATCCGGTGCTTTCCCAGCCTCCGTTTTAATAATAACTTCATCCGGCTCACCATGTTGAGTCACCGTCGCCGATTTGATTGCTATTCCTGTGGTATCGGTTATGCTCCATTTTAAATCCCTGTATGTGGCATTCTCAGGATAAAGCTTCCAGTGTACCTTGACTGAGCTCTTGTCCGCACTCAATGTGAATGTCTCTGCTGTAAGCTCGACCTTTCTTATCGGTATTTCACTTGCCAAGGTATCTGCCGTACCTATTACTCTGTCTGTTTTTTCTATTGAAGAGCCTTTCTTATCTGCTGAAATACCTTTTTTATCTATCAAAACGTCATTCTCATCTACTGAAATATCTGTTTTCTTTATTGAAGATTCCATTCCTTCATTTTCTGAATATACCGAATCCATCAGACCATCGGCATTGCGGGTATGATTTCGCTTCTCAGCGTCTTCGGAAAGCTGAAAACTGTTTTCTGACATATCCTCTGCCATATTATTTTTGTCGGTGCATATACAGCTCTGTACTAAATATTCGTCACGCATATTTTTATCATCTGTAACGCATAAATCAATTGAAGCAGCCCAAAGCCCTTCTGCCTCCGCTGTCACAGTTATCTTTCCGGTCACACCTTCAACAGGCGCGATGACCGCCAGCAGCTTTCCGCCAAAAAGTCTCCTTGAAGAAGTCTTGACCTGGTCAAAATCCGTGCTGTCGCCATTGTCAAGCCCGACAAGCCTCCCTGCTCCCGTCACCTTTATCTCAACGTGGTTGTTGGCATTATCTACTGTATAACCGTCCTTATCAAGCGCACCTATCTCCACAAAAATCAGCTCACCATATCGATTTTCCATCTGCCGCCTGTCCGCCTCAAGTACAAGTCTGTCCGCATCGGAAAATGAGTGTCTCATCTGCCTTGCAAGCTCATTTCCGGCTTCATCATACGCGACAGCCTCGACATATCCCTTTTCATAAGGCACCTTCCAGTGCGGCACAAGCTCCGTGCCATGCGCATGGTCAATTACTTTTCTTCCCATACTCATTCCATTTACAAACAGTTCCACTATAGGAGCATTGGAGCACACGCACACGTCGACCACCTGCCCCGGATTGAAGTCCCAGTGAGGGAAAACATGAACCATCGGGTTTTCCTTAAATGATGTCCATTCCGCCTGATAAATATAGTAGGAATCCTTCTCAAACCCTGCCGTGTCCATCTGCCCGAAGTAGCTGTTGCGCGTGTGGTACGGTGTCGGCTCGCCAAAGTAATCCACTCCCGCCCAGATAAACTGTCCAAGACTGAACCCGGCGTCCCTGTCCGCTATTATATTGTCCGTATAGCTGTGCGCACCCCATCCCGCACTGCAGTTGCCAAGCGCCGAACACTGCTCATCTGTATCGCATAAGGTACTTGTCTCTATAGGAAAATGATATACTCCCCTGCTCGCAAGCATTGATGACGTTTCACTTCCGTATATCACCCAGTCCGGATGCTTTGCATGGTGCTCCTCGTAGAGATATTCACCATAGTTGTAGCCCACAGCGTCGACCAGACCGGCACATTTCTGCGTGTTTTCCCATCTCATGTAGTTAGAGGCAAAGGTAGTGAAAGCGTGTTTTTTCGGGTCATGCTTTTTAACCTCCCCCAACAACATGACAAGCTCCGCCAGCCCTTCGTCCCCCGCATGCATATCATATATCTCGTTTCCGACGCTCCACATGATAATACTTGGGTGGTTCCTGTCGCGCCTTATCCAGCTCTCCACATCCTTCTTCGCACTCTCCGCAAAAAATCTTCCGTAGTCATACTTTGTCTTAGTGTGCCCCCACATGTCAAATGCCTCTGAATCGACAAGAAAACCCATCTCATCAGCCAGCTCCATAAACTCAACAGAAGGCATATTGTGTGCTGTCCTTATGGCATTTACGCCCATCCGTTTCAGACCCTCAAGCTTTCTTCTCACCGCCGACTTGTTGACAGCCGCCCCCAGACAGCTAAAGCCGTGGTGCTCGCAGGAGCCCTTTATCTTCACATGTCTTCCATTTAATAAGAAACCCTTATCGGAATCTATCTCTATTGTCCTGAAGCCGAACACCGACTGTTCATAGTCAAAAACCTCTCCCGCCTTAATAAGCTCCGCCCTGAGTTCATAGAGATTTCCGCAATAGATGTCCCATAGCTTTGGGGCTGTGATTTCAAAGGTGTGGCGGTATATATTGCTTTTTTCACCTATTAGCTGGTTAAATATAATACATAAAGAATCCTCCTCATTGCTCCGCATATCATTCTTTCCGTTCTTCTGCGTGATGATATATCTTATAGAATCAAACGGCTTTTCATCATCTGCACCCTGCGCTGCCTCCACCTCGACTTCCACGTCCCAAATATCTGAAGCCGCTCGCTTCACCGGCGTTATGTACAGTCCGAATGGCTCTATATGCGTGCTTTCGCGCTCTATCAGATAGACACTCCTGTATATACCTGCACCCGAATACCACCTGCTGTTCGGCGACCGGTGCACAACCCTGACCAGAAGCTCATTCTCGCCCGCCTCAAGGTATGGTGTTATATCCACCTCAAAGGATGAATAGCCGTACTTCCAGGTTCCTGCCGACCTGCCGTTTACAAACACCTCCGAATCCATGTAAATCCCTTCAAAAAAGAGCACCCTCTCAAGCCCATCCGGCACATACATGAGCTTTCTCCTATACCAGCCGACAGAGTCCCTGTACAGATTCCTCACATCATAAATCAGGTAATCGTGCGGGAGCCTTACCGGCATATACTCCCCATCCGGACATTGTAGATTTTCTTCGCTGTATTCCTTTTCAAGGAACTGCCAGCCATTGTTGAGGCATGTTTTCCGCTTCATATTTCCTCCTCCATTTTATATATGATATCAGGGTCAAAAGGTCAGAAAGCCGTTCGTGCCTGCACGATTGGACTTTTAAACCTGGGACCCGCAAAACATATTCTATAAGCTTGGCATATATAACGTATTTTGGCAGCAAAATCAAATTAATTAAAAATTTCTCCTTAATGCTTTTATTGCCTGAAGCCGCTATTGCTACTTAATTTCATAATCACCTAAAATATAACCTTTTATTTTATATCCCTTGTAATTGCTGTTTTTTTGATATAACATGTTAAACAAAGACACCCCATTTCCGATTGCGTATTAAAATATATTGCCGCCGCCCTGTAATTTCATAATATACACAATCACGTTTTTTTCAATCTAAGAATTTTGCTGTTATATAAGGATTTGAACATGATGAAGAATATAGATATTACTGATAAAATGCTTTTCCTGATAAATACAATTAAACTCCCTGATTACCCATTTTACCTCGTACACATCGGCTCGCTGGTAAACCAGCATCCATGCGTCAGACCGGATGGACTCCCTGACTACCAGCTTCTCTACTGCATAGCCGGTGAAGGGCTGTTCACAGTTGATGGGCACGAATATCACATTACCGCAGGTATGGGTGTCCTGCTAAAGCCTGATGCCGCACACGAATACCATGCCATCAGGGAGCCATGGTCGACCTACTGGGTGCGTTTTTCCGGTGCCGGATGTGATATGCTCCCACAGCTTGCCGGTTTCACAACGCACAAGCTGTTCTATATCCGCTCATTCGACCGCCTGATGTATCTTTTCAACACCCTTTACGCATCTGCCGGACAGAGCGGACTGCTCAACAACAACGATGTAGCTCTGCAGCTATACCACTTTCTGCTTGAGTATCCTGAATGCATCTGCGATAACAGGGAAAATGTGAAACTGCATGACACAAAGGCTGTCCGGCTGTCCGAGGTCATCGCATATATAGAGGAGCATTATCCGGACGACATCCCGCTAACCGCACTCTCGGATATTGCACATATGTCACCGCAGCATCTGTGCCGCCTGTTCAAAAAAACCTACCAGCTGCGGCCTGTCGAATACATCAACAGCTACCGCATAAGTAAAGCAAAAAATCTCCTTCTATCGTCAAAAGAAATGACCCTGAAGGAGATTGCAGCGAGCACAGGCTTTAATGACCTGAGCTACTTTTGTTCACTTTTCAAGAAATCGGAGGGAATTACACCAACCGAATTCCGTGTATTGCAAAAATAATGATATATCAGATTTTATAGATAAAAAGCAGCCTTCACACCGGTCAGACTGCAGGCTCCGTTGCAACGTGATTAAATACATGCAGCCTGCCGGCATCACCTGCTTTTACAAAATGTCTTTAAAATACTTTATTGTATTGGTAATTCCCTCTGATAAATGAACCTCCGGTTTCCAGCCATCTGCTATCCTTGCTGCCAGCGAAATATCCGGACGACGTCTTACAGGGTCATCACTTGGAAGTTCAACATACTCTATCCTTGAGTCCGTATCTATCATGGACACAACCATATCCGCAAGCTCTTTTATAGTGAATTCCTCAGGATTTCCAAGATTAACCGGACCATGTACCTCATCACCGGTCGCCATTACTCTCACAATTCCCTCAACCAGATCATCCACATAGCAGAAAGAACGTGTCTGACTTCCGTCACCATATATTGTTATATTCTCTCCGTTCAGGGCCTGCACGATAAAATTGGAAACAACACGGCCGTCATCCATCGACATATTCGGTCCATAGGTATTGAAAATTCTTATAACCTTTATACGTGCACCATATTCCCTCATATAGTCAAAGCATAATGTCTCTGCGCATCTCTTGCCCTCATCATAGCATGATCTTATTCCTATAGGATTCACGTTGCCAAAATATCTCTCTGTCTGGGGATGCTCAAGAGGATTTCCATACACCTCGCTTGTTGAAAACTGCATAAGCTTAGCATTATTTTTAACTGCAAGCTCAAGCAGATTCATTATTCCTAACACATTGGTTTTTATCGTATACACCGGTGACTTCTGATAGTGCTTAGGACTTGCCGGACAAGCAAGATTATAAATCTCGTCTATGCCATCTATGTCAAGCGGCTCCGTTATATCATGCTCAATGAACTCGAACCTGTCACACCCTGACAGCTTCTCTATATTAGCCCTGCTCCCCGTGTAAAGATTATCACAGCATATAACATATGCATCTCCATCATCAATTAAGCGCCTGCAAAGATTCGAACCAATGAATCCGGCTCCACCTGCTACAAGAATTCTTTTCATGTTCTACCTCGACCATAAATTTTCTATAATATATAACCAAATGCTGATATGCTTCTGCACTTTATATAGTATACCATAAAAAACGCAGTTAGCCAAGAATAAAGCACACTATGCTTTATCGAAACATCCTGCAGCAGTGGCAGACCCAGCACCTTTAATGTGTGCGGCAGGCTCTCATGAAATTATTGAACATTGACTTTTCAGGAGGAGCTTGTTATCATCTTAACAATTGGATATATATGGAGGATTGCTATTATGAAAAAATTCACTTCAGACTATATTAACAACCATAAGTACAATATTGCAATTGCAGGTACCGGATATGTCGGTCTATCACTTGCTGTGCTGCTCGCACAGCACAACCACGTCACAGCTGTGGACATTGTTCCTGAGAAGGTAGAGCTGATTAACAACCGCCGGTCTCCTATACATGATGATTATATTGAAAAATATTTATCGGAAAAGGAACTGGATCTTACTGCTTCCACTGATGCCGTCTCCGCATATAAGAATGCCGACTTCATCATAATAGCGGCCTCCACGGACTATGACAGCAGCAGGAATTTCTTTGACTGCTCAGCCGTAGAATCAATTCTTGAGCTTGTGCTTAAAATCAATCCCGATGCTGCTATTGTTATAAAATCGACAATACCTGTAGGCTATACCGAAGGTATCCGAAAAAAATACCACACAAATAATATCATATTCAGTCCTGAATTTTTAAGAGAATCAAAAGCACTGTATGACAACCTGTATCCATCACGGATAATAGTTTCATGTGACAGCACATGTGAAGATAAAGCCCATCTTTTTGCAGCATTGCTAAAACAGGGCGCACTCAAGGACAACATCGACACTCTCTTTATGGGCTTTACAGAAGCTGAGGCTGTGAAGCTTTTTGCCAATACCTATCTGGCACTCCGTGTCTCCTACTTTAATGAGCTTGATACCTATGCCGAAGCCAAGGGTCTTAACTCTGCCGACATAATAAATGGTATATGTCTCGATCCGCGTATAGGAACACATTATAACAATCCATCATTCGGATATGGCGGATACTGTCTCCCGAAGGACACAAAACAGCTGCTCGCCAACTTTCAGGATATACCGCAAAATATGATTACAGCAATTGTCGAATCTAACCACACAAGAAAGGCTTTTATCGCAGAGCGCGTCATGGAGCTCGCACAGACTGATGCTTCAGACGGCTCATCCGGAAGAGAAATTATAATAGGAGTATACCGTCTGACCATGAAAAGCAATTCCGACAACTTTAGACAGTCTGCAATTCAGGGAGTAATGGAACAACTAAAAGCCAAAGGAGCCTCCATTATAATATATGAGCCGACGCTTCCGGATGGTTCGATTTTCTCAGACTGCAAAGTTATAAATAACCTGAATGAATTTAAAACCATTTCTAATGCCATAATAGCTAACAGATATTCTCCGTGCCTTGATGATGTCAGCGGCAAGGTATATACCCGCGATATTTTTGGCCGTGACTAGAGAACCAGCATAAAAATTATCCGTAATTCCTGCTGTATATATTAAACAGTTACAGGAAGTAATATATAACAACAGGCTTGTCTGCGATGGACTGAATTGAAAAAACAATCCATTGCAGGCAGGCCTGTTATATTTTTTGTATTTCTCTTATTTTATTCTATCTGTTGTTATATTTCATTTTTATGTGCAAATTCCGGATACGCATCAAAGCACTCTATATACTGTCTCTTATACACATCTGACGCTGCCGACGAACTCTAGGGTGTA
>ENA-OYZX01001609-OYZX01001609.1-human-gut-metagenome-genome-assembly--contig:-NODE-1609-length-9545-cov-4.144995_pt1 | contig 9545 bp, 7 predicted proteins | sample MGYA00243296_ERZ653489 | MGnify/ENA primary metagenome ERZ653489 (study PRJEB26926, sample SAMN06165098) | human gut metagenome | biome: ENVO:00009003; feature: ENVO:2100002; material: ENVO:00002003... | reverse complement strand
GTATAAGAGACAGCTTCCAAGTCATCACAGGCTTCTGCATGAACCGTGATTCCATCCGCACCAATTCCTGCAAACCGCTCCACATGTTTAATCGGATTTACAATCATTAAATGCACATCAAAAAACAGGTCCGTACACTCACGAAGCCCTCTTACTATTGTTGTACCAAATGACAAGTTTGGTACAAACACCCCGTCCATTACATCAATATGAATATAGTCTGCTCCGGCGCTTTGCGCGGTCTTCACTTCCTGACCTAAACAAGTAATGTCCGCCGCCAGAATTGATGGTGACAATTTGTATGTCATTTCTTATTCCTCCAATTCCCTCGTCGTTCGCATTCAGCAAGCTCGTTAAATATCTGCACGTAGTTCTCATAACGAGTCTCACCGATTTCACCTCGTTCCCTGGCCTCTTTTACCATACAGCCAGGTTCATGAATGTGAGTACAACCCCAATATTTGCACTGCCCCTCATAGGGCAGAAATTCGGTAAAATACCTTCGCAGCTCCTCTTTTTCCACCTCCGGCGGCTTTAAGGAACTAAATCCCGGAGTATCTACAATATATGAGCCGCAGTCTTCCACCTTTTCATCTTCTTCCAAAACTAAAAGTTCGGAATGTCTCGTCGTATGCTTTCCTCTGTCGATCTTCCTGCTGATACTCCCTGTTTCCATCATTACTTCCGACTGCAGAAGATTGATAAGCGACGACTTCCCTACACCCGACGGGCCTGCAAGAACAGTCGTTTTCCCGTGCAGAATCTTTTTCACTTCTTCGATCTTCCATCCTTCTTTCGCACTCGTAAAAAAGACCGGATACCCGCATGATCTGTATATTTCTTCCATCTTGGAAATATCGCTTTCTTTTGCAATGTCAGATTTGTTAAAACATAAGATTACCGGGATCTTCTTTTGCTCCATCATCACAAGAAAACGATCAAGAAGATTAAAATGAGGTTTAGGCTTCGTCACCGCAAATACAACGAGCGCCTGATCGATATTCGCCACCGCCGGACGGATCAGTTCGTTCTTTCTCGTAAGGATTTCCCTGATATTTCCCTTTTTTTCCTCTTCATCTAAAACTTCTATCTCTACATTATCTCCTACAAGAGGCTTCACACCGTCTTTTCGGAAGATCCCTTTTGCTTTACATTCATAAACACCGGATTCTACTACATGAACGTAGTAGAATCCGGCAATCCCTTTTACAATTTTACCTTGCATATTTTATAAATTCCCTGTCGGTACCGCCTATTCATTGTCTCCGCCGTTTTCCGGATCGGTCTGTCCTGACGATGATCCTTTGCTGACAAAATAATATACTTGTGTCCCTTTTTCCACTTTTGTACCTGCCGACGGAGTCACACTGTAAATCGTTCCGACCGGAGTATCACTGTAGTCTTCACCGCCGTATACCGGAACAAACCCTGCCTCAGTCAGCACTTTAACCGCCGTGTTTTTCTCCATTCCGATCACATCACTCGGAATAGTAGACCATTCTGTTTTTGATCCAAGCGTTACCGTATACTTTATTGTTGTGCCTTTCTTTACTTTAGTTCCCGCTTCTGTTTCCTGTGTGACAACCGTTCCTGCCGTTCCGCCGGCATATTCTTCCTTAGGACTTCCTTTCAGTCCAAGTTCTTCTAAGGCGGCGGCAGCCTGATCCGCCGTCATATTCAGAAGCGACGGCACTTCTACTTTATCTTTTTCGGGATCTTTTCCTTTACTGATAATAAGCTGAACGCTTGTGCCCTCGTCTACCTGCTCTCCCGAACCCGGAGTAGAGCTGACTACATTTCCCATCTCGATCGTATCATCATAAACTGCCTCGCCTTTTGTCACTTTCAGACCGGCATCCTGAAGCATTCTCTCTGCTTCCGCCTCCGATCTGTTCACAACATTCGGCACAGTTACTTTTTTCGCAGCTTCTCCGCTGCTGATCACAACCGTAACCGTAGAATTTTTCTTTACTTTCTTCCCTTTTCCCGGATTCTGGCTCTTAATCTCGCCTTTTTCGTATTCATTGGAAGCTTCTTCTTTATCCGCTTTTTTAATACCGAGATCTTTTTTCTTAAGTTCTGCCTGTGCGTCTTCAAATGTCATTCCGCGCACATCCGGTACTGTTACCATCTTTTCTGTCTTTGAAGAAAGACCGGCTCCTTTGAAAAATCCCGCCGCATTTCCGACAAGAAACAGAATCAGCAGCGCGATCACGACTCCCGACACGATCATCAGTATTTTCATGATCCGCTTCGTATCGGGATTTACATCATTCTTCTTCCGCCTGTCTTTTTGACTGCGCCTTCTGTTATCATAATCATTATCGTCGTCGTAGTCATAATCGTCGTCATCATCGTACTCATCATCGTCATCGTACTCATCATCATAACGACTGCCCTGAATCCGTTCCAGTTCTTCTGTCGACATAACCATCGTGCGGTCTGTCTCCGCTCCTGTTCCCGCTCCCAAAACAACAAAATCGCCGTCCGGCTCTACAAGCGATCTTTTCAGATCCATAAGAAGAGACGCACAGTCCGGATAACGGCGTCCCGGATTTTTCTGTGTACACTTCATGATAATGCACTCAAGACTGTACGGGATATTCGGAACTTCTTCTGCCGGAGACGTAATCTCTTCCTGAAGATGCTTCAACGCGACCGACACCGTGGAATCTCCGTCGAACGGTACGTGCCCGGTGATCATCTCGTACATCGTAATACCGATGGAATAAAGATCGCTCTTCTGATCTACGACTCCGCCCCTCGCCTGCTCCGGAGATGTGTAATGAACCGATCCCATAACGCTTGTGCTGATCGTCTGTGTAGACGTGGTCGCACGGGCAATGCCGAAATCCGTCACTTTTACTTTTCCGTCTTTTGAAATGATAATATTCTGAGGCTTAATATCTCTGTGGATAATATGATGATTGTGTGCCGCCTGAAGCCCTGTCACCATCTGAATGGAAATACTGATCGTCTCTTTTGCCGAAAGTCTTCCCTTTTTCTTTATATAATCTTTCAGAGTGATCCCTTCGACAAGCTCCATTACCATATAGTACAGACCTCTGTCCTGACCGACGTCATACACATTGACAACGTTCGGATGCATCAGTCCTGCCGCAGCCTGCGCCTCACTCAAAAATTTCTTTATAAATACCTGATCCGAACGATAATCGCTTTTTAATACTTTGATCGCGACATAGCGGTTTAATTTACGATCCTTTCCCTTGTAAACATCCGCCATACCCCCCGATCCGATCCGTCCGAGTATCTCATATCTTTTTCCTAAGCAAACTCCCTCTTTAATCATAATACACTCACCTCATCTGCAAACGGTTCTATAAGGACAACCCCTATATTATCTGTACCGCCGTTTTCTTTTGCCGCTTCTATAAGAGCCTGACCGGACTCTACGATATCTCTTCCTCCCTGAACAATATGAAAAAGTTCCTCATCTTCTACCATATTGCTCAAACCGTCCGTACACATCAATATGATGTCTCCCCTTTTCAGACGGTGCTCGTAAAAGTCTACCTCTACATCCGCTTTCGCGCCGATCGCTCTCGTAATAATATTTTTATCCGGATGATGTTTTGCTTCTTCCGGTTTTATCCCGCCAAGCCTTACCATCTCTTCTACCAGGGAATGATCTTTCGTAAGCTGCTGAATGCCCTGATTGATCAAATACAAACGGCTGTCTCCTACATTCGCGAAATACATCATCTGATTTGAGATCGTCGCCGCAACAACCGTCGTTCCCATTCCTTTGAGATGTTCGTCTCTTGAAGCTTCTTTTATGATCTCCCTGTTTGCCGTTTTTATAGCGCCTACAAGACATCTTTCAATATCTTCGCCTTCGCTTAGCGCCAATTCCCTGTTGAGCACTTCAACCGTATACTTGGAAGCATAATCTCCCGCCTGGTGACCTCCCATACCGTCTGCCACCACAAAGAGGTTCTGAAGAATTCCGAGAGGTCTGTCAGTCACATAAACATAATCCTGATTTACTTGTCTTACCATTCCTACATCTGTTATCGAAAATGTTCTCATATGCTTCTCCTTAATTCTCATTCATTGTCTCTTCCTCGTAGCGCCGTCTAAGCTGACCGCACGCCCCGTCGATATCCGAGCCCATTTCTCTTCTTATAGTAACATTAATTCCGCTTTTTTCAAGTTTATTTTTGAAATTCAAAGCACTTTTGCGGCTTGGACGCTGAAAAGAACGCTCCTTTACCGGATTTACCGGAATCAGGTTCAGATGACAGTTACGCGGCGCGAGAAGCTCGGAAAGCTCCTTTGCATCCTCGTCCGTATCGTTCACCTCATGTACAAGACTATACTCAAACGTCACTCTGCGTCCTGTCTTTTTAAAATAAGTATCGCAGGCGGAAAGTACCTCGCCTAATTCGTACTTATTTGCGACAGGCATCAGTTTCCTTCTCTTTTCCTGCGTAGATCCGTGAAGAGAAAGCGCCAGTGTGATCTGCAGACGTTCCTCTGCCAGTTCCAGTATTTTCGGTACGATCCCGCATGTAGAAACAGTCACATTCCGCTGACTGATATTCAGTCCGTGTTCATCTGTCAGTATGTGAATGAATTTCAGAAAATTATTATAATTATCAAGCGGCTCTCCTGTTCCCATGATAACGACGTTGGAAACCCTCTCTCCGATAATTTTCTGGATCTGGTAGATCTGACCGAGCATTTCGGATGCAGACAGATTCCGTTTTAATCCCCCGATCGTCGAAGCGCAGAATACACATCCCATGCGGCATCCCGCCTGCGAGGAAATACATACCGAATTACCGTGCTTATACCGCATAAGAACGCTTTCCACCATGTTTCCGTCATACAGACGGAACAAAAACTTGTTCGTTCCGTCCAGTTTCGACTGCTGCCGCTCTGCCATCTGTACCGGAAAGATATCATATTCTTCCGCAAGCTTTTCCCGAAGTTTCACAGACAGGTTCGTCATCTCGTCGAAACGATCTGCAAGCTTCACATGCAGCCATTCATATATCTGTTTTGCCCGAAACGGTTTTTCTCCGAGACGTTCCAGCTCTTTTTGTAATTCTTCATATTCATATGCCCGAATATCTTTCTTCATTCTCATACTTTCCTTTTTCATTTTTCGTATCCTGCCATTTCACCCTTTTGCGCGTCCTGCCATTTCATCCTTTTTCGGCGTTCCGGCATTTTCAGACTTCTTTTTTCCGCAATCGCGCAATAAAAAATCCGTCGCTTTTATGAACTCCCGGAAGAAGCTGGATACAGCCGTTCTCTGTCACGCTTTCCCTCAATTCAAGGCAAAGATCTTCCCTTATATCGTCTGCGTAAAATTCAGGAAATTCTTTCAAAAACCAATGTACGTTTTCGATATTTTCTTTCGGGTTCACAGTACACGTACTGTACAGAAGTTCTCCTCCCGGCTTCACATAAGAAGCCGCGCAGGAAAGGATTTTTCGCTGAAGCTTTACGAGACTTACGATTCCTTCCGGCGACGCTTTATATTTCAGATCTGTTTTCTTCCCAAGCACTCCCAGACCGGAACAAGGCAGATCGGCGATCACAATATCCGCTTTACCCGCTGATTTTTCATCATACACAGACGCATCCTGACAAACCGCGGTTACATTGCAAAGTCCCATACGTTCTATATTTTCCTCGATCAAAGACACTTTATATTCTGTCAGATCACGGGCTTCCACATGACCGGAACATCCGGCTTGACCTTCCATCAAAATGCGTTCCGCCACATCAAGCGCCTTTCCGCCCGGCGCCGCACACAGATCGATCACCTGCGCTCCCGCCTGCACATGCGCCAGTTCTCCTACAAGCATCGAACTGATATCCTGCACGACGAACAGACCTTCCCGAAATGTTTCCAGAGACTCTAAATAATCATATTTTGAAATGAGAAGCGCATCCTTTAAATACGGATGATTTTCCACTAAAACATGTTCTTCCTCAAGCCGCTTTTTCAGCTGCTCCATCGTAATCCGGCTTCTGCAGCGTCTGATCGTTGTCGGCTTTTCTGTCTGGAAATCTTTCAGCATCGTTTCGATCAAAGAAAGATCATACGTTTCTTTCCATAATCGGATGATCCATTCCGGACAGGAATATCGTACCGAAAGCCGTTTGATCGGATCTGACGGATACTCCACCTCATCGATTTCTTTGACAACACTTCTCAGCACGCCGTTGACATAGCCTCTCAGACCGGAAAACCCTTTCTTCACTGCCAGTTTTACCGATTCACTGCAAACTGCATGATCGGGAATACTGTCCATATATTTTATCTGATAGACCGCGCTTCTTAAAATTGCCCGAATTAACGGCTTCATCTTTTTTACTTTTACTTTGGAGAAACAATCCAGAATATAATCGATCTCTGTCATATGTTCCAGCGTTCCTTCCGTAACGCGGGTGATAAATGCTCTTTCCCTTTTCTCAAGATATTGATATTTTGTCAAAACTTCTCTTAATACAATATGACTGTATCTGCCGTTTTCCGTTACTTCCATAAGGATTGCGGCTACGATTTCTCTTTCATTGATCGCCTTTGCCATTATTCTCTCCCAAACACCATTCCTTCTTCCACTTTATATCCGCGCAGAAACGAGCCTGTATCCATTCGTTTCTTGCCGGGCATCTGTACTTCTAAAATACGAAGCACGCCGTCTCCCGTCTGTATGCAAAACGAATCTTTTGCTACGGACACTACCGTTCCCGGCATGGCGTTCTTCCCGGTTTTCTGCGCTGTATGTTCCTCGCTTCCCAGTTCGGTTTGCTCTGCACATTCTTCCTGTGGCTTTGCCAACGCTTTCCATATCTTCATCACTTTTCCGTCCCGGTGTGTATATGCGCTTGGCCATGAATTCAATCCACGCACGAGACGCTCGATCTGCACTGCCGATTTCGCCCAGTCGATATTGCCAAGATCTTTCGTGAGCATTTTCGCATAAGCAGTCGGGCTTTCCGGCTGCTTTTCAAACACTGCTGTTTTATTTTCTATTGCATGCAATGTTTTTACGCAGAGAGCGGCGCCTGCTTCTGCCAGTTTGTCATGAAGCGACTCTCCTGTCTCGTCTTCTGCGATCGGGATCTCGGTCTTTAAAATCATATCTCCTGTATCAAGTCCTTCATCCATCTGCATCGTTGTAACGCCCGTCACGCTCTCTCCTTCTATGATCGCCCACTGGATCGGTGCAGCCCCACGATATTTCGGAAGAAGAGATGCATGGACATTAATACATCCGTAAGGCGTCATCTCAAGAATCTCCTTCGGAAGGATCTGACCGAAAGCAACAACGACCATCACGTCGGCATTGTATTTTCTCAATTCTTCCACACACTCAGGATCGCGCACTCTTTTCGGCTGATACACCAAAATCCCATGCTTAACCGCCGCTTCCTTTACAGGCGTAAACTGCATTTCTTTTCCTCTGCCTTTTGGCTTATCAGGCTGTGTGACGGCGAGACACACATCATGCCCCGCTTCCACAAGCGCTTCCAGTGTTCCGACCGAAAAATCGGGTGTTCCCATAAATATGATTCTCATTCTTCCCCTCCTTGCGCATCGTCTTGATCTTCTTCATCATAAGACACTTCATGAAGTCCGTCTTCTGCCAGTTCAACATACAGTTTTCCGTCCAAATGATCAAGTTCATGGCAAAACGCCCTTGCAAGCAAGCCTTCGCCTTCCATTTCGAACTCGTTCATATTTTCATCAAACGCCCGCACTTTTACACGGTCCGGTCTTGTAACGATTCCGAATTTTCCCGGTACGCTTAGACATCCTTCTTCTCCTGTCTGTTCGCCTGAAGATTCGATGATCTGCGGATTGATCAAAACAATCGGACCTTCCCCTACATCGATCACTACGATTCTTTTCAAAACGCCGACCTGCGGAGCCGCAAGACCGACACCGTTGCTTTCATACATTGTCTCAAGCATATCTCCGATCAGTATTTTCGTGCGAAGCGTCATCTTCGGCACTGCTTTACACTGTTTTTCTAATATATCGTCTCCTATTTCTCTAATTACTCTGATTGCCATTTTTCTCCTTCTTTCTATCCGCTACATCGGATTAAAATCAAATTGTATTCTCATTTTATCAAATCCCGAATTAATCTCAATATATTTTTCCGTCCGGTCTTTCAGCACGACAAGATCATGATAGTCCGCGGTTTTTACATAGATCACTTTCCGATAAACATCGTTGATCTTTTCGATCCCCGGACTTGCCGGGCCGATCACGGACGCTTCGATATCCTTCTTCGCTTTTATCATATATTCTTTCAAATAACGGCAGCCTGTTTCCAATAACGCCTCATCGGCGCTTGATATAAACACTGCCAGAAGATTTTCTGCCGGGGGATACCCCATCATCGTTCTGTATCGGATCTCTTCCTCATAGAACGCCTCATAATCCTGCGCCGCAGACGTTGCGATCGCATAATGATCGGGACTGTATGTCTGAATCACCGCTTCTCCTTTTTTATCTCCGCGCCCCGCTCTTCCGACCGCCTGAGTCAAAAGCTGGAACGTTCTCTCGCCCGATCTGTAATCATCTGTATACAACGACATATCCGCAGCCAGAATCCCGACTAATGTTACATTTGGGAAATCATGACCTTTTACGATCATCTGCGTACCGACAAGTACGTCCGCCTCTTCATTTGCAAATGCAGACAGTATTTTCTCATGGGAATCTTTCTGTCGTGTCGTATCCATATCCATCCGCAGGACTTTTGCCTGTGGGAAACGTCGTCTCACCATCTCCTCGATCTGCTGCGTTCCGGCTTTAAATTCTCCGATAAAACCGGACCCGCACTCCGGGCAGACCCGAATCTTCGGCTGCTCATATCCACAGTAATGGCAGACCATTTTCCCTCCTTTATGAACGGAAAGGGATACATTGCAGTGTGGACACTGGATCACATGTCCACACTCCCTGCAGGACACAAATCCCGAATATCCACGCCGGTTCAAAAACAGTATGATCTGCTCTCCCCGCTCCAGCCGCTCTTCCATCAGACTTTGCAGCTTCCCGCTCACGATCGTATGATTCCCGTTCTTCAGTTCTTCCCGCATATCTACAGTATACACCTTTGCCATCTGCTGCATTCTGGAACGATGCCGCATTTCATACAGAACATACTCACCCTTCCTCGCCCGGTACATCGCCTCCATCGAGGGCGTCGCACTTCCAAGGACAACGCTTGCATCCTCTTCTTTTGCTCTCTGGATCGCAGTTTCCCGTGCATGATACCTGGGAATCTGCTCACTTTTGTAAGTCGGCTCATGTTCCTCGTCGATCACCACCAGTCCAAGATTCGGAAATGGTGTAAACAGGGCAGAGCGGGGACCGATCATCACATCGATCTCTCCCCGCTTTGCACGCATCATCTGATCATAACGTTCCCCCGCAGAAAGCCTGGAATTCATAATTGAAACCCGGTCTCCGAACTTCCTGTAAAACCGCATGACAGTCCTGTCTCTTATACACATCTGACGCTGCCGACGAACTCTAGGGTGTAGAT
>ENA-OYZX01001602-OYZX01001602.1-human-gut-metagenome-genome-assembly--contig:-NODE-1602-length-9566-cov-4.726948_pt1 | contig 9566 bp, 17 predicted proteins | sample MGYA00243296_ERZ653489 | MGnify/ENA primary metagenome ERZ653489 (study PRJEB26926, sample SAMN06165098) | human gut metagenome | biome: ENVO:00009003; feature: ENVO:2100002; material: ENVO:00002003... | reverse complement strand
TCTACACCCTAGAGTTCGTCGGCAGCGTCAGATGTGTATAAGAGACAGGTATAACCCAACAAGAATTGGCTGACAAATTAGGTGTTACAAGAATCTCAATAGTAAAAACATTAGCAGGTAATCCATCACAAGAAACTCTTGAAAGAATTGCTAATGCCCTAAATGTACCTATGTGGCAACTTTTTGCATCACCAAATGAAGTAAAACAAACGGGAAATTCTCTTATATGTCCTAATTGTGGTACCCCCCTTGAACTCAAAATCAAAGAGTAAAGAAAGAGAGCGTTTCACAACGCCCCCAATCCAAAACACATAAAATATAATATCTTTAGAATCTAACATTGGTTAGCTGTTTGTCTTTATTCCAAACAGACCATTTCCCATTTCCTCCATCAACTAATTTCAAATCCTCAACCTTACCAAATCTACTTATATTGCCTGCCAAATCCACAATCCAGCCACATTCTTTGGAAGGATGCGGGCGGATGGCACGACCGACTATCTGATACCACATAGCAAGTGACATTGTAGGACGTGCCATAACAACTGTATCAAGTTCCGGATAGTCAAAGCCGGTGGTTAATACCCCGACATTCGCCACTACCGAAATTTCACCAGCCTTGAATGCTTCAAGTATCCTTTCGCGCTCACCTTTTGGGGTGTCACCCGAAACGATTGCGGCTCCGGGTATAGACCAGGTAAGCCGCTCCGCTTCTTTCAGAAAACGGGTAAAGACTAAAATACCTTTCCGTTTTCCTCCGGCTTTGGGATTCATCAGTCTTTGGACAATATGAACGAGATAGCCGTAAAAGTCTATCCGTTCATATTCTCTTTGAACTGACCTATCTGTATAGTCGGCACCAGTAGTATTTACTTTCAAGTTAAGTTCGTTCCATCCCGAAGGATTCATTGGATAGTAATTCAACTTCGCCAAATAGCCCATATCTAATAGGGTTGATACCTGTACATGATAAATGACCTCTGAAAAGACATGAGGCTTTGTCCGGGTGATAAATTTCAGCATAGAACCAAAGTCACGGCTGGAACTTAAACGATACGGTGTAGCTGTCAGTCCAAGAACCTTACACTTCACCGCATCAAAAAAATCTTTGTACATACCCTCTTTAGGGTTAACAAGGTGGCATTCGTCCACGATGATGTTCTTGAAGTGGGTGAACAGTTCGGGATGATTCTTCACACTGCCGATTGTAGCAAATGTTATCCGGCTTATCTCTTTTGAGTTGAAGGAAGCCGAATAGATGCTGCAATCAAGAATACCGTATGAGCAGAGTTTCTTGAAATTCTGTTCGAGTATTTCCTTCGAGGGTTGGAACACCAAGGTATGACCATCAAGCCTTGCGGCTATATCCGCTATGATAAGCGACTTTCCGCTGCCCGTAGGTAACACCATAATGGCATTTGTTTTCTTCGCCTTGTTATTGAAGAAAGAAACGGCAGCATCAGAGGCTTTCTGTTGGTAATCTCGTAATACATAACTCATAGCCCTTTCTCCTTTCGTAACTTCTTATTAAGTGCTTTGTAATACTTGATTAGCTGTTCGTACTCAAAATCAGTCATTTTGGAAGTGCTGGCAACTTTCACTTTCAGCAAGTCAAATTTCTGTTGCCCGATTTTGGCTATCAAATTCTCACGGTAGCCTTCAAGGTGGTCGGCACGGAAACGGTTGCAGTTGTGCATGGCATAGCCGTTAGCAATGAAAGTACGCGTATCCGTTTCCATCACGACAATCTCCTCTTTACCTATATATTTGATACTTTTCACTTTGGTATCATATTGAGATTTTAGTTTGCCAAGTTTTTCAATATCCACCTTTTCAATTTTATGCGGACGAACACGCATTAAAAATTGGAGCTTCTCTATGTTTGTACCTGTTATAAGAAATTGCCAAGATTGATACGTTTTTTTAAACGTGCCACGCCTATTTGAATCTTCCATCATCTGCCGACAAGTTTTATTATTTCCTGTGAACTTTTCAAGTAAGCGTTTTATTTCAGAGCAAATATCCATGTACTTCTCACATTGGACTATACCGACACGAAAACCATAGCGTTTCGTCCCATCTGGATTAGAAATATTCTGTTGACAAATATGTCCGTCAGCATCAATCATTCCCGCAATCCATCCGCTTTCATAGGATTTTTCTTGTTGTATTACTTGAAATGGTTTACAGACAATGGTCGTAGTCCTATCTGTATGAGGTCCGGTCTTGTGCTTCCCATGAAGATTTACGCCATTAACCCACATTTCTTGTGTTTCAATCCATGTGTATGAAGTTCCTTGTCTTGCCCTTGCGAGCCATTTATGGTTAGCAGTTGTCTTCATTTTATCTCCATTCTCTAACTCTACCTCATACACATCTTGAATATCACGTTCTATGTGTGTAACCCTTCCAACCCTATATCTTCGTGAAGTTTTATAAATTACTTCTTCGTCAAAAGCAAATATTTCTTCACCAACACTAATTTCACCAAGCTGTTTCCATATAAAATCTTTCATTAAGACGAGAGAATCCGGTGTTAAACAGTGCCGGCATTCGGCATGGCAATTATTCTCATCAAACCGTGTTGCCAAATGTGTACGACTGAAATAGTGCCCGCAGTCTGCTTGTGTAAACGGCTTTATCTGTCCGCACGAGATACATCTAAAATACCCGTTTGGCATTGCATCACGAAGCCGGATAAAAAGGGAAAACTCCTTGTCGAGCTTAGCTTTCAAATCCGGCTTCTTCTTTATTGTTATCCCTGCTTTATCAAACAGAGGTAAAGGCTTGTCTTTCTTCTTGGCCTTTGTTCGTTTTATGTAGTATGGCATTATTTAAATCCCCATTCTTTCATGTAGTCAATGTTTTCAGGAAATCCCTCTACTGATTTAGGACTAAGGAATATTTTCTCACTCTTCAATGGAGTGCCTCCCCAAACAGTAGCAGGGCATTCTTCATATTCTTCTTTGAAACTTCACTTACATTAAAATGGGGTTGGAAGCCATATCCCATTACGCTTTCCCCTAAGTAAGTACCAAACTTCTTTAAAGCCCATTGAAATGCAATATCTTTATATAGGTAATGTTTAGAAAACACAGCCACATATATTTTATGAGAGAAATTTCCTGTTTCTGTTAAGTCAGGATTACATCTGATACAGAAATACTTAATACGTGAAAGTATTTCTTCAACAAACCTTTCATGCTTTTCGCAATCTTCTTTCGTTAAGAACTCTTTCCCGTCATTTGCAATGTAAATAGTCTTGGTAATTTCTTTTGTTTCCATGCTGTTTTTTATTAAAGCCCCGAAACGTATTCTCCGGGGCACAACCATTATTTACTAACCCTTTTCACCTGTATCTTCATCAATGAAAGACTCCTCCCATGTTTTGAGAACACGTTTTGCAAGGTACATGTTAAGCATCTTTTTCGGGTCAGATGTCACATACCTGATTTCTGTTTTTCTTGTTTCTATCATAACTAAATAAATTCTTGATTTCTTTGTATTTCCTGCTGGGCGTATATCAGCATTTGATGTTCATTTGCAGCCGGCAGATAGATACCTGCCACTGATGCACTCCAGTTACGAAAACGGTCAATACTCAAAGTCATTTCACCTGTTGTCAGCTCGGCAGAACTTCTTAAGTAAGTTACTTCCTTACCTTTCTTGTTGACCGTCTTTCTCTCAAACAAATCACGGTTGCAAGTCCTCTTATAAAAATCAATTTTTGCTTCGTCGAGACTGCAACCGTACTCACTACCGAAATACCCTAAAAGAAGATGCAAGTAGCTGTTTTGGGCAAGCGTGCGGTTAGGTAGTTTCTTTTTCACTTCCACCACCGCACGTTCACTAAACAGCTTGTTTACATACTCCTTGAACTTGGGTATTTGATATTCATTCTTCAAGTCGAACAGCATACGCTAAAAAGGCAAATCGTCCTTTACATTGCCATTAGCATCAATCGGAGGCGGAAAGTTCTGCGGCTGTTGCTGATAAGTCGGCTGCGGTGTAGGTTGTTGAATTGGTTGCTGTGCCAGTGTAGCTTGTGGGGATTGCGACACACCGCCACGCGCATCTATTTTGTAGCACCGAATAGATGCCATACGTTTGAGTTCTCCGTCTTGATTCGTCCAAGAACGCCCTTGTAAGACAAATGATACAGTAACAACATCACCCTGATTAAAGCGGTCAAGTTCTGCACACTTATCGCCTGAAAACTCTAAGGGAATAACATTCTCATACTCGCTACGCTCTCCCGTATAAGGGTCGTAAGTGGTAGCATCTAAAATGAACTCCCGTTTTGTAAACGAGGAACCACCGTTTTTGGATGGTATTTGAACAGTTTGTCCGATTTCGGTTATCCGTCCGGTTATTTGATTTGCCATTAATTTTCTCCTCCAAATATCTTTTTATCGGTTATAAGCTCTCGGTTCGCTTCCAGAAATTCTATGAAATGTTCACAATGAGTTGTCAACAGTTTAACCGTCTGCTCATGGTTATAAGTGTAATACTCCGGATACTGCGTTCCGCTGATTAATGGAGTACGACTCGTACCTCCTTTCAACTGGTAGGCAGTGTACTCAAATGCTTTCACACTCCCCATTTGACCAGAAGCAATCAAGCAGTAAGGATATACATGCCGCTGCCAACCATGCTCATATTTACCGAAATCATACTTTGAGGTCGCCTTGATGTCGTAGACCGTATCTCGGAGAAGTTCGTCTATAAACCCGTAAAGCTCCACATCACCGTAACGGGTGGAAATAGTGGCAGAGACAAAGACTTGAGACAATGCACCAGCAAAATACCTCGACTGTTCAATACACCATGCTCGGTCAAACAAAAAATGACGGGCAGGCGCTATATCCGTAGACGGAAAAGCAACTTGTATAATATTGGTTTCTTCATCACCGATAATGGTATATGGTTCCCGTTCATTTGGAATATGTTTTTTCCTATGGATGTAACAATCTATGATAGCATTAAATGCCGTTCCTCTATCAGCAGCTTCACTCTCAAATGGAACGCGGTTTATCGCATCAAGCAAAGTTTGCTTGAGCTCCGCTTCAATCTCTTCGGGGCTTTTCTTGTATTCCCCCGTTTCATTGTCGACATTCCAAAAGCTTTCAACTTGTTCATCCGCCCGCAAATACTGCTCGAACTTATCGAGCAGCGACGGGTAAAATCTGTACTTAGGCGGCTGGTTCATATTTATTGTTGAGTTTATTAAACTTTAATCCGAGTTGCTTACATCTCTCATTGAGCATCATACCAGCCCTTACCTTGCTGTCAAAGATATGGTTCATACTCGCAATCGCTTCCCGTACCTCATTAGCCGACTGCATATCGGTTATCTGCTCCACCGTATCACGGATAACTTCAAGAACCTTATCATATTCAGAGGACAACTCTGTTTGTTTCATCTGATAATCCTTATAAGTATTGATGATGTTTGTCATAAAATCATTCTTTCCCGTGACGGTACCGGAAGCGTCAATAATGACAGGAATCTTAATACGTGAGGGAAGATTGCAGGTGTTCTTACCGTAGAACTTCTCACACGGGTCAAAGGAGATTGTTCTATCTTTGCCAATGGCTTCCATGTAACCAACCAAATCCAGTTCCTTAATCAAGTCACCGGCAGATGAACCGCCAATCTCCGGACGTATCTGTTTTTCATCACCGACTTTCTCTTCCCGTTCGTGAGCAACGAAGATAACCGACTTACCCATGAGGGTAACTTGATTTACAAAGCTGATAAACATATTCTTTCGTACCCCATATCCCTGCAGGGAAAGAGTGCCATCAACTTTCTTCATTTTTGGGTTGGCTGCCATGATAGCCTTATCCATGAAAGAGAGCATCTTTCCGGCAGTGTCAATCACAATCGTGTCGAACTCCTTGATTTCTTCGGAAGCAAGTACCTGATTCGTCTCGTCCCAGCTTGTTATCTGAACGGTCGGTACACGATGGGCGGCATTGACACGGTGAATGCCACCGTCATAATCGAATAGTACAGGGTTGGGAGCAGATAATGCCAATGTTGTTTTACCCATACCCGGCTGTCCGTAAATCAGTGCTGACAATGTAGTCTTAACGGTCAGCTCGTTAGGTTTCTTAATCAAACTCATAATGATAAAATTTATGTGGTTAATAAAAAATGTCGTGGAAGTTGACGGACTCGAACCGCCAGTCTCCTCGAATGAGGTGTGTTAGCCATTACACCGAACTCCCGAATAAAAAAGGTGTACTATCTTCACAGACGGCACACCCAGCACAAACACAAAATAACATACTAAACTATATCTGCCCTCGCTTGGGCATTGCTCCCAGATAGGCGGCCAAGCCACACCGGGAAGGGTAGTTAACAAGATAGATGAAATATAAAACTCAAATAGGGGCATTCTCCCTACGACGTCCTTTTCGTCGGCATTACTGGTTAAACATAAAAAAAACTGTGTGGGTAATACGGGACTCGAACGCCGTGACCTGTACATGAATGAAACCTTTAAATAATACCATGACAAATTACCAACATTAAATAATCATGTACCGCTCTACCTGACTGAGCTAATTACCCGTTTCTGCCCGCTATATCTTCACAGACCCTGCCGGCAGTAGTCTAACAAAACAAGTTTTTATGTAATGCACTTCCTCCGCTGAGGTTCATATTTTTATTATCTTCTTCAATACATTGTAATAGAACCAAACAGAATATACCATGCCAAAAAGGTTAATAGTATAGTTCCACTCTCCCGTCATCGGATCAACACCGTTGAACATTGCCAAACAAGGCAGAGCCAATACATTAAGCAATAGCACGTTGAGAATTATTCTTTTCATGGTTTCTTCCTTTTCTTACTTTTGCAAAACTCAACACATCCGAAGCATTATAATAACTTCGTCCATTAGGTCTATATTCAACTCTCACTCTTCGAGAATTTACCAAGGTTTTCAATCTACCGGGTCCACCTACTATTCTTTCTGATTCCCTCTTAGGAAATGTACGCTTATCCATGATGGTAAGTATATCTGCCAACCTTGCCTCCGCCGTCCCATCAATCAACATAGAACTGCGTAAATCACCGTTTACCTCATATATCATGCTGCCAAAAAATTAAAATTATTATTACTCCGTCCCCCTACTCTTATATAGCGCATTGCAGTCCGTACCCGTGAGGGTGTTTTCATTCTCCGCAAATCAAAATCATTGCAAGTAACCTGCATCACAACGAAAAGAACGGAGAATAAAAGTTCAAGTCCATGCTTCCGTAATTCATTCAAATCGAAATTGCGTTTCATCTTGTTACAAATCATATACAGAAGCAATTCAGTATCTTTGGATATGCCTAATTTTCGATAGATAGTCCGTTTCTGTGTCTTGATAGTCCAAACAGACTTACTCAGATTATCGGCCACTTCTTTGTCAGCAAGTCCCTTACAATACTCATTTGCAACAAGCATTTCCGCTGGAGAAAGGGAAACCATTACGCTATCCTTTTAACTCTGAAAATTCCGTTCTCTGTATCGTAATCCCCGTCTCTACTCCAATTAGCCTTTTCTCTCCACATTCTTTTTCGCAAACGTGGAATAATACTTCCGACAATAGATTCAGACTTTTCAAGCGGGAATTCAACAACTTCACCTACTTCCATATTCAGCAAAGCCGCAGTCCAATTTTCTGTAATTCTCTTTACCATTTTTTGTATGTAATTAGTTGATTAATATTTGAGTTCTCCCGAACCAATTCGATTGGCAGCATCACGCTTTATTCGGGAGATTTACTTAACTTTGAAGTGCAAAATCTAAAAATTAAGTAAGTATGAGTTGGGAAAGAAATCTAATTAGGTTATATATGCGTTCTCTGGATGAACAAACCGAATGGGTATTCAAAATACAAACAACGCTTTTAATGGTAGCCTCAACCACCTTTGCGGTAATCATTTCTTTAAGCAGTCCTTCAGAGGACAGTCTTTGCAACAAGGTTCTCCTTGTGACTGCAATATGCGTAAATGCACTCTGTATCCTTTTCTCTGGAATATCTCTATGCGAGAATAGAGTGTTGAGCAATCAAGCTGTGCGCACCTATCAGGAATACCTAAGAAAATATCATAACGGGGAATTACCGCACGGTCAAGCTTACGTATACGAAAGCATACCAAAAAGAAAAATCTTCGTATTCTGTGAAGGATGTTCGTATGTCTCATTCCTGCTGTTTATCATCGTATTGGTTGCATATACTATTGTAAGGAGTTTCTGTTAATTATTCCTCATGTTACGAAGTATATTTTTAAAAACCCTCCAACAAAAGTATAGTACAAAGGGGAACAGTACCATTTGAACGATAGTCTGTATCACATAATTCACAGACAAGGCATCAATTGCATACTCGATTGGTGAATCCTTAATGTAATCTATGATTTCATTCATTTTCTCTCTATTTTTATTAATATTCGTGCCCCGATAATCTACAACGATTTCAAGACGGAATGATGTACCGTTCGGGGCATGTTGGCTCCTTATTTCCCAGGCTGCTTGCCTCTGCTCCATAGCTGCTTGCTTCGACCCTTGATAGCGGCTTCCCCTAAAAGTACACACCACCGTTTTACTCGCCCCTTTTTATAATGTGGTTTCAAACCTACTGGACGCGGATTCTTCCGAATAGACTGCTTAGGGCAATCACTCCATCTCGTTCTCTATCTCCCATCAAAGGGTAGGCTCAAAGACCGGATAGAGATTATTTCTACTTTTTCAGAATATCCAAAAGCAACTCTTTATCCACTTCCCAAAGATTATAGCCTTTAGTAATCTTTCTGCTTAGATACTCACGTTCACCAATCATGGCGATTGCCATTTCCCTCAAATCACTTGCGCTACATTTTTCGGCTTGGTCTATCAAAAGATTCGAAAGACATTTACGCTCTTCTTGTAGTTCACGTACTAATGCAGTCTTTCGCTCTATTTCTTTAAGTGCGGTTGGGTTCTCAATCCACAGCTTACAAAAAACATCTTTATCAAGGTCTGTATTCATGTAGCATTCCTCAACCTCGACATAACCGTCAACCGGTAGCTTTAATCCTGTTCTCTCTTCAAATTCTTGTTGTAACATATCTGTTTTCGTTTTAAGTTTAGTATTTTGGAAAGCTGCCCGGTGAAGGGTAAAGGGGTAGCTTGTACTCAGCATCCCTCACGGCTTTTATCACCGGTATAGCACTGACCTTTTCTGCAGCTTTGTTTATATTTAGTCACCTACATAACGAGAACCGAAAGCACCTTTGCTATTTGGATTGTAGTAGGCGGAAATTGGAGCATTGAAAGAATCATAAGCACTTCTTCTTTCCGGTTGTGCCAAAGCTGCTTTCATAGCTTCTTTCTCAGCTTTTCTTGCTTCTTCATCAGCGACACGCTTCTTTTCATTAGTCCAAGCAAGTTTAAGGCAGTCACCGAAAGTCTGTACACCGTGAGTAAGTTGGTATAGCTTGAAATACTTTCTGTATATCTCATGAGCCGTTTTCATAATCTTGTGTAAATCGTACTTTTTCATTGTCTTACTCCTTTTTAGGTAT
>ENA-OYZX01001587-OYZX01001587.1-human-gut-metagenome-genome-assembly--contig:-NODE-1587-length-9643-cov-4.906550_pt1 | contig 9643 bp, 8 predicted proteins | sample MGYA00243296_ERZ653489 | MGnify/ENA primary metagenome ERZ653489 (study PRJEB26926, sample SAMN06165098) | human gut metagenome | biome: ENVO:00009003; feature: ENVO:2100002; material: ENVO:00002003... | reverse complement strand
CTAGAGTTCGTCGGCAGCGTCAGATGTGTATAAGAGACAGGTAGAAAACGACGTTCACGTAGTAGGTGTTTCTTCATTGGCTGCCGGACACAAGACATTGATTCCGCAGATTATGGAAGAACTGAAAAAGCTGGGTCGTGAAGATATCGTGGTAATTGCCGGCGGTGTTATCCCTGCACAGGATTATGACTTCCTGTATAAGGCAGGTGTAGCTGCTATTTTCGGTCCCGGTACTCCGGTAGCGAAGGCTGCTTGCCAGATTCTGGAAATCCTGATGGATGAAGAATAAACACGGAATTTAATCATTTTTTCTATTTTTTTTATCCCGCCTTATAGCTCCATTCGGGCTGAAGGCGGGATGTTTTTTTCATCTTTATGCGGTCAGTGAGAAATAATCATGTAACTTTGTAGACTGTTAGTATAAAAACAAGAAGAGAAAAAATGATAGTTTGCATAGCCGAAAAGCCGTCTGTAGCACGTGATATAGCCGAAGTACTCGGCGCTCATACAAGAAAAGAAGGGTATATAGAAGGAAACGGATACCAGGTAACCTGGACATTCGGTCATCTTTGTACCTTGAAAGAGCCGCATGAATACACTCCTAACTGGAAATCATGGAACTTGGGTAGTTTACCGATGATTCCGCCACGTTTCGGCATCAAGCTGATAGAGAACCCTACTTACGAAAAACAGTTTCACATCATTGAGGGATTGATGCAGAACGCGGATGAAATCATCAACTGCGGTGATGCCGGCCAGGAAGGAGAATTGATCCAGCGTTGGGTGATGCAGAAGGCAGGTGCCCGCTGTCCGGTGAAACGTCTTTGGATTTCTTCGCTGACAGAAGAAGCGATCCGCGAAGGATTTGCGAAGTTGAAAGACCAGTCGGATTTTCAATCACTGTATGAAGCGGGACTTTCCCGTGCAATGGGGGACTGGCTGCTGGGGATGAATGCCACCCGTCTTTATACCATCAAATACGGTCAGAACAAACAAGTGCTTTCCATCGGTCGTGTGCAGACTCCTACGCTGGCATTGATTGTCAACCGCCAATTGGAGATCGCCAACTTCCAGCCGAAACAATACTGGGAACTGAAAACGAATTATCGTGATACTACCTTTTCTGCTCTGATCCGTAAAAGCGATGAAGAAATTGCTGCGGAAGAAGAAAAGAGTGGCGGAAAGAAGAAGATAGACAATCCCGGCATCGACCCTATCGCCAACCGGGAGGAGGGAGAAGCGCTGGTGGAACGCATAAAGGACCTTCCGTTCATTGTCACCAATGTCGGCAAGAAGGATGGAAAGGAATATGCTCCGCGTCTGTTCGACCTGACTTCTCTTCAGGTAGAGTGTAATAAGAAGTTTGCCTATTCTGCCGATGAAACGCTGAAGCTGATTCAGTCGCTTTATGAAAAGAAAGTGGCTACTTATCCGCGTGTCGATACTACTTTCCTGAGTGACGATATTTATCCGAAGTGTCCCGGAATATTGAAAGGTCTTCGGGACTACGAGGTGCTGACTGCTCCTTTGGCGGGTGCTTCATTGCCTAAATCGAAAAAGGTATTTGATAATTCGAAGGTAACAGATCACCATGCCATTATCCCTACAGGCGTTTATGCGCAGAATCTGACGGATATGGAACGTCGTGTCTATGACCTGATAGCCCGTCGTTTTATAGCGGTGTTCTATCCCGATTGTAAGATTTCTACCACTACCGTGATGGGCGAAGTGGACAAGATAGAATTTAAAGTAACCGGCAAACAGATTCTGGAGCCGGGATGGCGCGTCGTTTTTGCCAAAGATGTGAAAGATACTTCCGAAGAAAAAGAGGAAGAGGATGAAAATGTACTTCCTGCCTTTGTCAAGGGGGAGAGTGGTCCTCATGTTCCGGACTTGAATGAGAAGTGGACGCAACCGCCCAGACCTTATACGGAAGCAACATTGCTTCGTGCGATGGAAACAGCCGGAAAGTTGGTGGATAATGACGAACTCCGTGATGCTCTGAAGGAGAATGGTATCGGTCGGCCGTCTACCCGTGCCGCCATTATCGAGACGTTGTTCAAGCGAAACTATATCCGCAAGGAAAGAAAGAACCTGATAGCCACCCCTACGGGAGTGGAACTGGTACAGATCATCCACGAAGAACTGCTGAAATCTGCGGAACTGACCGGTATATGGGAAAAGAAACTACGTGAGATTGAAAAGAAGACATACGATGCCCGTCAATTCCTTGAAGAACTGAAGCAAATGGTATCTGAAATCGTGATGAGCGTACTTTCAGATAATACGAACCGACGTATCACTATTCAGGAGGCAGTTGCCCAAACGGAAGAAAAGGCAAAGAAAGAACCTAAGAAGCGTGAGCGTAAAGCAAGTGCTCCCAAAGAAAAGAAGGCGAAAGCAGAACCGAAAGTTCCTGCATCTTCTCCGTCTCCTGCTCTGACTCCTTCTGCTCCTGCCTCTGCTCCGGCTACCGGTAATGCAGATACTTTTGTCGGACAACCGTGTCCGGTTTGTGGTAAGGGAACCATCATTAAAGGGAAGACAGCTTACGGATGTTCGGAATGGAGAAATGGATGTACTTACCGAAAGAATTTCGAATAGTTTGTGGACAGTGTCTCACATAACAGTGATTTCTCTTTTTTCAAAGAAAAAGAGTCCCTTCTTTTCTGTTCGCACCATAAGGAATTAGATAGCCGTTTTGCTATCACGCTCTCACTATCCACTTGTATCCCTTTATTCATCGATGTTTCAGGGATGGTAGCAAGCGTGGTGGCAAGTATGAGAGCAAACGGTTGCTCTCACTCTGTCTCGTCCTGATTAGTATCGTTTTTGTAATGTTATCTTTTGATTTACAGGATGTTAATGTCTGATGTGTCAGTTATTAACGTTTGATTTCTCAACCATTAATAACTGAGAAATCAGGTATTAAAGACTGAGAAATCATGTATTATTGACCAATAATTGATTTTATGCTTCCTAAGAGAACAGCTCAATCGGAATAACTGATATGGTTAATGTGATTGAAACGTGCAGTCAAGTCAATCAAATCAACAGTACATTCAGATAGTTTCAGACGCTTGAAACTTTTGGTTTCAACCTTTGAAACCAATGGTTTCAAGGCATGAAACTATTAGTTCCAACGCTTGAAACTAAAAGTTTCAAAGGTCGAAACTGGTGATTGATCTATGTAAACCAGTATTATGATAACGGGATTTTACCGTATAGGTATATGCATCCGGGGTGGTCCGATTGTCGGGCCGGATGGACCACCTATACCTCTGTTTTTATCAAAAACGGCATTGCGGAGAATCTCATATATAATACCACCCACATCCAAACCCAGTGTGAACTTATCGAAATGGTAGTAAGGAATCATAACGGGAACCGTTTCCCAACGTCCGCTCATCGCGTCATAGTATCGCTGTACTCCCATTTCCATCCCGAAGCGGTCGGACATATCGACGGACATCGTAGCTCCGTAGCTATGGGTACTCATTCCGTAAGAATTTCCGATGTCGTATGACCCGAAGACCTTGAAGGTGACATGGTCGGAAGGATGATAAAGGAAGGCGCCCGAAGTGCTGAAAGCCTGTCCGGTGATGTGGGACATGTTGAGCTTCAGCGCATTGGCACGGACTTGTAACTCGAATTGCTCATTGAAAATATGCTGATAACCTAGTGAAGCACTGTTGAAACGCCCGATGCCTGCCATACTTGTCTGACTTCCGGAACCGAACAGTGCTCCACGATCGAATTGATGCAATACCCCGCCCGTACTGTAATCACCTCGGAAGAGTAGGGAAGGATTGGTCTGATAAGGCAGGGAAATATCCCTTTTGAGTGAAAAGCGGGGTATATGCTCCAACTGTCCGGGTGAATATAAAGAATATGTAGTGCTCTTTTCTGGAAACAAGTTAATGTTGGCCTGTTTTAGTACGTCGTCCGGCGTTATGGATGCACCGTTACGAAGTATGTGCGTACTGTCGTTGTTTTCTTGCGCAGAGAGTGATTGCGGAACAAAATACAGCAAAAGAAAGATTCCCAAACGAATTGGAAGCTGTGATATGCTAACTTTTTGTCTCATACGCATTTGCCCTCCTTAGTTTTTATGATAGGTTATGTACAAAAATAATGAAATCCCATTTGAAAAGCAAATAATGTGTAATGTTTCCTTCCATCCGCAGGCTTTTTTAACTCAAATAAGAGCGGATAAGATTTTTTCTGAATAAATTCCCTTTTTTCCCTTAAATTTTTCTCTCTCTCAGGCAATATACGTTGTATATTTGTTATTATAGATATAAGAGTATCAACTATTTAATTTGGAAGTAATATGAAGAAAAAACTTACGGGTGTTGCATTGGTGTTAGCTGCCGTCTCTTTGATGGGCATACAGCCGGCGGGAGCATGTACGCGTGCCGTATATCTGGGGCCGGACCGAATGGTGGTCACTGGTCGCACGATGGACTGGAAAGAAGACATTATGTCAAATATCTATGTGTTTCCACGTGGAATGCAGCGTGCGGGACACAATAAAGAAAAAACAGTAAACTGGACTTCCAAATATGGAAGCGTAATCGCAACAGGCTATGATATAGGTACTTGTGACGGAATGAATGAAAAAGGACTGGTGGCAAGCTTGCTCTTCTTGCCGGAATCTGTTTATTCACTTCCCGGAGATACCCGTCCGGCAATGGGAATCAGTATCTGGACTCAATATGTGCTTGACAATTTTGCAACGGTGCGTGAGGCGGTAGATGAAATGAAAAAAGAGACTTTCCGTATTGACGCTCCCCGTATGCCGAACGGGGGACCGGAATCTACTTTACACATGGCTATTACCGATGAAACAGGCAACACGGCAGTGATCGAATATCTGGATGGCAAACTGAGTATCCATGAGGGACAAGAATATCAGGTGATGACCAATTCTCCGCGTTATGAATTGCAGTTGGCTGTCAATGATTACTGGAAAGAAGTGGGTGGATTGCAGATGTTGCCGGGAACGAACCGTTCGAGCGACCGTTTTGTGCGTGCCTCTTTCTACATTCACGCCATTCCGCAGACTGCCGATGCAAAGATAGCTGTCCCCAGTGTGCTGAGTGTGATGCGCAATGTCTCCGTTCCGTTTGGTATCAATACACCGGAGAAGCCTCACATTTCTTCTACTCGCTGGCGTTCCGTTTCCGATCAGAAGAATAAAGTGTATTACTTTGAGTCTACTTTAACTCCGAACCTGTTTTGGCTGGATTTGAAGAAGATTGATTTTAGTCCGAAGGCTGGGGTGAAGAAACTGTCCTTGACCAAAGGAGAAATTTACGCAGGAGATGCCGTGAAGGATTTGAAGGATAGTCAATCATTTACTTTCCTTTTCGAAACTCCGGTGATGTAGTCGATAGTTAGTTATGTGGTAAGAGGTCTTTTTTTGAATAAAAAGGAACGGTAGGCAAAGGATTTATCCGCTTGTCTACCGTTCTCCTTTTATCTTCGTGTCCTGCGTGCGGCTATAGGCAGCCTTTATCTTTTCGCATATTCCTGGTGGAACTCAATCACTGCCTCTATTCCTTTCCGGAATATGTCCAGCGAGAAGTTTTCGTTGGGTGAATGGATCGCATCCGATTCAAGTCCGAAGCCCATCAATACGGTTTTGGTTCCTAATACCTGTTCGAATGTCGAAATGATAGGAATACTTCCGCCACGACGTACTGCCAGCGGTTTTTTGCCGAAAGCTATCTCAAAACCTTTTTCCGCAGCCTGATAGGCAGGAAGGGAAATCGGGCAGACATATCCCTGTCCTCCGTGCATCGGGGTTACTTTTACCTGTACGGTGTCGGGAGCCATTTGTAAGATATAATCTGCAAACATCTGCGAAATCTTGTGATGATCCTGATGCGCAACCAGTCGGCAGGAAACTTTCGCATACGCTTTCGAGGGAAGGACTGTCTTGGAGCCTTCACCTGTATATCCTCCCCAAATGCCGCATACATCGAAAGACGGGCGGCAACTGTTGCGTTCCAGTGTGCTGTATCCCTTTTCTCCGAAGAGTTCTTTCACTCCGATGGCTTCTTTGTATTTCTTCTCATCGAACGGAATATGGGCGATCATTTCCCGTTCTGCTTGCGGTACTTCTTCTACGTCATCGTAGAATCCGGGGACGGTGATTCTTCCGTCTTTATCTGTTACTTTGCTGATTATTTCGCAAAGCACATTGATCGGATTAGCTACCGCACCTCCGAAGTGTCCCGAATGCAGGTCACGGTTCGGTCCGGTCACTTCTATTTCCCAGTAAGCCAGTCCGCGCAGACCGGTGGTGAGGGATGGAAGTTCGGCACCCAGCATGCTGGTATCCGAAACCAGGATAACGTCTGCTTTCAACAGCTCTTTATGCTCTTCGCAGAAGGCTTCCAGGCTGGGAGAGCCGATTTCCTCTTCTCCTTCGAAGATAAACTTGACGTTATTTTTCAGCAGTTCGTTCTTGACGAGATATTCGAAGGCTTTGACCTGGATAAAGGATTGTCCTTTGTCATCATCCGCTCCGCGTGCCCAGATGTATCCGTCCCGTACTTCGGGTTCGAAGGGCTGGCTTTTCCACAGTTCCAGCGGTTCGGCAGGCATTACGTCGTAGTGGGCGTAGACCAATACTGTTTTGGCATTCGGGTCAACGATCTTTTGTGCGAAAACAATCGGGTTACCCTTGGAAGGCATCACCAATGCTTCATCCACTCCGGCTTCGAGCAGTAGTTGTGCCCAGCGTTGGGCGCAAGCCAGCATATCGTCGTGATGTTCCGGCAGGGCGCTGATACTGGGAATACGGATGAGGCTGAACAGGTCCTCCATAATCTTCGGTTCGTTCGCTGCGATATATTTTTGAATTTCGTTCATAATGAATAGTTTACTGGCGGTTATTTAGCCTATGTGCCAATAGCCTGACAGATTTTTAGTGCAGGTATTGGCACATGGGTAGATTGACATATTGATACTTATTAAAGCTGCGTTGTCTTATCCAACAGATAATAATCAAGGATGGTCATGGCAGCCATTGCTTCTACGATAGGTACGGCACGTGGCAGTACACAGGCGTCATGACGTCCGCGGGCTTTCAATGTCGTATCTACGCCGTCGATGTTCACCGTTTCCTGCTCCATCAGCAGGGTAGCAATCGGTTTGAATACTACACGGAAGTAAATATCCTGTCCGTTACTGATTCCTCCCTGAATACCTCCGGAGTGGTTGGTATGCGTTTCAATCCGTCCGTTGTTGTTGAAGAATACGTCGTTCTGCTCGGAGCCTTTCATCTTCAGTCCCTTGAATCCTTCTCCATATTCGAAGGCTTTGGCGGCATTGATACTGAGCATGGCGTTGCCCAAGGCAGCGTGCAGCTTGCCGAATACGGGTTGCCCCAATCCGATAGGACATCCTTTGATGACACAGGTCAGCGTACCTCCGATGGTATCGCCTTCGCCTTTTACCTTATATATAAGGTCTGCCATTTCCTTCGCCTTTTCAGGGTCCGGACAACGTACATCGTTTGTTTCGATCAGGTCGAGATCATAGTCGGAATAAGTGCCTTCCAATTTGATGGCACCGACTTGCGATGTATAAGCTGTGATGCTGATTCCTAACTGGCGAAGGGCTAATTTAGCCAATGCGCCGGCTACTACGCGTGAAATAGTCTCGCGGGCAGAAGAACGTCCGCCACCGCGATGATCACGGATGCCGTACTTCACTTTGTAGGTGTAATCCGCATGTGAAGGGCGGTATACCTCTTTCAGGTTATTGTAGTCATTGGAATGTTGATTCTCGTTCCAAACGATAAATCCGATAGGACATCCGGTTGATTTGCCTTCGAAGATGCCTGAAAGAAACTCCACTTTATCCGCTTCCTTGCGTGGTGTGGTGAGGATGGATTGTCCCGGACGGCGTCGATTTAGTTCTTGTTGTACAAATTCTTCGTCGATTGTGATTCCGGAAGGAAATCCGTCAATTACTCCCCCAACTCCTTTTCCATGAGACTCGCCGAAGCTGGTGAGCCGAAAGATGTTGCCAAATGAATTAAACATAGTTGTGGCTTTTTTAAAATTACTCTATGCAAATATAACAAAGTTTTCGATAAGAAGGTTGTGAATTCAAAATATCTTCGGAAAAGGAAGCAAATTGAACCTTTTTTCCTCTTTTTAGTTTATAAATGACGATTATTTAATAACTAAACCCGAAAATTATGAAAAAGAATCTATTGTATTTGTGGGCATTGATATGCTCTGTCTCTCTTTTGACGGCTTGTAGCAGTGATGACGATAATACGGTCAATGATGAAACGACTCCTCCGGAAGAAGAGGCTGTGGTGACTGCTCCCGATGTGGTGGGAACGTATTGGGGAAATCTCGATATTTCAATGCTGCCCGATGGCTCCGACCAGGAAGTTGTGATTGCCGACGGACTTCCGAAGTTTATTACTTTCTCTCAGGTCAGCGATACGGAAGTAAAGATGGAACTGAAGGAATTTGAACTGTTTATAAACGGAAACATATTAAAGTTCGGCGATATTGTGATAGACAAGTGTGCGGTGAAAAAGGAAACGGACGCTTCGACTTTCACCGGACAGCAAGACCTTACTTTTCAGGGGGATGCCGCTGCTCTGGGTACCTGTGCCACCAGTATAGAAGGAACAGTGCAAAGTGGAAATGCTACGATGAATATTCAGGTAAAAGTACCTACATTGAAGCAGACCGTGAAAGTTACTTTCTCCGGTGTGAAGCAGGTGGAGGAATCCGGTAAGGATTAATCCGTCTTTGGTCAGCTAGAAAGCATATCCGAATCCGATATTCAAGTAGATCGGATACATAGCAAAAGTAATGGTCTGAAAGTCATTTCTGAAGATATCATTCAATCCCCAGGTGAGGTCTGCATATATATTGAGGTGTTTGAATGCTCTCCATCCGGCTCCTATTTGCAGGCCCCACTGAAAATGTCTCAGGTCGTCCGAGAAGTCATAAGTAGCGATTTTACCATCCGTAAATTCGACTTTGGGGCCTACGGGGTCGCCTTCACGCAGGTATCCTTCATATACGTGCCCCGAAAATTCTCTTGAAAGCAGATACGAAAAATAAGGTCCGGCTTTAATATTCCAACGGTTGCTCAACTTGTAAGTAGCCATTAGAGGAATTGTCAGTCCGGAAGTGTGGACTTTGGTTTTGACTCCTCCTGTCCAGACACCGCTGATTCTTTCTCCTCCCTGTCCGAGGATTTCCATATTATAGTTTTTGACGGTGGCTTCCGTTGTCATGGCTTTATTCTCCAGCCGCAGCCCTACAATGACTCCGAGCTTGTTTTGAACGGCAAACCATTTGGTTACTTCTCCTCCGATGCTGATAGCCAGCGTTGGGTTGTAGCCGTCAATCGAACGGATTTCGACAGGCAGCGGGAGCGGGGCTGTACCGCCGATGCTGAACCCTGCTTTGATTTCATATTCCAGTCCGTGAAGAGCGGAGCGAATAAGTGTTTCGTTTCTGTCAACCTGTGAATAGCCGGGGAGGGCTATCACCAGACAGGCGAGTAAACTGAATATATAGGAATGGATTTTCATCTTTTCATTATTATTAAATCATTAGTTATTTCATTATAGTTGCTCTGTTCTGCCTTCCAT
>ENA-OYZX01001583-OYZX01001583.1-human-gut-metagenome-genome-assembly--contig:-NODE-1583-length-9649-cov-4.900980_pt1 | contig 9649 bp, 4 predicted proteins | sample MGYA00243296_ERZ653489 | MGnify/ENA primary metagenome ERZ653489 (study PRJEB26926, sample SAMN06165098) | human gut metagenome | biome: ENVO:00009003; feature: ENVO:2100002; material: ENVO:00002003... | reverse complement strand
GTTCGTCGGCAGCGTCAGATGTGTATAAGAGACAGACATTAAATCAATTAATTATGAAATCAGCATGTAAAAACAGATTTCTAGCGACATTCCTGCTCGCAATCTGCTTTATAATGGGCACCCCATTATGGGCACAGCAAAAAGTAGTACATGGTGTAGTTGAGGACTTAGAAGGTAATCCTATGCCAGGTGTTTCAGTAATGGTAGAAGGAACAACTACCGGAACTATTTCAGACATGGACGGTAAATATGAAATTGCAGTCCCAAGTGGAAAAAATCTAATTTTCTCCTTTATCGGAATGAAATCTGAAAAAGTAGAAGTAGGAGGAAAAACAGTTCTAAACATAAAATTGAAAGAAGATGCCGTAATGCTCCAAGAAGTTGTAGCAATCGGGTATGGAACAAAAACCAGGGCTACAACAACCGGTGCAGTAGACTTAGTGAATGCCGACAAACTGACTAATAAGCCATTAACCAACACTGCAGAACTTTTACAAGGTGTTGTTCCTGGTATGGAAATCAGAAGAACAAACCAGGGTAAAGTCGGTGAAGAAGGTTATGATATCCGGTTACGAGGAGTAACTTCCCGTTCTGATCCAGGTATTTTAGTCGTTGTAGATGGTATTCCATACAGTGACAACAATGCAAATGCGCTGAACAAGATTAATCCGCAGGACATTGAAAATATCACAATCTTAAAAGATGCACAAGCTGCCATTTACGGTGCACGTGCTGCCGGCGGTGTTCTATTGGTGACTACCAAAAAAGGCAAAACAGAGAAACCAACCATAAGCTATACGGGCAACTTTAACTTTAATACACCTGCCAGTGTTCCTCAAAAGGTAAATGTATTGCAACACATCGAAATGATGGGTGAACTATATGCCAACGATGGCATTTCCAATCACTTCTTCACTCATTTACTTCCTTATGTAAACACTGCAGACATTTATTCCAAGAATCCGGAAGTCGTTAAAGGACCGTTTGGTGACACTCCTGATTTAGTATTGGGTTGGCACGACTGGTGGAAGGAAATGTACGGAACAGCTTTTGATCATTCCCACAATTTGTCAATTTCCGGTGGTTCAGAAAAATCCAACTACTATGCTTCTATCGGTTATCTGGATCAAGGATCTATGTTCAACTATGGAGAACACAACAACAAGAAGTATTGGGGACGGTTTAAATATGAATACAATTTGAACAAGTACATTAAATTACGTTCTAATGTATATGTAGGCCGTAAAAAAGTAACAGAACCTTATGACATTAACCAATTGGCTTGGTTGACATACTGGACCTGGAACTGCCAACCTACCTTTAACCCTCAGGGTCAATACTATGGTTCCGGTGGCTTTGGTAATCCTATTGCATTTGCAGAACATACTGGTAACCGATGGAAAACCTATTATTCTTACTATACCCAATTGGGTTTTGACATCACCCCTCTTAAAAACTTAACTATTACGGGGGATATGTCATTGAACTATGACATCAGTGATGAGAAATATTATCGCAAAAGACACCAGACCTACCACTGGGACGGTTCTTTGAACTATGATGTTATAGATTATTGGTATAGCGGAAAAACAAAAACAGAATCTCTCTATAACAGAAATGAACATATCGTTACTTCCTTGCATGCAAACTATGATTTCAGGATTACAGACCAACATATGTTCAATGCTATGTTCGGTGCTTCTCATGAGGAACTTGATGCCAGAGGATTCAATGCCTACCGTTATGACTTAATTACTGATGAACTACCAGTATTAGGCTTGGGAGATTCAGAACAGCAATATAATGGAGAGTATAACAATGCCTGGGCCATTACCTCCATCTTCGGACGTCTAAGCTATAATTGGGACAACCGCATTTTTGTAGAAGCCACATATCGTAATGACGGTTCTTCCAAATTTGCCAAAGGTCACAAATGGGAAGATTTCTGGGGAGTATCAGGCTCATGGATCATTTCCAATGAGAATTTCTTTACTCCAGCTAGAAATTATCTAAATCACTTGAAACTCAGACTTTCTTGGGGCCAATTGGGTAATCAGGCCGGTATCGGATTATACGACCATTATCAATATATCAATATTGGAGGAACATACCCATTCGGTAATTCAAATAATCCGCTAAAAGTACCAAATGCATCTTTGGGAGCTATGCCGGCAGTCGACAGAACATGGGAAACTATCGAAACTTATAATGCCGGAATTGATTTTGCAACACTGAATAACCGACTGAGTGGTACTTTCGACTACTTCATCAAAGACAATAAGAATATGTTCTATGCCGAAGAATTTCCTACAATATTAGGTACAAGTGCCCCTTCTATCAATGGAGCTCACGTTAGAACCAACGGTTGGGAACTTACACTGAACTGGAAAGATAAAATCGGTAAGGTAGGTTATAGAATAGGACTTAACCTAAGTGACAACAAGACAAAAGTCATTTCTTTAAGTGATTCCCGAAATCCGGGTCATGGACTGATGGGCTTTGTGGAAGGGTATCCGACCAATTCATTCTTTATTTACGAATTTGACGGTTTCATTAAAGACGAAGCAGATCTTGCAGATTATAAAACTAAGATGAAAGGTGGAGTTCCTACAAATCTGAGAGTAGGTGATGCAAAATATGTAGACAAAGACGGAGATGGTGTTTTGGAACCGACATTATATAAGGAAGGTGATCCTAACTCTGGCGATATTGTATACAAAGGTACAAATAATCAAAGATACTTGTATGGTATAAATTTAGGATTAGACTGGAAAGGAATCGATATAAGTGCATTTTTGCAAGGTGTAGGTAAATGGGATTGTATCAACGGAACTTATGCCGGTGGTGGTGAAGTTTGGAAACAGTCATCCCAATATTTCTATCACAACACATGGAGTCCCGATCGTCCGAATGCAGAATATCCTCGTTTGACACAAGATGGTGGTATCCACGGATATAACTATCAATGGTCGGATGCACCCTATAAATTTTTCAATAACAGATATTTACGTTTGAAGGAAGTACAGATTGGTTATACATTCCCGACAACACTTACAAAGAAAATTGGTGTTGAAAAATTGAGAGTTTACGCAACGGGGATGAATCTACTTGAATGGGACAACCTACCAAATGGATTTGATCCGGAAGCCCCCTATACAGAGAATCTGATACCTTTCTCCAGAACTTATTCTATAGGTGTGAATGTACAATTTTAAAAAAGACAGATGATATGAAAACACATAAATACATACTGGCAGGATGCTGTTTACTTCTATTAGGCGCTACAGCTTCATGTGAAAAAGATTTAGACTTATACTCGCAAGATGTTATTTCTGAACCAGTATATTTTGCGAGTGCAGAAGACTTTAAACGTTATGCAAACCAATTCTATTACGGTTTGCCCACCTTCAATGCAGATGATGATATGTCTGACATAACCAAACCAACAGGTTTCAATAATGTAAGTAATAGTTCATATATAGCGGGAACTACCGATGGAACCTGGGACGGGGCTTATTCTGCCATACGTTATATTAACTATGGACTTGAAAGATGTGCAACCGCACCAGATGAATTGAAGAATGACATCAAAGTTTATGAAGCCGAAATGAAATTCTTCCGAGCTTATCAATACTTCAATCTGCTAAAGCGGTTTGGTGGAGTGCCTTTAATTGAAAAAACACTTACATTGGAAGACAAAGACCTGCTATACGGACCGCGTGACAGCAGAGAAACAATTGCAGCCTTCATTAAAAAGAATCTTGATGAAGCAATTCCTGAACTGCCACTTGAATCAGCTATATCAGCAGACGACAAAGGTCGCATATCCAAAGGAGCTGCCGAAGCAATGAAAGCTCGGTTCTCACTCTTTGAAGGAACATGGAGAAAATATCATGGACTACAAGGAGCAGATGCCTTTTTGGATGATGCTATTTCAGCTGCTAAAAATGTAATCAACAGTAATGAATATGAGCTGTGGGACCATAGAGCTGAATTGGGAGATTGGTCTTACAAGTACTTCTTTACACTCTCTAAAATAAAATCGAATCCTGCCGGTCTGACAAAAGCTGATAATAAAGAAACCATTTTAGCACAGCGTTATGATGAAGATCTCAGAGAGTCTCCACGTTATGAACACTCCGGTACACTATGCCCGACAAAAAAGTTGGCAGATATGTATTTGGACAAAAACGGATTACCTATCACCCATCCGAATTCTGTATTCAAAGGTTATCAGAAAATAACATCGGAATATGAAGACCGTGACCCTCGTATGGACATCTTCTTCGTAAAACCAGGTGAACGTTTTTGGTTATTCTCACAACCAATGTATAATCCTGATTGGAGTAACCCCGACGATCCAAATAGAGGTATTGTATATAATGTAGATTTTGGTTTTTGGACTCAAACCGGTTATAGAAATGTAAAATTGGAAGCAGAGGTTAGTTTCCCATTGGGATGCGACTGGCCAATTATCCGTTATACAGAAGTACTATTGATTTATGCTGAAGCTTTGTTCGAAAAGAATGGCAATATTTCTGATTCAGACTTAGACATCAGTATTAATAAACTGAGAGATCGGGTTGGCATGCCTCATCTTACCAACACTTTTGTTACTGCCAACGGATTGAACATGAAAGAGGAAATTCGCCGTGAAAGAACCATTGAACTGAGTCTGGAAGGTTACCGACTTGACGACTTGAGACGTTGGAAAACTGCAGAAGTTGAACTCAATCAACCATTAAGAGGTATCAAATACAAAGGAACCGAATACGAAACCGACGGACGTTGGGATAACATCGGATATGAAGTAGACGAAGAAGGGGTTATCGTTCTGGAAAAAGCATCAGATAGAAAGTTTGACCCGAACAAACATTACCTATTCCCATTGCCGACCAGACAGATACTATTGAATCCACAACTGGAACAAAATCCCGGTTGGAAATAAATCAATCACTCATTGATATCCAAGGGAGATGTGTCAAAAGTGGCACATCTCCTTACAGAAATTACCTATCTGTAAACACACAGTAAAAAGTAGAAATATGAAACATAGTCTATTACTATTGCTATTATGTATCCCCTTCTTATCTGCATTTCCCCAACAAATCGACGGAGAACTGTATAATCTGACAAAAATGAAAAACGGCTACCGTTCCAAACGGATTAGCAGTTACGATAAGAACGGCTATAATGGTGACCGTATTGTAGGAATCAAACCCAACGAAAAAGTCGTAATCTGTGATATTCAAGGAGCTGGAATCATCAATCATATATGGTTCACCATAGCCCCTCCTCCTCATTTGGTAAACCGTAATGATATTATTCTGAGAATATATTGGGATGGAAATAGTTATCCTTCGGTGGAATCACCAATAGGTCCGTTTTTCGGACAAGGATGGGACGAAAACTACAATTTTAGCTCTTATGCACTATCTACCGGACCAGCTAATGGAACAGGTATGTCTACTTATTTCATGATGCCTTTTGAAAAAGGTGCCCGCATTGAAATAGAAAATCAAGCCGATAACGTAGTTGATAATATTTTTTTCTATGTAGACTATTATGAAGTAGATAAGTTGCCTAAAGATGTAGGACGTTTTCACGCATGGTATAATCGTGAAATTACCAATCCAGTAAAAGACCCTAAAACTGGAGGTGAAATAGCAAACATTGACGGAAAAGAAAACTATGTCTTTGCAGACATTAAAGGAAAAGGGCACTTTATAGGATTGAACTATTATGTACAAAATCCCTCTACGGCTTGGTATGGCGAGGGTGATGATATGTGGTTCATTGACGGAGAGAAAATTCCTTCAATGGTAGGAACTGGAACTGAAGATTTTTTCAATACTTCCTGGTGTCCCAAAGAACCTTTCCAAAGTCCTTTCTTCGGCTATCCACGCGTAAACGGTGAAACCGGATGGTTAGGACGCACTCATGTATACCGCTTTTTTATCACCGATCCGGTATTCTTTGAAAAATCTCTGAAAGCAACCATTGAACATGGAACATCCAACGATATGGATTTAGACATTGCAACCGTTGCTTATTGGTATCAGGACAAATCCTATCCTATACCTGCTATCCCCAATAAAGCTGAACGTAAGTTGAAACCTTTAATTAACTTCTGGCATATTCACCAAATGCGTCAAGCTTGGAAAAAGACCAAGAATAATAATGCCTGGGGTGACTAATAACCAGATTAATAAAAGAAAAATGAAAAATACATATCTGATTGCAGCCCTCCTAATAAGCTGCACAACCTCTACTTTTGCTCAATACAAGGGCTTGGATGTAGTAAAGGTAGCAAATTCACAGCAACCTTACATAAATGAAAACATTCATATCCCTGACATAGAAGGATACAAAACGCTGAAGTGTGATTTTCATACACACACTATTTTCTCAGATGGTACAATCATGCCTGAAGAACGTGTATGGGAAGGGAACAGACGTGGACTGGATGCAATAGCCATTACTGAGCACATAGAATACCGTCCACACAATTCATTCATCAAAGCCGATCACAACGAATCATACAAAATAGCCAAAGGAGTAGAGAAAAATGCCAATATAATAGTGATACCGGGAGCGGAAATAACCAGAAACAAACCTCTTGGACACCTCAATGCACTATTTCTGAAGGATGCCAATGCTTTGGATATAGAAGATCCGCTGATTGCCATAGACAATGCTTTAGAACAAGGAGCCTTCATCATGTGGAATCACCCCGGATGGCCCAATGATACTAGTACAATCTACAAAGTGCATCAAGAGCTGATAAAGCAAAAAAAGATACATGGAATAGAATTAGTGAACGGATTTGAGTTTTATCCTATAGCTTTCAATTTTTGCAAGGATTATAACTTGACCTATATGGGAAATACCGATATCCATGGCGTTTACAATCAAACCTATCGAACAGACAGGCAATATGGTCCTATGACAATTGTATTTGCCCGTGAACGTTCTATAGAAGGAATAAAGGAAGCTCTGTTTGCCCATCGTTCTGTCGTTAAATTCGGTGATATGCTAATTGGGTCGGAAAATAATTTAAAAGCACTCATGAAAGCTTGTCTCTCCTACAAAATAAAGCCAGTGAAAGGAAATGAAGCTATTATGGAAATAAGTAATAAATCTACATTAAGTTTTTATCTACAATTGGATAACAAGACTATATCCATTTTAGGATCCGATTATACCGAATTTAAGGTACGTTTAGATGACAAAATCAAATTCACAAATATGTTTATAACAGATAATTGTCAACTGGAAATCGATATTCCCGAACTTAAGTAAAAGAATACAAGTAATTTCAAACACTTTTATATTCACTTATTATGAAACCAACATGCCAAAGCAAATATTCAGCAATAATATTATTTGCTATTTGTCTCATAATGGAAATCCCATTATGGGCACAACAAAAAGCCATACAAGGCTCTGTCAAAGATATGGAAGGTAATCCAATGCCTGGAGTCACTATTATGGCGGACGGAACCAATGCTGGTACAATAACCAACACAGATGGAAAATACTCCATCAATGTACCGGAAAAAGGAAAATCACTCACTTTTTCTTTTTTAGGATATATCTCACAAACATTGGATATAACTGGAAAACAGACTATCAATGTATTCCTAAAAGAAGATTTGATGAAAATTGAAGAAGTAGTAGTTATTGGCTATGGACAGCAAAAGAAATCCGACTTATCAGGAGCCATTGTCAATGTAGGAGTAGACAAACTGGAAGATGTAGCCTCACCCAATCTTGTATCCGCACTTGGAGGTCGTTTAGCAGGTGTATATGTCCAACAAAATGGAGGAGGTCCAAACCCTACAACTTCTATCCGAATCAGAGGTACAGGAACCTTGAATGACAATAACCCTTTGATTGTCATTGATGATATTATTGGTGCAGACTTGGAATCAGTCAATCCTTCTGATATCGAAACAATGACAGTTCTTAAAGATGCTTCGGCAGCAGCTATCTACGGTTCAAGAGCTGCAAGTGGAGTCGTACTTATCAAAACCAAAAGAGGTAGAAGCGGAATGAGACCTACTGTAAAGTTTGATGCATATTATGGTTTCTCGACACGTTCAAAAAAACTGGATATGTTGTCAGCTTCACAATTAGCTACAATATACAACGAAGCTAGCGATAATGACAATACTCCAAAATTGGAAGAATTCGCAAACCCTTCTGCCATGAAAGATGTAACTGATTGGCAAGACGAAGTATTCAGGACAGCCTCCATGCAAAGTTATAATGTATCATTGACTGGAGGTGGAGAAAACAATAACTACAATTTAGGTTTTACTGCTCAAGACAATGATGGTATTTTAAGGAATACCTATAACAAAAGATACACACTAAGAATCAATTCGGATTATAAATTAGGCAAGAAATTCAAATTTGGTGAAAGTATCAATTTGAGTTTCAAGCAAAGAAGAGGAGTCGATACTCGTGGAGATAATGTAGGGGCAATGATTCAAACGCTGGCTTATCATCCTGATGTTCCGATATATAACGAAGATGGAACTTATCATGGTGTATTCTCTTCAAATTATGGCGACTTAAGAAATCCAGTAGGAATATTCGAAAGAAATACCCAAAGAAACAGATTTTTTCAATTGGAAGGAAATGCTTACCTACAATATGAGATATTACCGGGATTTTCTGCCAAAATCAGCGGCTCTTTGAAAGTTATTGATAATGACACAAAAACCTTCAGTGTAAAAGAGCCAGAACCAGGGAAACCTAATCTCGTGAATGGATTAACTATGTTCAGAGCCATGAATATAGGTTGGATTGGGGAAGGATTCCTATATTATGACAAGAGCTTTCAACAGCATAAAATTAATGCTATGATGGGTTTTTCAGCCATGAAAAATACGGGTGAAGACCTTTCTGCTTCTAAGAGTGGTTTTGATTTTGAATACCCCACTTTCCAATATCTGAATGCAGGAACCCTTAACCCGGTATGCTATGGCGGATATGGTGAAGACGGATTGGTCTCCGGATTACTGAGATTGAACTATTCGTATGCCGACAAATATATTGTTTCATTGAATATGAGAGCAGACGGTTCCTCTAAATTTGCCAAAGGAAACCGATGGGGATATTTCCCCTCTTTCTCTGCTGCATGGAGAATGACTCAAGAAAAATTCATGAATCATATTTCATGGCTTGATGATTTAAAATTGAGGGTCAGCTATGGTAGTTTAGGTAATCAATCCGTAGCATCTTATGCCTACATGGCTACCTATACCACCTCACTTCCAGATGGAAGATATACTTTCGGTCCAGGTACTCAAACCCTATACCAAGGTTATTATGCGGGTGTAATGGCCAATCCCGATCTGAAATGGGAAACAACCACCCAAGCAAACGTAGGAATTGATGCAGCTCTATTCAAAAACAAGTTACTGCTGACGTTGGATTATTATGATAAGCGTACAAAAGACATTCTGATTAATCCACCTGCTTTGGGAGCATATGGAAGTATAGGTAACCAGTTGATAAATGGTGCAACCGTACACAACAAAGGTTTCGAAGCGACAATTACATACAGAGACCAAATAAGAGATTTCTCATACTACTATGATTTTTGCAAGTTATTTAAGATAAAATAGGTTTATATTTC
>ENA-OYZX01001568-OYZX01001568.1-human-gut-metagenome-genome-assembly--contig:-NODE-1568-length-9711-cov-7.348488_pt1 | contig 9711 bp, 7 predicted proteins | sample MGYA00243296_ERZ653489 | MGnify/ENA primary metagenome ERZ653489 (study PRJEB26926, sample SAMN06165098) | human gut metagenome | biome: ENVO:00009003; feature: ENVO:2100002; material: ENVO:00002003... | reverse complement strand
GAGATCTGCGCATGTCTCGTGGGCTCGGAGATGTGTATAAGAGACAGGTGTTGTAGTGGGTGTAGGTGCCGCGCATGTAATAGTTCTTGTCGCCGCGCTTTTTCACGAACTCCTGGAACTTCGGCACGATGGTGTCATAGCTGCCGTGGCCTGCGTAGTCCTTGCGGAAGCGGTCATGGACTTCCTTGCGGCCATCGAGGCTCAGCACGACGTTGTGGCACTCCTTGTTGCAGAAGTCGATGACATCGTCGTCGATGAGCATACCGTTGGTGGTCATGGTGAAGCGGAAGTTCTTGTTGTGGATCTTCTCCTGCTCGCGGCAGTAGGCGACGAGCTTTTTGACCATGTCGAAGTTCATCAGAGGTTCGCCGCCGAAGAAATCGACCTCGAGGTTGCGGCGGGTGCCGGAGTTCTCGATGAGGAAGTCCATAGCCCGCTTGCCCACCTCGAAGCTCATCAGGGCGCGGTCGCCCTGATAGCGGCCCTGCGAGGCGAAGCAGTAGGAGCAGTTGAGGTTGCAGGTGTGGGCGACGTGGAGGCAGAGCGCCTTGACCACCGTCTGGCGGTTCTTGAAGTCGAAAGCCATGTCTTTGTAGACGTCGGGAGCCCAAAGCTTGCCGGCGGCTTCCAGAGAGGCCACGTCCTCGAGGCACTGGCGCAGGTCGGCCTCGGTGACGTCGGGGCGGTCTGCATACTTTGCCAGCATGGCGGCCACGATCTCGTCGGCAGAGTGTTCTTTGTACATTGCAATGACGTCGTAAGCCACGTCGTCCACGACGTGGACCGAGCCGCTGCAGCTGTCCAGCACGATGTTATATCCGTTCAGTTGATACTGATGTACCATTTCATTCTCCAATCTATAATTGCCATAAAAAAATGCCGCCCTGCAAAGGCGGCATAGGGTCTGCAATGATTACTTATTGCTGTTCTCGCACTTCTGGTTTGCGACGCCGCAGGAGGTCTTGCAGGCAGACTGGCAAGAAGTCTGGCACTCGCCGCAGCCGCCGGTTACGACGCTCTTGGTCAGGTCACGAGTAGCGATAGTCTTAATACGTTCCATAGTTGAAAACCTCTCTAAGCTCCAAAGTTTCGCATACAGCTCTCTGTATACAGTGTTATCTTTATGTATGATAACACGATGTGCGGATTCTGTCAAGATTTCGCGGGTAGGTTTTTATCCCAGCGGCTGATACTTTTTCAGGATGGTATGCAGCCCCAGCTCCCGGGCGCGGGCCAGCAGGTAGCGGTAGCGGCACAAAAGCGCCTGCCGCTCGTAGATGCGCTGCTCGATGAGGTCGGAGTCCACCTCGAGGTCGAACATCATCGCGTTCCGCTTCAGGCAGAACAGGCACTCTTTCAGCTCTTCTTCCAACTCGGGGTAGTAGCGCTCGTGCTCGTTGTCGCGGGGAATGCGGGGCGAAAGCAGAGTCTGGGTGGTCTTGGATGGGGTTTGCAACATAAGGCGTCCTCCTTTATTAGCAAGTAGAAAATCAGGTACACCTTATTGTATGGTGCGGAACGTGCAGAAAATGCCACAAGAGAGTACAGAAGAAATTGCTTCTGCCCGGTCAGGCGTCGGCTTCTCTGAATTGCTCGAAAGTACGTCAGTACGTCTGAATCGTGGCCTGCAAGAAAAAAGTACAACTTTTTTCAAAAATCTGCTTGACAAAACGCTCGAAGGCGGCTATAATAGCACACGTTGACCGGCTCAATGCCGCGAAACACAACAGGATATTGGGGATTTGCATAGTGGTAGTGCGGTAGACTCTGACTCTACTTGTGGGAGTTCGATTCTCTCATCCCCAACCAGAAAGCCATCTGATTCGTTCAGATGGCTTTTTTGTTTTATCTCTCGGTGCGTTTTTGGGCCGGTGCGACACAAAGCTCTGATTTTTTCTCGCCTGCCGGGGCTATACTGTTTCTTGATGCAACAGGGTATGCAACAGGGCAATACGGAAGATAGGAGCCAGGCAAATGAGCATTTGGGACGCATTCGGCAAAGGACGGTATAAGGGCTTCTCCCGGGAGGCGGGGCAGCTGCTGGATAAGGCGGTGGAGCTGGCCGGAGGGCTGGGCTGCAAAAAGGCAGACACCGGCCACCTGCTGTGGGCGATGCTGCAAGCGGACGGCGGCCCGGCGGCCCGCTTTCTGGCCGGGAAGAACATCTCGGAGCTGGAAGTGCGGCGTCAGCTGTCCGCCGGGCGGGATGGTTCGGTCACCAGGCTTGCCCGGGGCGATATGGCGGCGGACCTGCGCCGGGCGATGGACTACGCCATCATCGGGGCGCAGAACGCCCACCTGAGCCGGGCCGAGCCGGAGCATCTGCTCTGCGCCATGCTGGAAGACACCGACTGCGCTGCCGGGGTCATGCTGGCATCCATGGGCGTCCAGCTCACCGAGGCGGTGCGGGAGTGCCGCCAGCTTTCAGGGCAGTTTATTCTGCCGATCCAGCCGCGCTCGGCGTCGTCGCTGCCGCGGGGCAGCCGGGCCAGCGACAAATACTGCCGCGATTTGACCCGCCGGGCGGCGGACGGCGAGCTGGACCCGGTGTTCTGCCGGGAGAAAGAGCTGGACCGGATGGTAGAGATCTTATGCCGCCGTCAGAAGAACAACCCCTGCCTTGTGGGGGAACCGGGCGTGGGCAAGACCGCGCTGGCCGAAGGGCTTGCCCAGCGCATCGCCGACAAGCAGGTACCCCGGATGCTCCAGGGGCGGCGTCTGCTGGCGCTGGACATGGCCAGCCTCGTGGCTGGTACAAAGTACCGCGGCGACTTCGAAGAGCGGTTCAAGAACCTGCTGGAAGAACTCGTCCGGGACGGCAGCGCCATCCTCTTCGTGGATGAGTTCCACACCATCGTCGGCGCAGGTGCGGCAGAGGGGGCTATCGACGCAGCCAGCATCTTAAAGCCGGTGCTGGCCCGGGGTGAACTGCAGCTCATCGGCGCGACGACGAATCAGGAATTCCGCACCCACATCCAGAAGGACGCCGCCCTCGAGCGCCGATTTGGCCGCGTCCAAATCGAAGAGCCTACGCCGAAGCAGGCTGTGGATATACTGGAAGGTCTGGCACCCCGCTACGAGCGGTATCACGGCGTCCATCTGCCCAACGAAGCCCTGCGGGAGGCCGTGGAGCTTTCAGTGCGGTATCTGCCGGGGCGCTGTCTGCCGGATAAGGCCATCGACCTCGTGGACGAAGCCTGCGCGGCGGTGCGCATCCGGGCCGAACGGGAAGGGGAGAAAGACCCCGTCCTCAGCCGGAAGGAAATTGCCCGGGTGGTGGCGCAGGCCAGCGGCGTGCCAGCTGAGCGGGTGGGAGAAAAGGAGCGGGAACGTCTGGCCCGTCTCGAAGAGCGCCTGAACGCCGAAGTCGTGGGCCAGAGCCGGGCTGTCGCTGCCGTGGCTGGGGCCATCCGGCGCAGCCGCACCGGGCTGGGGGAGCCGGGTCGGCCGATCGGTGCGATGCTTTTCCTCGGGCCTACCGGTGTCGGTAAGACTGCGCTGGCAAAGGCTCTGGCAGAGAGCTGGTTCGGCAGCGAGAAAGCCCTGCTCAAGTTCGATATGTCGGAGTATCAGGAGCAGCACACCGTGGCGCGTCTGCTGGGTGCGCCTCCGGGCTATCTGGGCCACGACGAGGGCGGTCAGCTCACTGAGGCTGTCCGCCGCCGCCCCTACAGCGTGGTGCTCTTTGACGAAATCGAAAAGGCGCACCCGGATATTCAGAATGTGCTCTTGCAGATGCTCGAGGACGGCCAGCTGACCGACTCCATGGGCCGCAAGGCGGATTTCCGCAATACCATCGTCCTGCTGACCTCCAACCTCGGCGCACGATTCCTCGCCGGGCAGAGCGCACCGCTGGGCTTCGGGGCGGGAAGCGAAGCCGCCTTTGAAAAGCAGTCGGAAGCCGCCGTTGCCGAGGCGAAAAAGTGGTTCCGGCCGGAGCTGGTGGGCCGTCTGGATGAGCTCATCGTCTTCCGCCCGCTGGAGGAGCAGAGCCTCTGCTCCATCGCCGAAAAGCTGCTGGGCCAGCTGGAAGAGCGTGCTGCCCGCAGCGGCTATCAGTTGACCCACACGGCCCGGGTCGGCCCGGCGCTGGCGGCAAAAGCACATTCGCCCTATGGCGCGCGAGAGCTGCGCCGACAGGTAGACCGGGCCGTGGAGCAGGCCTTCGCCGACCAGATCGCCTCCGGCAGTGTGAGCCTCGGACAGCACTGGACGGCAGACTGCGCCGAGGACGGCACGATCGTGGTGCAGGAGACGCAGACGGCGGGTGTCGGCTGAAAAACTCTTGCATCTGCTCTGGTTTTCCGCTATGATAGAAGGCAGAAACCACCAGAGGAGGAAGCCGAATGCGCTATCTGTTTTTGCTCAACCCCACCGCAGGCAAGCGGGACTGCACTGCCGAGCTGGCCCCGGCCATCCAGGCAGCAGCCCAGCGGGCGGGCATCCCGCCGGAAAAACGGAAGGTCGTTGTGACCCAGTACGCGGGCCATGCCCGGGATCTGGCTGCTGAGGCGGCGCACACCGCGCAGGCCGACGGTGAGCCGGTGCGCATCTGGACAGCGGGCGGCGACGGCACATTCAACGAAGCACTGACTGGAGCGCAGGGGTGCAGCCTCGCGGCGGTGGGGTGTCTGCCCTTTGGCAGCGGCAATGATTTTCTGCGCACCTACGGCACGCGGGAAGAGTTCAATGACCTCGACGCCCAGCTGGCGGGCAGTGAGGTGGACATTGATCTGATGCAGACCGACCTCGGCCTTTCGGCGACCATCTGCGCTGCCGGACTCGATGCACAGGTGGCTTACGGCATCCCGCAGTTCCGGCGCATCCCGTTCTGCGGCGGCGAGATGGCCTATGCACTCTCCATCGTCAAGCAGCTCTGCGGCCACATCGGCCGGAACGTGACCTTCACCATCGACGGTGAGGAGCTGACGGTGGACTGCCTGATGTGTGCCGTCTGCAATGGCCGCACCTATGGAGGCGGCTTTTATGCAGCCCCCGAGGCTCAGCCCGACGACGGCTGGCTGGACGTTTTCATCATCCGCAGGGTGAGCCGCCTGACGATCGCCCGCCTGCTGGGGATGTACAAGAGCGGCAGGCACTTCCGGAACGGTGAGCTGACGGAACAGGCGAAGCCCTACTTCATCTACCGCCGGGCCAAGTGTGTCTCCCTGCGCCCGGCAGACGGACGCGGCCCTATCGTGGCGACCGCCGACGGCGAGTGCGCTCCCTGCGACGCCATCACCGCCCAGCTCAAGCCGCTGGCCGGGCGCGTCCTGCTGCCCAAACCGGCCTATGAGCGGTTCATGGCCCAGCGGGCCAACGTGTAAAATGAAAGTATGAGAAGCGCCCTGCACTTTTTTAGGGGCTCATCGGATGATCAACAAAGGCGGCGGCTTTCCTTGTCAAGGGAAGCCGCCGCCTTTTCCGTTATCTTACAGCCTGTTTCAGCTGCTCCAGGTCATCCGCATCCGGGTGAGCAAGAGCCTTGTCAAAATTCTCGATCATAGCATCCAGATTGGGCAGATGGATCGGCTGCTTTTTCATCTCTTCGTACCGCTGGCGTACGGACATCGGCATTTTGCCCTGACACATATAGCAGCCGAAAACAGTGTTGCTCTTGTCCAGCGAATGCTCCGTCTTTTTCAAGATCTTATCAAAGTATTCTTTACTGCCGCCGAAGCCGGCAGTGCCAAAGAGAAAGATGTTTTTGCCGTGCAGCTGCTTCAAAAAGTCCAAAGTGCTTTCATCGGCTTTTCCCTTGTCCGTCCAGAAGCCCACATAAAGGGTGTCCGCTTCCATGGCAGCAGGATCCGGGATGCCGAAATAATCGCAGCCTTCCTGCGGCAGGCAGTCGTGCAGCGTATCTGCCAATAATTTTGTGTTGCCTGTTTTGCTGCTGTATACGATCGCGTAACTCATAACTTCTCCTTTGTGAATGTCTTTTTGTTGAGTGTATCGTGATTTTTTGTCGGGTAGGTTTATGCGTTTTTTGCTTCGTTTTTCTGCAGATCATCGTAAATGCAGCGGGTCCCCTGATGTGCCGTCAGCCCGCCCAGACATTTCTTGTTGCAGCGGAGACAGCGGTGGATCTGTTCCGCCTGCCCGTTTTTCAGCTTGTTCACCCAATCCGGGTCTGCCAGAAGCTGGCGGCTCATGGCGGCGCACTGGATGCGTCCGCTGGCGAGCTGCTGCTCCACAAGATCCGGGTCGTTCAGACCACCGACACCACAGATGGGCAGGTCGGTGTACTGCCGCACCTCATCGCAGAATTTGAGGAAGCATCCCGGCTGGCTGAAATAGGGATGATCGGCGGGCGGGATGGTGTTTTCCAACGCCGAATGGTTTGCCAGCGTTACATGGAAGCTGGTCACACCCGCCTGCTCCAGCAGCGGAACGAACACCGGTAGTTCTTCTTCCACCACACCGGCATTGCCAAAGTGCGGGTTTTCCTGCCGGACGGCCAGCTTGTAATCAATGGGCATCCCCGGAACCGCCGCATGGACAGCCGAGACCGCTTCCGCCGCAAAACGGGCGCGGTTTTCTGCGCTGCCGCCGTATTCATCGGTGCGGCGGTTGAAGATGGCCGAACTGAAACTGCCGCACATCCGGTCTCCATGCACCTGCATCATATCAAAACCGGCCTGTTTTGCCAGCACCGCCGCTTTTCCAAACCCGCTGATGATGGTCCGGATCTTCCGTTTGGACATCTTCGTAATGTAAGGAGCGACTTCGGCGTTCAGCTTTTCCCGCAGCTGATCCGGGGTGATTTTTTTCAGCAGCAGACCGGGAATGTATTTGAACATCGCCAGCAGGTTGGAATCGCTCTGGTGCAGCTGGGCACAGACTTTGCAATCCGCATCATGGGCGATTTTCACGACCTGCTGGTAGAATGCAAAGCCTTTGGGGTCAAATAGAGATTTTTCAAATTTGCTTTTGCCCACCGGGACATCGCCTACGATGATCATGGCACAGCCACCCTGTGCAATGGCACGGATCTTTGCAAGGTATTCTTCATCCGACAGCCCGAATGTTGTCGGCGCAAAAATGATGCGGTTTTTCAGCTGCATCCCACCGTAATTGATCGGGCTTAGAATCGTTTCGTACATCATTTGCACACTTTCTTTTGCACTGCTTTTTGCAGTAATGTCAGCAGCTGCTGCCGCTCCTGCGCTGTCAGTCCGCCCAGACTCTGCGCATCCCAGTCGATAAAGACCTGATGACAGACCACAAAGGCGTTTTCACCCCTCTGGGTCAGCTTCAGGTGGTAGCTGCGCCCATTCTTTTCTTTCGTCAGAAAGCCGTCTTCGGCCAGCTTGTTCAGGCTGCGCTGGGAGTGGCCCCAATCCAGATGCAGATCTTTGGTCAGTTCCGAAGGCGTACAATCCGGATGCTTTCCTACATAAATGACAAAATATATCAGCCCGAAGCTCAGACCCAGTTCCTGTAACCGCTGGGTCGTGTAAGCGGCAAACTCTCTGTGCAGGGTCAGAATGCAGGAAGATACCGTAGATAGCTCCATTTCGTCAACTCCTTCTTTTTTGAACGGAAAGCATTATAGCACTGTTACTTGACAAAGTCAAGTGTTTTGACTGTACTGTGTTTCGGAGCGAAAATATGAAGGTGAACCGGAATTGCCCAAATAGAGAGATGATCCCCCTATAGTTTAACGCACTGGTCTTATGACGGGTGCGCTTTTTGTTATCCGAAAGGTAGATGGATCGTACATTGTTCGTACCTGGCGAGGGCGAAAAGAACATGGCTCATAGAAAGGACATAAAAACTTAACAAAGAAATTTGCAAAACCCCTTGATTTTTGACTCCAAGATGAGTACAATACACTTAGCACTCAAGGAAAAGGAGTGCTAAACAACCGGAAGGGCAAAGCCCCCGGGACATAAAACAGTTTATCTTTTATATTTATAATAGGAGGGCAAGAACGATGAAGATCATTCCTCTTGCAGACCGTGTTGTTATCAAGACTGTTGAGGTCGAGGAGACCACCAAGGGCGGCCTCATTCTGACTGGCAGCGCGAAGGAGAAGCCTCAGGTGGCACAGGTCGTGGCCGTTGGCCCCGGCGGTGTCGTGGACGGCAAGGAAGTCAAGATGACTGTCAAGGTGGGCGACAAGGTGCTCACCAGCAAGTACTCCGGCACCGAGGTCAAGGTGGACGGCGAAGAATGCACCATCGTGCGTCAGGCCGACATTCTGGCCATCGTGGAGTAAGCGTCTTTCCCTCACACTGGATAATCAAGCTTTTACGAAGGAGCGATAAAATATGGCTAAGCAGATCAAGCAGGGCGAGGAAGCCCGCAAGGCACTGTGTGCCGGTATCGACACTCTGGCAGATACTGTTAAGATCACCCTCGGCCCCAAGGGCCGCAATGTAGTGCTGAGCAAGAAGTTCGGTGCCCCCGTCATCACCAACGACGGTGTGACCATCGCAAAGGAGATCGAGCTGAAGGACGAGTTCGAGAACATGGGCGCACAGCTGGTGCGTGAGGTCGCTACCAAGACCAACGACGCCGCAGGTGACGGCACCACCACCGCGACCGTTCTGGCACAGGCTATGGTCACCGAGGGCATGAAGAATGTCACCGCCGGTGCAAACCCGATGGACATCCGCCGCGGCATGACCAAGGCTGTCGCTAAGGCCGTCGAGACCATCAAGGCACACAGCCAGAAGGTCAAGGACTCCAACGACATCGCCCGCGTCGGCACCATCTCTGCAGGCGACCCCGAAATCGGCCGTCTCATCGCCGAGGCGATGGAGAAGGTCACTTCCGACGGCGTCATCACCATCGAGGAGAACAAGACCACTGCCGAGACCTACAACGAGATCGTCGAAGGTATGCAGTTCGACCGCGGCTACCTGACCCCCTATATGGTCACCGATACCGACAAGATGGAGGCTGTTCTGGACAACGCCGCCATCCTCATCACCGATAAGAAGATCAGCGTCATTCAGGACCTCGTTCCTCTGCTGGAGCAGGTCATGCAGAACGGCATGAAGCTGCTCATCGTGGCGGAGGACATTGAGGGCGAGGCTCTGTCCACCCTCATCGTCAACCGCCTGCGCGGCACCCTGAACGTCGTGGCTGTCAAGGCTCCCGGCTTCGGCGACCGCCGCAAGGAGATGCTGCAGGATATTGCTACCCTGACCGGCGGCACGGTTGTCTCTGCAGACCTCGGCTACGAGCTGAAGGACGCTACCGTTGACATGCTGGGTCATGCCCGTCAGGTCAAGGTCACCAAGGAGAACACCACCATCGTGGGCGGCGCTGGCGACAAGGACGCTATCGCATCCCGCATCGGTCAGATCCGCAACCAGATCGAGGCCGCTACCAGCGACTTCGACCGCGAGAAGCTGCAGGAGCGTCTGGCAAAGCTGGCTGGCGGCGTGGCTGTCATCAAGGTCGGCGCTGCTACTGAGGTCGAGATGAAGGACAAGAAGCTCCGCATCGAGGATGCTCTGAATGCAACCAAGGCTGCTGTTCAGGAAGGCGTCGTTGCTGGCGGCGGCACTGCTCCCATCAACGCCATCCCTGCTGTCCGTGAGCTGTGCGATACGCTGGAAGGCGACGAGCGCACCGGCGCTAAGATCGTCCTGAAGGCTCTGGAAGCTCCTCTGCGCCAGATCGCCAAGAACGCCGGCCTCGAGGGCAGCGTCATCATCGACAAGATCATCTCTGCCAACAAGCCCAACTACGGCT
>ENA-OYZX01001551-OYZX01001551.1-human-gut-metagenome-genome-assembly--contig:-NODE-1551-length-9806-cov-10.781356_pt1 | contig 9806 bp, 9 predicted proteins | sample MGYA00243296_ERZ653489 | MGnify/ENA primary metagenome ERZ653489 (study PRJEB26926, sample SAMN06165098) | human gut metagenome | biome: ENVO:00009003; feature: ENVO:2100002; material: ENVO:00002003... | reverse complement strand
GTCAGATGTGTATAAGAGACAGTAATAAAAGTTTATCATAAAAGAAAATTTATCGACTCTACGATTCGTTACTTCGTAACAAAAAATGCCCGCCTATGAGGCGAGCGTTAATTTATATTTTACTATTCGTATCGCTTTCTTATAGCTTCCTCGGTATCTAAAATGCTATCATTATTGGGGGTATTGTTTTCCTGTGCCTTTAAAGCCTCTTTCTCCATGTCTTCAAAATCTTTCTGTGTTATAATACCTTCGCGTATTTCATCATCAGAAACTATATCTTTACTTAATAACCAATGATACACATTTTCTCCCCCCACGGTAACAGCATACGCCTGCTCAAATTTCCACCTAAATTTAGCTAAATAATTCATAGCGTCTACCATAGAATAAAACTCTATTCTCTTACCAGTTTCATCTACCATAAAGTTTTTATACTGGTTCCAATAAGAACGCTTTTGCCCGAAATCAATTTGAACGCGTATCTTAGCACTTAATACTTTCCCGGTACCAACAATTTGGCAAAACGTTTTTCGAGTTTCTTGTGCTGTAGCTGCTACTACTAAAACAGCCAACACGATAGTTAATAATAATTGCTTCATATCAGTAACTTAAAATTAGTGTGTACTTTCGTGTGTACCACCCGTAAGTTCTGACGGTTATATATGCAGTGTAATTTTGACGATTGCAAAAATACTTAAATATGTACATTTATAAAGAATATTATCCCCAAAAACGAAAGGCAACCGCCCAAAAATACACGGTAATTCACCCAAAAACGGGTAAAAAACGAGTAAAAACGCATAAAAAACGCGCTTTTTCGCGTAAAATTTTGGTCTAAATGCAGATAAATGACTGAAAAACAGTCAAAAACCGGAGAAAATTTCAAAAACTAAAAAAATGACACCTTCCGAAGACCGAGCCGCTCAGAAGTCGGAAAGCAGTTGCCCTCCCCCTAAAAGGTGAAATATGACCTCTTGGAAGGGGTACCCGTAACCTGGTAACACAAAAAACGCCGGAAAACCGAATTTCCAGCGTTACAAGGCAATTACCTTTTGTGCCTGTTCTCTATCCATTGATCTACAAACGAATCGGCCTGCAGCGTCCGCTTGCCTCGTACTAAAGCTATCCAGCCGGGGCGCATCAGTAAGTATTTGAAAGCGTCGGAGAAGTTGGTGGATAACATCGGTAGTTTTTTCGGTGCCAGCTTTTCGGACTTCTTCACTTTGAACACTACTTTAGAGTTACCCCGGTATTTGATTTCTGCCTTTGCCTTTTCTACAGAACTAACCATTTCTTTACAATTCAACGCATCAACCAACAGGATAGGCAGGTTCTTGTTGGTACCGCCCATAAGTTCCTGCATAAAGTCGTATTCCGCATCCTGCCGGATAACTGCCTGTTTACGGCTTTTCAGGTTTACGATCCAGCCGGTACGGTTCCCGCTGCCGTCTTTTTCTATGGCGTCTTTTATCTTACCCGCGTAATCTTCCTTTTGCTTCTCAAAGTTATTACCTGCACGGTCATAATACAAATCAAGTTCTTTATACTCATGGTTCTGGAAGAAAGTAAGGAACTGGTCGGCGATCTCCCGGAACCAGCCCGGCGGTATCTCAAAAAAGTTCTTATGTACCCGGTAATAAGCACCGTCCGGCTGACCGATCACCAAAGAAAGCATATTACCAAAGTCCATACCGCCTTCAATCGCTTTATCATGGTGCAAGTACCGGAGTTCCCGCGAGCTGTAAGCGGCTTCCCCGGACATGGTACCGTTATAATACTTATGTCCTTCACCGAACAACACATAGAAACGTAAATCCCTGCGAAGACCGGGACGCATACCAACCACCGACTTTTTAAATTCGTGAAGCTCCAGCGTACCATTATACAACCGCTTTAAATACTCTATCGTAAGTATCTCAACGTTAGCGAATGAAGAAGCGTTAAGAAAGAACGTCTGCCCTTTTCTCAACTTCAACAAAGCACGATCGTAATATTCGATATCCCGTTTCAAACGTTTCAGTTTCAAGGGGGAAGGCCTGTTCTTTCTTTGTTCCCGTAAAAGGGAAATTATCAAGTCATTACGTACACTTGCCGCCTGCACTATTTTAATGATCCGTTCCGGGTCCATTTGCTTGACATACCGGAAAAACCAGTCGTACTCGTTTTCGTCGATATCCGGCATATCGGTAGTAATGGTTATTCCCAGGAACAAATGGGAATGTCCGTAAGTGATCGCATCACCGCGAAGAATAGGCATAGCGCGGTTTACTTTCATTTCCTTATCGTACTTCGCTTCATCATAAAACAAATGTATTACAGACTTTCCGGCAAGCAATGAAGGGTTATCCAGTGATCCCATGAAAATAACACATCCGTTCCAGAAGCTATAAACATGCTTGTAATCATCTACGATAACCGAACATTTACGCCGCCAGGATTCAGGCGGGCGGGTATCTTTTACATAGTGTACCCCTTCGATCAGGCCCATAAGTTGCCAGCCCTTCTGTACGGCCGGCATTATATTATCTTCCAGGTTACTGTAGGTATTGGCAACAAAAGCGAACGCACCGCCGGGCATTTCTTCCACACACCGGGCGGAACGCCTGGCTTGTATAACGGTAGATTTAGCCATACCGCGGCCGTCAATAGATACAAGGATAGTAGTATCGATCCAGTCCGTCAGAACCTGGATTATATGACCGTATTTTATTTCTACATCATCGGCGTTACTCACCTTCGTTATCTTCCCCGAACTCTTTGATATCATACAACATACGTTTTTTCAGATCAAAAGCTTTAATACGCGCATCCTCTTTTATATTATCACGTACAATAACAGGAATTTCCGGTATCGCGTCGATAAACTCTTCCAATTCCTTACGGTCGATTTCAGGAACACCCAGATCCTTACGGCTGGTAGTATAAATAACCGTGCTTTTCTGTGAAAGCAGTTCCTCCGGTATTTCGGTCTGTTGGTCCTTATAACATCCGCGAAGTTCCGCCGCCAGTTTCAGAAGGTTCTTAGCCTCCTTTACATTACCCATAAGAAAGACGGTATTCGCCCAATTTTCGGCCTTTTCCGCATACAGGTTGGCGAAAGCTTGCGGGCGTACGTTATCCTGTGTATAAAAGAAATTGAGACTGTCGGCGTACACCTGGCGGGCCATCCAGTCCGAAAGGCCGTAAGGCTCCGACTTTAAAAGGCGGATGATACCGGCCTTTGTCACCAACTTGCCATTTATACGCATACGGGCACGAAGGCCCCGTACCATTTCCATAAGGCTGTAATATTCCCTTTCATCGGGCGCGAGTGCTTCCAGCGTACCGGTAGAAAGAATCCTTTGAATCTGGTTGATATCCACCTTGTCAAAGTCTATTCGTGAGGGCTTAATTAAATTCGTCGTCATCCATTTGTTCGATTAAACGTTCAAAAGTATGTCTTTTCCGTACGGCCTCCAGCTGTTTTATAGCTTCCACGTTTCCACCTTCCGCCGCTTCATGGAGTTTTATTTCAGGGGCGGCACGTGCTACGAGAATCCCTTCCCGGATCAGGAAGTTAACAGAAGTTCCCACCGTTTCCGCATCCCGGACAAAAAGCCCGGCATTTTCCGGAGAAAGCCCCAGGGAAACGGCTATGTCTTTCGGGGAATACCCTAAAGAAGACAAACGCCGTACATCCTCTTTTTGCTGCGCATCCAGGTAAATACTATCTACCACCGTTAAATCGTTCATACGCATCTTTTATTCGTTTCTGTGCCGTGAAATAATAAATTTCGTCCTGTTCCATTAAAACAAAGTTCCGGCCGCTTTCAATGGATGCCACGGCCGTAGTACCGGAACCGCCGAAAGTGTCCAGGATCAGATCGCCCGGCTTTGTACTGTCTTCAATCAGTTTACGGATCAACGCTACCGGTTTTTGCGTGGGATGAACCTTTTCACCTTCTACCAGTTTAGCACCGGACGCAAAAGAACGGATATTATCTATTATGTTTGTGGCACCAATAGAAACACCCTTTCCACAATGAAACAAAATAAGTTCATGTATAAAGGCGTAATGATTACCCGGCCCCGACTGTTTATTCCAAACGAGCATGTTTGACGCGCCTAAATACAAGTCAAACAACGGATAATAAAAAGCATATCCGCGCCAGTCCGTAAAAAAATACACGCAAGCACCGGGTTTCTTCACCCGGTTAAACTCCTGAAACAAATCCCGGTAAAAGGGTTTACAGATAGACAAATCTTTAAAACTGCCTTTCTGCCCGTTATGTGTCATTCCCAGGAAATAAGGCGGATCGGTTATTATACAATCTACAGAATTGTCCGGAACACGTTTCAACGCCTCCAGGCAATCCTCGTTATAAATTTGGTTTGTTATCATTGGAAAGTTGTTTAAGCCGGCTTTCTTCTTTTTCTATCCGGAGGGTTAATGTCTTGAGCTGGTGCCCCAGCTCCGAGCGGTCGCAAGGGTGAGAAAAACGGCCCCGGTCCTTCATGAGCCGCTGCCGTTTTCCTGTCAAAGTGGCAATAAGTTCAACTACTTTTTTTTTCGCGCCTCGATTTCTTCCTCTATGGCCTTTTGTGTAGTCTCCCACTTTTGGATCAGTGCAAGGGCACTCGCTTTCTTCTTCTCATCATCCCCGGCCTGTTCCAACTTCGCCTTGTTCTTTGAAAGGTTGGCACGGGCGTTATTCAATGCCTTTTGTATGTCGATATCCGAAAGGTTCTCGACACCCTTACGGACGGACAAACTTTTTACCTTCTCACATTTACCCAGAATCTTTCCGTTTTCCCGGTAATATTCCAGTTCGTCCCACATTTCGCGGTTAGTAATGAAATTTTCCACAACCGCCTGCGCTTCCTGTGCTGTAGAAAGTGAACTGACATCATCCGGCGTAACCTCCAGACGGGCGAAAGCCTCCTTATACTTCCCGTATGCGGTGAACATGTCGGAAACAAGTATTTTCAGAATGTCGGGGCAATCCGGAGAGTTCAGGAAGGTAAATTTCTCGCGGAAACGTATCATTTTGGTTACGGTTTCCGGAGCCGCCTTGTATCGTTTCTCCGCCTCTTCCAGTTCCTCTTCCAGCTCTTCCACACGGTCGGCATTTTCATCCATGGAAAGAACCTTATCCCGGAAATCGGACGAAACGAGTTCTTCCACGCTGACGCCGAAAGATTCGGCAAGTTCCAGCAGCAAATCATCGCTGTATTTTACCGGCATTTTTGGAGGTTCCTGTCGGGCGGGTTCCATTTTTACCGCGGCCGGCTGTTTAGAGTTGCGCCGGATCGTCTTAAATTCACGTTCGGAAAGCCCGGCCAGCTTCCGTAGTTCCTCTAAAAGAATGGCCTTCATCGTTTCCGTTTCTCCCTGCCGGCGAAATGACTTCTTTAGCATACGGTTGATACCGTATTTCTCGTACAGTTCCACGCCTTGAATAAAGTTACGCGGACCGGCCAGATAGGTAATAATTTCCTGTTTCATACTATATAAAATTTGATGATACAAAGAAAAAAAAGGCAATTACCCCCAAAAAGGACAAAGGGTGGCCGGGCATGTGCTGCCGGTCACCCTTTGAATGATATGAAAGCCGTTTACTTACGCCTCATAACGGCTTTGTTCAATCCATTTCATAGCCTCCGAACCGTCGTTAAACGCCCGCAATGTCAGTTGGGAACCTTCGGAAGCGGTAAACGTCTTACCGCCTTTCAGAAGGAAATTACCGCCTTTTTCCACTGTTGGCGCAACGCCCGAACATCCCATAAGGGTAATTACCGATCCATGACTTCCACCGGTAACACCGGCTATTTTGGCCGCACCTGCGGAAAGCTGGTACTGCCCGTCCGTCTGGTAATCTATATCTGTGGCCCCGGCTTCCACTACGGCCACCGGTTCTTCCAGGGTGTCGGTACCCCGGTAAATGGCGATATCATCCCCCTTGCTGATCTGGGTGAAAGTAAGTTCGTTCGTATTCGATTCATTGGAACCGGTGTAAGAAACGGATAACTTACACGGGTTACAGGGCGTTCCAATCAGATCGGCAGGCTTTCCGCTACAATAACGGAGCACAACGATACATTTTTTAGACAGCCAGTTTGTCTTAAACTCGCGAATCTCCTGTTCATTACCGGGATGATTGAACTTAACGGAAGGCGTATAACCTTCGGCATCGGTTTCCCCGTCACTGTTGGAACTGATTTCAGCGGTACCGGGTGTCAGGTAAATACTGATTGCATAACGCCCCGCCTTCATTACGATATCCTCCTCGATAACCACGCCGGCCTCGTTTCTTGGCGGAAAAGAAAGAATATCGTCAACGTCGTAAATTACGAGCTGATCCTTGGGCTGAATACCGTTACCGGGATTGCCGGCTGGCCTTCTTACGCTTGCTTTTACGTATGTCATAACTTAATGATTTATAAGGTTATAAAATGGAAGGGATAAAGTACCCCTTCCGATTAATTTAGCCTCTTGCCACTTCGTAGAATTTACCGTCAGCGGCTTTCGCCAATTTGATGAACTTGCCTTCGGAAAGCGTTATAGCTTCGGTTAAAACAAAGTTTCCACCGCTGGCAATGGTAGAAGCATTTTCAGAACCGTTTCCGTAAATCGTGTAAACGATTCCGGCTTCCGCATCGGTAAAGTTAGTGATTGCCGTTGCCTTTGTATTTACACCGGTAACGAATACTTCACCGTCAAGCAAAGAAGGTGTCGTTTCATCCGGCGCAAACTGCAACGCATCGGAAGAACCGCTTTCGCGGCCAATCTCGATAAATTTACCGTCGGCACGTTTCATCAGTTTGATAACGTCCCCCTTACCAGGCTGCCAAGCATCGGAAATAAGTTCAAAATTTCCGCTTTTCTCGATCTTAACACCCTTATCCACGCTTCCGCATTTCAGGGAAATAACCGCACCTACCGGAGCGTCTTCAATATCGGTAATCGTAAATTCGGCCGTATTGGCTACGGTAACAATGGATGTATGAAGTTTGGCCGACGGGTTCTTGTCCTTGTCAGCATCCACGAAGTAAGACGCCGGGCGGTCATACTCATTACAGAAGATCATCTGGCGCGTATAGTCCATATCTTCTTTCTTGGTGTACTTGAATCCCACGGCAATAGCCCAGATACTTTCACGCCAGTTACTCCAGACTTTCAGGCTCCAGTCTTCCTGCTCCAGGTTGAAAGCCGTCATTTCACCCGGCTTATCCTCGTAGGTTTTAATGTTACCTTCAAACGTCCAGAAGATACGGTGGTGGTTGTCAGCATTGGGAACCGGAATAATCTTCACCGCCGGATATTCCTTCACATACATGATGTTAGCCTTGTAATCCTGGTTCTGCCCGTAATGCAATTCATTGTATTTATGATACAATACAATAAAGTGCGAAGGCATATAAAGTGCCAGGTTACCGCTGTCACGAAGAACCGCCGGGATCATGGAAGTACCCTTGTACACTTTTTCACCGATGTTTGCTTCGGTAATTTCCCCCAATTCGAACGGCTTGATCTGGTAAACGAGTTTTCCGTTATTGATATCGGTATGTCCGTTCACTTTCTTGCTGATGAACTCATACAGTCCGTCAGCTGCAGCAAGTGCTTTGCCGGGTTCGTTCAGATTCGGGTCCTTACGGATTCCGTTAATACGGCGTTGTTCACGCTCGTTATGCAACTTCTTGGCGGTTTCGGCCAGGATATACTCGATAAAAGACCACTTGATAGGGTTTGAACCTTCCTTGTTCAAAGTGCCGATCCAAGTTTTCTCCAGGGCCTTTAAATTTTTGAAACGGTGTGCAAACATCACGTTGAACATGCGCAGGGTTTCATCGTCGAACTCGTAGGAACCTTTAGTCACCTTATCGAAGTCGGATTCCTCATTACCGGCCTGTGAAAACTCACCCAGCCAGATATTAACCAGCGTAGCCAAATCCTGATAACCGGATTCAAGCGGGAAAATACTTTCAATGGAAGGAAGTTCCATTAAAAACGACTGCAAACGCTGCTGCCAGGGAATACGGTAAAAGGCCCCGAGGTCCTCCTTCAAACGGCTGTAGTCAATGGAACTTGCTTTCGGAAGAGCGATCATTTCAAAACCGGCAGCCTCCATTAACGCAGCTTTAGCGCGAAGGTTATACGGGCGGTCCTCCAGTGAGAACATTTCACCCTGCAAGCCCCCCAGCTGCTTTTCGTCCTGGAGATTAAATTTCCCTTTACCGTCCGCCTGGGCGTTGTGTTGTTTCCCTTTGCCCGGATCATCTTCCGCAGCGGCCGAAAGTTGAGCGATAATACCGGAAAGCTTTGTTATTTCGGCATCCTTCTTGGCAATTAACGCGGTGTTGTTCCGGTTCTCGTCACGCTGTTGCGTCTGCAAGGCTTCAAGCTGTTCCTGCGCTTGTGTCAGACGTGCCGCAGTGTCACCCAACAAACCACGAAGGAAAGCGGTAGTTTTAGGTTCCTCGGTTTCCTCTCCCTGGTTCCCGTCTTCGGATTCGTCCTGGAAATCGTTTTCGAGGGACGCTTTAAAGTCCGTGAGGAATTTTTCGGTAAAACCGTAATTTTTCAGTTTTGCCACTTCCTCGACCGTGATAGAGTTTTTGTCCTCTACCTTGCTCCATTCCGACAGACCCAGCAGGGCCAGAATGTGAGCGGAAAAGCTCTTAAATTTCATATATACAAAATTTTGAAGTTAATACTATATGTTATACATCTCATTTACTTTTCTGACGGTGGCCTGTGCCAGTACCCACTTTACAGCGTCTTCCAGCGTACCGAACTGGTCTATATAACCGTTTGCCACGGCTACGTCGCCGGTGAATATCTGTCCCCGGAAAAGGGGAAGTTCCGGATCGTAGGCAATACCCAGATTCCGACTGATCGCATCACAGAAAATACGGTGCATGACTGCCAGACGTTGTTTTATAGGCTCTTCGTTGTTCTCTTTTTCAATCGCGCGGGTTTCATAGTTTTTCAGATCGGCACTATCCGGATAGATTTCCCGGTAATCAATGCCCTGTTTCCTAAAATATTCCTTAAAAGATTGGTAAGTAAGCATGATCCCGACGGAACCGACTTCACACATAGGGGAAGCGATAAAGGTTCTACCGGCGGCGGTTCCCAGCCAGAAATGGGCACTCCCCATAGTACCGGCCACATAGGTAGCTATAGGCTTGGAAGATTCGGCAATCATTTTAGCCGCCAGGTCCACATGTGCGACCATACCGCCCGGCCCATTGATCCAGAGTACCGCACCGCAAATCTTAGGATTATCGAAAACATCCCGGAGCTGCTTTTCCAGGCGGTAAGTCTCCCAGGAATACAAGGTGCCTTCCAGGATAATGACGGCCACACTGTCAGCCGGCAATGTCTCATCGTCCAGTTCCCACCGGTTGGCAAGGTAAGGCGTAGTAGCGTAGGCGGTTATTTTATTATTGTCGAGCCGTTTTTCGATCGCATCCAGGTTGCCGGCTGCAACACACGGCACAAGTAAGGAAAGCAACCGGTAATAATCATTATCAGCGATTGCCCAAGGTGCTGTAAAAATCTCCTGTATTTTGTCCACGTTCTCTTTTTTACGGCAAAGAAAACGCCTATATAATAGGTAGAGAAGGACTGAAAGGAACCTACAGGAACGCATCAACGCCCGGACCCGTACCGGACAGGGTGCAGTTATACAGGCCCCCGCCGATCTCAAAAGAAAAGGTAAGCGGGTAATCGGGAGAACCGGAAACACGGGTGTTACCCGTTTCGTCAGTATAGCTGTCTCTTATACACATCTGACGCTGCCGACGAACTCTAGGGTGTAGAT
>ENA-OYZX01001547-OYZX01001547.1-human-gut-metagenome-genome-assembly--contig:-NODE-1547-length-9813-cov-10.610781_pt1 | contig 9813 bp, 6 predicted proteins | sample MGYA00243296_ERZ653489 | MGnify/ENA primary metagenome ERZ653489 (study PRJEB26926, sample SAMN06165098) | human gut metagenome | biome: ENVO:00009003; feature: ENVO:2100002; material: ENVO:00002003... | reverse complement strand
TCCCCCGTCCGTATCCCCATCAGAAAGAACGGACTGCGAAAGATATATCATCCCCCCGCATTCTGCCAGCGTCCTGCCACCGGCCTCTATATAGCTGCGGATAGACTCCCTGGCAAGCCTTGCCCCGGCAAGTTCCTCCAGACGGTTCTCGGGATAGCCGCCGGGCAGATAGAGCAAATCCGTCTCTTGCGGAATAGCCCGGTCCTGCTCCGGATTGAAGAAAGTGACCGTGCCCATACGGCGCAGAATATCCAGATGCTCCGCATAGAGGAAGGAAAAGGACTCTTCGTTGCGCGCTACCGAAATATGCAGCTTCCCCGGCTCTGATAGTACCGACTTCTCCTCCACAGCCGCCGCAGGCAATGGAAGCCCGATTGTCGAGAGTAGCAGTTCCCAGTCCACATGTTCCTCCAGCAAGCCTGCCAGCATGTCCAGCCCCTCCGTCTCCTTAGAACGGCTGAAATCCAGCCCCAGATGGCGTGACTCCTGCTCCAGTTCCTTCCGTTTGGGCAGATAGCCCAGACAAGTCACGTTCAAGTCTTCACAGACCTCCTGCAGCATCCGGTAGTGGTGGGGTGAGCCGACACGATTGAAGATAACTCCCGCAATACGTATATCCGGACGGAAATTGATGAACCCCGACAACAAAGGAGCCATGGAATAGGCAGCCGACTTGGCATCGACCACCAGCACCACAGGAATACCCAAGAGCCGTGCCACTTCTGCCGACGAGCCCCGGTCGCGGTCGTACCCGTCGTACATCCCCATCATCCCCTCGACCACGGCAACATCAGCATCTGCCGAATAGCGTGCATACAGACTGCGGACATGCTCCGGAGATGCCATGAAAGTATCCAGATTGATGGAAGGACGGCCACATACCGCCTCGTGATACTTAGTATCTATATAATCGGGACCGCACTTGAAAGGCTGCACCTTCAGACCTTTCTTCACAAACAATGCCATCAGTCCACGACTGACGGTGGTCTTTCCACTGCCCGATGTAGGGGCGGCTATGAGAAACTGAGGAATGGAATCCATTATGAAGCTATCAAATTAAATATTTTCCTCCTGCAAAGGTAAGCATATCTCCGACAAAAGTTTTATCTTAGCTGCGAAAATAAAACATACCACCATGATAACCGAAGAACTTAAGAAACTCTACATCGCACATACCGGACACGAACCGGAACAGATTGACGAACTCCCCTCCTCCGGCTCCAACCGCCGTTACTTCCGCCTCATCGGAAGTCCTACACTTATCGGCGTCAGCGGAGAGTCTGTGGAGGAGAACCGCGCCTTCCTCTACATGGCAGAACATTTCCGCCAGAAAGGACTGCCCGTACCGCAAGTGTTCATCCGCTCCGAAGATGATATCTATTATCTGCAAGAAGACCTGGGCGACTCGCTCCTATTCAATGCCATCGAGAAAGGCCGCAAGACCAGCGTATTCGGTGAGGAAGAGAAACAGTTGCTGCGCAAGACCATCCGTCTGCTGCCCGCCGTACAGTTTGCCGGAGCCGACGGCATGGACTTCTCCTACTGCTACCCGCAGGCAGAGTTCAATAGCCGCAGCATTCTGTGGGACTTGAACTACTTTAAATACTGCTTCCTCAAGGCTACGGGAATGGACTTCCAGGAAGACCGGCTGGAAGACGACTTCCAGAAGATGGCAGACGTGTTGCTCCGTAGCAGCTCCGCCACCTTCATGTACCGCGACTTCCAGAGCCGTAACGTTATGATAAAGGACGGCGAACCGTGGCTCATCGACTTCCAGGGCGGACGCAAAGGTCCGGTCTACTACGACGTTGCCTCCTTCTTGTGGCAGGCCAAAGCAAACTATCCCGACAGCCTGCGCCAAGAGTTGCTGAAGGAATACATCGACGCCCTGCGCAAGTACCAGCCCGTGGACGAGGCTTATTTCTATGCCCAGCTTCGCCACTTCGTATTGTTCCGCACCATGCAGGTGCTGGGTGCCTATGGTTTCCGCGGTTACTTCGAGAAGAAGCCCCACTTCATACAAAGTGTCCCCTTCGCCATCGAGAACCTTCGCCAACTGCTCCAAGAACCTTATCCAGAATATCCCTACCTCTGCCGGATTCTGCGCGAACTCACCGATCTGAAACAGTTTACAGACGACCTGCAAAAGCGTCGCCTCGTGGTGAAAGTCACCAGCTTTGCCTACAAAAAAGGTATCCCCGAAGATTCCACGGGCAACGGAGGAGGTTTCGTCTTTGACTGCCGCGCTGTGAACAACCCCGGCAAGTACGAGCGTTACAAACCCTTCACGGGACTGGACGAACCCGTTATCCGCTTCCTGGAAGACGACGGCGAGATAGCCGTATTCCTGGAGCATGCCTACGCCCTTGTCGACGCTTCCGTGAAGCGCTACATGGAACGCGGCTTCACCAATCTGTCTGTCTGCTTCGGCTGCACCGGCGGACAGCACCGCTCCGTGTACTCGGCACAACACCTGGCGGAACATCTGCACAAGAAGTTCGGCGTGCAAGTGAACCTGATACATAGAGAACAGAATATTGAACAGACGTTTAAGGCCAAAGTTTAATGTGCTAATGTGAGAATATGCCAATATGAAAGCCATGATTTTCGCCGCCGGCCTGGGCACCCGGTTGCGCCCCTTGACGGACCACATGCCCAAGGCCCTCGTTCCCGTAGCAGGAAAGCCCATGCTGGAACGGGTGATACTGCGGTTGAAGGAAGCAGGATTCAACGAGATAACGGTCAATATCCACCACTTCGGGGAGCAGATTATCGACTTCCTCCGTGCCCACGACAACTTCGGCACGGAGATTCACATCAGCGACGAACGCGGCATGCTGCTCGACACCGGAGGAGGCATCAAAAAGGCACGCCCCTTTCTGGACGGACAAGAACCTTTTCTGGTGCACAACGCGGATATTCTGACGGATATTGACCTTGCAGGTCTCTATCGCCACCATCTGGAGAGCGATGCGGAGTCTACCCTGCTTGTGAGCGAGCGCAAGACTTCCCGCTATCTCCTTTTTGACGACGACTACCACCTGCACGGCTGGATAAACAAGTCCACCGGAGAGGTGAAACCGGCAGGCTTCGACTACCGGGAAACGAAGTACCGGGAACTCGCCTTCGGAGGAATCCATGTCATCTCCCCCTCCCTCTTCCGCCTGATGGACGATGGGCAGTGGGACGGCAAGTTCTCCATCATTCCTTTCTACTTGTCCGCCTGCACAAAGGTGCACATACAAGGCTATCCGCTGCAAGGATTCCGCTGGTTCGACATCGGCAAACCGGAGACACTGGCACAAGCGGAGGAATACTACAAACAAAAATAACAAGTAATGTAAAGCAGCCTAACATTACTTGTTAGCTCCCTTTACATTACTTGTTATCAAATCAATCCGTGCACCACAGATTGACACAGATTATCCATGGTGAACCCCTACGCCAACGCCAGTATCAGCAACTGAGCCGTCAGCACCCGCAGGAACATAGCCAGCGGATAGACCGTGGCGTATCCCACCGCAGGGGCATCGCAGGATGTCAAGTCCGAGGAATAGGCCAATGCAGGTGGATTGGTGTTAGCTCCGGACAGCACACCTATCAGCGTATAGTAGTTCAGCTTCCAGAAATAGCGCCCCATGAATCCTGTCACCAGCAACGGAACGACCGTGATGATGGCACCGTATCCAATCCACACGTAGCCGCCTTCATAGATAATGGTATCGATGAATCCCTTTCCTGCACCCAACCCCACGCAGGCCAGGAACAAGGCGATACCGATTTCGCGTATCATCAGATTGGCACTCATCGTCGTGTAGGTTATCAGCTTATATTGAGGCCCGAAACGGCTGATGAGGATGGAAACCACCAACGGTCCGCCGGCCAGTCCCAGTTTCACGGGTTGGGGAATGCCGGGGAACATGAACGGCAGACTGCCCAAGATACATCCCAGGGCAATACCCAGGAAGATAGGAATCAAGTTGGGATGGTTGAGACGCTTCAGCGAGTTACCCAGCACCTTCTCCGCATGACTCACGGCAAGCTCACTGCCTACAATCGTCACACGGTCTCCCATCTGCAACTGCAAGTGGGGAGTTGCCACCAGATCCACGCCCGAACGGTTGATACGGGTGATGCAGGCACCGAAGTTGTTACGTATCTTGAGCTGAGACAGAGACTTGCCGTTCAGTTCCGGCTTGGTGATGAGGATGCGGCGTGAAATCAAGTTCTTGTCCTCCCGTTCCCACTCCACCGAAATTTTTCTTCCGAAGAAGGCAACAATGGCCTCCACATCTTTCGGGTTGGCAATGAACAGAATTTCATCCTGCATGTGCAGCACCGTATCGGCATTCGCCAGTTCTGTTTCCTGACTGCCGGTGTGCCGGATGCGGGAGATGACAAACGCACGGTTCAACAATGGTTTCACATCTCTGATCCGCTTGCCGTCTATTGCCTCATTGCGTATCTCTACCGATATGGGACGCACGGTCAGCTCCTGCAGATGACCCAGCCCGTGCTCGGCATCCTCCTCTTCTTTTTGGGTGTTAATCCGCATGAAAATCTTCAAGGCTAGCAGCGCCAGGATGCAGCCCACCACACCCAGCGGATAGGCAACGGCATATCCGAGTGCGATTTCCGGAGCATCCACCCCGTTGAGGTCACTGTTTGCCTGCTGGGCAGCACCCAGACCGGGGGTATTGGTCACGGCTCCGGACAAGATACCCACCATCGTAGTAATGGGGATTCCGGTGGCAAAGTGCAACACAATGGTGATAAGCACGCTGAGAAAGACGGAAAGCATTGCTACCATGTTCAGCGTAAGTCCACCCTTCTTGAAAGCGGAGAAGAATCCCGGTCCCACTTGTAGACCGATGGAATAGACAAACAGTATCAAGCCGAACTCCTTCAGGAAGTGCAGCAGATGTTCGTCGAGGTTCATGTCGAAATGTCCGAAGACAATGCCCACAAACAAAATCCAGGTGACACCCAGCGAGATACCCGCCACCTTCAACTTGCCCAGCATAATACCGAAGGTGATGACCAGGGACAGAATTAGGACAGAGTGTGCCACTCCTCCGCCCCAAAGGTTGGGATAACCCTCAAAGAGGTTTCTTAATAGTTCCATAGTTTCTATCTTTAGTTTTTACTTTTCAGCCTTATTGTTTAATTCTTAATTCTCTATTTAAAAAGTGTATCCCCACAGAAATCACTTCTCCGGGGATACGCATTTCACACATAAAAAATAACTACTATTATAAAGGCATGTTGCCGTGCTTTTTCGGTGGATTGCTCTGATTCTTGTTGTGCGCCATCTCCAATGCCTGCACCAGCTTGTAGCGGGTATCGCGCGGCATGATGACCTCGTCTATGAGGCCACGCTCGGCAGCGCGGTAAGGGTTGGAGAACTTGTCTTCATACTCCTTGATAATCTCCTGCTTCTCTTCGGCAGAGGACTTGCGGTAGAGGATGTTCACCGCACCCTCGGCACCCATCACGGCGATTTCCGCCTGCGGATAAGCCAGGTTCACGTCGGCACCCGTCGGTTTGCTGGACATCACGATGTAGGCTCCGCCGTATGCCTTGCGGGTAATCAGCGTTATCTTGGGCACGGTGGCCTCGGCATAGGCATAGACAATCTTGGCGCCGTGGCGGATGATGCCGTTGTGCTCCTGCATCGTTCCGGGCAAGAAGCCGGGAACATCTTCGAAGGTTATCAGCGGGATGTTGAAGCAGTCGCAGAAACGAATGAAACGTGCCGCCTTGTCGCTGGCATCAATATCGAGCACACCCGCCAAATAGGCAGGCTGGTTTGCCACGATACCTACCGAACGCCCGTTCAGACGACCGAAACCGATAACGACGTTCTTGGCAAAGTGAGGCATCACTTCGAAGAAGTACTGGTTGTCCAGCACCGGTTCTATAATATCCTTGATGTCATAAGGCATGTTCGGGTCTTCGGGGATGACGGTCTGAAGCGTCTCTACCCGGCGATGGATATCGTCGGAGCAGGGAGTGAAGGGAGCATCCTCCATATTGTTGGACGGCAGGAAGCTCAGCAGCTCGCGGATGCTCATCAGTGTCTCCTCCTCCGTATTGCACATGAAGTGGGTAACGCCGCTCTTGCTGCTATGCGTATAGGCACCGCCCAGTTCCTCCTTGTCCACCTCCTCGTGGGTCACGGTCTTTACCACGTCCGGACCGGTGATAAACATGTGGCTCTGCTCCTTTACCATGAAGATAAAGTCGGTAAGCGCCGGAGAGTAGCATGCCCCACCGGCACACGGCCCCAGAATGGCGGATATCTGCGGAATGACACCCGACGCAATGGTGTTCTGATAGAAGATGGAGGCATAGCCTGCCAAGCTGTTCACACCTTCCTGAATGCGCGCGCCGCCCGAATCGTTGAGGGCAATGACGGGAGCGCCGTTCTTCAGGGCAAGCTGCTGCACCTTCACAATCTTTGCGGCATTCGTCTCGCTGAGCGAACCGCCGTGCGCCGTGAAGTCGTAGGCATAGACAAATACAAGGCGGCCGTCTATCTTTCCGTAACCGGACACCATGCCGTCTCCGGCAATCTGTTTCTTCTCCATGCCGAAGTTGGTGCAACGGTGGTTCACGAACTTGTCCAGCTCATTGAACGAGCCTTTGTCCAGCAGCATGTCAATACGTTCGCGGGCAGTCATGCAGCCGGAGGCGTGTTGTTTCTCTATCTTGTCTACGCCCCCACCCAGCGAGGCACGTTTGTCCAGTTCCTCAAACTGGCGATATATTTCTTCTCTGTTCATATTTGCATTTACAATTTAGTGATTTATAATATACGGACTGAATGCGACTCGGGATTATTCCTCCTTTATCAACTCCAATTCAATCAATACTTGGTTGGCATTTACCGGTTCGCCCTCGCTCACGAGGATGTTGCGGACGATGCAGTCGGCATTTACCTTATAGTTACTCTGCATCTTCATGGCTTCCAGCACCACGGCAATGTCTCCGGCAGCCAGTCGGTCGCCCACCTTGACGGGGATGCTCACTACCTTGCCCGGCATCGGCGCCAGAATCTTGTCGCCCTGCTTCTCGTCGGCTCCTTTCTTCATGTGCAGATACTTGGCTTGCGTGTCCACGATGTCCACATGAAAGGAACGCTGGAGCATGCTGATGTCATAACTCTTGCCGCCCTCGCCGCGCACAAGGCCTGCGTTGAACGAGTTTCCATTGTGCAGGATGGAGCAACTTCCGTTCTCTGCCATCACAATGTCCACTTCGTAGGGCTTTCCGTCAATGGTAAGTTGTACCTTATTCCCTTCCTTACCCACCAGGGTAATGTCTGCGATACGGTCTCCTATATGTATTTCCATTATTAATTCTCCATTATCAATTATCCATTCCTTAAATCCTGAGCACTCCCTTCTGCAATCCGAATTCCCTCCAACGGCTGATGGGGCGGGCATCGGGTAGCTGTGCCGAAACATTCTCCTCCAGATTAACCAGATAGTCCATATAGGCAGCTATCATGGCGATGTTCTCCAACTCTTCGTTGGCAGTGTTGGTACGTACCAGCATGCGGGCGTTCTTCTCGATAAAGAGGGTGTTGTACTCTCCCTTCACAAAGTCGGGCACGTGCATGATGCGCTTCAGATAGGCAAGGTTGGTCTTTACGCCCGTAATCTTGTACTCGTAGAGCACACGGCGCATACGCTCGATGGCATACTGGCGGGTGGTTGCCCATACGATGAGCTTACCTATCATGGGGTCGTAGTAGATGGGAATCTCATAGCCGTCATACACGTAGCTGTCAATGCGGACACCGATTCCGTTCGGTTCCGTCAGTTGCTTGATGACACCGGGAGACGGCATGAAGTTGTTTTCCGTATCTTCGGCACAGATGCGGCACTCTATAGCATGACCGCGCTGGAACAGGTCCTCCTGCTTGAGGTGCAACACCTCGTCGTTGGCAATACGGATTTGCTCTTTCACCAGGTCTACGCCTACCACCTCTTCCGTGATGGGGTGCTCCACTTGCAGGCGCGTATTCATTTCGAGGAAATAGAAACGGCGGTTCTTGTCTACCAGAAACTCGATGGTACCTGCACCGGAGTAGTTCACTGCCTTTGCTGCGGCAACCGCCTTCTCCCCCATCTCCCGGCGCAATTCCGGCGTAAGGAAGGGTGACGGGCTTTCTTCTACCACCTTCTGATTGCGACGCTGCACGGAGCATTCGCGGTCGAAGAGGTGGATGACGTTGCCGTGGTTGTCGCCCAATATCTGGAACTCGATGTGGTGGGGTTCTTCCACGAACTTTTCCAGATAGACCGTGTCGTCTCCAAAGGAGGACATGGACTCGGAGCGTGCCGTGTTGTAGGCTTCCACCACTTCGCTCTCGCTATGGATAAGGCGCATACCTTTACCACCGCCACCCATAGACGCCTTCAGCATCACGGGGTAGCCTATCTCGTTGCAGATGCGCACAGCTTCTTCGGCACTCTGCAAGGGTTGTTCCGTTCCGGGAACCACGGGTACGCCTGCCGCAATCATTCGCTTGCGGGCAGCTATCTTGTCGCCCATCGCCTCCATCGTCTCGGCGGCGGGACCGATAAAGATAATCCCTTCCTCCTTGCAACGGCGTGCAAACTCCGAGTTCTCCGACAAAAAGCCGTAACCCGGATGGATGGCATCGGCACCGCATCGCTTTGCCGTGGCAATCACTTTTTCAATATTCAGATAACTCTCTTTTGCCACGGCCGGTCCTATCGGATAAGCCTCATCGGCATATGCCACATGATGAGAAGTACGGTCGGCATCGGAAAAGACCGCAACCGTAAGCAGTCCCATCTCCCGGCACGAACGCATGACGCGCAAGGCAATCTCACCTCTGTTGGCAATCAATACTTTCTTAATCATTTTACTTTTTCTTTAATATATAAAGGATATATATAGTCACACCACAATGCGGACATACCTTTAACAAAGGCATTCCATTTCTTGTTTAAATGTTCAACTAATATCTTCGTACTGTCTTCCTAACCCACGAGCAAAGGCAGCCTTTAATGAATGGCAGGTCTTCTGACTGACTCCTAATCCTGAAGCCTTCCCGATATTTCAATGCATATCAGTGGCAAGGGTGTTTTTCATGATATAAACGGAGCTTCACAGCAGCGGGACTGTCCGGGATTTACACCCGATTCCCTTTTAATCCAGATGATGGAAACATGCATCCGGAACCAATTCGCGGGCAAAGATAACAAAAATTATCAGGAGTATTCGCAAACCTAATAGTTTTTGTTATCTTTGTCCCAGTTTTGGTTTCACCTCTCCCGGTTCTGTTGGAGATGAGTGATGAAAAAGGGAATCAGGTGCAAATCCTGAACAGACCCGCTGCTGTAAGTCCTTCCAAAATCTTTGAATATTCTACAAGCCACTGTCCGCCCGGCGGATGGGAAGGCATTCAAAGAGGGATAAGTCAGAAGACCTGCCAAGACAACATAGTTTTAGTGCTTTCGGGGAATAAAGCAACAAAACATTGAGTCGAGGCATTCTTTATCCATATAAAGGAATCTTTCTCTTTGTTCATTTTTCCTTGAGGGCAAGTTACGAACGCTTATAAGGAACTGAAATGAGATTCATCACAGGACTGCTATTTACATTTATCTGCCTACTGCCTGCAGGTAGTATGGCACAGAATAAGGTCACCTTATCCGGAAAAGTCATAGACCAGCACGGGACACCGATAGCCCAAGCCACCATCGCTGTGGAAAACACCACCTCCGGCACCTATACGGACGACCGGGGGAAGTATTCACTGCAAGTCGCTCCGGG
>ENA-OYZX01001522-OYZX01001522.1-human-gut-metagenome-genome-assembly--contig:-NODE-1522-length-9941-cov-4.939106_pt1 | contig 9941 bp, 9 predicted proteins | sample MGYA00243296_ERZ653489 | MGnify/ENA primary metagenome ERZ653489 (study PRJEB26926, sample SAMN06165098) | human gut metagenome | biome: ENVO:00009003; feature: ENVO:2100002; material: ENVO:00002003... | reverse complement strand
ATGTGTATAAGAGACAGTGATTATCCTGCAATTGCTGCTCTATTGTTTGCTGTTCACCGTAATGGTAAAGCTTTTCGTAATCGGCGGAGCGATCAATGGGCTGTATTTCTATCCCAAAGAGGTACAGGATCGTGCCATTGCATTGGGAATGACCGACCGGGAGACTGTGAGCCGAAAACGAAAATGGTTCATGACGGTGTTCTGCCTGGTGATGTTTATTGCACTTGTATTGATTATTGGTGTGTGGAATGGTGTTTCTGCTTTTGGCACAGCGTACTGGCAGGCACTGCTGTTTCTCGAAGTGATGAATATTTATGACGGCGTTGTGATCGACAAGCTATGGGTGGGACACAGCCGGTTCTGGGTGCTGCCGGGGCTGGAAGATATGCCGTTTGTGCAGACCTGGCGGCAGGTGTTGATAAAAAGGAGCATCATGGCGCTCATCTGGTTTGCCGGAGCAGCAGTTGTGGGCGGGATCATTACGTTGATTTTTTGAAAGAAAGCAGGGGATACTGCCATGAAAAGAGCCTATGCGAAGTCATCATATGCAAAGCCATATGAGCAATATTGCCGGGAAAAATACCCGGATGATGCTGAGCAGATTTTTGCGAAAGCCGAAGAATGCTACCTTGCATTTATGAAAGATATGCCCGATCTGGGGAAAAATATGATGGCAGCCAATATGCTGGATTGGTTTACGATCCTTGCATTTTATGAGGCGAGCGAACACAAACTTGACGGCGAGGCGCTGCTTGAGATCAAACGCCGTGCCGTAGACAAAATGAAATTCCTCGGAAAATTTGTTGACGGCAACCGGCAGAAGTGGCCGTATAAACTGTTTGAAAAGACATATGTGAAATATAACAAAATGCAGAAGGCACACCAGGCACGGGGCGAATGGATGGACAGCTGGCGTGTTGTAATCAACCCCGACCACCGCACCGAGGGCTTTTGCTTTCACCTTATCGGTTGTCCGATTGCCAAACACGCAAAGGAACACGGCTACGAAGAACTCTTGCCGTACCTTTGCAGGACAGACCACTATCTCGCTGAGGTCATGCACGCCCGTCTGATCCGTACCCGGACAGAGGCGCTTGGCGGCGATTGCTGTGACTACTGGTACGTGGGTGATAAAAGTCCTGCGCTAGAAGCATACAGGGATCTGGAACAGATATGACTCGGCACTTCAAATACAAACCAAAAAAATACCATACCGGAAACAATCGTTTTCCCGGTATGGTATTTTTTGTTCGGAATGCTAGGACATTATCACTCCGAAAGATTCTCCGTACAGAAAAGTTCAATGCAGTTGCTGACATCATCCGCAGTGTAATCCACAGAAATGCCCGATGCCAGCCAGTACGCATATTCACCGGCGTCGTACTGTTTCAGTGCATCCAGATCGCTGCCGTAGCGGAATTCGATGTGCCATGTGGTCGCCATGGTGTCGGGAGCCATGCAGAAGTAGGTGAACTCGCCGGAATCTGCATCATCGCTTTCATAGATGTACAGCCCTCTGATGTCCTCCATGCCGATATAGTGATAGGTATGTTCGAACAGTTCGCTGCCGTCTGCATCCTTGCCGGAAATGGTGGAACCATCAAACGTGAATGTGTCTACATCCTGTGTGAAGTCGCAGCAGTACGCCATGTTTCCGTCCGCATATTTCTTTACGGCATCTTCGCCGATCACAGTACCGGTCACCATAGAGGACATCTTTTCAAATGCACCTTCGGCGTTTTCCTCGCCGACCAGCTTTGCGCTGTCATCCAGCCAAGTCTGGCGGTAGTCGTCTGCCAGAATAACCGGCCACAGTTCACGATAAGTGCCGTTCAGATCGGTGAGCAGTTTCTCCGCAGCCTCTGCGTTTTCATCCGATGCGCTCTCAGATGCGGCAGAGTTTTCAGCCTTGGAGACCGAACTCTCTTCGCTTTTTCCGCAGCCGGTAAAAATAGATGCTGCCATCGCCAGGGATGCAGCCGCACATAATAACTTTTTGAAATCCATGTGATCTTCTCCTTTTTCTCTCACTTAGTTAGTGAAAACTAACACATGAAATTATACCATGGAGAACTGGCAGCTGCAATACCTGTTTGGACAATTTCTATCCAAACGGACAAGTCAGTCATGCTCCACACGGTTTCTGACATATTTCCGGAATGCAGAGGGTGTCATGCCGCATTCTTTCTGGAAGGCTGCGGAAAACTTTGCCGGATTCTCATAGCCTACCGCATTGGCGATTTCCGCAATGGAAAGCTCCGTGCGGAGCAGCATCTTCTGCGATTCCTGGATGCGGTAGGTTTTGAGGTACGCATATACGGAAGAGCCGTAGATGTCCGAAAAGTTTTTCTTCAGCGTTGTCGGCGCAATGCGGAATCTTTCTGCAAGTTCCGGAATGGTATAGTGCTTTTGAATATCGGAGATCATAAAGTCATGAATGGATTTGATCAGAGAGACGCTTTGGCGGTCGAAGTAGTGTTCCGTCTGATTGGACACTGTGCATTTCGTATCCGTCAGAAACAAGAGCAATTCCAGCACTTTTAGCTTGAGATAACCTGCCCGGTGCGTCTCTCTGACGGTGTATAGTTCCGAAAAAATATGGGAAGCGGTTTCATTTTTTCGCAGGATTAGGATCTGGTTTTGGTTGGATACCATTGCGTGGATCTTATCAAAATCCACAGACAGCATTTTCAGAATGGCGAGAAGTTCCTCAGAAAAGCGGTCGGGTTCTATAAAGATGCTGATTCCGTGATAATGCCTTGTAGGAAAGCAGGCATTTTCGGAACAGGTACAGGAACTTTTGACAGCCATATCTCCGGGTGCCATGTAGCAGCACAGCTGTTCGCCGGCATCGCACTCAAATCTACCTTCTGTGCAGTGGTTGATCTCGATCATGTTTGATGCAGTGTTCTGCTGTAAATTGCAGTACGCCATGTGAATATCGTTGAACGCAGCCTGGATGCCCTGAAAAACGTGATAGATCGTGATCGTTCCTGCGCCGGTTTCATTGTTCAGATGGTATATTCTGCAATCATCGCTCTCGTCGGAATAATCTGTATTTCTGCCGTATAGTGCGATAAGATCAAAGCTGTTTGGAAATGGCGTTTTTTCCATTATGAAAATCTCCTGTTTTACGATTCTGATTATCTTTATTATAATGGAATCGGGAACAGCTGTCAATCTGCAATATCCGGTTTCACTGCATACAAACAAAACCAGCCCGGAATTCTGTAACTGGAATTCCGGGCTGGTTCATTTTCGAGTGCAGCGAACAGACTTATTCGATCAAGCCGCTGTTTTTCAGCAGTATTTCAATATCCGTTCCCTTGACTTTTTTCAAGACGATTTTTAGCAGTTTCTTTTCCACAAAGGAAAGATTTTCGTCTGTGAGCGGTTTTTTGTCGATGGCGTAATAGCAGGCACGCAGCAGTTCCCGTACATCGTACTTGCTGCCCCAGACTTCCGGTACGCCACGGTCAATGTCCAGCAGGGTGTAAACGGATTCCATACCGGTACGCATGGAATATTCCGTGGTGAAGATCGTGTCACGAGGTGTTTCGGCAAACTGTCCGATAAAGGCAAAGTTAACGGCGCCGTCCGGAACGACACGGGGACGATCAGATTCTTTTCTCGGCTGGAAAAACGCATTGATATACGGCATAAAGCAGGTGGTCGTATTGCAGGCGTTCTTTGCCAGATCGTCAATTTTCTCTTCCGGTACGCCGATGTGATAGAGCCATTCCCGGCAGACCTCTTCGCCGGTGCAGTTCCGCATGGCTTTTTTCACATAGTTTCCCGGCTTGTTGGTGTTCAGAGAATACAGCCATACCAGAACCATGTTTTTGTCCTGGGATTTGAACTGCGGCTGGCGGTTGATGGTCCAGGAGAGATACCAGTTCTCTGTGCTGTCCTTGACGGTGACGATACCGCCGGTCGTAACTTTTCCGGTGCGTGGGTCACGCTTGCAGACGTCGATAATGTGCTGGATGATCTCCTCGTCCGAGGTGGCGACAGTTGCACTCATCCAGTTTGTGGCATCAATATCGCTGCAAAAGACTTCTGGTTTGCCGTATTCGCCGTGTTCTGCCTGTGATGCAATGGCTTTCCACAGATCCCACGATTCCCCGTATCCGTTTTTCAGATGAGACAGATCCGGTGCATGGGTCTGGTCGCCGTAGCAGGAAGTGTCTGTACAGCAGCCGTTGGTGATAAAGACCAGATCGTCCTCGATCAGATCAATGGTCTGTTCTCTGCCGTCCTTGCGGTATACGATCTGTTTGGCAACCTTCTTGCTGCCGACCGTTTCAATAATCACATTTCTGACATCCATGCCGTATTCGATCCGGACCCCGTGGGACTCCAGATATTTTACCAGCGGCAGGATCATGCTCTCATACTGATTGTATTTGGTGAAACGCAGTGCGCTGAAGTCCGGCAGTCCGTCGATATGGTGGACATAGCGGCACAGATACCGTTTCATTTCCAATGCACTGGACCAGCGCTGGAATGCAAACATAGTCTGCCAGTACAGCCAGAAGTTGGTCTCCCAGAACGAATCCGGCAGAACGTCGGAGATCTTCTTGTCCTCCAGATCTTTTTCCGGTGTCAGAAACAGTTTGGAAAGCGCCAGCGCCGATTCCTTGTCCAGCGCAAACTTCTTGTCGGTGTGCGCATCTTTGCCACGGTCCATGGAGGCACGGCAGAGGGAATAGTTGGGGTCGTGCTTGTTCAGCCAGTAATATTCGTCCAGCACAGAGACGTTGGGCGTTTCGATGGAAGGAACATCCCGGAATGTATCCCACATGACTTCAAAATGGTTGTCCATTTCTCTGCCGCCACGCATGAAGAATCCTTTTGTGATGTCCTTGCGTCCGTCACAGCTGCCGCCGGCAAGTTCCAGCTTTTCCAGCAAGTGAATGTGTTCGCCCTTCATCTGACCGTCACGAACCAGATAAAAGGCTGCGGTAAGACCGGCGAGACCGGTACCGATGATATAAGCCGACTTTTTGTCCACGTCCTTCGGCTTTTCGGGGTGTGCAAATGATTCATAAGTTCCTGCGGAATAATACATAACGATGCCTCCTTACGTCAGAGCTTGAAATTGGATTTTCATAAAACGATATCCGTTTTATGCTGGTTGTGTTCTTATGATTCTATTATACCCGAATTTTCAGAATCCACAATCAGCAAAAAAGGCTCTGTGATAAAAAATTTATCACAGAGCCGGAAAGTGTAAAAAAATCCATCAAAAATGCAGCAATGATAAAAACAGCGCTAAAGCGGCAATGCTCAAAGCCGGAATCTTGCAATTGCCGCAGAGATCGAACCTTGCAGCAGTTTCCCAAGCCGTACTACAATTTCCTGCGGCGATTCCCGCATATCATCCTTGATCCAGTCCAGCATGATGCCAATAAAAATATAGGCGTAGACCTTGGCGATGAACTGCTTGTCCTCTTCCCGGATCATCATGCCGGAAGATTCTTCTTCAATAACGTCCAGCAGCAGCTGATCCACCAGCGGCTGAAGATATTTCTCCACCTGTTCCCGATGGACACAGCGGTAGACATTCAAGATAAACGGTTTGTTTTCCTGGACTGCCGCAAAGATCTGCAAAAGTCCCTGCTGCCAGGTGTCATAAGTCTTTTTCTCATCCAGCGCACGCCGTGCATCCTCCAGGCACGCCCATTCCACAAGATCGTAAATATCTTTGAAGTGATAGTAAAAAGTCATGCGGTTGATGCCGCAGTCCTCTGTGATGTCCCCGATGGTGATTTTGGTCAGCGGCTTTTTCAGCAGCAGATTTTTCAGTGACTGCTCCAGCGCACGTTTGGTTACCTTTGACATATGCGGTGTGCCGCCTCCTTTCAGTTCTGGTGGCAGATCTGTTCCTTTGTCTGCATGGGACAGCAGACAAGCTGACTGCTGTCCAGGTTTTCGTGGTGCATATGGACCGCAGAGATCTGGTGATTGTTATAGGTGGTGTAGTAATAGATGCCCTTATCTGCATTGCAGCAGGAGGTGTAAATGGTAATCTCATACTGTCCGTCTTTGACTTCGCAGCAGCCACGCTGCTGATCCACTGCACCGAGAATGTGGAAAAACTGGCTGACGCTTTCCGTTTCAGAATTGCCGGAAACAGAATTTGCCCGGACAAAAGCGGCACGCACAAAGCGGGACTGGGAAGAAAGGTCGCCGGGGAGACCCAGTGCGCCCATTCCCCTGCTGTAGGATCTCAGCGGAAGCTCCGTTGAAAAATGGTTTTGGGGCTGTTTCGGGGAAAGGTGCATATAGTCGTTGAGCCGGAACATCTGCTCCGGAAAAGGCGGATTGTTCGTCAGCACGCCGGCAGGGTTTTCATAAACATGAATTCCGTCTGCCATGGATTCCACCGTAATGGTTTGGTTTTTGTCTGCGATGATCCAGTGCAGCTGCGCCGCCGGCATCTGCGCATGGAACGGCGTGTCCAGGAGATTGAGCCGTTGGATAAACGCTCTTGCCTCGGCTGTGTCGGCGCACTGGCTGAGAATCCATGGGATAAATTCGTATTGTGCCACATTGTCCGAATCATCCGCAGTCCGGGCAGCATAGCAGGCGTTTCCCACAAAGTTCAGCCCTGCCATACAAAGTCCTTTTTCGTTGACGGCATCGTAAAAAAGCGGATATCCATTGGCGATGTGTGCTGTTCCGATGATTGCATAGTGCTGTTCTGATACGCCCATATGCAGAAACGGCAGCTTGTACTTTCGTGGAAGAATGACGATCTCCTCGCCGTAAGAACTTTCATAATCTAAGGTTCTGCCAAAATAGAAGTCACTGGTCTGATAAGTTGCAGCTGTACACATTTGCAGGCTCCTTTCAAGGATATGATGAAAAATAGTATAACACAAAATTGCGGAAAATGCAAATCAGAGAGAAATTATTTTTGGTGCATTCCTTGTGCAGCGCAGTATCTCAGACAAACCGGGGCATCTGCTACGAAAACTTCCGATAAAGCTCTAAGGAAAACGGCATTCACTTCGACAGCCGTCGGAACTCCAGCGGCGGCACACCGTATGTTTCTGCAAATACCTTGGCGAATTTGCCTTGGTTCTCATAGCCCACTGCATTGGCAACCTCAATGACCTTCATTGTTGTAGATTCCAGAAGTTCCGCTGCTTTTTCCATGCGTTTCTTTCTGAAATAGCTGAGATAGCTTTCACCGAGGATTCCTTTTACGTAGAACTTGAAACTGCTTTCACTGACGCCGAATCGGTCTGCCAGTTCCTTTGCGGTGATCCGCTTGCTCAAGTCGCTTAAAATCAAAGCCTCAGCATCTTTGACAATTGCAATTTGTGACCGTGTGAAATAGATATCCGGTTCGCTTTCGGTGGGCATAGACAGCAGTTCGTGCAGGAGACGTACCGTGAAATACCGCAGCATCCCCAGCTCCGGTTCATCTTTCCCTGCCCATGCCTCTCTGACTAGTGCGAGCAGTGCATCGTTCATCCGATGCAGATAGATCCCGTTCTTTTCGCAGAACATTGCTGCGGTCTGCTCCGGCGGAACGCCCATTTGTGAGAGAAAGTCCTGTCCGTTTTCCTGATGCAGAATGTCCAGATCCAGATAGAACTGGATGCCCTCATACAGCCTTCCGGGATAATAGAAATCCTTTGTTGGCAGAATGGTGCTGAGGCAGACTTGATTTTCTTTCACAATGGCGTAGCGGTTCTGCGCAAGAGAGGCGTCGCACCGACCGTGAACGCAGAAATTCAGAATCAGCATTCGTTCGCCGTAGAGAGAGCTGTCTCCTTTTTCCCAGCTGCTTGTGTGGATCTCGTTGAACGAAATGCGGATACCGGGTGCCAGTGTATAGAAGTGCAGTAGACCTTCATTTTCTTTTTGAATCGTGAAGTGCTGATTTTTTGTATCCATAGTTTTATTATACCAGCAAACAGTGCCGAATCGCAAGAGATAAAACAAATTTTCCTGCTAAACGGGCTTAAAATACACGAATGGATTTTACAATTCCCGGAATTTCTGCTATAATTGCAGCTGGTTAGATTTTACTAACTGCATATTATTTGGATTAGGAGACAATGTTATGAATGCAGTCACACTTTCCGATGCAACCCCCGGCAGCCGGTATTGCATTTTGGAGATCAAAGAAGAAAGCCGTCTGGTCAATCGTCTGTCATCGATGGGGTTGCTCTGCGGCAGCATGATTGAAATATGTCAAAATCATAAGAAACAGCCCGTGCTGCTCTTTGCACGGGATACATTGATTGCGATCGGACGGGAAGAAAGCAAAAAAATCATGGTGGGAGGTGCTGCGCAATGAGTCGTTGTGAAGCCTGTGCGTCTGAGAAAACGTGTCACCCGAAGGACAGCAGCCGTTTCTATCGAAAGGATGACAAAACGCCGGTAATTGCCCTGTTGGGACAGCCCAACTCCGGAAAGTCTACCATTTTTAATATGATGACCGGTTCGCACCAGCACGTGGGAAACTGGCCCGGCAAGACGGTAGACCGCAAGGAAGGGGAATGCCGGTGGAATGGTCAGCGAATGATCCTGGCAGACCTGCCGGGCAGCTATTCGCTCTCTGCCGGTTCAGATGAAGAAGTTATCACCCGGGATTATATCACCGCCGGAAATGCCGATCTGGTGCTTGTGATGGCGGATGCCTCGCAGCTTAGGCGCAGTCTCTATATGCTGGCAGATTTTGTCGGAACGAAAGTTCCTGCGGTTCTGGTACTCAACATGATGGACGTGGCAAAGGGACAGGGCGTTACCGTCAACACGGATGAATTGTCCCGAAAACTGGGGATCCCGGTAGTTCCTATGTCTGCCATTCGTAAGAAGGACTACCGTTCTCTTTACGAAACCATACAAGCGGCTCTGGCGCAGAAGAATGTCATTGTAGGGGAGACCATGAACTCTGCCGAAGAAAAGATGGCTTATATTGATGCGCTGCTGGATGGGGTTGTGACCGCACAGAAACGTGCAGATCAAGCGTTCAGTAAGTTTGACCGTCTGGCACTTTCGCCGGTGCGTGGCAAGCTGATGGCATTCGGCATCATCCTGGTGATTTTTCTTCTGGCAATGCTCTTTGCCGGTGTCGTTGGAGGTATCGCATCGGCGGTGCTGACATCGCTCAGCGGCGTTCTGCGCACCGGAATGGAACACATTTCCGTTCATCCGCTGCTCATTTCTCTTATCTGCGATGTATTGGTCAATGTGCTGTATTTTGCATTGATGATGGCATCGTTTGTGCTGGGCATCACGCTGGGCTTTAATCTGATGGAAGAAACAGGATATCTTGCCCGGATCTCCTTTTTGTTTGACCACACCATGTCCAAGGTAGGCTTGCAGGGCAAAACCATTATGCCATTTTTCATGGGGCTGGGCTGTACCATTGCAGGTACAACCGGAACTCGTGTGGTAGACAACTGGGGACAGCGTGTGTTGGCAATTGCCATGAGCTGGGCAGTACCCTGTGCGGCGACGCTTTCCGTAGTGCCTACGATTGCCATTGCACTGTTCGGCAGCACCGGAGGATTCCTGGTCATTGTGTCGATCTTCCTGTTCATGTTCCTGATGATGTGGATCGTCTATAAAATTTTCGGCAATTCTCTCGCACCCAAAAAGGAACGTGTGGGACTCATTATGGAACTTCCACCATATCATAAGCCGGCGTTCCGCAATACGATGTATGTCACATTTCAGCGTACCCTTGATATTTTCCTGCGTGCGCTGCGTGTCATTTCGCTGGTATCCATCGTCTTTTTCGTGCTGACCTATGGCTTCGGCGGCAATGCAGAAAACAGCATCCTTTGCAAAATCGGTGTCTGGATCGAACCGGTAACCATGTTCTTCGGTCTGAAATGGCAGGCGTTTCTGGCATTCTGTGCGTCGGCGATCTCCAAAGAATCCCTTCTGTCTCTTATACACATCTCCGAGCCCAC
>ENA-OYZX01001520-OYZX01001520.1-human-gut-metagenome-genome-assembly--contig:-NODE-1520-length-9950-cov-5.004851_pt1 | contig 9950 bp, 7 predicted proteins | sample MGYA00243296_ERZ653489 | MGnify/ENA primary metagenome ERZ653489 (study PRJEB26926, sample SAMN06165098) | human gut metagenome | biome: ENVO:00009003; feature: ENVO:2100002; material: ENVO:00002003... | reverse complement strand
GCTCGGAGATGTGTATAAGAGACAGTTTCCACATCTCTGTAGACCAGATGATTTCAAAGACCAGAAGCAGCGAGATTGCACGTCCAAGACAGATTGCCATGTACCTCTGCAAGACCATGACCTCTGATTCACTTGATGTAATCGGCCAGCTTTTGGGCGGCAGAGACCACTCTACTATCATCCACGGCATCAAGAAAGTCACCAAGGATTACGAGGAGAATGACAGTACACGTACTCTCATAGAAACTATCAAGAAAAAGATTAATCCAAATTAGTTTCTACCTATTTATATATGTGCTCATTTGCATGTTAATAATTTGGTTATAACCTTGCTTTTATTTCCACATGAGCATGTTAATGACAGGTTGAAGGAAAGTGAATAAAAAGTTATCAATTTTTATCATTTTTACTTCAACAGGCTTTTAATCAAGTTATCAAGCCGCTTAAAGCTTGTCTTTAAAGGCTTTGAAGGGGTTTTAAACTTTTTAACAGCCCCTAAGAAGAATATTACGGATATCTTTTAAATATTTATATATACGCGCAGGAAGGAGTTTTTCTAAATGAAACTTATTTGTTCAAAAGCAAATTTACTGAAAGGTGTTAATATCGTATCGAAGGCAGTACCTACACGTACTACAATGGCAATTCTCGAGTGTATACTGATTGATGCATCCGCAAACGAGATTAAGCTTATGGCTAACGATATGGAGCTTGGAATCGAAACAATAATAGACGGAACCATCGAAGAAAGAGGAATTATCGCTCTTGATGCCAAGATTTTTTCAGAAATAGTGAGAAAGCTTCCTGACAATGACGTAACAATTGAGACAGATGCTTCCTTCAAGACCGTCATATCATGTGAAAAGGCCAAGTTCAATATCATCGGAAAATCAGGTGATGATTTTTCTTACATACCATATGTTGAGAGAAATGAGTCTATTGTCCTCTCACAATTTACTCTTAAAGAGGTTATCAGACAGACAATTTTTTCAATTGCCGACAATGACAACAATAAACTGATGACAGGTGAGCTTTTTGAGATTGAGGAGAATAAGCTTCGAGTTGTTTCTCTTGACGGACACAGAATATCTATCAGATATATCGAGATGAAAAATCACTATGACAGCAAGAAGGTTGTTGTTCCCGGCAAGACTCTGCAGGAAATAAGCAAGATTATTCCGGGTTCAGCGGATGAGGATGTTGTTATATACATCACCAATAATCATATTGTTTTTGAATTTGAAAATACTACTGTTGTTTCACGTCTTATCGAGGGTGAGTACTTTAAGATTGACCAGATGCTTTCATCTGACTACGACACTAAGGTTCGCATCAATAAGCGTGAGCTTCTTGACTGTATAGACCGTGCTACTCTTCTTGTCAAGGAGGGAGATAAGAAGCCTATTATCATGAATATCACAGATGGCAATATGGAGCTTCGCATCAATTCATTTATCGGTTCCATGAATGAGGACATCGATATCGACAAAGACGGAAAAGATATTATGATAGGCTTTAATCCTAAGTTCTTCATAGATGCACTTCGTGTTATCGATGAGGAGGAGGTTAATTTATACATGGTCAATCCAAAGGCACCATGCTTCATTAAGGATGATGAGGGCAAGTTTATTTACCTCATTCTTCCGGTAAATTTTAATACAGCAGCAAACTAGGAGATTTTATGAAACAGATTTCTATAAGAGAACAGGATGAGTTCATTAAGCTGGGACAGGCTCTTAAAAAGGCCAACCTTGTGAGCTCGGGAGTTGAGGCAAAAATTGTTATTCAGGATGGTCAGGTGACTGTAAACGGTGAGACTGAGCTTCAGAGAGGAAAAAAGCTTCACGACGGAGATGTTTTCTCATATGACGGCGAAACAGTTAAGGTTGTTAAATAATGATTATTAAGTCAATCCAACTGAGTAATTTCAGAAATTACGAAAAACTGGATATCAGCTTTGACAGTGAAACCAACATAATCTACGGCGATAATGCACAGGGCAAGACCAATATACTTGAGGCTGCATATTTAAGTGGCACTACAAAGTCCCATAAGGGAAGCAAGGACAAGGAAATGATCCGGTTTGGCGAGGATGAGGCACATATCAGGACAATTGTCGAAAAAAATGACAAGGAATACCGGATTGACATGCATCTGCGAAAAAACGGTGCAAAGGGTGTGGCCATCAATAAAATGCCGATCAAAAAAGCGAGTGAGCTGTTTGGTATTTTGAATATTGTGTTTTTCTCTCCTGAGGATCTCAATATTATAAAAAACGGTCCTGCCGAGAGGCGCAGATTTATAGATTTGGAGCTTTGCCAGCTTGACAAAATATATCTGTCTAACCTGAGTAAGTATAATAAGACATTAGTTCAGCGAAACAGACTGTTAAAGGATATAGCTTACAGACCTGATTTGATTGATACACTTCAGGTGTGGGATATGCAGCTTCTTGAGTATGGCAGGCATGTTATAAAAAAGCGGCGCGAGTTTGTTAATGAGCTAAATGAGATAATACAGGATATTCACAGCAATATTTCGGGAGGCAGGGAGAAGCTTATACTCAAATATGAGCCAAGCATTGATGATATTTTTTTCGAGGATGAACTGCTTAAGGCAAGAAACAGAGATTTGAAGCTGTGCCAGACAACCGTCGGACCGCACAGGGACGATATGCTTTTTTCGGTGGACGGTGTGGATATCAGAAAATACGGCTCGCAGGGTCAGCAGAGGACATCTGCTCTCTCACTCAAGCTTTCTGAGATTAGTCTTGTAAAGAAAAATATAAACAGCACTCCCGTGCTTTTACTGGATGATGTGCTTTCAGAGCTGGATGGCAACAGGCAGAACTATCTGCTCAACAGCTTAAGTGATACACAGACCATTATCACTTGTACGGGACTTGATGAATTTGTAAAAAATAGATTTCAGGTGGACAAGGTCTTTCATGTCGTGAAGGGCCAGGTGGAGGTTATTGATGAGTAAAGAAATACAGCAGAACAATCAGGAATACGGAGCTGACCAGATTCAGATACTTGAGGGTCTTGAGGCGGTCAGAAAAAGACCGGGTATGTATATCGGCAGTACGTCTTCGAGAGGACTTCATCATCTGGTTTATGAGATAGTGGACAATGCAGTTGATGAGGCCTTAGCCGGTTATTGTAAAAATATCGAGGTCACAATCGAGGAGGACAATTCCATAACAGTACAGGATGATGGACGAGGAATCCCGGTCGGAACCAATCATAAAGCAAAAAAATCAGCTCTTGAGGTTGTTTTTACAGTGCTTCACGCAGGTGGTAAATTTGGCGGTGGAGGCTATAAGGTATCAGGAGGTCTGCACGGAGTTGGTGCATCTGTAGTAAATGCTCTTTCCACATGGCTGACAGTTGAAGTCTATAAGGACGGAAATATTTACAGACAAAGCTACAAGCGTGGCAAAACAGACGATACAGTAAAGATTGTTGGACAGTGTGACGAGTCGCTTCACGGTACAAAGGTGCATTTTCTGCCGGATCCGGAGATTTTTGAGGAGACAGTGTATGACTACGATACCTTAAAGCAGCGTCTCAGAGAGACAGCCTTCCTCACAAAAGGACTTAAGATTACTTTAAAGGATGTGCGTGAGAACAGCCATCACAATCATGTATTCCACTATGAGGGCGGAATCAAGGAGTTCGTCGAGTATCTTAACCGTGGCAAGGAGGCTCTCTATGATGAGGTAATCTACTGTGAGGGAACACAAAACGGTGTTTATGTAGAGGTTGCATTGCAGCACAATGATTCGTTTAATGATTCAACCTTCAGCTTCGTAAACAACGTAATCACACCTGAGGGAGGTACTCATCTCTCAGGCTTTAGAAATGCTTTGACAAAGACATTCAATGCCTATGCGCGTGAGAAAAAGATACTTAAGGATTCAGATCCGGCTTTGACAGGTGATGATATCCGTGAGGGACTTACCGCAATCATCAGTATCAAGATTGAGGAGCCTCAGTTCGAGGGACAGACAAAGCAGAAGCTTGGAAACAGTGAGGCCAGAGGGGCTGTAGATGCAGTTGTATCGGAAAAACTCACATATTTCCTCGAGCAGAATCCTGATGTAGCCAAAAATATCTGTGAGAAATCACTTTTAGCACAAAGAGCCAGAGAGGCCGCAAGAAAAGCAAGAGACCTGACCAGAAGAAAGACCTCTCTCGATGGAGGTACTCTGCCGGGCAAGCTGGCTGACTGCTCAGACAAGGATCCTAAAAACTGTGAAATTTTCATAGTCGAGGGAGATTCAGCCGGCGGTTCTGCAAAGACAGCAAGAAGCCGTGCTACACAGGCAATTTTACCTCTGCGAGGCAAGATACTGAATGTTGAAAAGGCAAGACTTGACCGTATATATGACAATGCAGAAATCAGAGCCATGATCACAGCATTCGGAACAGGAATCCATGAGGATTTTGATATAACAAAGCTGCGTTATGACAAGATAATCATCATGACAGATGCCGATGTAGACGGTGCTCACATCGCTACTCTCATGCTCACCTTCCTCTACAGATTCATGCCTGATCTGATCAAGGAGGGACATGTATACCTGGCTACACCGCCACTTTACAAGGTGGAGAAAAACAAGGGTGTATGGTATGCCTACGATGATGACGAGCTCAAGCAGATTTTAAATGACATAGGCCGTGACAATAATAACAAGATTCAGCGATACAAGGGACTTGGCGAGATGGATGCTGATCAGCTTTGGGAGACAACAATGGATCCTGATCATAGAATTTTGAAACAGGTCATGATAGACGGAGAAAATTCATCTGAGCTTGATGTGACATTTACCACACTGATGGGTGATAAGGTAGAGCCAAGAAAAGAATTTATTGAAGCTAATGCCAAGTATGTAACAAATCTTGACATCTAGCAGGGAGGAGTAATTTAAGTGGACGACAAAATTTTTGACCAGATACAGCAGGTCGATTTGAAAAAAACAATGGAGAGCTCCTACATAGATTACGCGATGAGCGTTATTGCAAGCCGTGCCCTCCCTGATGTCAGGGACGGATTAAAGCCTGTTCAGAGGCGAGTACTCTACTCTATGGTCGAGCTCGGAAATACACCTGACAAGCCACACAGAAAATGTGCGCGTATTGTCGGTGATACAATGGGTAAATACCACCCACACGGAGACAGCTCAATCTATGGAGCACTCGTAAATATGGCACAGGACTGGTCTATGAGATACACACTCGTGGACGGTCATGGCAACTTTGGTTCAGTCGATGGAGACGGAGCCGCCGCCATGCGATACACAGAGGCAAGACTCTCAAAGATTTCTCTTGAATTAATCAAGGATATCGGCAAAAATACAGTAGATTTTGAGCCAAACTTTGATGAGACAGAAAAAGAGCCGACAGTGCTCCCATCAAGATATCCAAACCTTTTAGTAAACGGAACCACAGGAATCGCGGTAGGTATGGCAACCAATATCCCACCTCACAATCTGCGTGAAGTGGTCAATGCCGTAGTGCGCCTTATCGACAACGATATCGAGGACAAAGAAACCACAATTGATGAGCTTATCGATGTGGTAAAGGGACCGGATTTCCCTACAGGCGGCATAATTCTCGGAACAAGTGGCATCAAAGAGGCTTACAGAACAGGCCGTGGCAAAATAAGAGTCCGTGCTGTCACCAATATCGAGCCTATGGAAAACGGCAAAAACAGAATTGTAGTGACAGAGCTGCCATACAACGTAAACAAAGCTCGTCTTATTGAGAAAATAGCCGAGCTTCATAAGGACAAAAAGATAGATGGAATAACAGACCTCCGCGACGAGACAAGCCGTGAGGGAATGAGAATCGTGGTAGAGCTCCGCCGTGATGTGAACCCGAGTGTAGTTTTAAATCTGCTTTTCAAGCATACACAGCTCCAGGATACGTTTGGAGTGATAAACCTTGCACTCGTAAACGGAGAGCCAAAGGTATTAAATCTATACGATCTGCTTAATTACTATCTCATCCATCAGAAGGATGTAGTGACCAGACGTACAAAGTTTGATCTAGACAAGGCAGAGGCCAGGGCACATATTGTAGAGGGTCTCATTATTGCCCAGGACAACATAGACGAGGTAATAAGTATTATCCGCTCAAGCCAGACTACACAGCAGGCAAAGACCAGATTAATGGAGAGATTTGGTCTGACCGATGAGCAGTCACAGGCAATTGTCGATATGCGTCTTAGGGCTCTGACAGGTCTGGAAAGAGAAAAGCTCGAGGCTGAGTATAAGGAGCTCATGGCTCAGATTGCGCAGTTAAAGGCTATTCTTGCCGATGAGAAAAAGCTTCTTGGAGTAATCAGGGAGGAAATCATCGCAATTGCAGATAAATACGGCGACGACAGAAAGACAGAGATAGGCTATGACGAGTATGATATGTCGATGGAGGATCTCATTCCTGAGACAAATACAGTCATAACAATGACAAAGGTAGGCTATATAAAGCGTATGAGCACTGACAATTTCAAGGCTCAGCACCGCGGTGGCAAGGGAATAAAGGGAATGGAGACAATCGAGGATGATTATATCGTCGAGATGCTCATGACCACATCACACCACTACCTGATGTTTTTCACAAATACAGGAAGAGTATACAGAATCAAGGCATATGAGATACCTGAGGCAAGCCGTACATCAAGAGGCACAGCCATCATCAATCTCATACCGCTTCAGCCTGACGAGAAAATAACAGCCATGATTCCAATCAAAGAATACGAGGATGACAAGTATCTGTTCATGGCTACAAGAAACGGAATAGTCAAGAAAACACCGATAAAGGATTATGAGAATATCCGAAAGAACGGACTTGCAGCAATCAATCTGCGAGAGGACGACAAACTCATAGAGGTCAAGGTCACAGACAATTCAGAGGATATTTTGCTCTTCACCAAATTCGGACAGTGTATCAGATTCAAGGAGACAGATGTGCGCTCAACAGGCCGTACAACCATGGGTGTTATCGGAATGAATCTTGCACCAAATGATGTAATAATCGCAATGCAGACCGCATCAATGGGTGAGGCAGTGCTTTTAGTATCATCAAACGGACTTGGAAAGCGTACACGAATTGACGAATTTACCACACAAAACCGTGGCGGTAAGGGAGTAAAATGCTACAAGATTACAGAAAAATCAGGTAATCTCGTAGGAGTCAAATCAGTTGAAAACGATGATGAGCTCATGCTCATTACAACAGAGGGCATTATCATCAGAATCCAGGTAAGTGATGTAACAGTGCTTGGACGAATCACAACAGGTGTCAAGCTCATCAACCTAAAGGAAGGTGTGAGCGTAGCCAGCATCGCAAAGGTAGTAGAGGATAAGACTCTCATGCCACCTGAGGAAGCTAAGGCAGAGAGTGACGAATCAGAAAATAGTGACGAAGACTCAGCAGAGAATAATAATTCACATGCCGAAGCTATCGAAAATAACACAGAAGCATAACTAAATTCATAAAAGCAGGGTCATAAGATCCTGCTTTTTGCGAATGTGGTGATACTGTTCGAGCCTTATTGCGAAAAAATGTTTACATGCAAGCACTATGCATCATATTTGCGTTTTCAGAGGATTTGAATAGTAATAAATAAACATAATACGGGAAAATAAATATGTTTATCCACAAAAACACAAAAAATAATATTGAATTGTGGATAAAAGGAGCCGGAATTTAAAATACAGAGAATAAAAAGAGAGGAAAAGAAATGATCAGGGAAATAAACGTTTCAGAAATAACAGCTGCAGTAAAGGAAATGTGCATACAGGCAAATCATTTTCTTTCGCCGGACATGGACAAGGCACTTAAAGCTGCAACAGCAAATGAAGAATCACCTTTAGGTAAAAAAATATTAAACCAGCTACAGGAAAACTTAAAAATAGCAGGCGAGGATATGATACCGATATGTCAGGATACCGGAATGGCAGTTTTTTTCATAGAAATAGGCCAGGATGTTCATTTTACGGGAGGCGTATTGGAGGATGCCATAAATGAAGGAGTCAGACAGGGCTACACAGACGGCTATCTGAGAAAATCAGTGGTAAAGGATCCGCTCATCAGGGAAAATACAAAGGACAACACACCTGCAGTCATCCATTACTCAATAGTTTCCGGCGACAAGGTCAAAATAACCTTTGCACCAAAGGGTTTTGGAAGCGAAAACATGAGTCGTGTATTTATGTTAAAGCCGGCAGATGGTATAGAGGGAGTAAAAAATGCGATTCTGACAGCAGTTTCAGATGCAGGGCCAAACGCATGTCCTCCTATGGTTGTCGGAGTCGGAGTCGGTGGAACCTTTGAAAAATGCGCAATAATGGCAAAAAAAGCGCTGACAAGAGAAGCAGGCACACATTCAGACATAGAGTATGTGGCAGAGCTTGAAAAAGAGATGCTTGAAAAAATTAATAATCTGGGTATAGGGCCCGGAGGACTCGGCGGAAGCACTACTGCCCTCGCAGTAAACATAAACACATATCCAACCCACATTGCAGGATTGCCGGTTGCGGTAAATATTTGCTGTCATGTAAACCGCCATGTAGTGAAGGAATTGTAAAGAATTACTGCATAGAAGAAGAAAGAAAGTGGCAATTTTAATTGTTACAGCTATAGTGAAATAGTGAAATGTGAAGTGTAATTAAAAAGCTATAATTGTTACAGGTTATATTATGCTGGAAAAATAAAAATACAGTAAAAATAAAAGAATCAGGAGAAAAAAATGGAAAAACATATAACAACTCCAATCACACAGAAAATAACAAAAGACCTGAGATCAGGAGACTATGTATACATAACAGGTGAAATGTATGTGGCAAGAGATGCTGCACACAAAAGAATGATAGAGGCGCTGGACCGTAAAGAAGAACTGCCAATAGATATAAAGGATTCGACAATCTACTATATGGGACCATCACCGGCCAGAGATGGACGTCCAATTGGCTCAGCCGGACCTACAACAGCAACAAGAATGGACAAATATGCCCCAAGACTGCTTGATTTAGGTGAAAAAGCAATGATTGGCAAAGGAAAAAGATCAAAAGAAGTAATAGATGCAGTCATTCGCAATAAAGCAGTGTATTTTGCCGCAGTCGGTGGAGCAGGCGCTCTCCTTTCAAAATGCATAAAATCATCAGAAGTAATCTGCTATGATGATCTCGGTGCAGAGGCAATAAGAAAGATATACGTAGAAGATTTTCCGGTAATTGTGGTAATAGACAGTGAAGGAAACAATCTGTACGAGACTTCAATAAAAGAATTTAAAAAAATATAAAAATACTATTGACAAAACAAAGAAAATTTTATAGAATAAACAATGCGTCACGTAAGTGCGTAAAACATTTAAATAATTTATGTAAAGACTTTGGAGAAGTACTCAAGTGGCCGAAGAGGTGCCCCTGCTAAGGGTATAGGTCGGGAAACTGGCGCGAGGGTTCAAATCCCTCCTTCTCCGCTTTATCTTCTACATAGAATAATTTAAAAAAGTTCTTGACAAATGAAAAACATTTTGATAGAATAAACAAGCTGTCGCAAGACGGAGAACTTAAAACAAAGTTCAAAAAAATAAAAAAATGCTTGACAAACGAACAGCAATTTGATAAAATAATCAAGCTGTCGCAAGAGAACAAAACAAAGAACATTGATAACTGAACAGTGAGAAACCTTGAAAGATTTTGAGAATCAATCAGAACGCTTCAATGAAAATTGAAGACCTTTAAAACAGTAAATTCAGAATTTGTGCGAAAGCGATGAAAACAATCTGCTTACAGAATTGTTTGAGGAGCTACGGACAGTTGCAAATTTATTTGCAACCTGAATGAACGAATTAGCCAAGTTTAACTTGACTGAGATCAACTTTTTAACATGAGAGTTTGATCCTGGCTCAGGATGAACGCTGGCGGCGTGCTTAACACA
>ENA-OYZX01001508-OYZX01001508.1-human-gut-metagenome-genome-assembly--contig:-NODE-1508-length-10005-cov-6.846332_pt1 | contig 10005 bp, 6 predicted proteins | sample MGYA00243296_ERZ653489 | MGnify/ENA primary metagenome ERZ653489 (study PRJEB26926, sample SAMN06165098) | human gut metagenome | biome: ENVO:00009003; feature: ENVO:2100002; material: ENVO:00002003... | reverse complement strand
AGATCTACCCCCTAGAGTTCGTCGGCAGCGTCAGATGTGTATAAGAGACAGCTATACGGATGTGACAAGCATGGAGTATACTGTGGAAGGGCTTGATTCATATATATATGACAGTTCGCAGCTTGATTATAATGTTCTGGCTGATATTGCTGACGAATGTGCCGAAGAGATTAAGGCGGAAACCGATGATACGACAACGCGTATGCTCTACAGGCTTACCGGAAACTCCAACTATCTGTATCAGGATAACAATGAGTGGGTGGACAGCCTCAGGCTTAATCAGGTAATATTCATGTCAGGGCATGGTGATGGTTCATCACAGTATGAAAATATAATTCTATATGTGTTTGATGTCACTGTGGCGAATAACTATTATTCGGAGAATGGATATTTTATATTTGAGTATACCAATGCAGTAAGAAATGGCAACGGCGATTTCATGATCGGACGAAATAATCCTGAATTAAGATATGTATGTGGACAGGATTTTGATTCGTTATATAATGATGTTATGCAGAACACTCAGGTTCAGTATAACAGTGAATTGTTAGAAGGTATTAATCCGGAGGAAAATACGCAATGATAAATGGTGTCCGTAAGAAAATAAGACTTGGAGATGTACTTATCCAGGAGGGTAAGATAACACAGGAGCAGCTTGATACAGCACTCAAGGAGCAGAAAATCAAGGGTAAGCTGCTTGGTGACACTCTTGTGGATTTGGGCTATGTGTCGCAGGATGATATGATAGATGTGCTATGCCGCCATCTGAATGTTGAATATGTCAATGTAGCAGCAGCTTCAATAGATGAAAAAGCTGTTAAGATGATAGATGAGGAGAATGCCAGAAGATTAAAGCTCATACCATATATGTTTGATAAGAGCAGGGCGAATGTAATCTGGGTGGCGATGGCAGACCCTATGGATATTATGGCTATAGATGATGCGAGTATCATCACTGGCATGGAGGTTGTCCCTGTACTCAGCAAGCTCTCAGATATTCAGGTTGTTATCGATAAGTTCTTTGGAAAGGCGAAGGCTCTTGCCGTTGCAGAGGCATATAAGCAGGAACAGGGAATATATGACAATGCGGAGGCTCAGGATGATGAGAGACGTGAAGATGTCGAGAACTCACCGATTGTACAGCTTGTAAGAAATGTAATCGAGCAGGCGGCAAGACAGAGAGCCAGTGATATACATATTGAGCCGTTCGAGTACAGTATTCGTGTGCGCTATCGTATTGATGGTACGCTCAACGAGGCTATAACCTATGACAAGGCACTTTACTCTGCGATGATTGCACGTATCAAGATTATATCAGGTATGGATATTTCTGAGAAGAGAAAGCCTCAGGACGGACGTATAACTATAGACATCGACCATAAAGAGTATGATATTCGTGTGTCCTGTCTGCCTACCTGCTACGGCGAGAAGGTCGTTATGAGACTTGCACTCAAGGCAGGCTTTAAGAGAGAGAAGAGCAAGCTTGGACTTAAGCCTGATGATATGGTCAAGTTCGACAATATACTTAAAAATCCACATGGTATCATACTGGTAACAGGACCTACAGGCTCAGGTAAATCGACAACACTTTATACAGCACTAAGTGAGTTAAACAAGATAGATGTAAACATCATCACTGTAGAGGATCCGGTAGAGGCAAATATTGATGGCATCAATCAGGTAATGGTAAATAACAAGGCAGACCTCACATTTGCAAGTGCGCTCCGTTCCATTCTCCGACAGGACCCGGATATCATTATGATAGGAGAGATTCGAGATTCCGAGACGGCAGAGATTGCCGTAAAGGCCTCAATCACAGGACATCTCGTGGTAAGTACACTGCATACCAACAACACAGCTTCCTCTGTATCGCGTCTTATAGATATGGGTGTTGAGCCATATCTGCTTTCCGATTCGCTTGTGGGAATCATTGCACAGCGACTCGTCAGGAGACTATGCGAGTGCAGCAAGGATAATACAAGGGAGGCGACTATAGAGGAGAAGAAGACACTTGGTGTACCGCTTGATGAACCTTGTACACTTCATGAGCCTAAGGGCTGTAAGCTGTGCAATAACATCGGCTATTACGGACGAATCGGTGTATATGAGATAATGCCTATAACGAAACGCCTCAAGAGGATGATTGCGGATAAACGAAACGCTGATGACATTATGGATGCTGCTGTTGAGGAGGGTATGCACACTCTCAGGGCTTCGGCAGCAGAGTACGTGCTTGACGGAACCACAACATTTTCAGAGATGATGAAGATTACATACAATGTGGATAACTAATATTGACTGGCATGCTTGAATAATTGTGAAATCATTCCGGTTGTTCCGATTAACCGGCAAAAATGAGCAGCCGCCGGTTACCGGTTTGTGTTTCACAAGTGCTTATCTTGTATTGCATGATTCGGGTGTCAAAACATACCCATTTTAGATATAATATGTTGTACACGTCAGGTTTATAGAACATTTTTTGACACCAAAATCATTGTATAAATTTATACCACATAACAGAAAAGAGGAAAAGTATGACTATAGAGGAACTTCTAATAACAGCAAAAGAGAACAAGGCGTCTGATGTGCATATCACGGTAGGGCTTCCACCGAAAATGCGTATTAACGGAATACTTGTGGATATGGATTATCCAAGACTTCTTCCGCCTGATACGGAGGCTGTCATAAGTACCATGATGAGTGACAAGAGATTGCAGCAGTTCGAGGAATTAGGTGAGATTGATTTTTCGTATTCCATCCCTCAGATTGGCCGTTACCGTGTGAACGTATTCCACCAGAGAGGCTCCATGGCGGCATCAATCCGTCTCGTATCTACTAAGATACCGCTCCCGGAGGAGCTTGGAATCCCGAAATCGGTTGTTGACCTTTATCAGAAGAAGAGAGGTCTTGTCCTTGTAACAGGTCCTACCGGTTCAGGTAAGTCCACAACGCTTGCCTCCATCATCGACAGAATCAATTCTATGAGAGAGGTACATGTAATCACGCTTGAGGACCCTATAGAGTATCTTCATAACCACAAGAAGGCGATGGTCAATCAGAGAGAAGTCGGGCTTGATACACATTCTTATTCCAATGCGCTGCGCGCTGCACTCCGTGAAGATCCGGATGTAATACTTGTCGGAGAGATGAGAGACCTTGAGACAATATCCACCGCTATCACTGCTGCCGAGACAGGTCACCTTGTGCTGTCAACACTTCATACCATAGGTGCGGCAAGCACAATCGACCGTATTGTGGATGTATTCCCTCCGCACCAGCAGCAGCAGATAAGAGTTCAGCTCTCCATGGTGCTTGAGTCCGTTATCAGCCAGCAGCTTATTCCGACAGCCGATAAAAAGAGCAGAGTCGCAGCATTCGAGGTAATGCACAGCACCCCTGCCATCAAGAACCTTATCCGTGAAGCAAAGAGTCCGCAGATTAATTCGACGATACAGACCAGCAAAAAGCTTGGCATGCAGACCATGGATGACGCTATCTTCGACCTGTACATGAAGGGGGATATTGATAAGGAGAATGCCGTATCCTACGCACAGGACAGCCAGATTATGGAAAAGAGGATAGACAATGCATTCTAGGTCATGCTGTGCCTGATTCGGAATATTTAGAACACTTTACACACTTATCGAGCTGGTTAATGATGGGGTGCTCACCATAGAAAAAGCTGCCGAGAAGGCAGGTATGTCCGTGGAAGAGTTCAGGAATGCGATGAAGAACGCAAACGCACGGAGCAGAGAATGATTGTGTGGTTGTTAAATGTAAATATAATAATTATTAAATGTGAGCCTTCCGGTTTATTATGAGGGCTTACATTTATTTTAAGAGTATAATTTAATAAACAACTGTTTATAGTTATAGGATGTATATTGTTAATTGTGATGGAATCTGATATAGTCTTTTAAAAGCATATTTCTTTGATATATTCTATGGTTCTGTTTTATAAGATTTTATAAAAATCATGCGGCTATGGCAAATAGCTGTATTAAAAAGTCTATGCTTTATTTCCTGTTATTTTGTAAATTGAACGCAGAATAAGCAATCCCCTGCTTCAAGTGTGTGGAGCACTAAGCGGTGGGTAAGTGGGATGCGAACTGCGTTCATGAGCAAGTAGCGAAAGCGGATTGCAAATGTCTGCTTTACTTTTAACCGCCAAAAGAAGAAAGGGGAGTACGATGGGAAAAGAGACATATCTGGCGCATACCATAACGCAGACTGATTACGAGGCACGGTATGACAGGGCAGCCAAGAAGCTGCTGGCAAATAAGCTCGTGCTTGCACATATCCTAAAGGACTGTGTTAAGGAGTATCAGGCCTGCAGCATTATGGACATAGCACAGAAATACATAGAAGGAGAGCCGGAGGTAGGAACTACAGGGGTGTACATGGATGACAGCAGTTCTCCCGAACAGCCTGATATTAAGCCGGAGACGGTGGCGACACAGTCGGCAGAGGTGCAGGCAATGAATGCACATGCAATGAGTATACAGGCGATGAATACACAAGTGACGAAGGTACAGGGAATGGGCAATGAGGACATATCCCAGAATGAGGGAACAGTGTACTATGACGTGCGCTTCAATGCGATAGCACCGTCCACAGAAGAACTTGAGAATATAAGGCTTATCATCAATGCCGAGGCACAGAACCGGTTCAAACTGAAATATCCCCTGACAAAAAGAGCGGTATATTACGGAAGCAGGCTGATTTCAGCACAGCATGGAACGGTATTTACTAAGTCGGATTACCAGAAGCTGCGCAAGGTATATTCGATATGGATATGCGTAAATCCGGCAAAAAAGTTCAGAAATACGATAACGCGCTATTCACTTAAGCCGGAAACTATTATAGGGAATGCGGTCGAAGCACCGGAAAACTATGACTTGATAAATATAGTGATGGTATGCCTGGGAAAGATGGAGGAATGGAATGACAACAATCTTATAAAATTTCTTGGTGTCTTGTTCCAGAATGAGTTGTCAGCAAGGGAGAAAAAGGATATACTGGAAAGAGATTTCAATATACCTATGACCGAGACATTTGAGAGTGAGGTGGATGATATGTGTAATTTGAGCCAGGGTGTTGCGGAGGAAGCTATGCAGAAGGGGCTGGAGCGGGGAAGGCAGGAAGGAATAGAGCAGGGAATAGAGCAAGGGCTGCAGTAAAATATACCCCTAAAATATACCCCATAGAATGGACACGATAAGAAGAAGGGTTCCTTAAAAATGGACACAAGAAGAAGGGATAAAATCCTGGTTAGTGGACAATAAAAGAAGGGATTTCTTCTGGTAGATGATGTATAATAAAAGTATCTATCGGAGGAAATATGAAAGAATACACACCGAAACAAATTAAGGAACTCAAAGCTAACCCGTACACACTTAATGTGACAAAGAACAAGCTTTATTTTACAGCTAAATTTAAAGAAGATTTTTGGATCAGCTATCAGGCTGGTAACGCTCCAAGAAAAATTCTTCTGGATTTTGGATATAATCTAGAGTACTTTGGACAAAAACAGATAGATGACATTGTGCAAAGAATAAAGCGTCAGGCTCTATCGGGCAATGGCTTTACCGAGGGCGAAAACAGACAAAAAAGAATTTCTATAAAAGCAACAAATGAAGAGGATTTGTCGTCACCGCAATCCATAGAACGTATGCAGAACGAGCTTTTGTATCTAAGACAAGAAGTAGAGTTTTTAAAAAAAATTATTATTGCGGACAATTCGAGGAAGAGAGATTAGTCATGGAGACTTCAGAAAGCAAATTTGAAATCATCCATGAGACGATAAATAAAGCAAATAATACATTGTCAGTTAAGATGCTCTGTGAAATAGCAGGAGTATCAAGATCCGGTTATTACAACTGGGTACATTCAGCGGATAAAAGAGCAGAAAAAGAAGCACAGGATAGAGCCGATTTTGAATTGGTATTAGCTGCATATAGCTTCAGAGGTTATGACAAAGGGGCTCAAGGAATTTATATGAGATTGTTGCATATGAATCCACCAGTTGTTATGAATGTCAAGAAAATAAGACGATTGATGAAGAAATATGGTCTTATGTGTAACATAAGAAAAGCAAATCCTTACAGAAGAATGGCAAAAGCAATAAAAACTAATAACGTTGCCGATAATCATGTGAAACGGGAGTTTGAAAAATATGGTTCGAGAAGGATATTGCTTACGGATATAACCTATGTTCCATTTGATGGTCGATTCTGCTATCTATCAACAATTATAGATGCCTTTACAAAACAAATTTTATCGTATGTGTTAAGCGAATCTTTAGAAGTGGATTTTGTTTTGGAAACAGTCAACCTAATGATAGAAAAGCATGGAGTTTCCCTTACAACTAAAACAATCTTACATAGTGATCAAGGGTGCCATTATACGAGTTGCAGTTTTATACAACTTGTCAAAGATAAAGGTTTAAGACAGTCTATGTCCAGAAGAGGAAATTGTTGGGACAATGCACCTCAGGAAAGTTTCTTTGGACGTATGAAGGATCATATAGGAGACAGGCTAAAAGAATGTGGAACATATAGCGAGGTTCGTGCTATTATTGATGATTGGATGGATTATTATAACAATGATAGATATCAGTGGGAATTAGCGAAGCTTTCTCCCAATGAATACTATAAATATATAACAACAGGCATATATCCGATTAAGGGAAAAATCCCTTCTACGGATATGTATGATGAAGAAGGTAATAAAACAAACTGATATAGCCATCTACTGGCTAGAAAGAACAAATCCCTTCTTCTTAATTTGTCCTTGACAAGGGGTACACTTTAATTCAGACTCAAAAGAAAACCTCTATAGAATTATTTAAAATGGGAATGTCAATTGAGAATATCGCCAGAGCAGTAGGTGCCACGGTTGTTCAGGTACAGAAATGGATAAATGGTGAAGATATTGCTGAAACGGCTAAATAATCAAAAATATAAAATTGTATCTATTATTTTTTAAAACAAAATGACAACCTTACTGTGAGTGATTATACAGCAGGGTTGTCATTTTAATTCTATACATGTAAAAATGTCTACACTCTCAGATTGGAAAAGAGAAGTGGATAGTTGTTTACTTACTTAAATACTCCTCATATTTTGCAATGGCCTCCTTCATTGCAGCCGGGCTTGGAGCACCCTTGGTGAGTCTCTTCTCAACGCAGGTCTTTAAGGAGATGGCATCATAGATATCACTTTCAAATACAGGGCAGATGGCCTTAAGCTCCTCAAGGCTCATCTCATCTATGGAGATTCCCTTGTCTATGCAGTAGAGGACTATCTGGCCGATTATGCCGTGTGCGTCGCGGAACGGAACACCGTGGTTTACAAGGTAGTCGGCAGCGTCGGTGGCATTTGTGAAGCCCGCCATCGCACTCTTTTCCATAACCTCCTTGTTGAAGGACATTGTGTCGAGCATTCCGGTGAAGAGGAGTATACAGCCCTTTGTGGTGTCGATTGCGTCGAAGGTGAGCTCCTTGTCCTCCTGCATGTCCTTGTTGTAGGCGAGAGGCAGCCCTTTCATGGTTGTGAGCAAAGACATGAGGGCTCCGTATACACGGCCTGTCTTTCCACGGACAAGCTCTGCAATGTCCGGGTTCTTTTTCTGCGGCATTATGGAGCTGCCGGTGCTGTAAGCGTCATCAAGCTCTATAAAGCGGTATTCGTTGGAGTTCCAGATTATGATTTCCTCTGAAAAACGGCTTAAATGCATCATGATTGTCGACATGGCGCTTAAAAATTCAATTAAATAGTCACGGTCGGAAACAGAGTCAATGCTGTTGGCTGTCGCACCTGTAAAGCCGAGAAGAGAGGCTGTGTATTCACGGTCGAGAGGATAGGTGGTTCCGGCGAGAGCCCCTGCACCGAGAGGGCAGTAGTTCATTCTCTTATAAATATCAGCGATACGGCCTCTGTCCCTTGAGAACATTTCAAAATATGCACCAAAATGGTGTGCCACGGTGATAGGCTGGGCTTTCTGAAGATGTGTAAAGCCCGGCATGTAGGTTTCAGTGTTTTCTTTCATGATTCTGAGAATCACCTTTAAAAGCCCCTTTAAAAGCTCATCGGTCTGTGTAAGCTCATCGCGTGTGTAGAGTCTCATATCAAGTGCGACCTGGTCGTTGCGGCTTCTTCCTGTATGCAGGCGTTTTCCGGCGTCACCGATACGGGATATAAGCTCAGCTTCAACAAAGCTGTGGATGTCCTCCGCTTCGTCATCGAACTGTAAGGCACCGTTGTCTATATCATTGCGGATTGAGGTGAGTCCGGCTATGATTGCCTCCTTGTCCTCATTTGACAATATTCCCTGCTTTGCAAGCATTGTCACATGTGCGATGCTTCCCTCAATGTCCTGCTTATAGAATCTCCTGTCGAAGGGAAGAGATGCGTTGAAATTGTTTACTAACTGATTGGTTTCTTTTGTGAAACGTCCGCCCCAGAGCTTCATGGTTGTGTCCTCCATAGAGTAATTTATATTTTTTTGTCTGTTATATCCGAAGATGTGTCATCTGGTGAAACATCATTGCCTGCAGCAGAGCCGTTATCTGTTACAGCGTTATTATCAGCAATAGAATTGTCATTTGCAACAGCGTTGGTACATGAAATAGAACTGTCACTGTCGGCTGCCGCTTTGGCTGTGTTTTCGGAACTATTATCCGGAATTCCCTTCGCCTCTGTAAAAGGAAGAAATTTCTTGCCGGCTTCCTTTCTGTAGAAGCAGTATATGATGAAGAGTATTACAACAGATGTAAATGTAATCATTATGCCGGGCTTGAAGCCACGCGGTGTGAATGAGAGCTCAATCGTGTAGTCACCCGGTTCGAGCTCAACGCCGATGAGAGCCTCTGCAATTTCAGTGATTTCCGTTTTAACTCCATTTACCTTTAGTGTCCAGCTAGGATCATAAGGAATTGACAGCATCAGTATTCCGGCTTCATTTACTTGTATTGTTCCGGAAATTTTAGTATCGGAATAGGCTGTAACGTCAAGTCCCTGTGTATTTAAGATATTGTAAGCCTCAATAAATTTGTCCGCGTTCATGGTGTAGACGTATGCATTGAGGGCTTCTTCGCCATCCTTGTCCGCTATTTTGATAAGTGTTCCGGCAGTCTGCCAGCCAAGGTCAATTATTCTGCCGTGGTTGATACCGGCGAAGTTCTCATTGCTCTCGTCTATGGTAACCTTGGCTGTCTTTACTGATTTATTACCAATATATACATAGACATGCTCATCCTTTTCAACATCAATTGTTATTCCGCCCTTATCGTTATTATTGAAATCTATTGTTGTAAAGAGAGAGCTAATGCCTGTATTCTCCTGTACAAAATCATTTTGTACCGAGAAAGGATTGCTGTTTTTGTAATTCCAGTCATCATTTATGGTTGAGCTTACCATGTAGCCGAGAGGAAGAGTGTACTTTGCATGATATAAGTACTCATCGTCAGCTGTGCCGACAAGCTCCAGCGTTGTGGTATCTGTAAGCTCCTTGTTGCTCAAAATATATTTGATGTCGAACATTGAGTATACAAGAGGGGTAGCACCATGGTCTGCGTAGGCATTCATGGAATGTTCAAGCCCGAGTCTTCCGAACAGTTCTGTCACACCGGCATAAGCGGTGGACGAGAAGGTACTTGCACTGTTGAAATTGTGCCATGCGGCATCGTTTTTTGAGCGGTAGCCGAAAGCCTTGGCGATACGGTAGAAGGAATCGTCGGATTCGGAAAGCTCCGTGGTGAGGGTCTTTACAGAGTCATAGTCCTTGAAATATGCGCTTCGCCATGTGGTGCTGTAGCCGGTTTCCTCCATGTTCATTGTACATTCTATGCAGCTTACACAGAACAGAAGAAAGACGATAAAGTGTATCTTGAGCTTATCCTTCTGGTAGAGAAGTGCCACAATCACATACAACAGCATGAAAAACGCATTCACAAACAGCTGTCTCTTATACACATCTCCGAGCCCACGAGACATGCGCAGATCT
>ENA-OYZX01001499-OYZX01001499.1-human-gut-metagenome-genome-assembly--contig:-NODE-1499-length-10039-cov-16.378205_pt1 | contig 10039 bp, 3 predicted proteins | sample MGYA00243296_ERZ653489 | MGnify/ENA primary metagenome ERZ653489 (study PRJEB26926, sample SAMN06165098) | human gut metagenome | biome: ENVO:00009003; feature: ENVO:2100002; material: ENVO:00002003... | reverse complement strand
CCTATCATGAAAGGGATAAATCCCAGAATGGTAGAAACTACCGTGAGGAAAATAGGAACGACCTTCGCATTCCACGCCTTGACGTAGGCACGAAGAGCGGAAAGACGGGGGAAACGACGTCGGATGCTGTTGTACTCGTTCAGGATATAGATGCTGGCATTCACCGTGATGCCGCACAGCAGGACGAACGAGGCAAAACCGCCCTGGTCGAAGTTCAGCCGGAACCAATAGAAAGTAAGAAATACCCCGATATAAGAAACCGGAATCACAAAGATGATGGCAAGCGGCTGCTTCAGGGAGTTGAACAGAACGCTGGTCGTAAAGAAGATGATGGCTATCACCACCAGCAGAAGCAGGTATTGGCGGTTGTCCTTCTCGCCCCATGACCAACTGTTGCTGTCCGACTCGGCTGTATAACCCATCGGCAACAGTTTGTTGAACTCCTCCAGGTCACGTTTCTGTATCTTGTTGCCCATCTCATTGGAGCCGATATATTCGTATTGCAGGCAGAGGCGGTACTGCTGGTTTTCTTTGGCAATCTCCTGCGGCATCTGTCCCTTTTCCACAGTAGTCAGTTCGGAAAGCTTGTAATGCTTGCCGTTTCCTACTCCATAGGGAAAGAACTGCATCGCCCAGATGTCATATTCGGCAGACTGGCGGGAAGAGAGCTTGATTTTCTCCGTTCCCTGCTCGGCCGCTACCGATCCAATCTCCAGATTCTTGCCGAAGATGGGGCGCACCGCAGAGAAAAGCACTTGCGCGTCGATGCCCTCTTGCGCCATGCGCTCCTTGTTCAGGTTGAAGTAGAATTCCTGATAGTCATCCTTCCACCAGGAGAACTCCGAATTGATGAGCACTTCCTTGATACGCCGGTGCGTCAGCAGCTTGGCCTTCAGCTTCTCCGCCCACTCATAGAGTTCGTCGTAGTTGTAGCCGTACATCCTGATGCGGTAGGAGCCGGCACTCTCGCGGACGTCATTACTGAACCCCTGGTCCTGCAATCCGTAGATGCCCCAGCTGCCGCCTCCCAGTTCCAGTGCCTTGCTTATCATATTGGCTTTCAGTGTATAGGGGAAACCGCTGTTCCGGGCTTCCTTCTTGAAATAAATCTGCATACTGGCACGCCGGGGGCTGTAGATGGAAGTATGAAACTGCCTGATTTCCTTGAACCGGCTGAGGTAGGTCTCCATACGTTTCATCAAAGTGTTCATCTGCTCGAGGGTGCTGCCATTGGGAAGGTTGGCGTTGGCATAGAGCACCACCTCCTCATTACGGGTGAAGTAACTGCCTTCGTACACCTTCTGTATGAAAAGCCGCAAGCTGCCGCCCAGCGCCTTGTCCACAATGGGTTTCACCGACTCCTTATAGGTATCCGAACCGAATACCTTATTGTAAGCAGCTTCCCATTTTCCCCCTCCTTCCAGTTTGTCGGGCAACAGAAAAACGGGCAGACCGAAACCCAACAGTAACAGCAGGCATACAGCCCAGCGCCAACGGCACAGAAAACGGATGAGAGCAGAATAGCAGCAGGAGAAATAAACGGGGAAACGTCTGAAAATCCGTCCCAACCTTGTTTTGAATGTTTGCGTCAGCCCCGGCAAGACAAGACGCCTCTTCTTCCCCGTAATCCGCCTCACCAGTCCTATCTTCTCAATCATCGACGGAACAAAGAACAACGCCACCATCAAGGAAACAGCCAGATTGATGATCACTACCGCTGCAAAGTCCTGCAGGTTGAGCCGTATCTTCTCGTCAAGGAAGAAAATGATAACAAGCGCACCCATCGTAGTGAGGGTTGCCGCCAACACCGACAGGAAGGCCTTGAGATTACGCCGATGCAGAATGTGGTCGGTCATGACAATGGTGCTGTCTATCACCAGATTCAGCGAGACAGTGATACCCGCCAGCGAATAAAGCTGCATCTCAAGTCCGAAGAGGTAGTAGAAGATAAGTGCCACCGCTATATTTACAGCCAGGCTGGTAACTATCAGAAAAAGATATTTCAACTTACGAGTAATGAGCCATACGAATACAAGCAGGATGAGTACCGTCAAGCCGGTACGGAAGTAAATCTTGTCCAGTTCTTCCCGTATGTACTCGGTCGCATCATAGCTGGTATGCACTTCATATCCGACAGGAAGTACCTGCCGAACAGCTTCCATCTCGTCCATCACGGCACGGTTCAGTTGCAACTGGTTGGCAGTTTCTTCCGCAGTAATGGATAGATAGACGGAATTCAGCCCATTGATGCGGTAATAGCTTTGCGGCTCCTCCTCCATACGAACAGCCGACACCAGTTCGTCCAAGCGGAGCAGTTTCCCGTCGGTAGCCGTCACGGTGATGGCAGCAGGATTAAAACCAAGGGAGTTGCTCTCCGGCACCAGTGCCAGGCGTATCCATTCCCGGCTACCGTTACCTGTATCCACATTGTGCGTACCCAGAAATTCCTTCCGGTAATGCCGCTGTACTGCCTCGCTGATGTCCGATAGGGTCACACCCAGCAAGCGCAACTGTTCACTGTCATATTCCAGTCTCCACTCCATGGGCGTGGCACCGCTGAGTTCCACCTTATAGATACCCGGAATATTTGCCAGCCGCGGCTTGATATGCTCCTCGGCATACTGCTGAATCAATATCGGAGTGGAAGGGGCATTCAGTGTGAAGGACATGAAAGGGCGTGAGGCGTTCTCGTCGGGCACTTTCATGTGAATGGTGGGATAGCTGACACCTTCGGGCAATTGGGGCCACGTCTGCCGGATGATGGTGGAAGCTTCGAAGCGGACTGCCTCGACATCGGCATGCTTGTCCAGCTCCACAGTAATGTTGCCGTAGCCGTTGCCCGAGGTGGAGTTCAGCCGCTTCACTCCGCGGATACGCGCCAGCATGGATTCCAGCTTGCTGGTCACTTCCATCTCCACCACCCGCGACGAAGTGCCAGGCATGCTGAAACCCACCGTGAAGCCGGGCAGGCTGCGTGACGGATTCAGCTTGACGGGAAGCAGCGGTATCAACGCCACTCCTACCAAAGCAAGGCAGACAAACGCCACTATGACGGTGAAGGAAGAAACTCGTTTCATCAGTTATTATAATCAAATTTTTCCGACAGCGAAAATCCGCTGGCAAAGTCGTGCAACGTCAGTTTCCGTATCTTGTAATAATTCAGCCAGTAGTCCTGCAAGGCGGAGATGTAATTGCGTTGCGCTTCCTGCTGGCGGTTCAGCGAGAGGGTCAGGCTGTTGATGTCTGCCTTGCCGATAATGAAGCGCTGGCGGGTTTCGTTATACGCCAGGATGGCAAGGTCGAGGGCCTCTTCGGCACTGGCGACGAGGGCTTGCTGGACGTTGAAGTCGCTGACGGTCATGATAACCTCCTCCTCAATGCTGATTTCACTTTGCCTGGCAGAAGTCTTCACCACGTTCAGATTGTTCCTCGCCATGTTGTATTTGCCTTTCCTCACGCCCCAGTCCACCAGTGGAATGGAGACACTGACCGACACCATCTCCTGCTGCATGGGATGCCTGTATGCTTCACCGAATTTCTCTGCCACCTGGTTGAAGCCGACGCTGGCGTTGATGCTGGCGTTGAAGCGCGATTCCTTCTTCGTCTTGTCTACTGTCTGCTCGGCTTCCAGCACTTCCTGACGAAGCCCCAGAAATTCCGGATTGTTGGCTTGAGCGGCCAGCAAAGCCTCATCAACCGGTATGGTCAGCGCCCTCGGACGTCCCGGAAGCGACACCCTGATATCCGTGTTCTTCTCCATATTCAGGAAAGATGCCAACGAAAACATGGCGCGCTTCAAGGCACTGGCGGCATTCTGCAAAGTATTGCGGGCGTTCACCACGTCGAGTTTCAGCGTCAGCAGGTCGGCACGGCTGATGGCGGCTATTTTCAAGCGCTGCATGCCGATGCGGTAGAGGGTATCGGTGGAGACGGCATTGTCCTTGGCCAAGTCATATTCCGCCTGTGCCATGGCAAGCGCAAAGAAATAGGTAGTGGCCTGCTCGGATACTCGCTCTGCATTGTAAATATACTCCTTCTTCACCTTTTCGTACTTCAGCGGCTCAATCCTGCGTTCCCAACGGAAAGGATTGTAACCGACCAGACTCTGCGAGTAGCCCAAACGAACCGGAACACTGGTGAACTGGGTATACTTGTTTCCACCGAAGCTCCGCATATAGCCCAGCTCCGTATCCAGATAGAACGTACCGCCCGTCAAGTCGAAATTCTGTCTGACGGCAAGATTGCCGTATGCATAGAAGGATTGCTGGCTGCGATAGATGTCAAGGTCCTGTTCGGAGTCGTAACGCTTGGTGATATCACGGTTGTACTGTGCCGGAGTCATGTTCAGCGTCAGGCTGGGAAGGCGGTTTGCCTTATAGGTGCGGTATTCCCAATAACCGGCCAGATACATGTTCTTGGTGCGGAAGGCTTCCAGCGAACTGTCATTCGCCAGGGCAATGGTCTGCTGCAAATCGAGCGTTATCCGCTGTTGGGCAAAAGCGGAAAGGGCTCCCAGACTGAACAAAAGTATAAGACTTAATTTCTTCATGCTCTTTCTTTTCTATAAATAAACCAATATATCAACGGGATGATGAACAGACTGACCAGTGTCCCCACGAACATCGCCCCAATCATCGCTATGGAAAGCGGCTTCTGCAGCTCCGAGCCCATGTCGAACGAGAACAGCAGCGGAACCATAGCGAAAATGGTGGTGAGCGATGTCATGATGATGGGCCGGAGCCTTCTGCGCCCCGCCTCGTGGATGGCCTCGAGCAACGGCATACCAGCCCTCCGTAATTCATTAATGGCATCCAGCTTTAGGATGGAGTCGTTGATGATGATACCGCACGTCACTATCAGTCCGATGGCAGACATCAGGTTCAAGGTATGCCCGCATATCCACAACAGAAGCAGGGCAAACGCCACATCTATCGGAATTTCCAGCAGCACGATGAGCGGCTGCACGAAGCTTTCGAACTGGGCGGCAAGAATGAAATACATCAGCAGGATAGAGATGAAAAGAATCACCACCAACTCGTCCAGCATCTGGCGGTTGGAGAAGAAACTGCCGGAGAAGGCCGTATCCCAGTCACCCGTGGCATCTGCCTCCCGCTTCACCTTTTCCATCAACTCCGGAGCATCGTCCACTTCATAGAAACGGAACGGTATATATTCACCGTTGCGTCCTGCCGTAATCGTTTTCAAATCCTCGGCCGGACGCACCTTTACCAGCTCCCGAAGCGGAATATACTCCACTTCGCCCTTACTGTCCGGACGGGTCTGTATCAATGTCTGCTGCAGCACCTCATTCACTGTCCGCTCCTCGCCCACAATGCTGATAGGCAGGTATTGCTGGTAGGAATGGAGCATAGCTACGCTGTTCTCCTTGAATGCCGTCCGCAGCGTACGGTAAAGCTCGTCATACGAAACGTCATAGAGCAACAGCTTTTCCTGCAGGATGCTTATGTCAAGCTGGTTCTCGAAAGCGATACCTACGGGCGCTGTCCCCGTAAGCTCCGCAAACTGTTGTTCCAGTCCGCGCAATTCTTCCGCCGCCGGCGCCTTCTCCTTGTTACGGGCATAAAGTTCCGCCACCACATCGGCCTCCCCGGTCACGAAAAGCTTCTCGAACACGGTTTCGGGTGGAGAAAAGGAGACTGTCGCCAACGGATATTCCCGCATCAACCACTCGCCCGCCTGCTTCTGCAAGGGAGCAATCCCGTCAGGCGAGGAAGTCTTGAAATACAATTCTGCCTCCGAAGAAGAGAGAGCCTGCTCACGGTTCAGCAGATAGTCCTGCTGGCCTATGGCAGCCGTCTGTTCCACAGTCTTGTCCAACAACTGTCCGAACAGCACATTCACACGATGCCGGTTCTCGTCCACATGTATATTTTCGTTCCATTCCACGTGGACTATCAGTTCATTCTGGTCTATCTGCGGCATACGCTCCTTGGCTATGGAATAAAACAGAAAGACACAAAGAGGAATAGAAACCACACAGAATATGATACTTACCGTCTTATGGGAAAATACCCAGTCGATGCCCACATCATAAAAACGGTCCAGCGTATGTTCCTTCAACGGATTGTTGATGCGGATGCGGGAGAACCACGACCTGCCGCGCAACCCCGTCCGGTAGACCAGCATATAGAGGACCGGCAGCAGCATGATACCCGTGAAGTAGGAAACCAGCAGCCCCACCGTAACAGAGAATGCCTGGTCATAGAAAAGCGCTCCCGCAATGCCGCTCATAAATATCAGCGGCACAAACACGGCAACCGTGGTCAGGGATGAGCTCAGCATCGGCGTCACCACCTCACCCGTACCCGCCACGCAAGCCCGCCTCAACGAATAACCCCGTTCGCGGTACTGCGAAATATTTTCCGTGACAATGATGCTGCTGTCAATCATCATACCCAACGCCAGAATCAATCCGGACAGAGAAATTATATTGAGCGACATCCTGAACAGATAGAAGAACAAGAAACAGATTACAATGGACACCACCATGCTCAGGCCGATGATGAACGGCGACTTGACATCCCCCAAGAAGAGTACCGCCACAATGCAGATGAACAGGAAACCCAACGACAAATTTTGCTGAAGATTGGAGATGGTATAGTCCAGCAACTCCGTCTGGTTACGGCTGATGCTAAAATCAATGTCGGGATATACTTTCTTGAAGTAGTCCATCGTGCTGTTGATGGCAAGCTTCATGTCTTCCATATTCTCGTCCGCCTGCTTGATGACGGCAAGGGTAACGGCACGCTTGCCATTGCTCATGGAGACACCTTTCTCCTTGGCAGGAACAATCTCTACCCGGCAGAAGTCTCCCAAGCGGATGATACGTCCTTCCTTTCGCAGCAGGATGCCCTTCACGTCCTCCTCTGTCCGCAGCAGGGTGGAGAACTTAATGTTGTATTCGTAGTAGCCGTCGCGCACAGTCATGCTGCCCGGCTCCACGTTGTTTTGCGCCAGCACGTTTTCTATGTCTTCAATGGAGAGCCCCAACACAGCAAGCTTATCCGGGTCGGGCACAATCTGTAACTGGCGTTCGACCAAACCCGTGACATCCACCATTGCCACTTCCGCCAACTGCTCGATGCGACGCTTTATGACATTTTCGGCAAACTCGCACAAATCAAGAAACGCGCGTTCGTCCACCTTGCCGTATGCACTGTCGCTTTTTAGGGTCAGATTGAGGTAGAAGACAGGAATGTCCGTCGCACTTGCCTTTATCACCTTCGGGCGTTCGGCATCCTTGGGCAGATAGTTCATGGCGGCGTCAATCTTCTCGTTCACTTCTATGAAGGCAAGGTCGGTATTCGTACCGAAGTCGAAGCCCAGGCGGATGATGCCTGCACCATCGCGCGTCTCGCTGTCCATGTCCTTCAGTTTCGCCACCTGGATAAGCTGCTGGCGAAGCGGTTTCACCACCGTATTCTCCAATTCACGCGCCGAGGTATTCTGCGCCGACACCTGCACGGTAATTTCCGGAATGGCTATATCGGGCAGCAGGGATACCGGCAGGGTGAAGTAAGTCACCAGCCCGACAATGAAGCATGCTGTAAATGCCATCAGTACGGCAATAGGCCGCTGTATCAAAAACTTTATCAATTGAACTATGAATTTTGAATTACCACTTATCACTCATTATCTATCAACCACCTTCACCGATGCTTCATGTGCCAGATTCACATTTCCCGTCACAATGACCGTATCGCCTTCTTTCAGGGCATCGTCGGCCATACTATAGCTTTCCGCATTCTCCAGACCGGTCTGCACATAGTTCCACTGCGCCTTTCCGTCTTTCAGGGTAAACACCACCTGCTTGCCCGAACGCAACACCACGGCACTCTTCGGGATTACAAGCTGTCCGCCCAGAGAGCGGTGCACGTTCACCCTCACGTTCATCCCACTGAACAGCCGTCCCTTGCCATTGACGGCAGCCTTCACCTTAACCATCCCCTTGTCATCCACCAGAGGATTGATTTGGGTGATGCGCCCCTCCTGCCTAAAGCCGGCATCCGAATAAGGGGTAACAATCACCTTGTCGCCACTCTTTATCAACGGCAGTTCGCTTTCCAGCACCGTGAAGTCCACCTCCATACCTTGAGTGCCGATAATGGAGCAGAAGGCTTCCGAGGTACTTGCCTCGTTGAACGGTTTGGAGAACAGGTTCGCCACTACCCCGTCAAAAGGCGCAACCAGCGTGGCGTGTTCCTCTTCATACGCGGCAAGCTCATACTGGGCGAGGCTCTGGTCGTAACCGCTCCTCACGCGGGCCAGCTTCATGATGTCAGCAGGTACTTTGGAGGCATCCCCCACCGGATAGCCTTGCCCTATCAATACATCCTGCAACTCAAGTTCCGCTTTTTCCAAGGCATCCTTGGCCTGCGCGGTCTTGTTCTTCAGGCGGAACTTATCCAGTTCGGCAAGTTTCTGCCCTTTGCGCACCGGGTCACCGTTCTTCACGTAGATGTGTGCCACTACACCGGTGGTCTCAAAACGCAAATCCGCCATGGCACCGGCGGTTACTTTTCCGTTGCTCACCAGTTCATGCTCAAAGGTCGCCCGCTTCAGGACTTTCACGGTCACTTCATTGCTTTCACTTGGCAGGACGGTTGCCACCCCTTCCTCGGACTCTTTTCCCTTTCCGGCATCGGAGCAGGCGGCAAGCAGGGCAACGGCCATGCATAGCAGGTATCGATAGTTCTGTGTCTTCATATTCATACTCAATTATAAATTGATAAAATTAATCGTTTCAAAAAAACGAACCGATATTTGCATGTGGACACTTTTTTCATAGCACTTTAGTAATTAGTTCACTCATTATTAACGCTTTACGTTTTTTATTCATCTTTTTTAATATGGACAAAAATAAGCTGAATCTTTTTTATTTCCTCCCTCATCTGTCGTATTGCCGTAGAATGCACTTTCGGCTCTTTCGTCAATACCATCCACTTCATTTTTTCAAACTTGTCCGGTTGCCTGAAGCTTGGTTCCGCATAAAGCTTCGCAAGCAGATAATAGGGATAAATACGTCCCGGCAAACGATGGGTGGAACGGATAAACCAGTCTTCCGCTGACAAGCAATCACCCATCTGCTGATAGTTCTTGCCTATCACATTCAGTATCATGGGGTCACAACTACGCAGTAAAGCTTCTTTCAAAATACGGTTGGATTTACTGAACTGCTGCTGCTTGTGCAATCCATGACCATATTCGAACAAGAAAGATGCCCGGTCTCTCAACAGAGGATAAAGGCGCCCGTACTCTTTCTCTGCCGATTGATACGCACCTGCATTATACAGCACCCGCGCATTCATCCACTCCCGACAGGCCTGCTCCACTTGCAAGTCATTCTTCAGGCGAAAACCGCCAATGATGCCTACTGATACAGCCAGCCCCAACCATTGCCAACGGTCGGCACCGGACAAGCACGCCACAAGCAATCCTCCAAATGTAACGATAAATACCGGAAGTTGTAGCGGATAGGAGGAAAAAGAGAATATCATCAAAGAAAGAATAGCCCCACAGATACCATAACGTCCTTTACGGACTCCCCTATACAAACACAGCACGACCACAACCAATAGACATACCGCCAAAGGAATGCCCAGTTCGACCGCAGCCTGCAGATATTCATTGAATGCATATTCCGGACTTCCCGCCACACGTTCCTCCCACGGTTCATAATCACCTGCTGCAAAATAAGTTTCCTGCGCATTTCCGTAGGCTGCTGCGAAATTATGAATCCCATATCCGGTCAACGGCTTTTCTGCAATGGCACGACAAGTTATCTTCCACATGAAAAGACGGCCACGTGCAGAATCGGGTTTCAAGACAAACAGTAAATAGCCTGCCAATAGCAAGACACAGAATCCACCGACCACTACCATCACCACACGCTGCCTTTGCTGCTGCCATAATAATCTGAACTTATCCGTCCAATCCATATGCCAAGCATATACACACAGACAGGAAACTCCTGCCGCCAACCATGCCGAACGGCTCATTCCTGCCGGAAGCACACAAA
>ENA-OYZX01001495-OYZX01001495.1-human-gut-metagenome-genome-assembly--contig:-NODE-1495-length-10073-cov-4.739669_pt1 | contig 10073 bp, 9 predicted proteins | sample MGYA00243296_ERZ653489 | MGnify/ENA primary metagenome ERZ653489 (study PRJEB26926, sample SAMN06165098) | human gut metagenome | biome: ENVO:00009003; feature: ENVO:2100002; material: ENVO:00002003... | reverse complement strand
ATCTGCGCATGTCTCGTGGGCTCGGAGATGTGTATAAGAGACAGGCTGAAGTAGCTCATTGTAGTCGATACCGGTCAGGTTCTGGTATTCCTTTAATATACCCTCTATGCTTCCGTATTCGTGAAGCATGGCGGCAAACGAACCGATATAGATAATAAGAGTGATAACAACAGCGGCAAACGCAATCCAGAATGAGGTCATAGCCATGCTGCTCATTGAGGTGGCACCGCCTTTTGACAGTAACGCAAAAATCATGGCAAGCGAGCCGCATATGATAGACACATAAATACAGCTGCACGACGCGATGGCAATTATTGAAAGCACAAGTGCTGCAACCTCCATATTGCGTGAGCGTTTATTGTAGAAATTGTTGTTGGGATTAAAGCCCGGCCCATAATTGCTGCCGAAATTATAGTTATAATCCTGATTATAATCAAATTTTTGTGGATCCATAATCAAATTCCTTTCTATAAAGTTGATTTTATTGTATCACTTCATTTATAATACGAAAAGAATAAGTTTTTTAAAGAGGTAAAAAAATGGATATTATTGCTGCAATTGCAGAAGAACTGCAGATTAAAAAAGGACAGGCCGAGGCCGCTGTCAAGCTGATAGATGAGGGAAACACCATTCCTTTTATTGCCAGATACCGAAAGGAGGCAACCGGCTCATTAAATGATGAGGTGCTCAGAAATCTCTTCGACAGACTGACATATCTACGTAATCTTGAGGATAAGAAGCAGACAGTGCTTGCAAGCATTGAGGAGCAGGGCAAGCTTACGGATGAGCTTAAGAAGGCAATCCTTGAGGCACAGACACAGGTGGCGGTTGACGATTTGTACAGACCTTACCGTCCGAAGAGAAGAACCCGTGCCACAATCGCAAAGGAAAAGGGCTTAGAGCCACTGGCACAGACCATTTTAGCGCAGGAATCGTCTGTTGATATCATGGCAGAAGCAGCTAAATATGTGGATGCAGAAAAGGACGTGGCAGATGAAGCGGCTGCACTTGCCGGAGCAAAGGATATCATTGCAGAGAACGTATCCGACAATGCCGGTTACAGAACAAAAATCAGAGAGCTTACCATGCAAAAGGGGCGTCTTATATCGACAGCCAAGGATCCAAAGGCAGAGTCTGTCTATGAGATGTATTATGAATTTGATGAGGCTCTTTCCAAGGTGGCAGGTCACAGAACACTCGCAATTAACCGTGGTGAGAAGGAAAAAATCCTCACAGTAAAGATAGAGGCACCGACAGAGGATATCATAAAATATCTTAAAAAGCAGGTTATCACAAATGATGGAGCGTCTACAGCAGCCGTACTCACAGAGGTAGTGGAGGATGCGTACGACAGGCTTATTGCCCCTGCCATAGAGCGTGAAATCAGAAACAATCTGACAGAGGAAGCAGAGGATGGTGCCATAAAGGTATTCGGAAAGAACTTGGAGCAGCTTCTCATGCAGCCTCCAATTGCAGGACAGGTTGTGCTTGGATGGGATCCGGCATTTCGTACAGGCTGTAAGATTTCTGTCGTAGACCCTACAGGAAAGGTGCTCGATACCACAGTAATCTACCCGACAGCACCACAGAACAAGGTCGAGGAGGCAAAGGCCGTAATCAAAAAGCTCATAGACAAGCATCATGTCACTCTTATCTCACTCGGAAACGGAACAGCATCGCGTGAGTCAGAGCAGGTGATTGTTGAGCTGTTAAAGGAAATTCCGGTAAAGGTGCAGTACATCATAGTAAATGAAGCAGGTGCGTCAGTATATTCAGCCAGCAAGCTTGCCACGGAGGAGTTTCCGAATTTTGATGTGGGACAAAGAAGTGCCACATCCATGGCGCGTAGACTTCAGGATCCGCTCGCTGAGCTTGTAAAGATTGATCCAAAGTCAATCGGAGTCGGACAGTATCAGCACGATATGAACCAGAAAAAGCTCTCAGAGGCACTCGGAGGAGTTGTAGAGGACTGCGTAAATAAGGTTGGTGTAGATTTAAATACAGCATCAGTTTCACTGCTTGAGTACATATCAGGCATCTCAAAGACCATTGCCAAAAACATCGTGGACTACAGAGAGGAAAACGGTAAATTCACATCACGTTCACAGCTTCTTAAGGTAGCAAAGCTTGGACCGAAGGCATTTGAACAGTGTGCAGGCTTCATGCGTATCTCAGACGGAAAGAACCCGCTTGATGCCACAGGTGTGCACCCTGAGTCATATGATGCCACAAAGGCAGTGCTTGAAAAGCTTGGCTACACCATGGAGGATGTAAAGAACAGAAATGTAGTTGGAATCTCAAAGAAGGTATCTGATTACAAGGCGCTCGCAGACGAGGCAGGAGTTGGTGAAATCACACTGCGTGACATCGTTAAAGAGCTTGAAAAGCCGGCAAGAGACCCGCGTGAGGATATGCCAAAGCCAATTCTAAGAAGCGATGTCCTTGAGATGAAGGACCTCACACCGGGTATGGTATTAAAGGGCACAGTCAGAAACGTAATAGATTTCGGATGCTTCGTGGATATAGGAGTACACCAGGACGGACTTGTGCATATCTCAGAGATATGTGACCGCTATATCAAGCATCCGCTTGAGGCTGTCAGTGTAGGGGACATAGTAGATGTGCAGGTTATGAGCGTTGACCTCAAAAAGCAGCGCATCCAGCTTACCATGAAAATCGGACAGGGCACAGACAAGGCCGGTAAGTCAGAACACAGCGGCAGTGGAAAAAACAATGTCGATAACAAGGCTGACAGAAGTAATAGAAATAACGGCGGCAGGAATAGCAGAAACGATAGAAATAGTACAGACAGCAAGAATAATAACAACAGAAACAAAAAGCCACACTACATAAAGGGCAAGAAAAATAATTTCTTTGACAATATTATTCTTGATAATTAAAAATACCTTGACAAAACGCCACAAAGTGCATATCATAGGTTTGTAAAATAAATAGGAATTCTTCAGGGCAGGGTGCGATTCCCTACCGGTGGTACAGCCCACGAGCCGCAAGGCATGATTCGGTGTGATTCCGAAGCCGACAGTATAGTCTGGATGAGAGAAGATTATTAGGTGTCATTACACTGTGATATTAAGTCCCGGAAGATTTTCTTCCGGGATTTTTTTAAGCAGCTATTCAGATTTTAGATAGCTGCACTCACAATATCTTCAGGATTCCTTAAGCATCAAAGGAGTGTAAAATGGACGTAACAACAAACAACACAAAATCAAAAGTAAACATCAGACTTTTAGTCGGCACAGGAATGTTAAGCGGACTTGCATTTGTACTTCAGTACCTCGAGTTCCCAATCCCAATCATGCCGGGCTTTATTAAGTTTGATTTCTCAGATCTGCCTGCACTTATCGGCGCATTTGCATATGGACCGTTAGCAGGAGTGATTGTAGAGTTTATCAAGAACCTGCTTCACTGTACAGTAACACAGAGCTTTACGGTAGGAGAGCTTTCAAACTTTATTCTTGGAGCAGTATTTACAGCAACAGCAGGACTTATCTACAAGAAGAATAAGTCAAAAAAGGGTGCAATAATCGGCGCTGTAGTCGGTTCAGTGGTAATGGGAATCGTCAGCTTCCCGTCGAATCTGTTTATCGTGTATCCTGCATACACAAAGTTCATGCCAATGGAAGCGATCATTGGTGCCTACAGTGAGCTTCTCCCATCAGTAGGCAAGCTGTGGCAGGCACTTTTAATATTCAATGTTCCGTTTACCATCGTAAAGGGACTTATATCAACACTTATCACAGTACTTATATACAAGAGACTGTCACCGGTTTTAAAGGGCAGAGGATAGAGAAAATACCTGACACAATATATATTAGTCACAAACATAAAGAGCGCAGTCAATTGCGCTCTTTTCTTTTTTTAAAAGGAATGTTATAATAAATCCAAATATTTAGTTGGGAGCAGGACATGAAGCTTGAATTTGATGTAAAAGTAACAGAAAAAGATTTATATTCATTTAATATAGAGCAGGCGTACAAGGGCAGTCAGGGTGTCATATCATTGCTGTTTGCTGTGCTTTTGGCTGCGGCAGCAGTGTTAAGCGCACAAAAAGGCAATACGGAGTATGTGGTGCTTTATATTATAGTGGGTATTCTGGTGCTGCTATATGTGCCGTTTTCACTCAAGGGCAGGGTAAAGATGATTATGAAGACAAATGAAGTTTTCTCAAAGCCACTGCATTTTGCGGTAGACGAAAAGCACATAAATGTAAGCCAGGGAGATGAGATGGCGCAGCTTCCGTGGGAGCAGGTGTACAGATTCGTGGCAAATGATAAGAGGATACTTATATTCAGCAACAGGAAGAATGCATACATTCTCTCAAAAGAGCAGCTGGGCGACAGCTATGAGCCGTTAAAGGAGCTGGCAGGCAGTACACTGGAGAAATACAGACTGAAAATCAAATAAACAAAAACAGATATAAGATAAAAGATAAAATAATTAGATAAGGGTATAAGCTGGTAATATGAGTAGTGAAGGAAATATAACAGTAATAGAAAGCTTTTCGGCAGACGATACGCATGCACTTGGGGTTACGCTTGGACAGCAGGCAAAGCCCGGGGATGTGTGCACACTTGTGGGTGACTTAGGAGTGGGTAAAACAGTGCTCACTCAGGGCATAGCAGAGGGGCTTGGCATCACAGAGCCGATAAACAGCCCTACATTTACCATAGTGCAGGTGTACGAGGAGGGCAGGCTGCCGTTTTATCATTTCGATGTATACAGGATTGGTGACATCGAGGAGATGGATGAAATAGGCTATGAGGATTATTTCTACGGAGATGGGCTTACGATGATAGAGTGGGCAAATCTCATTGAGGAGATACTCCCAAAGAAGAGAAAAGAGATTACGATTGAAAAAGACCTGGAAAAAGGCTTTGACTATAGAAAAATAACAATAAAAGAGGTTTTATAATGAAGATACTTGCGCTTGACAGCTCAGGGCTTGTGGCCAGTGTGGCTGTCGTATCGGACGATAATCTGATAGGAGAATACACGATAAATTATAAAAAGACACATTCGCAGACACTTCTTCCGATGCTTGATGATGTGGCTAAGATGACAGAGCTTGACCTTAAGACTATAGATTTTATTGCAGTCTCAGCAGGACCGGGATCGTTCACAGGGCTTCGCATAGGCTCTGCAACGGCGAAGGGGCTTGCAATGGCACTGGATAAGCAGATAGTTTCGGTACCTACTGTAGATGCGCTTGCATACAATCTGTGGGGCAGTGCAGATGTTGTGTGTCCGCTTATGGATGCAAGAAGACAGCAGACCTATACAGGACTGTATGATTTTACTGATGGCAGGATGAATACCATTTTGCCGCAGTGCGTAGTGATGATAGAAGAGATAGTTGACAAAATCAATGAGCTCGGCCGCAGGGTGATTTTCCTTGGAGACGGAGTGGATGTGTTCAGGGATTATATTAATGAGCACGTAAAGGTGGACTATGACTTTGCGCCTGCCATGTGCAATAAGCAAAGAGCATCGGCTGTAGCATGTCTTGGACAGGTGCTCTATGAGCAGGGCAGGGCAGAAAATGCAGCAGACCATAAGCCTGAGTATCTCAGATTATCACAGGCTGAGAGAGAGAGACAGGAAAAGGAGAGAGATTTTAGAATATGATAATAAGACCCATGGAGCCGGAGGATGCAGACTCGGTGGCGCAGATAGAAAAAGACAGCTTCACACAGCCCTGGAGCAGACAGGGATTTTTGGATGCCATGAGGCTTCCGGAGAATATCATGCTTGTGGCACAGGAGGATGGCGAGATACTGGGGTATCAGTGCACGTATGTGTCATTTGATGAGGGAGAGCTGACCAATATAGCAGTCAAAAAATCAGCACGAGGAAAAGGTGTGGGTGCACATCTGATCAGATGCCTGCAGGAAAAGGCAAAAGAGTCAGGTGTTGAGCGCATTGTGCTCGAAGCCAGGGTGACTAATGAGGCTGCGATATCACTGTATCAGAAGATGGGGTTTGTAAACCTTGGAATCAGAAAAAATCTATATGAGCATCCAGTAGAGGACGGTGTCATCATGTCCTATACTGCGGAGGAAAATTTATGTTAGACGTGTGTTTACTTGGAACAGCAGGCATGATGCCTTTGCCAAACAGATGGCTTACGGCACTTTCACTAAAATATAACGGCAGCAATATACTTATTGACTGCGGTGAGGGAACGCAGATTGCGATGAAGGAGGCCGGAATCAATTTCAAGCCGATAGATATTTTATGCATCACCCACTTTCATGCAGACCATATCAGCGGATTGCCGGGGCTTCTGCTTACTATGGGAAATGCGGAGCGCACCGAGCCGCTTACCATTATTGGACCTAAGGGGCTTACAAGGGTTGTCACTGCACTTCGGACGATTGCGCCGGAGCTGCCTTTTGAGATAAAATGCATAGAGCTCAATGAGCAGGATGAATATTTTGAGATGAACGGATATCATATACATGCATTCCGCGTAAAGCATGCGGTGCTGTGCTATGGCTATTCGGTTGAGATAAAGCGTAGTGGCAGATTTTCCGTAGAAAGAGCAAAGGAAAAAGAAATTCCGATGCGCCTGTGGAATCCTCTTCAGAAAGGCAATACCGTTGAATATGAGGGCAGAGTGTATACTCCGGATATGGTGCTTGGACCGGCAAGAAAGGGCATAAAGGTAACATATTGTACGGACTCAAGGCCACTTGAGCACATAGTGGAGGCAGCAGATGGATCAGACCTTTTTATCTGCGAGGGCATGTATGCTGAAAAGGAAAAGATAGTAAAAGCAAAGCAGTATAAGCATATGACCTTTTACGAGGCAGCAGACATGGCAAAGAGAGCCGGCGTGAAGGAGCTGTGGCTTACACATTTTTCGCCGTCACTTGTCCATGCAGAGGATTATATGCCACAGGTGAGGGATATTTTTGCAAACGCATATCTTGGAAAGGACGCAAAGAGTGTGGAGCTCATGTTTGACGAGGACTAAGGAGGGGCGATATGAAGAAAACAGGTATAGTTATTTTAACAATAACGCTGATTGCCGCGATATGTGGTTCGTTTTATATCGTAAACGACAAGTCTAAAAGGGCTAATCAAAAGGATACCTACAAACAGTCTGTCACGGCAGATTATAAGATTGCGGCAGATTCTGATACGGAAACAGAATAGAGTAATATAATTAAGATTGGTGTAATAAAATGACAGAAAATACAGAAACAAAAAAAGAAATTAAAATACTTGCAATCGAAAGCTCATGCGACGAGACTGCGGCAGCAGTTGTAGTAAATGGACGTGATCTGCGAAGTAATGTGATTTCATCGCAGATAGCTCTTCATACTTTATATGGAGGGGTGGTTCCGGAGATCGCCTCAAGAAAGCATATTGAGAAAATTAATCAGGTCATAGAGCAGGCACTTTCAGATGCACATATGACACTTGATGATATAGACGCAATAGGCGTCACATATGGTCCGGGGCTCGTAGGAGCACTGCTTGTAGGCGTGGCAGAAGCAAAGGCCATAGCATATGCAAGAAACATTCCTCTTGTCGGAGTGCACCATATAGAGGGGCATATCAGCGCCAATTATATAGAAAATAAAGACTTAGAGCCGCCATTTCTGGCACTCGTTGTATCAGGAGGACACACACATCTGGTGAGAGTGGTAGATTACGGCAAATATGAGATCCTCGGACGTACGAGGGATGATGCGGCAGGAGAGGCCTTTGACAAGGTTGCGAGAGCAATAGGACTTGGCTATCCGGGCGGCCCTAAGATAGAAAAGGTTTCACATGAGGGTGACCCGCACAGCATAGAGTTCCCGAGAGCAAAGATTGTGGGTGGAGTCTATGATTTCAGCTTTAGCGGACTTAAGTCGGCAGTACTCAATTATTTAAACGGCTGCAGGATGAAGGGATTGGAAATAAACCGGGCAGACGTGGCAGCGTCGTTCCAGCAGGCGGTTACAGATGTGCTGGTCGGACATGCTGAGAATGCTATTGATGAGTTTAAAATGGACAAATTTGCCATTGCGGGAGGCGTTGCTTCTAATGGTATTATCCGTCATGCAATGGAGGAAATGTGCGCGCGCAAGGGTGTTAAATTCTATCGTCCGTCACCGATACTGTGTACAGACAATGCTGCTATGATAGGTGCGGCGGCATACTATGATTTTATAGCAGGTAAGAGGTCCGGACTTGATCTGAATGCGGTTCCGAATCTAAAGCTTGGTGAATGATTCTGTAATTGCTTCCGGTTACACCGGGGTGCAAACATAATGTGCAGATTTATCATGGATAGGAAAATAAAAGAATATGGATAAGAAGAAATACACAGCAATCATACTGTCAGCCGGTACAGGAAGCCGGATGAAAAGTAATATGCCAAAGCAGTATATGGAGCTTTTGGGGCAGCCTGTGATTTATTATAGTATAAAAGCATTTGAGGATAGTCCGGTGGATGAAATAGTCATAGTCTGCAGTGCGGATTATATTGAGTATTTCAGACATTCGATAATCGAAAAATATGGCTTTAAGAAGGTGAAAGCAATAGTGCAGGGGGGGAAAGAGCGCTACAACTCTGTATATGAGGGGCTTAAAGCAGCAAATGGCACGGACTATGTGCTGATCCATGACGGCGCACGCCCTCTGGTGGATAATGAAATAATAGTCCGTTCTATGCATACGGTTGAAAAAGAAAAAGCATGCGTAGCAGGAATGCCTGTAAAGGACACAATAAAGGTGTCAGATGAATTGGGATATTCAGAAAATACTCCTGACAGGAAAAGCCTGTGGCAGATTCAGACACCGCAATGCTTTGAATATGATTTGCTGGCTCAGTCCTATGATAAGCTGTTTAGTGACATGTCATATGGGAAAAGTGTGCCGGCAATTACGGATGATGCAATGATAGTCGAGTATGGGAGTGACACAAAAGTAAAGCTCATAGAAGGCTCGTATGAAAATATAAAGGTCACAACTCCTGAAGATATGGGGATTGCAGAACTTTTTTTAAAGAAACGCAGAAAAATGTAAAAAAATTAGAAATTAGTGTTGACATATTGTAACATTGATGATAATATAAATCCTGCGCTGAACAAGTGCAGACAACTAAACAATTACGTGTTAATTGTGACACGCAGGGGTATCGAAGTGGTCATAACGAGGCGGTCTTGAAAACCGTTTGTCCGCAAGGGCGCGTGGGTTCGAATCCCACCCCCTGCGCTTCATATAGGGCTATCGCCAAATGGTAAGGCAACGGACTCTGACTCCGTCATTTCAAGGTTCGAATCCTTGTAGCCCTGCTTCTAAGACCTCATGAACGATGTTCATGAGGTCTTTTCTTTATCCGGCATCTGTTTCCCATCATTGAAAAACCCGTTCCCCTGTGTTACTATTACTACGATAATAACAGACACAGGCATTGAAAGAAGGGACTCCATGTATCAGTTTGAAAGTCGCGTACGTTACAGTGAAGTGGACAGCGAACGGCATTTGACACTGCCGGCGGTGATGGATTATCTGCAGGATTGCTGCACCTTCCAGTCGGAAGATATGAATATCGGCGTGGAATATCTGGCAGAGCAGAAGCAGGCGTGGGTACTGTCTTCCTGGGAGATTAAGATCAGACGCTACCCGGTTATGGGAGAGAAAATCTGCGTGGAGACATGGCCGTACGCATTTAAGGGATTTTATGGATACCGCAACTTCCGGATCACGAACGGACAGGGAGAGGAACTGGTGCTGGCGAATTCTGTCTGGGTTTACATGGATATGGAACGGATGCGCCCGATGCGTATCCCGGAGAAAGTGGCGGATGCCTACCGACCGGAGATCGGAGAAGAACTGCCGGGCGAGTGGGGCGCGAGAAAACTATCGGTTCCGGAGGGCGGAACTGAGATGCCGCCGGTTCCGGTGGCGGGATTTTTTATTGACACCAACCACCACATGAACAACGGGAAATACATTCTGGTGGCAAAGGAATCTGTGCCGGAGGATTTTGCAATCGGCGGCGTGCGGGCAGAGTACCGACGTGCGGCAATGCTGGGCGACGTGCTGTATCCGGT
>ENA-OYZX01001494-OYZX01001494.1-human-gut-metagenome-genome-assembly--contig:-NODE-1494-length-10080-cov-4.962494_pt1 | contig 10080 bp, 9 predicted proteins | sample MGYA00243296_ERZ653489 | MGnify/ENA primary metagenome ERZ653489 (study PRJEB26926, sample SAMN06165098) | human gut metagenome | biome: ENVO:00009003; feature: ENVO:2100002; material: ENVO:00002003... | reverse complement strand
TCTGCGCATGTCTCGTGGGCTCGGAGATGTGTATAAGAGACAGGTACAGTGACAGATACCACACCACGTAGAGTAGGGCATTTGCTGAAAGAACGTCATGATCCGGTTTATGCAGCGTTGCCAACAGCGGCTAAAACAGCACTATGTTGTGGGGAGTCTGGGGACTTGCCGCTTACTGTGCGGGAGGGAAAAGTATGGCTGCGAGACTATTTGAAAGCACATTCCGAAGTAAGCTTGGAGACAATTGTAGAAAGAATAACAAAAATGGCACCGGAAATATCTGTTTCGGAGTATTTCGGTAACGCGGACATCGAGAAGCCGGATATACAACGGGAAGACAGAACGACGATCCTTCATGCAAGTCAGGTATCGTATGGATATGAAAAGGGAAAGCCGGTTCTCCGTGACTTTGACTGGAAGCTGCCAAGGGGCAGTATCTATTGCATTATGGGCAGCAACGGCTCCGGCAAGAGCACAGCACTCAAAGTGATGGCCGGCATATATAAGCCACAGCGGGGCAGGGTGATCACAAAGGCGAAATGTACGTATCTGCCGCAAAATCCAAAAGCAGTCTTTTCGGAGACAACGGTAGAAGAGGAACTGACAGAGTTTTTGTACCGCAGAGGTAGCAGAGAAGCAGAAGTTATCGAGACTGTAGAGCAAATGTTACGTTTTGTGGAACTTTGTGAGGTGCGGCAGAGACATCCTTATGACTTGAGTGGTGGTCAAATGCAGAGGCTTGCGGTTGCGAAGGCACTGCTTACCAAACCGGAAATCTTATTACTGGATGAGCCGACGAAGGGATTGGATGCTGCCTTAAAGGAGAAATTGGGGCAGTATATTCAAAAAATTGTGGCAACCGGAGTGACAGTCGTGATCGTGTCACATGATGTAGAATTTTGTGCAGATTATGCTACAGACTGTGCTTTATTATTTGATGGGAACTTGATCGGAGCGGATGCTGCCAACTGTTTTTTTGCGGACAATTATTTTTATACGCCTGCCGTACAGCGGTTGTTTGCCAACGAAAAGGAGGATGCGTGATGCGAAAGGCACGGGATGTTTCGTATCGGAGAAAATTTGATCTCAAGCAGGTGGAAAAAGCGCAGAATAAGCGGCAATGGATTTTGCTCGGTGTAGTGCTCAGCTTGCTGGCGTGTCTGGCTGTTGCAGGGACTACTGCTGTAGTAACAAAGCATTATATGCTGCTTAGTGCTGTCGTCTTGGTCGGCGGTCTGCTGCCAATGTTTTTTGTCTTTGAATACAGAAGACCGCAGGCAAGAGAGATCGTGACGCTTGCCATTATGACGGCACTCTGCGTCGGTGTCAATGAGCTGTGCAGTCATACGATCCCACTCCATGCCGGAACGGCATTTGTCATTTTGACGGGAACGTGTTTAGGCCCGGAGGCTGGCTTTATGGTTGGTGCTTTAAGCAGACTGCTGTGCAACTTTTTTGACGGACAGGGGCCTTGGACCCCGTGGCAGATGTTGACGTGGGGATTGCTCGGGATCTGTTTTGGCGTTATTTATTCGCGGGGAAAACGCTTTCATAACCCGGTGCGCTTTGTGATAGGATTGGCAGTTATGGCATTTATCACAGTGTTTGTTGTGTACGGTGGCATTATGAATTTTGCAGCGTGGTTAATGGATCATGCAATGAGTCCACAAAACAGTGCACTCACGAAGGAAGAATTGCTAATGGTCTATGCAGCGGGCGTTCCGTATGATCTTACCCACGCCGGAACAACGGCTCTTTGCATTTTGCTGTTTGGTCATACCGTGATCGAAAAACTGCAGCGCATACAGATAAAATATGGGATATACAAAAGAACACCATGGCGTTGACAAACTATAGAATGGGGTGTTATTCTAGGAAAGATCGGTGGTGCGCAGATGCAGTCGCACTGCATGGATCAATGAAAAGATAAGATAATATTAGTAACTACTCGGGTTTTTGCGAAAAATTAATAGGGAAGGCGGTGTGAGTCCGCCACAGCCCCCGCTGCCGTATTAGGGGATGGCTGCAACAATATACCACTGGCATGATGCTGGGAAGGGGTTGCAGACAGGAGATCCTTAAGTCGGAAGACCTGCCCGGTAGGGTGAGATATGACCTTTCGGAGGGAGAGGGAGTGTTTTGACGAAATAATTTGCAAGTTGCGATTTTGTCATCACAATTCCTGCGTTTTTTTGCACAGGAGCAGTGTAATCCATAGGGAGATCTGTTCCTTTGAAAATGAGTTTGCAGGAATTTTCTTTGTTATCCTATCGCAAACAATCTGTCAAAATGAGACTGAGGTATGCCTTGGATCTGACAGAAATTTAGTACGCGATATGCGAGAAAGAAGGGGACAAATGAAACAGAAGAAATTAATCGCCCTTTTATTGTCGACAGCATTATTGCTTTCCGGCGTTAATGTACAGACAAGTAAGGCGGCAGACGAGCAGAAACAGCAGACAGTAGCAGTTACACTTCATATGGAGAGAGATGCAGATACTGTATTGGCTCCGGTAACTGTAACAATGACAGAAGACGATAAGAATAATGATTTTGGTATTGGTCTGGCAACAGGTCAGGCTGCAACGTATTCTCCACTTCGTGCTTTTGCAAAATATTTGGCAACGAAGAAAAAGGTTACTAATGATCAGATGAGCAAATATATCATTGCCAGCCCATCCAGCTACGGCGGACTGTGGGTAAGTGGTCTTTCTCTGAATGGTGATGGAATTGGTGCAGCAAGCACAGCAGGAACAGACAGTGAAGTATCTTGGATGTATTCCGTCAATAAGACAGCAGGTGCGGTATCTATGGATCAGTACAACTGCAAGGCTGGAGATAAGGTTGACATTTATGCAAGTTATTATCATATGACAGATCCGGTTACTTATGCAGGCATTCAGAGTGCATATACGGCATTTTCTTCAGATCAGTATACAACATCTTTTGATAAAGATTCAAAGGGATCGGTCACATTGACTTTGACCGAATATGGTGCAACATACGATGCAAATTATAATCCGATCCCATATACCAAGCCGGTAGCAGATGCTGAAGTGTATGTTGCTAAAGCTCCACTTAACACGAAAACAACAAGCAGCAATACAGAAGTGACAGGTGCAACAAAACAGAATGCAGTGAAGACTCTTAAGACAGATGCGAATGGTAAAGTGACAGTTACATTTAACAATAAGGAATTCGGTGAGTATTATGTATCTGCGGCAAAATGGACAGAGGATGGTAAGCATAACCTGTTAGTACGTCCATTTACTACGATTGCCGTACATCAGATAGCAGGCGGTCCTGCCGTTGTTAAGGTGACGAAACCGGCTCAGGTGAAGTCTTTGAAAGCAAAGGTTGTTAAGAGCAAAAAGGCTAAGAAGAGCGTAAAATTAACTTGGAAAAAGGCATCCCGTGCAAAGGGCTATCAGGTATACGTTTCCAAGAAAAATAAGAAGCACTTCAAGAAGAGCGCTACCGTTAAGAAGACCAAGAAGACCTTGAAGTTAAAGAAGGGTACCTATTATGTAAAGGTACGTGCTTACAACAAGACTGGTAAAAAGGTTAAGACCGGTAAATTTAGCAAGATTGTTAAAGTAAAAGTAAAATAACAATTGTAGGAGGAGTGTCTGTGCTGTTTTGCAATACCGCACAGGTATTTTCCTTGGTACAAGAAAGTAAATGAGGTTATCATGAGACGAACGATTTGTAAGATAATGGGCGCCGTAATGATAATGTCTCTTATATGGAGCGCACCGTCCGTGACTGCATCGGATCGTTCTGAGTCACAGAACATCACGTCGGTGCGTACTCCGATCAATGACAAAAAGGGCGGGACCGTTTGGACCCGTTCTTTTTCTGTTGATGGGACATTAACATATAATTCTACGCCGGTCATTACGGACGATGCTATTTATTTGGTGAGTGGAAACACATTATATGAACTTGATCTTGACGGAAATATAAAACGTCAGATGGCACTTGCGGCAACAATGAACTCGGTGTGCTATATGAGCAGACAGGAAAATACTTTGTGGATCCCACTGTCTGGTGGAACGATGCAGTGTGTAGATATAAACACAATGCAGTCCTTGTGGGTCAGCGAAGCCTTTGGCGGACAGTCGCTTTCGTATGTTACTGTATATAACGGATATGTGTATGCCGGCACAGCGGAAGTATCCATAAACAGCACACAGGGAACCTTTTATTGTCTGGATGCACATACCGGAAAATTGCAGTGGAAATACCGCAATGAGGAACAGCCGGGCGGCTATTACTGGGGTGGATCGGTTGTTATGGATGACAAGCTGTACTTTGCCGGGGACAATGGGATCCTGGTGGAACACGATCTTGTGGAAGACACTGTTTATCGGGAAATATCCATTACACAAAAAGGAAGGATACGAAGTGATCTTCAATATGTGGCAGCAGAGCATGCAATCTATGCGACATCCAATGCCGGGGAGATCTGCCGTTTCGATGGCAGTGAAGTGACAACATATACTATGTTTCCGCGGGCAAAAGCAGTCAATTGTACCAGTACGATGTCGATCGTCGATGACACGGCATATGTGGGCGCAATGGCTGATGGCATGGGATATTTGTGCGTATGGGATATGCAGACACATAGCATGCGCTATACCGTGAAGACCGGAAAAGCCTGTGAAGTAAAGGCAACGCCTCTTGTCAGTACAGCATATGAGGATGGAAATTATGTATATTATACCTGTAATAATCCACCGGGTGGTGTGTACTTTATCAAAGACACCAAACAGGGGACGTCTGCGGTGCAGAAGACGCTGTATGAACCGGCTGCAGCCAGACAGTATTGCATGTCGAGCATTGTGGCAGGGTCAAATGGTGTATTGTATTACAGCAATGATACCGGGACACTTTTTGCGGTATCGGAGGTAGAACACAGCTCAGATATTGTACCATCGGCAAGTCCGGCCGTGACCAAAAGTCCGGCTGGCATGTCGAAACCATCAACTTCGGTAAAACCGATGGCATCAAAAACAAAACGGCCGAAAACACCGACGAAAGTGCGTCTCATCAAGAAAAAAAATGGCTGTAAAATAAGCTGGAAAAAGGGAAAACTTGCCACAAGAACTATCGTGTATGTAAAGGTAGGCAAGGGAAAATGGAAAAAATGTGCGAGCACGACTGGAAAATCGTATCGTTATCGGAGCAAAACCAAGAAAAAAGTACAGTTTCGCCTGCGCAGTGCAAGGAAAAACGGTAAGAGATGGATTTACTCCGGATATACCAAAAAGTACCAATATCGCAAATGACACTGCGGGCGCGAATAGCTTGCCTGTAGATGGACTTTGTGGTACTCTATAAAAGAATGGCTGAATCTGTCAATTTTGATAAAAACGGGGGGTTGTTCCATGGAACAGGATGTGACAATGTATCAGGGATTTGCGGATACGTATGACCGATTAATGGATGAAATTCCATATGATGCGTGGCATGCCTATATTTTGGAACTGCTTCGGGAAAATCAGATAGAGGATGGTATCGTAGTCGATCTGGCATGTGGCACCGGAGCCATGACAAGCCGGCTGGCGGCAGATGGTTATGACGTGATCGGCATTGATCTTTCCGCAGAAATGTTAGAAGCGGCCAGAGATAAATGTCCGGACAGTGTACTGCTGTTGCAGCAGGATATGTGCGAGTTAGACTTGTATGGCACAGCAAGAGCATTTGTGTGTGTCTGTGACGGTATGAATTATTTGACGGAGTTAGAAATGCTGCGTCAGACGTTTGAGAAAGTGTTTCTGTTTTTGGATCAGGATGGCGTGTTTCTCTTTGACATGAAGACGGCATATTTTTATGAGCATTGTCTGGGAGATCAGACGATCACGGATAATCGTGAGGATGTATCGCTGATCTGGGAAAATGCCTATGACAAAGAAACCGGGCTCAATGAATATTTGCTGACGATCTTTGCGATGGTGGATGAGGAGCGGCAATTATTTGAGCGTACGGAGGAGTATCATGTACAGCGGGCATATCCGTTGCAAGACATAATGGAACTATTGCAGCAATGCGGCTTTCAGGCAGACGTATACGAGGCGTGTACGAAGGAAGCACCGTCAGCAGAGACAGAGAGAGTATATTTTGTCGCGCATAAAAGGCCGGCATAAGGCAGGGCAGAACAGTGCCTTTTGCACAGCATAAAAGCATAGAATGTATGTGGACCTAGAAAGGAATGTAGAATTATTATGAATCAGGAAGATTATATTGTTAGAGCAATGGGAGCAGACAGACAGCTCCGCTTATTCGCAGTGACGAGCCGTAATCTGGTAGAACGTGCCAGAGAGATTCACAATACCAGTCCGGTGGCAACGGCTGCATTGGGTCGTCTGCTTACGGCGGGCAGTATGATGGGCAGTATGATGAAAGGCGATAAAGATGTATTGACACTGCAGATACAGTGCGGTGGTCCGATCGGGGGACTAACCGTGACGGCAGATGCACAGGCTAATGTCAAAGGCTATGTCAAGGAGCCAAACGTAATACTGCCGCCTAACGTCAAAGGAAAGTTGGATGTCGCCGGTGCAGTGGGACCGGGATTTTTGAATGTGATCCGTGATATTGGCATGAAAGAGCCATATAATGGACAAACACATTTGGTTTCCGGGGAAATTGCCGAAGATTTGACATATTATTATGCTACATCTGAACAGATACCATCTTCGGTAGGTTTGGGTGTACTTATGGACAAAGACAATCATGTCAAGCAGGCGGGAGGATTCATCATTCAGGTGATGCCTTTTGCAGAGGATACGGTGATCGATCGTTTAGAGGCAACTCTGAAAGAAATGCATTCCGTTACGCAGCTGCAAGAGCAGGGAATGAGTCCGGAAGATATGTTAGAGTATCTGATGGGAGATCTTGGCGTAGAGATCACAGACCGTGTGCCGACACAGTACCACTGTAATTGTTCCAAAGACCGTGTTTCCAAGGCGATTGCCAGCATTGGACGTAAGGATCTGGAGGAAATGATCGCAGATGGAGAGCCAATAGAGGTAAATTGCAGTTTTTGCGGCTCTCATTACAAGTTTGATACCGAAGATTTGCAGAAATTATTACAACAGTGATGAGGAGTGTTTCAGCATGTCGAAGAAAAAATTGGGCGTATGCATAGCGGTCACGCTTTTGTGTACCATAGTATTCGCATTTATCATGACAGATAACAAAATATCGAGTGCAACAGCGATTGGCGAAGTGCGCGTAAATGGTTATCTGAACGTGCGCAAGGGGCCAAGCAAAAAGTACGGTTATGTGAAGTCCGGTGGTGCGAAAGTGACGCTTGCAGATGGCAAACGTGTGACGATCATTGCCAAGAATGGTAAATGGTATCATGTTAAATTTAAGCTTGCCAGAAAAACGTTTAAGGGATATTTGCATTCCAGTTATGTAAAGGTACAGACGGGTAAGGTGCGCACTTCGATATGTGGTAAGGTTTTAGTATCCGGTCAGCAGCTGCACACGAAAGCGAATGAGAACTCCAGCATGACAAAAGTGGACGGCAATGTTGTCAAGATGGTAAAAGGGACATCCGTAAAGATCTTATCGGAAAAAATATATAATAACCAGAAATGGTATTATATCTCCTTTAAGCAGGGAAATGCCAAGTGTAAGGGTTATGTACAGTCGATCCATGTAAAAGTAGATTATAAAAAAGGAATGCCTGCCAAGATCACAACGAATGCCGTGCTTAATCTGATGGCGAAAGCAGGACGTGTTGCCCCTAAGAAAGTAAAAGGAAAAAAGATCCGTCTAACCAATAATATGCAGGTGACTGCTATCGGGGAGAAAGCAATAGGAGGATTTCGTTATTATAAGATTTCTGTGCGCAGTGGTTCTAGGACGGTGAAAGGTTATGTACCGGAGAAGCATTTACTTTTCCAGATCGTGAAGACGGAAGTTCCGGGTGTTGTACCGAAAGTAACTGCCAAACCGACACCAAAACCGACGAAGAAGCCAAAGGCAACACGGAAACCTACAGAAACAACACAGACAGAGCATTTGTCCGTGTCAGATGCTCAGTTCAAGAAACAACTGCAGCAGCAGGGATTTCCAAGTACATATATTACACCGCTTATGAAATTGCACAAGCAATATCCTAAGTGGGAATTCGAGGCCTTCAAGACCGGTCTTGACTGGAATGCAGCCGTGGCAGCAGAATCCAAAGTAGGTTTAAACCTGTTAAGCAATAGCAAATCATACGACTGGAAATCGACAGCAGACGGAGCATATAACTGGAAAACCGATAAATTTGTCGTATTTGACGGGTCAACGTGGGTAACGGCATCCGTTAAAGCTGTGAGATATTATATGGATCCGCGCAATTTCCTAGATGAGCGTGGCATCTTCCAGTTTGAATCGTTGAAGTACAGAAGTGATGTACAGACGCAAACCGGAGTAGAAAATGTTTTGCGGAATACGCCGATGTATAATACAAACTTTACGTACACAAACAACGCTGGAAAGAACGTTTCCATTAAATATTCCAAAGCATTTATGGAAGCAGCAGCGGCATCTAAGGTGAGTCCATATCATTTGGCATCCCGTGTGAAGCAAGAGGTTGTCATCAGCTCTACGATGATGTCCAGTTCTGTATCCGGTAATGTGGCTGGTTATAAAGGCATTTACAACTTCTACAACATTGGAGCCAACAGCGGTGCCAATGCTGTCAAGAACGGTTTGAAATGGGCCAGTACAGGTACGGATTACTCCAGACCGTGGAATAATCGATATCGTTCTATTTACGGCGGAGCCTGCTACATCGGAAAGCAGTATATCAATGTCGGCCAGAATACGTTGTATCTGCAGAAGTTTAATGTAACAGCGACGAAGAGGTATGATCATCAATATATGGCAAACATTGAGGCGCCTAATAATGAAGCGACAAAGACAGCGAATGCATATGGAAGCGATAAAGACAATACGCCAATTGTATTTTCAATACCGGTATACAATAACATGCCGGTGAGTGCCTGTGATATACCATCCGGTGGTAAGAATCCAAATAATTACCTTAAGAATCTGTATGTTCAGGGTCATGCTTTTTCGGCACCGTTTGCACTCGGAGATACCGGATCTAAGACGTATAAGACAACGGTAGCCAACAGAGTAAAATCCGTCAAAGTAGTGGCAAGTGCAGTGAGCACAGCAGCGACGGTAACGGGAACAGGCAGCAAGAGACTATCGGTGGGCAAGAATACAATCATCGTTAAGGTTAAGTCAGCCAGTGGCTCGACACGTTCTTACAAAATTGTTGTGACGAGAAAATCAGCGGCAAAGGGCGCCGTTAATACAGAAGCAGTTTCAAAGAAACAGACGAAATCCGGCAAAACGAAGAAGACGTCCAAGAAACCGCATGCAACCAAAAGACCGCAGGTAACCAAAGAGCCGCAAGCCTATGATGAAGATCTGTCGGATGCAGATTCGGGAGAATAGAATATAGAATAATGTGTATTCTGCTGCATCAGCAGCAGGATACTTATGAAAAGTTTGCAGACTGAGAAAGGAATGCAGTATTCATATGAAAAACCCCATACAGTACAAGCAAATAGTGGATCATGGGATAAGAGCAGCAGGGTGTATCATCCTGTTGCTCCTTATTTGCGTTTGTGGCTGGGAAAGTCATGCGTCTGCGGATTGTGCAGATATAAAGATCACAACGAAACAGCAGGTTGTATCGAAGGGAGATACCGTGTATGTTATGGTCACTGTCACATCAACAACGGCAATGTCGGGATTTGAAGGATTTTTTACATACGATAATACGGTATTGCAATTTCAGACCGGGGGAAGTGTTGTGTATGGCAACGATGATGCGTTTCAGATATCCGATATTGACCGGTCATCCACTGCTACAAAACTTAAATATTCCATTAAATTTAAGGCGAGAAAGGCTGGGGATACAGAAATTGCATTGACAGGACCGTATCACGTTTTTGGAGAAAGTACGTCCACGAAGTTGTCGGCATCTTATAATTCGCTGGTGTTGGTCGTCTGTCTCTTATACACATCTGACGCTGCCGACGAACTCTAGGGTGTAGATCT
>ENA-OYZX01001477-OYZX01001477.1-human-gut-metagenome-genome-assembly--contig:-NODE-1477-length-10162-cov-4.144751_pt1 | contig 10162 bp, 9 predicted proteins | sample MGYA00243296_ERZ653489 | MGnify/ENA primary metagenome ERZ653489 (study PRJEB26926, sample SAMN06165098) | human gut metagenome | biome: ENVO:00009003; feature: ENVO:2100002; material: ENVO:00002003... | reverse complement strand
AAAGCCAGCAATGGGCGTACCCGAAAGGAAAACTGACGGAGGAACAGGTCGAGCGGCTCAGCCGGATCGGGATGTACTGGGGCAATCGCAATGACCGCAAGTGGAACGAGGGGTATCAGGAGGCAAAGCGCTATTTTGATGCCCACGGCGACCTGAACGTCCCGGCAGAATATGTGTCGCCGGGCGGTTACAACCTCGGAAATTGGGTCAAGCGGCAGAGGTACACCCGCCAGAATCCTGAAAAAAGCTGCGCTGTTCTGACAGAGGAGCGGATTGCAAAGCTGGATGCAATCGGGATGCGGTGGGAGAAATCGGACTCGAGGCCGCGCCGGTTAGAACTGGCACAAGAATCTAAGAGGAAAAGTGAAAAACTGAATGCTTCAGCTAACCACAAAACGGGGGAAGATATCGGTTTGTGTAGTTGATAGCGCGATCCAAAGCACTTGTTGCAATTTGGGTCGGAGAAGTTACGTGAGTCGTAAAAAGAAAATCTAAAGGAGTTATTGGAGAGGATTATGTCAAAGTTTCAGCATGATGTAATGTTGCGGATCGTAAAGATCTTGAATGTTCTGATGATCGAGCTGCCGTTTGCGGCCTGCTGGTTCCTGTACTACTCGCACCAGACCTATGCAAATCTGGCATGGGAGGGTCATTTTGCGATTTTAGGCCTGTTTTTTATCCTGTACATTGCACTCGGTAAAATCTACGATGCGTTCTGGATGTCGATGCAGCGGGTCTCGGAACTGGTGTATGGCCAGATTCTTGGCGCTATGGCAACCGATGGTATTTTGTACATCGTGATTTGCCTGATGTCGGCAAAGTTCTGCAATCTGCTGCCGGGCATTGCGGCTATTGCCGGGCAGCTGGTGATGGCTGCGATCTGGGCATCTTGTGCACATAAATGGTACTACAAGACCTTCCCACCGCAGAAGACAGCAGTTGTCTACGATGTGCGACACGGTATGGAAAAGCTCATCAACGAGTATGGCCTGAGCCAGAAATACGATGTGCAGGTCACCCTGAGCGTGTCGGAGTGCTTGGCAGACCTGAGCATTCTGGACGGCATGGAGACTGTTTTTGTCAGTGGTGTTCACAGCCATGAGCGAAACATTATCCTAAAGCACTGCGTAGGGAAGGGCATCAATATGTTCGTCATCCCCCGCGTTGGCGATGTTATCATGAGCGGCGCATGGCCGATGCATATGTTTCATCTGCCGATGCTGCGCGTCGGTCGCTACATGGCAAGCCCGGAGTTCTTGTTCATCAAGCGCGCGATGGACATTGTGATCTCACTGCTGGCACTGATCATCTTGAGCCCGCTGCTCCTGATCACAGCCATTGCAGTCAAGTCCGATGGTGGCCCCGCCTTCTATAAGCAGGTGCGTCTGACCAAGGACGGCAAGCAGTTTGAGATTTTGAAGTTCCGCTCCATGCGCGTGGATGCAGAAAAGGATGGCGTAGCACGTCTCTCCACCGGCGACAAGGATGACCGTATTACAAAGGTCGGTCACATTATCCGCGCCTGCCGCCTGGACGAGCTGCCGCAGTTGCTGAACATCCTGAAGGGTGATTTGTCTGTTGTGGGCCCACGTCCGGAGCGCCCGGAGATCGCCGCACAGTACTGCGAGGAGATGCCGGAGTTTGCGCTGCGCCTGCAGGCAAAGGCCGGTCTGACCGGTTATGCACAGGTATATGGCAAATATAATACCACCCCCTACGATAAGCTGCAGATGGATCTGATGTATATTGCCCATCCTAGCCTGATCGAGGATCTGAAAATCATGTTGGCGACCGTGAAGATCCTGTTTATGCCGGAAAGCACTGAAGGTGTGGCAGAGGGCGCAACTACGGCGATGGGGCAGCAGTAAGCGCACTGTTTAGCAGAGATTTTAACTGACGCAGGCAATATTTGGTTATAGAAATACAAGGCAGTAATCTATGATATGCGGAGAGGGATGTAGATGAAGAAGGTATTATTTGTTGCGACTGTTGTTAAAACGCACATTATGGAGTTTCACATTCCATATCTCAAAATGTTCAAAGAAGAGGGCTGGGAGACTGCGGTCGCAGCACGGAACGATTATGAGAATCCGGCTGATTGTGTAATCCCTTATTGTGATATCTACTACAATATTCCGTTTGAGCGTAATCCGCTGAAACCGGGCAATCTGAAGGCATATAAAGAACTGAAGCATATAATTGACGAAGGCGAGTATGATATCATCCATTGTCATACTCCGGTTGGTGCTATGCTGACCCGCTTGGCAGCAAAACAGACACGCAAACAGGGAACGAAAGTGTTCTATACCGCACACGGCTTCCATTTTTATAAAGGCGCACCAGCAATCAACTGGATTCTGTATTATCCGGTTGAGAAGTGGCTTTCCCGATATACTGATGTTCTTATCACAATCAATAAGGAAGACTATGAGCGAGCAAAGACGTTCAAAGCTGGCAAGGTGTGCTATGTACCAGGTGTTGGAATTGATTTGAAGAAGTTCAATGCAGGGTATGTGAATAAGGAACAGAAACGTAAAGAAATTGGTGTATCTGCGGACGATTTTGTGTTGCTTTCTGTAGGTGAGCTGATCCCTCGTAAGAATCATGAAGTTGTTATCCGGGCACTGTCAGTATTAAAACAGCAGGACAAGTTGAATCATATCGAATATGTGATTTGCGGTCGAGGTGCCTATGAGGCTGATTTGAAGAAATTGGCAGAAGAACTGGGCGTAGCTGACCATATTCACTTCTTGGGTTATCGCAACGATATTTCCGAAATCTGCAACTGCGCAGATTTGTTTGTATTTATGTCCCATCAAGAGGGGCTTCCGGTGGCACTGATGGAGGCCATGGCCTGTGGACTACCGGCTGTCTGTTCTAATATCAGAGGCAACACGGATCTGATTGAAGACGGCGTTACGGGTTTGCTTGCCAATAACACACCGGAGGAAGTCGCACAGTCTATTAGCAAAATGAAGAGTGATACAGCTCTCCGTAACTGTGTGGCATCGGCTGCATTACAAAAAATCAAGCAATTCGATTTGAGTAGTGTGGAAGATGAAATGTCAAAAATTTACGGGGGGGGGGTAAGAAATCATCTTGTCCTGCAGGGAGTATACAAGGGACAGAGAATTCGTAAAGAACTTGGTATTCCGCTGAATGCAAAAGTGATCCTTTCTGTTGGTGAAGTTAATAAGAATAAGAACCACAAAGTTGGCATTGAAGCTCTTGCCAAATTAAATGACCCGGATGTCTACTATGTGATCTGTGGTCGTGGTCCCCTGATGGATGCTCATAAAGAATTGGCGAAGGAACTTGGAGTTGGAGACAGAGTCGTTCTTACAGGTTACAGAACGGATGTGGCTGATTTCTACAAGATGGCAGACGTTTTCTTATTCCCTTCGTTCCGAGAAGGACTGTCTGTTTCGTTAATGGAAGCAATGGCAGCGGGATTGCCATGTATCGCTAGTCGTATCCGTGGAAATGTGGATCTGTTGAAGAATAGCCGGTATTTGTTTGATCCGGAGGATGAAAATGTGCTTTGCCAGCTATTGAAGGATGCAGCAAATGGTGTGCAGATAAAGCAGGAGTGCGAACTGAACTGGGAAACGCTGAAAAAATATGATATTAAAAATGTCAGCAAAGAGATGCAAGGTATTTACTCTGCTGCAATTGAAGGTACTACGACAAATGAGAGTTTTACATCTATTAAAAAGTAATAAATATTCTGGCGCAGAAAATGTTGTGCTGACTATTATGGATGCGTGTCCGGATATCGAAATGATTTATGCCTCTACGGATGGACCCATTCGGAAGGTGGTTGAAGATAGAGGACATCGGTTTTATCCGTTGGAAGAAACATCGGTTCGGATGGTGAAAAAAGTAGTTGGCGAACTGCAACCGGATATTATCCATGCGCATGACTTTACCATGGCAAGCACGGCGGCATGGGCGGCTGGAGATATTCCAGTGATAGCACATTTGCACAACAATCCACCGTGGCTGAAAAACGTTGGCGTAAAGTCAATAGTTTTTGCATTAGCGTTACCCAAAATACGGCAGGTCATCAGTGTTTCAAAAGCAGTTGAAGATGAATACATTTTCCGTGGGTTAATGAAAAATAAAAATACTGTTATTGGTAATGTAGTAGATGCAGAAGATGTCCGTCAAAAAGCACTAGAAAAGCGTGACTGCAAGCCAGTGGATTTGGTGTATTTGGGTAGAATGTCATTGCCGAAGAATCCGTTGGAGTTTTGCAAAATTGTGTGTGAAGTAAAGAGGCTGTTTCCTAGCATTACAGCAAGGATGATCGGAGACGGTGAGCTGATGCCTCAGATCAAGGAATACATTTGTAGCCACGAATTGGAAGATATAATTGAACTTGTTGGTTTTCAAAGCAATCCTTATCCATACCTAAATGCTGGAAAAATCATGGTAATGCCCTCAATCTGGGAGGGTTTTGGGTTGGCAGCAGTAGAAGGCATGTGTCTTGGCAAGCCTGTCGTGTGCAGTGGTGTTGGTGGACTGGAAAATATTATAGACGAATCCTGCGGAGCAAAATGTAGGACAACAGATGAATACAGTAGAATACTTCTAAAACTGTTGAACGACAATACCACATATGAGGTTAAATCAAAAAATGCAATGCGGAAAAGTGGAAGGTACACCGACATGAAGAAATATGCAGATGATATCTGCAGAATTTATAAGGCGGCAATAGAAAGATGAGGAAAACACCGGTGGATTATTGCTTGAGATTAGATGATGCATGCCCACAGATGAATACAGAAAAATGGGCAAGAATAGAAAGAATTCTGGACAAATATAAAGTCAGACCGATTGTCGGTGTGATTCCTGAAAATCGTGATCCGGATTTTGTTGCGGTTGCAGATGAGAACTTTTGGAAAAAAGCATGTGAATGGCAGAAAAAAGGCTGGACGATCGCATTACATGGTTTACATCACGAGTTGCATTTTCACGAGCCCAGAGGATACTACCAGCTTTCGCATTCCAGTAAAACAGAATGGGCAGGGAAAAGTAGCACAGAACAGTATGAAATGCTGAAGCAGGGATATCAGATACTCAAAGAGCATGGACTAACGCCGACCTGTTTCTTTGCGCCTTGCCATACCTATGATGAAGCAACCGTCAAGGCGATTGCATTGATGAAAACGGAAAGCTGTCCCATGTATATTTCGGATGGGTATGCTCTTCATCCGTATCAAAGAGAGGGTGTTTATTTCCTGCCGACACTATTTGATACACCCCATAAGCTTCCAATTCAAGGCGTTTATACGTTTGTCTATCATCCCAATAATATGCAGGAACAAGACTTTGCATATTTGGAAGACTTCTTAAAGAAATATGCATCGCTGTTTCGAAGTGCGGATGAAATTATGGAAAAATATGACTATGTGAAAAAGCAGGGAATCCTTGGAAAAATAATAGAACACGCAATTTATTTCCTGAGAGGGATAAAGGGATCTAAGGAGTAAAGGTGTATGGGTGATTTAAAGAATAAGGTGATTTTAATTGGCGGAAATCACCACAATGGGTTGGGTTTGGCTCGTAGTTTTGGTGTAAATGGAATCAAACCGTATGGCGTTATTGTCGGCGAGGGCGCAGAGCATGGTTTTGTCCGAAAATCGAAATATTGGGCTAAAACATGGGCGATTAAATCGGACGACGAAATTGTCGAGTTCCTTTTGAATGCCTTTCAGAATGAGAAAGAAAAGCCTGTTGTTATTCCATACTCGGATGGGGCAGCAGAAGAAATTGATTTGAACCTTGATCGATTGAAGGAACACTTTTTGCTGCCCTCCATTGGTGGACAGCAAGGAAAAATTGCAGAGTTGATGGATAAGCAAAAACAGGTTGAATTTGCTCAAACCTATGGAATTCCAATGGCAAAAAGCTGCGTGGTGGACTTGAACGATATTCGACTGCCGGAGGATATGATCTATCCATGCATCGTAAAGCCGGTTGTCAGTGCAGAGGGCGAAAAATCGGATATTCGTAAATGTGATACAGAAACTCAAACCGTAGCATATCTCCAAGAACTCCGGGAAAAAGGCTATCATCGATTTTTGGTGCAAGAGTACCTGATTTACGATACAGAATACCTTATGGTTGGATCAATCAGTGGACAAAATCAATGTTGGTTCAATTCTAAGAAAATCAGAGTATGGCCTGTTGTGGGTGGAAGCAGTAGCTGCTTACAAGTGACAAGTGAGAATAATGTGCAAGAATTCTTTGATGAGGTGAGAAATGCCTTCGGACAAGTGGGATATGATGGAATTTTTGACGTTGAAGCGTTACGTGTTGGTGAGAAAATATACTTAAATGAAATAAACTGGCGAAATTCAGGAACGATTTATTCAGTGTTTGGATCAAAGGTATATTATCCGGTGAACTGGTATTATTGGAAAACCGAAAATCAATCGCCAGAAAATTTTATACGAACCTGTTTGGATGATACGGTTTACACGATGGACGAATCGCTGGACCTGCGACATGTGGCATGCGGAAATATTACCTTGAGGCAGTGGCTAAATGATAAAAAGAAGGCTAGAGCCTTCGCAATCTGGGATGCGACCGATTTGAAACCAACTATGGTACAGTATTTTCACTTGCTGAAAGAGTTGATAAAGAGGCATGGGGTGAAAAATGGGTAACAGCAAAAAAATTCTAGTTCTAACAGATAAATACTTCCCCCGTCCATACGCAAATGCCATGTGTGCACAGGAATTGATTCGGGTCTGGACACGACGGGGTGATTCCGTTGATGTATTGGCGTATGATGACTTTGATGGGACGCCTGATCGGTGGGAGGACAATGCGGTCTATTATGTGAAGCCCGATGAAAGATTGCGTCTTTTTTATTATGCGGATACCTACCGCAATACCCCAAAAGGTAAGACGGCGCATATTTTAGCCAATATCCTGTCAAAAGTTAAAGGAACGATTCTGTTACCGTGGCAGCCATTTTACTCCTTTTCTTTTCCTCGCAGAATCTATAAAAAAATGTGCGAACTTCAAGAGAAAAACTGCTACGACGGTGTGATTGCAATATTAAATCCCTTTGATTCCAATATTGCAGCGTGCAAATTTAAAGCCAAATACCCAGATGTTCCGTATGTCGTTTTCTGTGTGGATACGTTGCGCAAGACATTTGTTGATCAGCATATCAGCAAGACTTTTGCCGATGCTTTTATCTGGGAGAAAAAAATCCTCGAAAACTGTGATGCGTATTTTTATATGCATTCACGAAAAGAAGATTATGAATTGCCGAGATATGATCCGTATCGCAGTAAGTTGAGAGAGTCTGATATGCCACGCTTCAAAGTGAGGGATATCGATAAGATTCCACGGTATGATTTCGGTGAGGATGGTGAGCACTGGGTATATGCAGGTTCTATTGGAGGACCGCACTATAATCCCAATCAGCTTTTGGAAATCTTTAAGAAAATCGAAAATTCGCCGAAGAGAGTGTTGCATCTGTATACACGAGGAGCAGAGGCAGATCGCATTGCCGCAATGGCAAATAAGGAAAAGCTGAATGTCCGGGTCCATGGATATGTGGATGCTGCTACCCTGGAGAGTATTATGGCAACGGCCGATGTGATCGTATCGTTGAAAACCAGCGGTCAGATTTCTGCAAAAATATTTGAATGTATGTCTTACGGAAAACCAATCGTGCATTTTTCAGGGCAAAAGAATGACCCCGATGTATATTATTTGGAAAAGTATATATTGGGCAATATCGTTAAAATGTACGAGGAAAATCAAGAAAGTGAACTTAATAAATTGGTACAGTTCCTTGAAAACTCCGCTGGAAAACAAGTTGATCCGACAGAGTTGAAAAAGACGTTTGAAACAAGTACACCGGAATATTCGGCAGAAAGAATAGCGGAAGAAATAATGCGAGTAAAGAACGCATAAATATAAGGAAAAGACGGAGAATTGGAATGACGCAAAAATCACTAAAAAAATGGTACAGTATCACACTTCCGCTGTTTCCGATGCTTACGCTGTATGGATTTAAAATACTTCCATTTGTAACGTTCGCAGATTATCTGCTTCTCTTTTTTATGATTGCAGAAATCAGCACAAAAGGTTTTAGGCTGGTGTTTAATAGAATATTTGTGCCGCTGATTGCATATTTGATTCTGCAACCAGTCGTTCTCTTGTGTTTTTCATCGATCAACCTAGATACTATAGATGCGCTGGGAACATCGTGGAGGTTGGCGATTTATATCTTTGGCGTATCTTTGCTACAAAAAAATCTGCAAAAAGAGGAATTTGTAAAATCAATCAGAATTATTGGTGTTTCCAGTACAATTTATGGCTTCTTTCAGTTCGTCCTCGGTACCTATGCACATATTTCGCTGAGCCCTTACTTGCCTTTTCTACCTGTTTTACGAACAGGATTAAAAGAGCAGCAAGACGGCTGGATTGCATATAACTGGACAGTTCGCCCGAGAGCGTGGTTTTCAGAACCTTCTACATTTGCCATTTTTCTATTGATGGCGCTGTTGGTTGAACTGTTTGTTGTGTATAGCGATAAACGAAAGAACGTACTTTGTTTGATTTACGCATTTGGCATCATCATATCGCATTCCTCCACAGGTACAATTGGTCTTATCATCTTGGTGTTGGCATGGATGTTGATTTGCCCAGAGGACTTTTTTTACAGGATACCTAAAAACGTCATGATTGGGATTGTGTTTTTTTTACCTGTCTGTTTGTTTCTTTTGTATAAAAGCGGATATATAGACACTTTTATCGGGCACACGTTTGCTGACGGCCGAGGCCTTTCATCACAGTCACATTTTGCGTTTATTGAAGGTGCATTCTCGGAGGACACAAACTTCTTACAGGCTTTCTTTGGTAAAAGCTTACAAGAAGTAGCGACCGGTTATCTCCCAGGGTGGTTCGCTGCATATTATTGTTTGGGAGCGGTAGGCGTACTACTTTATATAGGTGTGTTCTATACAGTATTTAAAAGAAGTTTTCTCAGAGCGCGTATTATTGTGTTGACATTTGTAGGTCTTAATTTTGGCACGGAAATCATGTTGGGCATTTTTATGTTGCTATATATGTCGGCGGCATTGCTACAAGACGATAGTTGTGAGGATGAACGGAATGAGCACTCTGCTAGATGCATCGATATTAAAAACGCTGCGCTTTAATTTGCACTATTTTGGAATCAAGGGATTTCGCCTTCCCGTATTAGTCGGCAAGAATGTTATGTTGAAAAATTTACGGGGGGGGGGGAAAAATTGAGTCCTATAAGACAGCAAATGTACGGATAGGCTTTGATGGTACTGGAATTTGCGATCCTAAATATCAAAGAGGTATCTGGCATGTGAGTGGGACAGTCTGCTTTGGAGAGAACGTTCGGATCGCAGCAGGTGTAAAGCTGAGCTGTGCGGAGGGTGCGACGCTTCAAATCGGAAAAAATTCCAGCATAAAGGTTAATTCGCAGGTAATTTGTATGGATCATATTGCTTTGGGCGAAAACGTGATGCTGAGCTGGGATGACCTGTTAATGGACTCGGATTTTCACCCGATTCAGGATGATGCGATTGAGAAGCCGGTTTCGAGACCAATTATGATTGGCGATGATGTCTGGGTGGGCTGCAGGACAACGATCCTGAAAGGGTGTACAGTGCCAGATGGATGTATTGTTGCAGCAAATAGTACGGTAACAAGAACTTATCAGGAAAAACACTGCTTGATAACAACAAGCGGTGTTGTAAAGCACAATGTGTTTTGGAAACGGTAAAAGATGAGGGACTGAAAGATGTCTATTCGCGAAGGTGCAAAGTCTCTGCTAAGGGAAACTGCAAATTTGGCACAATGGCTACGCTTCAACTTAAGCAGTAGCATTGAAATTGGCCGAGATTCAAAAGTTCGAGGGGCCAAAATTGCAAAAAATGTAAAAATTGGATCTCATTGTAATATTCAAGGAGGGGGGGTAAGCAGTTTCTCATACATGGGAGATTACTGCGAATTGCCGCAAGTAGAGATCGGTAAATTCTGTTCAATAGCGGCGCATGTGACGTTAGCCGCAGGAAATCACCCAATGAATTATTTGAGCACATCTCCCTACACCTGTCTCTTATACACATCTGACGCTGCCGACGAACTCTAGGGTGTA
>ENA-OYZX01001460-OYZX01001460.1-human-gut-metagenome-genome-assembly--contig:-NODE-1460-length-10231-cov-8.812205_pt1 | contig 10231 bp, 5 predicted proteins | sample MGYA00243296_ERZ653489 | MGnify/ENA primary metagenome ERZ653489 (study PRJEB26926, sample SAMN06165098) | human gut metagenome | biome: ENVO:00009003; feature: ENVO:2100002; material: ENVO:00002003... | reverse complement strand
GAGATCTGCGCATGTCTCGTGGGCTCGGAGATGTGTATAAGAGACAGATATATACGTGCACGCGAGAAAGAGGAATTGAGATAGCCTACACCGGAGAAGCTCTAACGCAAGTGCTCCGTGGTTAAATCATATTTCGTATCAACGATAAGCCGCAATGCAAAGATTTGCCCCACGAGACCGTTCTTTTCGTCTCGTGGAAGGATGTTTGTCATCCCACGGGGCGAGGTGGTGCCGTCCCGTGAGACGGATTTCGTCACTTCACGAGGCCGCTTTGCTTCGAAGCCGGGGAAGAATCCATTGCTTCGTCCGGTCGTTCCAGATAGCATTGTCTTCCGGGCGGGGAGGTGCTTCGTCGGGGATGGGGCAACCCATGTAGGTGCGCTGCCCGCCGATACGCTTCTCGAAGCGGTAAGGGTCGAGGGAATGGCTTTGCTCGGCAGCCTCCAGCTTCAAAAGCTCTGCATGCAGGAAGGCTGAGGTACGGCTGCCGGGAACCGTGAAATTAGCAAAATACTGGTGTACGTCACTGCTGTTCAGCAAGGACGGGCCCTTGTCGTAGAGCAAGATGTGCTGCTTGAAAAAGCCTATAGCCTCTTTGAAGTACCGGCTCAGCAAACCACCATACCCGCTCTTCATGCAGGCAATTTCCGCCCAACTGCTTTCCAGGCACAGCCCGTCCACCAATTCCTGCCAGGGACGAATGGCGTGAAGGGCACTACCGCCGGAAAAAGGAGAAACGGAAGCATTGGTGGAGACACCGGTATCGGCAGGGACACTGGTATCATTACGATCAACAGCAGCAGCAGATATTTCTTTTTCTTTTGCTGCTGTTGTTATTATATCTCTTATATTCTCTTTATGCTGTATGGAATTATCTGATAAAAAGCTGTTATTCTGACTATTGCAATTTATTTCAGATTCATTTTCATCGCGATTTTTATCCATTGCCTGCCTGTTTTTCGTCGAAATTCCGTCATTTTTGCCCGATTTTACATCATTGTCCGGGTACTTTTTGCCATTTTGCCCACTGTTTTTCGCAGTGTTTTTTGTCGGTTTCACCTCCACATCCTCTTCTTTTTTTTGCGGCCCTTCAACGTATTTCGTATTTAGCTGCACGGGTGAAAAATGATCGCCGACAATAGTGAACAACTGGAAATCCATAACGATCTTCATCATATAAGGATAAGTGAAATTACGGGTGGCAAAAGGTTTCAGGTATTTCATGTCCGCTTCCATATCGGGCAGAAAGCTCAGTTTCTCCAAAATATACCAATAAGTACCATAGGCCTTACCGCCCTCACGGGAAATCATATTCTGAATACGGGAATCATTGAAAGACATAATCTCATGCTTAAGGTAAAAGTGCTTATTCATATTCTGCTTAATTCTGTTTCAAATAATTTATCTTTTTGCTTTTACAAAGATCCGATTATTATTCCACTACACCAAAAACGGTTTTTCACGAAAAGGGCCGTTTTCTTACTATTTGAAATGCAGGAAATGAGATAGGAAACGGCTTGTTAACTGGACGAAAAGCGACAAGACATCACACTAATAATCAACATCTTACAACCAACACCTTCTTATTTCCATTCTCATTCATAAATTCTACAAGTAGATTCGGAAAATTGACAAAAGAACGAAATGCCGCCCACAAGCAGCCAAACGCCACATATTAGAGAAAAAACTCACATTTCAAATAGTGCGTTTTCGGCCATAAATGTCTTATTTGAAAAGCGTTTATTTATGATATAATAACACATTGAATACAAAAGAGAAAATCACACATGCAACATCTGATAAATGATAATTTATTATTCATCCGCAGATTGTAGCTTATGTACATCCAAGATGTACCTTTCTTTTCCAGATAATTAAAAAGTCTTCATTTGCAGATTTTCCCAAGAAATTTCGTATTTTTGCGTTCGACTGAAAAATTCAGTGATTATTCAGAATAGATATTCCCGAAATAGATATGAGCGAAGACTTTGAAGCACCGAAAGACGACTTGGAAAAGAACCTCCCGGAAGGGAACGAAGGACATTCGGATTATAAACCCGCTGACACGAAAGACGTAAAAGCAAAATACCAACTTAGCGGTATGTACCAGAATTGGTTTCTGGATTATGCTTCATACGTTATTCTGGAACGTGCCGTACCCCACATCAATGATGGTTTAAAGCCTGTGCAACGACGCATCTTGCACTCCATGAGGCGTATGGAAGATGGACGCTACAATAAAGTGGCAAACATCGTAGGACATACCATGCAGTTTCACCCACACGGTGATGCTTCCATCGGTGATGCATTGGTGCAGTTGGGACAAAAAGATTTGCTCGTAGATTGCCAAGGAAACTGGGGTAATATACTCACCGGCGACGGTGCGGCTGCTCCCCGTTACATCGAGGCACGTCTGTCTAAGTTCGCCCTCGATGTGGTCTTCAACCCTAAAACAACCGAATGGAAACTCTCCTACGACGGACGAAACAAGGAACCGGTAACTCTACCAGTGAAGTTCCCTTTGCTCCTGGCACAAGGGGTAGAAGGTATTGCCGTAGGTCTTTCTTCCAAAATACTTCCCCATAACTTCAATGAACTTTGCGATGCATCCATCCGCTATCTGCACGAGGAAGAGTTCAAGCTCTATCCGGACTTTCAGACTGGCGGTAGCATCGACGTTTCTAAATACAACGACGGTGAGCGCGGAGGTGCAGTGCGTGTACGTGCTAAAATCGAGAAAATCGACAACAAGACACTTGCCATCAAAGAAATTCCTTACGGTAAGACCGTAGCCAATGTTTGCGATTCCATTGTGAAAGCAAGCGAGAAAGGCAAGATCAAGATAAAGAAAGTAGAAGACCTCACGTCCGGGAATGTGGAGATACTTGTTCATCTTGCTCCCGGCGTTTCTTCGGACAAAACAATCGATGCCCTGTATGCTTTCACGGACTGCGAGGTAAGCATATCACCTAACTGTTGCGTCATCGACGATCAGAAACCCCACTTCCTCACCGTAAGCGATGTACTGAGAAAATCGGTAGACAATACTCTATCCTTGCTACGCCAGGAACTGGAAATACGCAAAGACGAAATACTGGAAAGTCTGCACTTTGCTTCACTGGAAAAGATCTTCATCGAAGAACGCATTTATAAAGACAAGGAATTTGAGCAAGCCAAGGATATGGATGCTGCTTGCGCACATATCGACGAACGTCTGACGCCTTATTATCCACGATTCATACGCGAAGTAACTAAGGAGGATATCCTCAAATTGATGGAGATAAAGATGGGACGTATCCTCAAGTTCAACTCTGACAAAGCGGAAGAACTCATTGCTCGTATGAAAGCGGACATAGAGGAAATAGACCATCATTTGGCAAATATCGTGGAATATACGGTAGACTGGTACTTAATGCTGAAAAACAAATACGGCAAGAATTTCCCACGCCGCACAGAATTGCGAAACTTCGACACCATCGAAGCAAGTAAAGTGGTGGAAGCCAACGAAAAACTATATATCAACCGTGAAGAAGGCTTCATCGGCACAGGTCTGAAGAAGGATGAATTCCTGTGTAACTGCTCAAGTCTTGATGATGTCATCATCTTCTTCCGGGACGGACGCTATCTGGTTACTCCCGTATCCGACAAGAAGTTCGTAGGCAAGAATATTCTCTATGCCAACGTTTTCAAGAAGAACGACAAGCGTACAATCTACAACGTTGTTTATCGCGACGGGAAAGAGGGTACACAGTATATCAAGCGGTTTGCCGTAACAAGCATCATCCGCGACCGTGAATATGACGTAACTCAAGGTACTCCCGATTCACGCATCACGTACTTCACGGCCAATCCTAACGGTGAAGCGGAAGTCATCAAAGTAACCCTGAAGCCCAATCCGCGCGTGCGCCGTATTATCTTTGAAGAAGATTTCAGCGACATCAGCATCAAGGGACGCCAGGCAAGAGGTAATATACTAACCAAGCTTCCGGTGCACAAGATTGCCCTGAAACAGCGTGGCGGATCAACACTGGGCGGACGGAAAGTATGGTTCGACCGCGACGTGCTCCGACTCAACTATGACGGACGAGGTGAATATCTGGGAGAATTCCAGAGTGAAGACAGCATCCTCGTAGTACATGATAACGGAGATTTCTACATCACCAACTTCGACCTTAGCAATCATTACGAGGCCAACATCCGGATATTGGAGAAATTTGACCCGAACAAGATATGGACCGCTGTGCTCTACGATGCAGACCAGCAGAATTTCCCATATATCAAACGTTTCTGCATGGAAGCAACCAACCGCAAGCAGAACTATCTGGGAGAGAACAAGAATAATCGCCTTATCCTGCTGACGGACGAATGTTATCCCCGCCTGGAAATTATATTCGGCGGACATGACAGTTTCCGCGAACCGATGATTATAGAAGCAGATGAATTTATTGCCGTAAAAGGTTTCAAGGCAAAAGGGAAACGCCTCACCACGTTCACGATGGAAACCGTCAATGAACTGGAACCAACACGGCAACCCGAAGTTCCTGAGGAAACGGAAGACCAGAATGAAGAAGAACCGGAAATACTGGACCCGGATCACGGCAAAAGTGAAGACGATATCCGGGACGAGATAACAGGACAGATGAAACTGTTCTAAGTGATTAACGGCTAATGATTAGTGATAAGCAACTCTATCAATGAAGCTAAATAAGATTGGTGTAATACTAATGGGATGCCTGCTTCTGGCAGGCGGAAGTATACAGGCGCAAAGTGTGGAAGACAGGGCGCTACAAGAATTAAGAGCGGACTCTTCGGCCCGGACACGTTTTGTAACCCGTGCCACCATGTATGGCGTCGGTTACACCAATGTGTACGACACTTACCTGTCACCGCAGGAATACAAAGGTATAGACTTCCGCATTTCACGCGAAAGTATGCGCATGACCAAGTGGATGAATGGCAATATATCCCTGCAAAGCTTTTTTCAGGCTGATTTGGGTTATACCCACAACCGTGTGGATAACAACAATACATTCTCCGGGCTTGCCAACTGGAATTACGGGTTGCATTACAACTTCCCGATTACTTCCAACTTCAAGTTGCTTGCCGGAGGGTTAATCGACCTCAACGGTGGCTTTGTCTACAATCTGCGCAATGGCAATAATCCGGCACAGGTACGCGCTTATATCAATCTGGATGCATCCGGAATGGCAATATGGGATTTACGGATCAAAAACTATCCCATCAGTCTGCGCTATCAGGTCAATCTTCCTTTTGCAGGCGTTATGTTCTGCCCGAATTACGGACAATCGTACTACGAGATATTTACGCTGGGCAACTGGGGCGGAGTGATAAACTTCACCTCCCTGCACAATCAGCCATCCCTGCGGCAAATGCTAACTGTTGATTTTCCGGTAGGAAGGGCAAAAATGCGCCTAGCTTATCTTTGGGATGCACAACAGGCAAAAGTAAATGACATAAGGATGCATACCTACTCGCACGTATTTATGGTAGGTTTTGTAAAAGAGTTGTTTCTCATTCGTGATAAGAAAAGAAAATAGAGTGATAAAACGACAGCGTGTTAAGGTGATAGAATAATGAAAATAAAAGAAATATATCATATTAAATTAAGGTGGCTTGGAATACTTTTCATGTTGCTGCCATTGTTTACAAGTTGCATTCGGGAAGAAGAGTTCAACAACTCTCCGCAAGGTAATTTCGAAGCCTTGTGGAAAATCATCGACGAGCAATATTGTTTCCTTGACTATAAACAGATAGACTGGAATGCCATTCATGACAAATACCAACCTCTCATAACTTCTAATATGCCCAACGATGGGTTATTTCAAGTCCTTGACAGTATGCTGGCGGAACTGAAGGATGGTCACGTCAATCTGTACAGTTCTTCGAATATGGGTCGCTATTGGGATTGGTACCTGGATTATCCACGCAACTTCAACGAGGGTATCATCGAACGGCAGTATCTTGGAAAGAATTACCGCATTGCCGGTGGCCTCAAATATAAAATCCTTGAAGACAACATTGGGTATATCTATTACGAATCATTCTCCAATGGCGTCGGCAACGGTAATCTGGACGAAGTTCTCTCCTACCTTGCTCCATGTAGCGGACTGATTTTCGATGTACGAAATAACGGCGGAGGTAATCTTACTTACTCTGAACGTATTGCCTCCCGCTTCACTAATGAAAAGGTATTGACGGGATACATCCAGCATAAGACAGGAAAGGGACACAGTGATTTCTCTGATCCTGAACCTATTTATCTGGAACCGTCCAACAGCATTCGTTGGCAGAAGAAGGTAATGCTTCTCACCAATCGCCACTCTTACAGTGCGACGAATGATTTCGTGAACGCTATGCGCTATTTTCCTAATGTCACTTTAGTAGGTGACAAAACCGGTGGTGGTTCAGGTTTGCCTTTTTCTTCGGAACTTCCTAACGGCTGGGGAGTACGTTTTTCTGCCAGTCCACATTTGGATGCCAAAAAGCAACATATCGAATTCGGCATTGATCCGGATGAGGAAGTAGATATGGCAAAAGAAGATGAAGACAAAGGGATAGATACGATCATTGAAAGGGCACGGGAACTCTTAAAAGTGGTTCAATAAATACTTTCTGCACCAAACTATTTGCTGAAAAGAAAAATCTTTCTATCTTTGCCGTCGCTTAACAAGAAAGCCACTGCGGGTGTGGCGTAATTGGCAGCCGCGCCAGACTTAGGATCTGGTGCCGAGAGGCGTGTAGGTTCGAGTCCTATCACCCGCACTACCAACAAGGTATTTATAGTCAAAAACCCACTAAAACTGCAATTTTAGTGGGTTTTTTGTTGTTTTCAAGCTGTCACCTCAAAAAAAGCACACAGCATTCGGTGACAATTTCGGTGACATGACTTGCTTTCCGTCAACTCACTTATCTACATATCCTGCAGCGACAATTTCCCCAGATTGAGACTATATTTCTTCAGTTCTCTTTCTGCCTCCAACAGATTGGCTACTTTTTCTTCCAACTTAGTAATACTATACCGGGATTCATCTCTCTTTATCTCATAAATATCGGCCGTTTTATCCAAATCGTTCAGTGTAATAAGGTCAATCTCATTCTCACCCTTCCGATTCCAATACATACCAATATCTGTATACAAACCACTCTGCATAAATTTATCACGAAAATAACGCTCCAACATATTACCTGAAAAAACATCATAATCCCGACGAACTATATTTTCCACCAGTTTCAACGCCCCCGATTCAATATATCCTTGATAGCGATAAATGAAACGGAACCAGAAAGTAAGGAAGTTATCGGCTATACAGTATCTCACTTGTTTAGAATTCTCTTTAGAGAAGATAGGACGCTTCTTACTTATCAGGGAATAATATTTCTCTAACTTAGCTAAATAACCGCCAATTTCAGCTTTCCCCAGACGACTCTCTATTTCTCCACGAGTATAATCTCCCCCCGCTATGCATTCTAATATAGAAAAATAAATAGAGTAATCAGGCCCGAACTCTTCAATGAGCAGGTTCTTCCCTTCATTCAGGAAAGGAGAATTGGGACGAGTCAACAGACTAATCATTTTATCTTTGGTATATGCCTTGTTCGTCATAAACAGATTAACATACCAAGCCACTCCCCCTGTAAATGCATAGAGTGCCAAAAGATCATCCGGCCGGTAAGATGGATTATGATCGGCTAATATCTCTTTCAGCACCTCTACCTCGAATGGTTTCAGGTGTATCATTTGTCCGGCACGGGAAAAAAGAGGCTCTTTCCGATCTTCAAAAATCTGGTGCATCAACGAATAAATAGACCCACTAACTATGAGATTCATCTTTGAAGTCCCTTTATTTAAATCCCACTCCCTTTGTATTTCACTGAAAATAGAAGGATTAGTACGTTGAAAGTCTTGAAATTCATCAATGATAAGATTAAAGGGACGTTCGCGAGAGATGATTAACAGATGACGGAATAATTTGGCAAAAGATGTATAGTTACCGATAGGCAACTCTAATTTACTTTCCGCCTCATCCACAAAGTCCTGACAAAGCAAGGCCTCCGCCTTACGTGCAACAAAGAAATAAAGAGTCAAACTTCCTGCGGTACATTGCAATGCCAATTGGGTTTTGCCAATACGCCTCCGCCCAAACAAAACTGTCATTTGAGATTCTTGTAGAGAAGCCGCACGGATATTCTCTAATAATTCTTGTTCTTCTTCACGATCATAAAACTTCATAATATACTATCCTTTAGCAAGTAAGCACACACTTATTGATATTATTATCGTAACAGACATTACGGTAACAGCCATTACGATAATACAAAGATATTATTTTTACGCTTACTATCAAAGAAATACCAGCATCTTTCCAAGCCCTGTCACCCAAAGGAATTGTGTTAAAAAACCGGGATTTGAATGACCTCGAAATCTTTTTTTCATTTGCATTGTTTTGATGCAATATATCATTCACATAAAAATTTAATGCAATGAAGAGAAACCTGAACCCTCCTATGAAGAGAGCCCTAAGGCTTAAAAATCTATTCTTGACGGCATGTTTCCTGTTGATAGGCACTGCCGCATTCTCCCAGGAACACACTGTAACAGGTGTTGTTACCGATTCATTTAAAGAACCGTTGATTGGTGTATCCATAGTGGTACAAGGAACCAACACCGGTGTAGTGACCGGACTGGATGGCGATTACTCGATCCAAGTTCCTGCAGATGCTACCCTCGAATTCTCATACGTAGGTATGGAGAAGCAAAGCATCAAGGTAGGCAACCGCAATGTCATCAATGTACAAATGAAAGAAGACTCGCAAATGCTCGCCGAAACAGTCGTCATCGGCTATGGTAGCGCAAAAAAACGCGACCTGACAGGATCTATCACCAATATCAAAGGGGATGAGATTGCCAACAAACCGGTTGCCAACCCACTGTCCGCCCTGCAAGGTAAAGTGGCCGGAGTACAAATCATCAACTCCGGCAAGGCTGGTGCCGACCCGGAAATCCGTGTACGCGGTACAAACTCCATCAATGGTTACAAGCCATTGTACGTAGTAGACGGCCTGTTCAATGACAACATCAACTTCTTGAATCCACAGGACATTGAGTCTATGGAAATTCTGAAAGACCCGTCTTCACTTGCCATCTTCGGTGTGCGTGGTGCTAACGGTGTCATCATCATCACCACCAAGAAAGCTAAAGAAGGACAGACCCGTGTAAACATCAATGGTTCATTTGGCTTTAAAGCCATTACCAACAAGATTGCAATGGTGGATGCAGATGGCTTCAAGTTGCTGTATAACGAACAATTAAGAAATGAAGGTAATCCGGAATACGATTTTTCCGACTGGACAGGCAACACCAACTGGCAGGATGAAATATTCCAGACCGGATTCATCACTAACAACAACATCAGCATCACAGGTGCTTCCGACAAACATAGCTTCTACCTCGGTGCGGGCTATGCTTACGAACAAGGAAACATCAAGCATGAGAAGTATAGCAAAATCACACTGAACATCAGCAATGATTATAAAGTAACAGACAACTTTAAAGTAGGTTTCCAATTCAACGGTGCACGTATGTTACCGGCCGATTCAAAGAGTGTTGCCACTGCCTTGCGTGCAGCTCCGGTGGCAGAGGTATATAATAAGGAATATGGTTTATATACCTCCCTTCCCGGATTCCAGAAAGCACAAATGAATAACCCGATGGTGGACGTTGACTTGAAAGCGAACACTACAAAAGCGGAGAACTACCGTGGTTCGGGCAATATATACGGGCAATGGGACTTCCTGAAACATTTCCAGTTCAAAGCCATGTTCTCACTGGATTATGCATCGAACAGCACACGGACTTATACGCCGATTATTAAAGTGTATGATGCCAGTGCCGAAGGTGATATAGCTACACTGGGCACCGGCAAGACCGGAGTCACCCAGGCCAAAGAAACGGAAATGAAAGTGCAGAGCGACTATCTGTTGACCTACACCAATTCATGGGGTGATCACAGCCTGACAGCCACCGCCGGTTTCACAACCTATTACAATAAACTTGAAAACCTGAATGCCGGACGCACGCAAGGCGTAGGTCTGATCATTCCGGACAATCCCGACAAATGGTATGTAAGTATCGGCGATGCCGCCACTGCTACCAATGGTAGTACACAATGGGAACGTTCTACAGTATCTGTACTGGCACGTATTCTCTATA
>ENA-OYZX01001453-OYZX01001453.1-human-gut-metagenome-genome-assembly--contig:-NODE-1453-length-10259-cov-6.236182_pt1 | contig 10259 bp, 10 predicted proteins | sample MGYA00243296_ERZ653489 | MGnify/ENA primary metagenome ERZ653489 (study PRJEB26926, sample SAMN06165098) | human gut metagenome | biome: ENVO:00009003; feature: ENVO:2100002; material: ENVO:00002003... | reverse complement strand
GAGCGAGGAGGTGGTTCTGTGGAAAAAACAATTTATCACGGTTCGGATCATATTATTGAAAAGCCAAAGTTCGGCTATGGCAAGCCCTACAATGACTATGGCATCGGTTTTTACTGCACTCAGAACCCCAACATGGCCAAAGAGTGGGGTGTTGGCATCGACCACAATGGCTACGCTAACCGGTATGAAATCGAATGCGACGGTTTGACCATTCTGGATTTGAACGCTCCCGGTTACACGATGCTGCATTGGCTGACGATTCTTTTGGAGAACCGCGAATTCGATACTTCTGCCCCGCTGGCCGCAGAAGCCAAAGAATACCTGATGAACACTTTTCACCTCGACTATAAGTCTGCTGATATCATCATTGGCTACAGGGCAGATGACAGCTATTTTTCCTTTGCATCTGATTTTATCAACGGCGCAATCTCTTACCGCCAGTTGTGCAATGCCATGCGCTTGGGCAAGCTGGGGCAGCAGTTCGTGCTGAAAAGCAAAGCGGCCTTTGAACAGCTGGAATTTCTCGGCTATGAGACCGCAGACTCTAAAGAATGGTATAAGAAAAAGGCCTTCCGTGACCAGACAGCCCGCCGCCAATATCTTGACGTGGAGCGCAACCGCCGTCAGAGGGGAGACCTTTATATTACCACGATTCTCGACGAGGAGATGAAGCCCGATGATCCACGCTTACGATAAAAGCTATCTTTCTGCTGCACAGAAAAATCTTGCCCGGATGTTGGATTATCTTGTCAACGATCTGCATTATCCGTTGGAGACGGCATGGCAGTGGTTTGTGACCAGTGAACTGTCTGCCCGGTTCGAGCAGGGGGATTGTTCTGTGTTGGTGGGCGTGTCCGGTGTAGAACTTGCCCGCGCTGTACTGGAGCAGGCGGGCGAAGCCGTGCCCATGCAGAAACCCTCGTATGCCTACGACCGCAGCCCGGAATACTGGACAGGCTGGGCTCTTGCCTATTACCAGTGGCTGACCGGTCTGCGCTTTGCGGAGATTGAACAGGCAGTGTCTATCACGGAGGTGCGGCTGCTGTATACGCCCTACCACGAGATGGATGTACGGCAGTTTGCAGACAAGATGAACGAGTTGTACCGTGCGGCAAAGCCGGAAACAAACCTGAAAGCCATGCGCACATTGGCCGGATTGAGCCAATCGGAACTGGCAGGGCAGGCTGATGTGCCTGTGCGTACCATCCAGCAGTACGAACAGCGACAGAAGGACATCAACAAAGCACAAGCAGAAACGCTGCTTCGCCTTGCGCGTGCGCTGAATTGCAACGTAGAGGATCTGATGGAGAAAGTTCCACCGCTGAATTTTATCGCAAGGCAAGAAAGTAGTGCAACATGAAAACAGCATATTTGCGATATGCAATTCAACGCTGTTGCCGTTGCATTAAAAAGTTGAATTGCAATAAATAAGAATGAAGCGATGAGACCTGACACAGATTGTGCAAAAAAAGAAAGCTGCCATCCATAAGAGAAAGATTCTCACGGATCGGCAGCTTTTCTCTTTGAAGTTGTTATGCCTTCGTTGTGGTCAGAACTTCATCATTGACCAGCTGATTGGCCTTATCAAAGGCTTCGATCATCTGGGTCGCTTTCGGATGGAGATAGACTTCATCCAGCGTTTGGGATTTGGGCGTGTGCCCGACAGCGCGTTTCAGGATATCCTTGTTGACGCCTGCGCGGTCACAAAGGCTGGCGTAGGTATGGCGGGTGGTGTAGGGCGTATAGGTGGCGAGCTTCCCGGTAAACTCCGGCTTGCGCTTACCATTTTCGTCGTAAGGATTCGGCTGGATGACAATTTCCTCCAGGAAAGGATAGAACTTGCGGTTACGCCAGTTCTTTTCGTTCCAGAAATCGCCTTTTCCATTGGGAAAGAGCGGACCGTTTTCCACAGAGGTGGCATACGCATGTTCAAAAACCGGGATGCCAAAGTCGAGAATGGGAATGATGCGGTTGCGTCCGGCTTCGGTCTTGCAGCCGCCGATCAGATAAGCACCGGATTCCGTGCGATGAAAATCTTCGTGTTTGAAGTGCAACAGCTCATAGATACGCACTCCGCAGGCCAGAAGAGCAATTACCATCTGCCCGGTGGGCGTGTTCTTTTGGCTCAGGATCAGCGTCACCTGTTCGTCCGTGAAAATCTCGCGTTCCGGAGATTTGCGTCCTTCGACTTTCAGGACAGATGCAAGGTTGGCATCCACGACACGCCAGCCAATGGCTGTGCGATACAGCTTACTGATAAGAGTACGCTCTTTTTCCAACATACTTTGAGACAGTCCGTTATCGGCCATCTTATCAAGGATGTTTTGGAAGTCTTGCGCATAGAGGGCGGCAATTTTGAAGTGCCACAGCGGACGGAGATATTTCCACGCAATGTCATAGAGCTCGCGAGCCTTATCAGACCGGCTCTTATATTCACGGGAATCTTTGAACATCCGGAAGCAGTCCTACAGGGTAGAGTCCTGATAGGGTGTAGCCGGACGCTTCATCATTTCGACGCGGACAGCTTCTGCTTCTTCACGGGTGACGTAGGTGCCAACAGCCTTCATGACTGTAATTCCGGTGTGAGGATCAGGGATCGGCATTCGGAGCAGCTATGGTTTCCGGCGCGTCCCGGACATTTTCGTGATGCTGCCATTGCCAGACGAGGCTTTCAGCCGGGGCGATTCTCGTTTGGCTGGAACGGCAGGTGGAGCTACTGCACCGGGGGATGGCGCTGTGCCAACGGGATGACCGCAGGCAGAGCAGAATTTAGCGGTATCTGAGATTTGATGACCGCAATTTTCACAGAACATAGATTTGAACCTCCTGCTTCAAAAAATGCCCTCAGCATCGGAGGATACTGAGGGCGAACGGTTAGATCAGTTACGGGTGCGGGAGAGCTGGTAATCCAGGCTCTGTTCAGCCGTGAGACCATTCTGAAGCAAGCTAACCAGATTGGGGTAGAATATGTAGAGACGAGATCTGTTCGGTACGTGGCTTATGTAACCGGCGGCTACGAGGTTGCGGAGACTGTGGTATGTTATATCATAACCTTCGCTCCGTGCACGACGTGCGGCACCTGTTAGTGTAAGAAAATCCTGCGGCTTATTAACCATAATGTTTCTCTCCTTTCGTAAAATGATGGAAAGCACAGGCGGCTTTTCATAATAAGCATATCTTTTTGAGATATAGGACTCTTAAAGGGCGATTAAGGGTACCAGGGAAGATCTGGCATTTTTGAAAAATCATAACGCTCCAAAGAATGCAAATCAGGTTGTACTTCCTCATATTGGGCGTTTAAAGGAGGAACGACATAGCCGCAGTTAAAGAATAGGCTCTGGTCACGCAGCGTGATAGCACTACAATCGATGTATCCACAATCGCCGGAGTGGCAACACGGAGGCTCTGTAAAGAAAATTGGGGCGCCCATAGTGTTTTCCTCCTGAAATTAAAATTGAATGCGAAGCGGATTGCTTCATGATAAGCATATCTGCTTGAATTAGCGTACATTTTGCCTTATGGTGTGATAAGCGCTTGAAAGGAAATCTGCGCATCATCCTGTTGAATCAGTGAACTGAAATCCATGTTCGGGTAAGAAAAGGTTGCCGGGTGCACTTGTGCTGGTGGCCAAGAACAGTTATAATTACCATAATATGAGTTCATAGGAACGGATGTAAAAACGGCAGATCGAAGCAGCTGCATTTGCGGTGACTGACTTTGTTCTTGTGGAGCAGAAGATTCATCACGAAGATGCAGCGGTTCAATGGAAGGCTCCGAAGGCGAATCCGGCAGCAGAGGACAGGCGTTCTCCGTTACGGTTTCCGGTTTGCTGGGAGCGGCTTCTTCATCGTCACAGTCATCAAGAGCGTCCAACGGCAGAAGAAGGTCAATCTGCGCTGGGGGCAGGATCGGTTCTGTATCGGAAGGTACCGGAATCGCCAGCGGGCCATTGGCAGGAACGACATCCTCTGGTGACTTACTATGGACGACCAGTGGCTTGGTAGTCGGCGTATCAGAATCACCTACATAAACTGGGCCGGAGACCATGAACTCACCAACCTGAAGACTCTTTAGTATGGAAGTCAACTTGGTTCCACCTGACGAACTAATTAAACGGGCGCACATACGAACCTCTTCATCCGCTGGCTGGAAATACATTATATATTTGCATTGCTGAAGCAAAATCCGTTGCTCAGACTTGAACACACGAATGCTCTGGGCAACCAGCAAGCAGTACAATCCGTATTTGCGACCCTCGTTGAGAATTTTTCCCAGTGCACTTGTTTGGTGCAATGGGAAGTTACTCAATTCATCCAAGTACAGGAAAGTGGGTGGAAAATCCTCGTGAGTGGCTTCTCGTAACAGTGCTGCAAAAACCACCTCTTCAACGATGTGTTGCGTGGATGACGGAAACGAACCTAATTCCAGCAAGGTGATGCCGGGGGAAATCTCGAAATCGCCATTCTCGAAAAACTTCTGTCCCCATAAAGGACTCAAGGCTTTTTCCAAACCGGGTGCAGCGAGTGACCGGGAATTCTGGATTTCTAGGTGTAATCGTTCCAATGCTTCATTCGGGGCAGGTGAATCACGGAGAGCCTTTTCTAGTAGGGATATCAGTAACGGCTTTTGCCCATCTGATAGCCTGATAACGGATGCAACCGTATCAACGAAAGATGCAGCCGCATCCGCTGGATTATCTGATGCCCCGAACAAATGCAGCTTGAGTGGCTCTTGAGACACGTCCTGACGATGTACATACGGTTCTAGTTCTACTGGAAAAGACACAGCGTGCCGGTGATCTATGACTACGATCCGAACACCTGACTCCAGCAGCCCCCTTATAATATTGTAGGAAAGAGTAGACTTTCCTACGCCGCTTTTTCCACAGATAAAAATGGAAGCGTTCCCCTCCTTGAGTTTTTCAACGATTGTAACGGCTTTTTGATAGGTAGAGCCTATTTTCAACTTCATGGTTCTGTCCCTCCTGTTTTAATCAGAATCTTCATATTCGGTTAAGCAACTGCACTTCAAAGTCAAGAGTCGAGCATCTACATAGGTTCCGCTGTTAATGCGAATCTTTTTGGCAGTGCTGAACTCAGAGAGCAGATGCTCACTTTGCAAACGCGAAATAACATCGGATGCACTATATCCCGTTGCATACTCATGGAGCAGAGACTTCAGCAAAGACCCTTTCAGAAGGAAAGCATCCTTTTTTTGGACGATGTCCCGTTCAGGGTCATAGCTGGAATCGACCTCTTCATAGCGTATAAAACGAATATCACCGGCTTCGCTTGCCGAAAAGAGTGCCTTGTGTAAAATTTCCTTTGCGTTGCAATCCAGCGAGCTGTCCCACTCGGATAAGCAATTATTGATGTATGCCTGACAGACCTCGTGTGTTGTTTGCGCTGAATCCGGCTGCTTAAGGAGTTTTAATGCCCAGCAAAGAACAGCGGATGAAACGCTTAGAAGCGCGATTTCATTCCGAAAGGCGCATTCTTCATCCAAGGAACCTAAAGCAGTTGTGTAGGATCGCTCAACGATGCGCTCAAAGGCATCTGGGTTGTGCTCAACAAGGGCACACAGCTTGCTAACAATTTCTGTCAGAGGCAGCGCGGCTGTATGGCTTTCCTCGTGAGGCAAGAACAGACAGTGCTTCTGCTGCAACTCAGTAATGCCGTTCGTAGATACGATAAGGCACAGCGGAAAACGAGGATCTGTTTTAGTCCGCGTAATCAGTGTTGCAAAATTCGTTTTTGAACGATAGTCGCCAACGGTAGCTGTGAGCATCGGATCGTCACCGTAGACTGGTAACAAAGCTGCGATACGGTACTGACCAAGCATCTGATCAAATTGCTTCGGCTTGTTGTCAACCGTTAACCTTATATGAAGAGGGAAATCGTTGCTAGATATTGCAAAAAGGTATTTACCACCATTGAACTTGTCCGACATTCGTGTCTTGAGAGTCGCCAAAATCTTTATTAGGACTAAGGGGATGGAGGTGCTTAGCAACGGGTCAGAGCAACAATCCTCTTTATAAGAAGTATAAATCCAGCGGTCGTCCAGATGAAACCAACCAATAGGCGGTATCAAGGCGGTTTGTTCAGTATCCAAGATGAAGCCTAAAAACCAAAAAGTAAATCTAACTGCATCTTACTGTTCTCACTATAACAACAGCTTCCGCCAGCGGCGATAAACGCTTTATAGAATGCTTTAGCGGTGAATTTGTCTTTCTCAAATAACAGCCGGATTACAATACCGCGAGATCTTTTGAAAGATATCCCGATGAGATGTACTATTTTGCCATCAACGGTATACTCCTTGATTAAGATAGCGTGAAAGTCGTAACAGGTGGTGAGGCGTTTTTGGACACTATATTTATCGCCGAGATACCGAGTTTTACAGATTGCCGGACAACCACACTGGTCAACAAAGTATGAAACTGTGTCAAAGCGGTTAAAGGCTTTTTTGTACGCCTTTAGTTCCTCTTTTTCAGAAGAATTTACCCTTTGCAGGAGCAGCTTATCTTTCTGCTGGAACTGTATATCCTTTGCTTTCAAAAGAGATTGAACGGTTGCTTTGTCAAAAAACTGGTTGCCGCAGTCATCAAGAAAGCTGATGGCGGGAATCGGTTCCTCTTGAACCAGAGGATAAGGATTTTCAGAAAATACGCGATAATTCGACATGCTCATGATTCTGAGCCCCTTTCATTTTGATGACATAAGCATATCGAAACTGTGCCTTGAAATCACTAGGAGAACTATCGAAAAAAATAAAAATATTTTGGATATAGTTTTACTTGAAAACGGATGAACATTGTGCAAGGGAGGAAATGCAAGATGCCTGACCGGATGAGCAATATTGTTTTGTTTGAAACGGAAGAAGAAGTAAAGGCGTATAAATCAGTACTTGAAAAGTGCTATGGAATGAATGTGGAAGTCTATGTAAGGTGCCTTCAAGAAAAATTTCCAAAACTGGAAGAATGTAGCATTGAAAGCCAATCAAGAGTCATTGTGATAAAAGCATTGACAACAGCATGGCTTGTTACAGGTATGCAGCGGACAATTGATCAAAAAAACTTAAGTCAGTGTGATGCGGAAAGAATGATTATGAGCAACACATTGGCGTGTGTTGCATTGTCAATAAAATATTTGTGCGCTCCCCAAATTGAGTTTGCTCAAGTTATCCAGGAAATACTAAAAAAAGATTTCGGTGGAGTATCAAAAAATGAATCTGTAGAAGAATACATAAAAAATTATAACGAGAATAGAGAGCAGCTTATAGGGTCTATGGATAAAGATGCTTCGTTCTGTCCGCCGATTTTATATGCGCCAAGCACAGATGAAATCAATGGTTTTGCATTATCAACTACAAAAAAGCTAGTTGAAAGAATAGGAATATATTTTCCAGAAAAAGTTGAAAAACAAAAAAGCAAAAAAACAGAAAGAACAAAAGATAAAAGTGGTGTTGTTGAGTTTGCGGCAAAAATGGAAAGATGGAGATCGACAGGGGAATCATATAAAAGTAAACTAAGTACACGGTTGAATGAACTTTACAGAAAAATTATTGAGAATGCTTATAATGCTAAGAAACAAAGAGTTGAAGGAAGTTCTGTAAGTGAGAAGGTCGTAGCTTACTATGCGGAAGAGTCTATATTTCGCTATGATACAATTTTGAATGTTGCAGAAAATCTAAATAACGCTCTTTTGAATAAAGACTTTAGTTATCAAAAGCTGGAAGAACAAATCCAAAAGACGATTCGGAGGCCGATAGCATTTTATATCCGAGAATTTGACCAGGTGGAGTTACTCGATTCAGAAGATACAGTATTGCAGTTTTGTGATTATATGCGGACTGTGATGTTCTTGATTATTGAGGGAATAAGCTGGTTGGAGACATATGATTCCAGAATAGAGTGTGCTACTAAGTTGATTTGTGATTATATTGATAGAAATTTTGAAAGACTTTTTGGAAAAGCATATGATAGTTTGGAAGGGAAAGGCGCACAAGACAATAAGGCTCATAAAATAAAAAAATGCCCAACGAATCGGGTGTACATATTGAATTTTATAATTGAATTGTATTCAGTGAATAATCGATACTACAAGAATGGCTGGGCGAACAGTTACGGGTGGTTTATCAAGCAAATTGGATTGGATCTTGGGTATAAAAATTCAGAGTTGGAGATTGAGGATGAGTCGATGATGTTTTCGGAAAGAATGTATGGGATGAGATATGATCCAGAGAAAAGAAAAATAAAAAGATGGAATCCGAAAAGTGAAGAGGGAGAATGGCAAGATATCTCGGCAGAGGTGATAAATCAACTTGCAACCGAAATATATAAAGAGTGTTATTATGGCATGTATGGATCAGATAATGACAAGGAATTCATGTGTCGTAAAATATGGCGAAAAAACGTGAAGAACAATATATGCGGGGACTTAAAGTTTCTTGGAATTGACCTCACACCGGAAGAACTAGAAAAATTAAATGATGAGAGCGATTATCCAGAAGGATATATTGAAGGTGTACTGTGGGCACAAAAGCAAATTGATGAGGGCGGTGTCTTTTATAGTGTCTTCGGATGAAGATTCACTGAAGGAGGAAAGTTGATTTTGACTCAATTGATATAGTGCGATTAAGAGCATGTAATCAAAGGGGATTTTCGACATATTCAGAAAAAAATTAATTCAAAGTGCTCTAAAATTCCGGGCAGAGGCAAAATTTCAGAGCAAAATTTTTCTAATTGTCGAAAATGCTTCTGTTGAAAGTAAATAGGAGATAACGAAAGGGGCGATCACGCAAGTGGTCGCCCTTTCTCTGTATCTGGTGTGATTTGACCTTCGGCAACATTATAGTAACCCACCAAAGGAGGATTTGCCGTTATGTTTGATTGCTATGACACTTTGATCACCCCAGAAGAAGTCGCTGATATGCTGGGATGCGGTATGAACACCACCTATAAGCTTTTGAAGTCGGGAAAGATAAAAGCTATGAGGATCGGCCGATCTTGGAGGATTCCTAAGAGAGCGGTACAGGAATATATTGTACAGGAATCTCACATGAAATCAGTTGGGTGGTAACATGAAAAAACCCACATGGATGATGTTCCATGTGGGTTTTCTATTGCCTGAAAGTAGTGCTTGATGGAGTGATGTACATACGGGTAATCCAATGTTAATGCTAAATAATGTATAGAGCAGAAGGAAGGTGAAAGTTAATCTTTATTAATGACACTAACATTAGGATAAAGCGGCTGAATGGAATAGTTGTAGTACAAACAGTCGCACAAGAGCAGCCGAATGTGTAGTGTATATACATTTGGCTATTCTTGCTAGGAGGGGGAGGCGGATGCCGTCATAAATAATATTTTATTTTTGTTTTTCTGAATTTGTTCGCATGAAACTCTATGGATCGAAAGAAGGCAATTATAATGGGAGATACTGTTAATATACGATTGACCGCTGAAGATAAAATTCATCTACAACAGAGAATGGATGAAACTGGTAAAAATGCAACAGAAGTATTTAAGAGCGCAATCTACTTTACTGAAATAGATGCAGACCTTGTTGATGAAATTATATCTAATATTGGATATTATGCGAGTGAAAAAGATCTGGAAGGGATAAAAGAGGAGGTTCATAGATATGTGTTATATCGAACTCAAAAATGATAAGTATGAAACTTCGGAGGACTTAAAACATTTATTGCAATATATTCTTAGATTGGATAAGACAGCAGAAGATAGTCAAAGAGCGAATACTATAACAAATACCTTGGCAGGTTGTCAGCCAGCGATGATTCCCAATGAATATTTGTGTGATCCAAGTGCCGTTTATAACCTGATGCTTTTTGAAGTCAGGAGAAGACATAAAGGTATTCCGCAGTTTGCAAAACACCGCATTGTTTCCTTCGCAGCAACAGATTGTATTTTGCCACAGGATGTAGTATCTCTAGCAGAAAAAATAGCAAGTATCTATGCGAAGAAAGGTTATATTACAGCCTATGGAATTCATGCGGATAGATTTAATGTACATATTCATTTTGCAGTTTGTGCAGTATCATTTCAAACACAGAATATGTTTCATATTCAATGGAAAACTGAACGGAAAATGCTTGAGATGGTAACAAATCAATGGAAATTTGAGTTTGACGAACTGCTTCAAAATAATATCCAAATGAGGCAGTCAAGAGAAGCTGCATTGTATGGTGACGATATCGTTCGATACGGAAGCGTTCCGATAACTGCAAAAGGTCAAATG
>ENA-OYZX01001433-OYZX01001433.1-human-gut-metagenome-genome-assembly--contig:-NODE-1433-length-10358-cov-4.595458_pt1 | contig 10358 bp, 8 predicted proteins | sample MGYA00243296_ERZ653489 | MGnify/ENA primary metagenome ERZ653489 (study PRJEB26926, sample SAMN06165098) | human gut metagenome | biome: ENVO:00009003; feature: ENVO:2100002; material: ENVO:00002003... | reverse complement strand
GCAGCGTCAGATGTGTATAAGAGACAGCTATAATAATGGTAGGATTTAAACACACACTTTGTGCGCTTTTGCTCACGATGGTTACCGGAATGGCAATCGCTCAAAATAATACAAACTCTCCTTATACACGATATGGCTATGGCGACTTGTCCGATCAGAGTTTCGGGAATAGCAAGGCGATGGGGGGAATTGCTTTTGGACTTCGGGATGGAGCACAGATCAATCCGCTGAATCCTGCTTCGTATACAGCCATTGACTCGTTGACGTTTATTTTTGAAGGAGGCGTTAGTCTGCAAAATATGAATATTAGTGGCGGTGGTGTGAAACTGAACGCTAAAAACTCTAGCTTCGACTATCTGGCTATGCAATTTCGTTTGCATCCGAGGATAGCGATGAGTATCGGATTGTTGCCGTTCTCCAATGTGGGATATTCTGTATCGGATACACAGACTGCAACTGATCCGGGGACTGGTGCTACGGCTGATTATGCAAGAAATTATACCGGGGATGGAGGCTTGCATCAATTATATGCCGGATTGGGTGTGAAGGTGCTCAAAAACCTTTCGGTAGGTGTGAACGCTTCTTATTTTTGGGGAGATATAACCCGTACAAGAGGAATGTTCTATCCGGGAACATCTTCTTATGATTCCTATCAGCGAAAAATGGTAACCTCGATTTCTGATTATAAATTGGATTTCGGTGCACAATATACACAGGCTTTGAATAAAAAGAGTTCTTTGACGATTGGTGCTGTATATTCTCCTAAACATAAGTTGAATAATGATTATACGTCAATTGTAATCATGGGAGCATCTAGTTCAAGTTATGGAACTGAATATAAGGATGTCTTGGATGCTACATTTGAATTACCCAATACCTTTGGAGTCGGATTTACATATAACTATGACAAGCGTTTGACAGTTGGTGCAGATTATAGCTTACAGCAATGGTCAAAAACTAATTTTGGCGTAGTAACAAGTGACGAGAATGTACGTCAGGACTTTAATGAAACTTTCACTTATTGTGATCGTACAAAAATATCAGTAGGTGCGGAATACATTCCTAATTTGATAGGACGTTCCTATTTCGCCCACATAAAATACCGTTTAGGAGCTTATTATACGACGCCGTATTATAAGATTGATGGGAAAAAGGCTTCACGTGAATATGGTGTAACTGCCGGTTTCGGTCTGCCTGTTCCCCGTTCGCGTTCAATACTTAGTATCAGTGGACAGTTTGTCCGTGTAAAAGGATTGGAGACGAACATGGTGAATGAAAATATCTTCCGCGTGAGTATCGGGCTTACGTTCAACGAACGTTGGTTCTTCAAGCGTAGGGTAGAGTAATAAAAGTGAGAGAGAGAATAGACGATATTATATAAACAACTAAAATTTAGATACAATGAAAATTAAAACGCTTGTGGCTATGTTGTTCCTTTCGGCTGGAGCAACCACTGTGGTGGCACAGGATGCGTCTAACTGTAACTCAAACAGTAGTATTTCGCATGAGGCTGTGCGTGCAGGAAATTTTAAAGATGCGTATACTCCCTGGAAAGCTGTGTTGGAAAATTGTCCCACACTCCGTTTTTACACTTTTACTGACGGATATAAAATCCTTAAAGGCTTGATGGCTCAGATTAAGGATAAGAATAATCCTGAATATCAGAAGTATTTTGATGAATTGATGAATACGCATGATTTGCGTATGAAATACACAGAAGAATTCCTTGCAAAAGGAACTAAAGTGTCTTCTGCTGACGAAGCACTGGGTATCAAGGCTGTAGACTATATTGCTTTGGCTCCGAAAGTAGACGCTAACCAAGCCTATCAATGGTTGAGCCAGTCTGTAAATGCAGTGAAAGGCGAATCGGCAGCTGCTACGCTTTTTTATTTCCTTCAGATGTCATTGGATAAACTGAAAGCTGATCCTAATCATAAAGAACAATTTATTCAGGATTATCTGCTTGCTTCAGAATATGCTGACGCTGCTATTGCTGCAGAAACTAATGAAGCAAAAAAGAAAAACTTTATGGGTATCAAAGATAACCTCGTGGCTTTGTTCGTAAACAGTGGTACTGCTGACTGCGAATCTCTGCAAAGTATCTATGGCCCGAAAGTAGAAGCTAACCAGACAGACTTGGCTTATCTGAAAAAAGTAATCGATATCATGAAAATGATGAGATGTACAGAAAGCGAAGCTTATCTGCAAGCATCTTTCTACGCTTATAAGATAGAGCCAACAGCTGAAGCTGCTACAGGATGTGCTTATCAGGCATTCAAGAAAGGTGATATTGATGGTGCTGTGAAGTTCTTTGACGAAGCAATCCAATTGGAAACTGACAACGTGAAGAAAGCAGAAAAGGCATATGCTGCTGCAGCTGTATTGGCTTCTGCTAAGAAATTGTCTCAAGCCAGATCATACTGTCAGAAAGCAATTAGCTTCAACGAGAACTATGGTGCTCCTTATATCCTGATTGCTAACTTGTATGCAATGAGTCCTAACTGGAGTGACGAGTCTGCATTGAATAAGTGTACATACTTCGCTGTAATTGATAAACTGCAACGTGCAAAAGCAGTTGACCCAAGTGTGGCTGAAGAAGCAAACAAGTTGATTGGTACATATTCCGGTCATACTCCACAGGCTAAAGACCTATTTATGTTAGGTTACAAACAAGGCGACCGTATCACTATCGGTGGCTGGATCGGAGAGACTACAACGATTAGATAAAATTTATGTTGCGAAAACGAAGTAACCGTTTGTTGCATAAAAGCATAAGCATAACAATTGCCTTCGGGGCAATTGTTATGCTTCTTTCATTTTCTTCCTGCGGCGGTAAGAAGAATACGCTGGGCGACGCCATCACAGAACGTGATTCATTACCGGTGATGAATACACTGGGAGTAACTACTCTTATATCCGACTCGGGAGTGACACGTTATCGGGTGAATACAGAAGAATGGACGGTGTACGACCGCAAGAAACCTTCCTATTGGGCATTTGAAAAGGGAGTTTATCTGGAACAATTTGATTCTATCTTTAATATTGAAGCCAGCATCAAGGCAGATACCGCTTATTATTATGATAAGCAGAAACTCTGGAAACTGATAGGGAATGTAGATATACAGAACCGGAAAGGGGAGCGTTTCAATACCGAGTTGCTTTATTGGAACGAGGCAACTCAAAAAGTCTATTCCGACAAGTTTATACGTATCCAGCAGCCGGATCGTGTAATTACCGGACATGGTTTTGACTCCAATCAGCAAATGACCGTTTATGTCATTCAGAATATTGAGGGCATTTTCTATGTTGACGAAAATGGGGGAACTGCTCAACCGGAAGTAAAAGCATTGCCGCCGGATTCGACGAAAAAAGATTCTGTGAAATAAACTATGAATATTTATATCTCTTTACTCATCACTATGGCTTTCTCCGCTTTCTTCTCAGGAATGGAGATCGCGTTTGTCTCAGTAGATAAGTTGCGCTTTGAAATGGAACGTAAGGGGGGAATCACATCCCGTATTCTTTCCATCTTTTTCAAGAACTCGAACGAATTTATCTCTACCATGCTGGTAGGAAACAATATAGCATTGGTTATCTATGGTATATATTGATGGCACAGATCATCGGTGATAATCTGTTGGCTGGTTTTATTGATAACCACTTTCTGATGGTGTTGGCGCAGACCGTCATCTCTACTCTGATTATTTTGGTGACTGGAGAGTTTCTTCCTAAAACATTGTTTAAGATCAATCCCAATCTGGTCTTGAATGTTGCCGCTATTCCGCTTTTTATTTGTTATGTCATTTTATATCCTGTCTCGAAGTTATCTTCCGGTTTGTCTTGCCTTTTTCTTCGTATATTCGGTATGAAGGTAAATAAGGATGCTTCGGACAAGGCTTTCGGAAAAGTCGATCTGGACTACTTCGTGCAGAGTAGCATCGATAATGCTGCGAATGAAGAAGAATTGGATACGGAAGTGAAAATCTTTCAAAATGCACTTGATTTCTCAAACATAAAAATACGTGACTGTATCGTTCCGCGTACCGAAGTCGTTGCGGTTGACCTTACTACTTCGCTGGATGAACTCAAGAGTCGTTTTATAGAATCCGGGATCTCGAAGATCATCGTGTATGACGGAAATATCGATAATGTGGTCGGTTTTATCCATTCGTCGGAAATGTTTCGTGATCCGAAAGACTGGCGCGATAACGTGAAAGACGTGCCGATCGTACCCGAAACGATGTCTGCCCACAAACTGATGAAGCTGTTTATGTTGCAAAAGAGGACGATTGCCGTGGTAGTGGATGAGTTTGGAGGTACATCCGGCATTGTGTCGTTGGAAGATTTGGTAGAAGAAATATTTGGTGATATAGAAGATGAACATGACAATACTTCCTATATCTGCAAGAAAATTGACGAAGATGAATATGTTTTGTCCGCCCGTCTGGAGATAGAAAAAGTCAATGAAATGTTCGGACTTGATCTGCCCGAATCGGACGACTATCTGACGGTAGGCGGATTGATACTGAACCAATATCAGAGCTTCCCGAAACTGCACGAATTGGTACGTGTCGGCCGTTATCAGTTTAAAATAATCAAGGTGACAGCGACAAAAATAGAACTTGTACGCTTAAAAGTCATGGAATAATGGCGATAACCGTGAAATTTTTAGCTAATAAATAGAAGCATATTAGCATTTTTTGTATCTTCGTGCGCTAAAATGACAATAGAAAGAAATAATAATAAACATAAATCGTATTAATCAAAATGGCAACATTACAAAACATTAGGTCGAAAGGACCTCTATTGGTGATTGTTATCGGTTTGGCGCTGTTTGCTTTCATCGCGGGTGACGCGTGGAAGGTGATGCAACCGCACCAGGCACATGACGTAGGTGAGGTGAACGGAGATGCTCTTTCCGCTCAAGAGTATCAGAATCTGGTAGAAGAATATACCGAAGTGATAAAACTCTCCCGTGGAGTGACTGCACTGAACGACGAACAGACCAATCAGGTGCGCGACGAAGTATGGCGTTCCTACGTTAATAACAAACTGGTTGAGAAAGAAGCAAAAGCATTGGGACTGACAGTTTCTGCTGCTGAAATTCAGGATATCCTGAAAGCAGGCGTGCATCCGTTGTTGCAACAGACTCCTTTCCGCAACCCGCAGACCGGTGCTTTCGATAAGGATATGCTCAATAAGTTCCTGGTAGATTACGCTAAAATGAACGAATCTCAGATGCCGGCTCAGTATGCAGAACAGTACAACAACATGTACAAATACTGGTCATTCATCCAGAAGACATTGGTTCAGAGCCGCCTGGCAGAGAAATATCAGGCATTGGTAGCAAAAGCGCTTCTCTCTAACCCGGTAGAAGCACAGGACGCTTTTGACGCAAGAGTGAATCAATATGACTTGTTGATGGCTGCCGTTCCTTATTCTTCTATAGTAGATTCTACAATCGTTGTGAAAGAATCGGAACTGAAAGACCTTTATAACAAGAAAAAAGAACAGTTCAAGCAATATCAGGAAAGCCGTGATATCAAGTACATTGATGTTCAGGTGACTGCAAGTGCGGAAGACAGAGCTGCTATCCAGCAGGAAGTAGACGAAGCTACTGCACAGCTGGCTACTACAACAGATGACTATACTTCTTTTATCCGTTCTGTAGGCTCGGAAGCTCCTTATGTAGACTTGTTCTATAATAAAACAGCTTTCCCGTCAGATGTAGTTGCCCGTCTGGACTCTGCATCCGTTGGTTCTGTTTATGGTCCGTACTATAATGGTGCCGACAATACTATCAATTCATTCAAAGTGGTTGCAAAAACAGCTGCTGCCGACTCAATCGAGTTCCGTCAGATTCAGGTGTTTGCAGAAGACGCTTTGAAGACAAAAGCCTTGGCGGACAGTATCTATACTGCTATCAAAGGCGGTGCTAACTTCGCAGATCTGGCTAAGAAATACGGTCAGACGGGTGAGACTAACTGGATGAGCTCTGCACAGTATGAAGGCGCACAGATCGATGGTGACAACCTGAAGTTTATCTCTGCTATCAATAATACAGGCGTGAACGAAGTAGTAAACCTGCCGTTGGGACAAGCTAATGTAATCCTGCAAGTGACTAACAAGAAAGCTGTGAAGGATAAATATAAAGTAGCTGTTGTGAAACGTGAAGTTGAATTCAGCAAAGAAACTTATAACCGTGCTTACAATGATTTCAGCCAGTTCATCGCTGCCAATCCTACTGCTGAAAAGATGATCGCTAACGCTGAAGAAGCCGGATACAAACTGCTTGACAGAAGAGACTTGTATAGCTCAGAACATACTATCGGTGGTGTAAGAGGTACTAAAGAAGCATTGAGATGGGCATTTTCCGCTAAACCGGGTGATGTTTCCGGTTTGTATGAATGTGGCGAAAGCGACCATATGGTTGCAGTAGCTCTGGTTGGTGTTACTCCGGAAGGATATCGTCCGCTGAAAGCTGTACAGGATCAGTTGAGAGCTGAAATCGTTAAAGATAAGAAAGCCGAAAAGATCATGGCTGACATGAAGGCTGCCAATGCAACTTCTCTCGACCAGTACAAGGCTATGTCCGGCGCAGTCAGCGATTCTTTGAAGCTGGTTACATTTGCCGCTCCCGCTTATGTTTCTGCATTGCGCAGCAGCGAACCGTTGGTAGGTGCTTATGCTTCTGTGGCTGAAATGAATAAACTGAGCGCTCCGATCAAAGGTAATGCCGGTGTATTTGTGCTTCAGATGTATGGCAAAGACAAACTGAGCGATACTTTCAACGCTAAAGATGAAGAAGCTACATTGGCTAACATGCACGCACGCTTCGCAAGCCGTCTGATGAACGACCTGTATCTGAAAGGAAAAGTGAAGGATACACGTTACCTGTTCTTCTAAGATTAGTCGTAAAAACGATAACTGCAAAAGGTCGTTCCATGCTTTGGAACGACCTTTTTTGCTAACTTTTACATCCTTGCTATACGGAAATCGACTTTATTTCCTTACATTTGCAAATATAAACCATGAACAGAAAGAATGATGTCTAAATATCCCCTCTTAGGAATGACGCTTATAGAGCTGCAGTCACTGGTGAAACGTCTGGGAATGCCGGGCTTTGCAGCCAAACAGATTGCATCCTGGCTTTATGATAAGAAGGTGACTTCGATTGATGAAATGACTAACTTGTCGTTGAAATACCGGGAGTTACTGAAGCAGAACTATGAGGTAGGAGCTGAAGCTCCGGTGGAGGAAATGCGCTCTGTAGACGGTACGGTGAAATACCTGTACCCTGTGGGCGAGAATCATTTTGTGGAGTCGGTGTATATTCCGGATGATGAACGGGCGACTTTATGCATCTCTTCGCAGGTAGGCTGCAAAATGAACTGCAAGTTCTGTATGACCGGGAAACAAGGCTACTCTGCCAACCTGACCGCCCATCAGATTATCAATCAGATTCACTCCTTGCCCGAACGGGACAAACTGACGAATGTCGTCATGATGGGAATGGGCGAACCGCTCGATAATCTGGAAGAGGTGTTGAAGGCATTGGACATACTGACTGGGTCCTATGGTTATGCATGGAGTCCGAAGCGGATTACCGTTTCAACTGTCGGATTGCGGAAAGGATTGCGGCGCTTTATCGAAGAAAGCGACTGTCACCTTGCCATCAGCCTGCATTCTCCGGTGACCGCCCAGCGTGCGGAACTGATGCCGGCGGAGAAAGCCTTTTCTATCACGGAAATGGTGGAACTGTTAAAAAACTATGATTTTAGCAAACAGCGTCGACTTTCGTTTGAGTATATTGTTTTTAAGGGGCTTAATGATTCGCAAGTTTATGCCAAGGAGTTACTCAAACTGCTTCGCGGACTGGATTGCCGGATGAACCTGATCCGTTTCCATTCTATTCCGGGAGTAGCCCTTGAAGGAGCCGATATGGATACAATGACCCGTTTCCGTGACTATCTGACCACGCACGGGCTTTTCACTACCATTCGTGCTTCGCGGGGAGAGGATATTTTTGCGGCATGCGGTATGCTGTCGACTGCGAAACAGGAGGAAAATAATAAAAGTTAATATAAAAATCGAACATCATGAAAAAGTACTTTTTTTATTTAAGCATGGCTCTGGTAGCCTTCGTAGTTGCTTCTTGTGGATTAAAGGGGAATCATACCTCTAGCGGTCGTCCGTATGAACTGTTGGTTGTAGTAGATGCGGGAGTGTGGGACCGTGCCGCCGGAAGGGCCTTGCATGATGTGCTTGATTCTGACATGCCGGGACTGCCCCAGTCGGAACCTTCTTTCCGGATTATGTATACTTCACCGAAGGACTATGATTCTACGCTGAAGTTGATCCGTAATATTGTGATAGTAGATATAAAAGATATTTATACCAAAGGTACTTTCAAGTATGCGAAAGACGTTTATGCTTCTCCACAGATGATACTGACCATTCAGGCTCCGAACGAAGAAGTGTTTGAGAAGTTTGTCGAAGAAAACAAGCAGACGATTATCGACTTCTTCACTCGCGCTGAAATGAACCGTCAGATTACTTTGCTGGAGGAAAAGCACAACAACTTTATCTCAAATAAGGTAGATAGTCTGTTTGGCTGCGATATCTGGATACCTTCCGAACTGAATAACTCCAAGACAGGAGAGGACTTCTTCTGGGCATCTACCAATACAGGCAGCGCGGATCGCAATTTCGTGATGTATTCTTATCCTTATACTGACAAGGATACATTCACCAAAGAATACTTTGTTCATAAGCGCGATTCTGTGATGAAAGCCAATATCCCCGGATATAAAGAAGGCGTATATATGTCGACAGACTCGTTACTGACCGATGTTCGTCCGATCAACGTGCACAATGACTACACGATGGAAGCTCGTGGATTGTGGCGCATGAAGGGTGACTTCATGGGTGGCCCGTTCGTTTCCCATACTCGTCTGGATCAGAAGAACCAACGTATTATTACAGCAGAAATATTTGTATATTCACCCGATAAAATGAAACGCAATCTGGTTCGCCAGATGGAAGCATCTCTTTATACGCTGAAACTTCCGCAAGAAGGTCAGCAGAGTCAGATTCCACTGGGGGTAACCAGAGAAGCGGAACCAACTAATAAATAAAAACATGGAAGAAAACAAAATAAGAATCGGCATTACCCAAGGAGATATCAACGGGGTAGGTTATGAAGTGATCTTGAAGACATTCTCAGACCCTACCATGCTTGAGCTATGTACTCCGATTATCTACGGTTCACCTAAAGTAGCGGCTTACCATCGTAAAGCACTGGATGTACAGGCTAATTTCAGCATTGTCAACACAGCTTCCGAAGCCGGATACAACCGTCTGAGTGTAGTGAACTGTACAGATGACGAAGTGAAAGTGGAATTCTCCAAACCCGATCCCGAAGCAGGTAAGGCTGCATTGGGTGCTTTGGAGCGTGCCATAGAAGAGTATCGTGAGGGGCTGATCGACGTCATTGTGACAGCTCCGATCAACAAACATACCATTCAGTCGGAAGAGTTCTCTTTCCCCGGGCATACGGAGTATATTGAAGAACGTCTGGGCAATGGAAACAAGTCACTGATGATCCTGATGAAAAACGATTTTCGTGTGGCTTTAGTAACGACGCATATTCCGGTAAGGGAGATTGCTACAACAATCACCAAGGAACTGATTCAGGAAAAGCTGATGATTTTCCATCGTTGTCTGAAACAGGATTTCGGTATCGGTGCGCCCCGTATTGCAGTGCTTTCACTGAATCCTCATGCAGGAGACGGCGGACTGCTGGGTATGGAAGAACAGGAAATCATTATCCCTGCCATGAAAGAAATGGAAGAGAAAGGGATCATCTGTTACGGTCCTTATGCTGCGGACGGTTTTATGGGTTCGGGCAATTATACTCACTTTGACGGAATCCTTGCTATGTATCATGATCAGGGACTGGCTCCGTTCAAAGCCCTGGCTATGGAAGACGGTGTGAACTATACCGCCGGACTGCCGGTTGTACGTACCTCTCCGGCTCATGGAACAGCCTATGACATCGCCGGTAAAGGACTGGCCAGCGAAGACTCTTTCCGCCAGGCTATTTATGTAGCGATTGATGTATTCCGCAACCGCCAGCGCGAGAAAGCGGCACGGGTAAACCCGTTGCGGAAGCAGTATTACGAGAAACGGGACGATAGTGATAAACTAAAACTGGATACAGTAGACGAAGATTAAGTAATAGGTATTAAGTAATAAGTATTAAGTATTAGCCATGCGGATGGAAGCGAGATGATAATGATGGTAATACTTAATACTTATTACTTAATACTTATTACCTATTACTTAATATTAAGATA
>ENA-OYZX01001424-OYZX01001424.1-human-gut-metagenome-genome-assembly--contig:-NODE-1424-length-10385-cov-5.108906_pt1 | contig 10385 bp, 9 predicted proteins | sample MGYA00243296_ERZ653489 | MGnify/ENA primary metagenome ERZ653489 (study PRJEB26926, sample SAMN06165098) | human gut metagenome | biome: ENVO:00009003; feature: ENVO:2100002; material: ENVO:00002003... | reverse complement strand
CGCATGTCTCGTGGGCTCGGAGATGTGTATAAGAGACAGCTCATATACATGCAAAAGAAGCTCATTTTTGTGCTTTTTGAACACAGCCGGCACACCACTGTCGCAGGTCGCCCAGTTGTCTATGTATGGCAGAAATGCTTCCAGATAAGCCAATGCTGTATCATAATCCCTCATCTGCATAATCAGAAACATATGCAGGTTATTTTCCTCATAGTAGTAATGTGGCAGAGTGTTTAGAAACTTTTCCACATTGTCACAGTCATTTTCCTTCACTGTATTACAGACCCGTTTTTCTTTTTGAACCGACAAAAAGAGCCTGCTGCCATGAGCAAGCTCCTTTGCATACTTTCTAAGCACCGGGACTCTTATTCCTATTATGCGTTCTTTTTCAATATTGGGCATAAGCCTCGCATGAAATTCCCTGTAATTTTTATCCTGCAGCGCAAACAGATTCTCTAATTCTGCCAACAAATCTTTCCCTCCGTAATAACAGGATATCTGATAAGCAGCTTCTCATCAAGATTCTCCCTGTTCATGTCTACCGCTGTGATCTGGCTATTGTCATATGTGGTGTAATAATAGATTCCCTTATCGCAGTTGCAGCATGAGGTATAGAGTGTAATCTCATATTTGCCCTCTGTCACCTCGCACAGACCTCTCTGCTGGTCCACAGAGCCTAATATGTGGAAGAACTGGCTCACACTTGCATTCTCACTGTCATCCGATTTGGAGTTTTGCTTTGTGAATGCCACACGTACAAAGCGTGACTGCGATGATAAATCTCCCGGCAGTCCCAGACCTCCCATTCCGCGGCTATATGCACTAAGCTCCACTCCCGGTGCAAATGTATTTTCAGGCTGCTTTGTGGATAAGCCTCTGTAATTATTGAGTGCAGCCATCTGATATGGGAATGGCGGATTGTTTGTGAGCACACCTACCGGATTGTCGTAAACATGCATACCGTCTGCCATCGACTCCACCACAATGCACTCATTTTTGTCGGCTATAATCCAGTGAAGCTGTGCAACCGGAAGCTGACTGCTAAATGGTGTATCTACCAGCAAAATACGATTTAATTTTTCCTTTGCATCCGCTACCGTAGCGCATAGTGACAGTATCCACGGTATAAACTCAAACTGTGCCACCTTTGTCTTTGCAATGCCGCATGTGCCATTCTCGCATGAGCTGTTTTCGTCTGCTGCCGCATACGCTGCATTTCCCACGAAATTCAGTCCTGCCATACCGAGTCCCTTTTCATTTATAGCATCATAGTAAAGAGGATAGTCACCTGCCACATGTGCCATTCCAATGATTGCATAATGGTTTTCAAGCTTTCCCGAATGCCTGAAATCAAACACATAGTTTCGTGGTGTTACCGCAATCTCATCTCCATATGAAAATTCGTAGTCGAGTGTTCTTCCAAAATAGAAATCCTTTGTTTTATAAGTTGCTGCTGTACACATAATTATGACCTCCTTGTTATGCTGCCATACTTAATCAGTATCTCTTAAATTGTAGAGTACTATACATCATATTTGCAATTATTTCAAGCAACACACCCCTAAAGTATTTGAACAAAAAGCAACAGCCGGTCTGATATCCGGCTGCTGCCTTAATAAGTGCTGTGCTATTCCTGTATTATGCCTGTTTATTGTCCTGCTCATTATCAAGTGCGATAAGCTTTGCAATGATTTCCTCGCATATCTGTGTAACATTCTTGCCATCTGTAGCAACTGTTACATCTGCCACTGCCTCATAGCGCTCCTTTCGCTTTTCCATAAGGCCACTGATATACTCAACATTCATGTTGCCGTTTAGTATAGGGCGCTCGTCACTATCCTTTACTCGCTCGTAGATAGTCTCAGGCTTTGCTGTAAGAAGAACTACACGGCCGTTTTTCTTCATATGATCTGCGTTTTCCTCTCTCATGACAACACCACCACCACAGGAAACGATGGTCTGCTTTCTCTTCTGAAGCTCTATAAGTGTGTTGCTCTCTAAGTTTCTGAAATATGCCTCACCGAACTCATCAAATATTTCTGAGATTGACATGCCACGATTCTCAACAATCATCTGATCCATCTCGACACGGTCCATCTCGAGCTTATCCTTTAATTCTCCTGCTACAGTGCTTTTTCCTGCCCCCATGAAACCGATCAGGAAGATATTGTAATCGAAAAGGCTCTTTGCCTGGATACGACGACTGTTCTTCATGATATACTTGAAAATATCAAGTATCTCTTCCTCAAATTCATTGTCGCCAAGCTTTGCCGCAAGTGCATCTGTCTGCTTTTTCTCCTGCTCCGGCTGTAAGATTGGGATTCCTGTTGCCTTCTTATATGATATAATCTCCTGAATGTGTGACATTCTGACCGCAAGCTGCTTAATTATTATATCGTCACATTCTCCAATCTTTGCGCGGATTTCCTCGATTTTGTCCATGGTGTGTCTCCTTACTTATGTGTGGTTTTCATATTGGATTTTGATATTTAATCTAAATATCGTCAAATTATAATTATTATAACTTCACGTTATAGTATTTCGCATTTTTGATAACCACAAATTTCTTAGTCATAGTATAACAAGACTTTACCAATTTATCAAGCAAAATATTTTAATGCTTTAAAGTGTTATTGTGTCAGATATGCATCCACAATATCAGACGACACATTTTTCTCAATCGATTCATATATCGGCTGACACTCCTTGCGAATCTGCTCATGCACTTCATCGCTTAAAGTGATGATTTGTGTGCCACTGTCCTCGATAGTCTTTATCTTTGAGGCAATACGCTCGTCAGACTGCTCTCTGGCGTACTGTTTCGCTGTCTCGGCTGCCTCACGGATAATCTGCTGCTGCTCATCTGTCAGTCCTTTCATGAACTCCTCACTTACTATGAGAGATATCAGATGTGGCAGATGATTTGTCTCCACTACATAATCCTGCTGCTCGTAGAGCTTATTGGATACGATTACCTCGTATGGGTTTTCCTGCGCGTCTATAGTGCCCTGCTGTAAGCCGATATACACCTCCGAGAAGGTCATAGGTGTCGGGCTTGCACCGAGTGCCTTCCAGTATGCCATATGATAAGAGTTTTCCATGGTACGGATTTTCTGACCCTTAAAATCAGCAAGACTTTCTATCTTTTTGTTTGTTGTCACGACACGGAAGCCCTGGTCTGCATATCCCAAAAGCTCGTAGCCACCGTCATTGTAGACCTGCTGCATGAGCTTCATAAACCTTGGATTGTCCACATGCTCACGCACCTCATCAATGCTGTCAAAGAGTGCCGGCATATCAAATACTGCAGTATCCTTCATGAAAGTGACCTGCGGCGCAGTGTTCTGCACTACAAAAGGTATATCTCCATCCTTGCATGACTCGAGAAGCTCTCTGTCTCCGCCCAGTACACTGTTTGGATACACACTGATTTTCATCTTGCCATCGCTTAATCTGTCCACTTCATCGGCAAATTTCTCTGCATATATCTGTGTCACGGTGTCCTCAGGACTTGAGCTGCCAAGAGGCCATGCGTAACGCTGTACCCCGGCATCCTTAGCTGCAGCCTGCGAGCCTTCACCAGCAGAGCCACCGCACGCGGCAAGTCCTGCTGTAAGCGAAAGTATCATCATGACGGCTGCTGCTCTTCGCCACAATCTATATTTGCTATACGATTTACGCGGTTTACTATATTTACCAGCTTTTTTACATAAAAACAAGCCAAATCTACTCATATTTTTCTCCAATTACAACTGTGTGCCTAAATGTCCTACAATCATCATTAAATCTGCTTATACCTGTTATTACATATTTCTGTACCGAATAGTTACTATTTCTCTATAATAAGCACAGACTGATTGCCGGAATAAATGTAAGCAGCAAAAGTGCCAGCAGGAAATATCCTATCATAGGCGCCGCCTTCTTTGCTATCCGCATGACCGGAACATCCGTCAGTGAGCTTGCCACAAACAGGTTTACTCCTATAGGCGGTGTGACAAATCCGATTGCAAGGTTTACGATCATGACCACACCAAAGTGGATCGGGTTCATTCCGATGCTCTGCACGATAGGAAGCAGGATTGGGCTTAAAATAAGGATAGCCGGTGTGGTATCCATGACCATTCCAACAATGAGCAGGAAAATGTTTATCACGATAAGAAGCACTATCTCATTTGTAAAATGTGCGAGTATCCATGCGCTGACTGTCTGTGGCACCTGCATGAGTGTGAGCACGCGTGAAAACGCAGTCGATGCGGCAAGTATAAACAATATAGGTGCGTATGTCTTCATCGCCTCCACCATGATGCCCCATATCTCTTTTACCTTTATGGATTTGTAAATAAAAAGACTTACAAAAAGCGCATAAAATACTGAAATCACCGCAGCCTCTGTAGGCGAAGCTATACCGGCGTAAATGCATCCAAGTACTATAACCGGGCTCAAAAGTGCCCATATACTGTCCTTCAATATGCTAAAAAGCCCCTTGCTTCTAAGCTCAGAAACCTTTGCATTTATCTTTTCCTTGTCCTCTCCATAGCGCTTGCAGTGATAATATGCATAAAACATAAGAAGCGCTCCTATCAAAAGTCCCGGAGTGATTCCTGCAAGAAAGAGATCACTGACCGACTCACCGGTTGCCATCGCATACATGATAAAAGGTATGCTTGGCGGTATGATGACTCCGAGTCCTCCCGCAACCGCAACAATTGCCGTTGAAAAATCCTTTTTGTAGCCCAGCTCCATAAGAAGCGGAATGGTCATACTTCCGACAGCCGCAACAGTTGCAGGCGCAGAGCCGGAAATCGCTCCATAGAACAAGCAGGTGATGATAACCGCACATGGGATTCCTGCGGTTCTTTTTCCTATAAAATACACAAAAACATCAAACAATTTTTGTGAGATTTTGCCGTGTGCCATGACGATTCCCGCAAGCACAAACATAGGCACCGCTAAAAGCGGGAAGCTGTCTATACCACCGAGCATAGAGCGGATAACATAGCTGGCACTGGCTGTAAAAGATGAGTCAAACGCGCCCGGCAGCACTGCCACTATTCCCAGGGAAATAGATACCGGAATAGCAATGACCAGACATATCACAAATAATATAAAAACTACTGCTGCTGACATCTATTTCTCCTTTCTCTTTTCAGCTTTACTATGAATTGCTTCAATATCCTCCACAAGCTCTTTCTCGCGGTAAGTATCTTCGACAACGGCTTCCTCTATAACCGAGGCAATACTGCCCTCCTCAAGAGGCTTTTCATCTTTTTTCAGGACAATTTTCCACTCGCCAAACCATCTCTGCGCGATGCGGAAGGCTGTGATTATAAAGCATACAAACGGTGCAGCCTGCACATAGTACATAGGGATACCGCAGGCAGGACTTACCTGACCGCTTTCTATTGTATTTTTCAGATATATGAATGAATACGGTATCAGATATACGAAAAACACAAACTCCACTGTCAGATTAAGTACCTTCCAGATTGATTTTCCTCTTCGTGGAAAAAGCTGTATAAACTGGTCTATCTTTATGGATATGCATTTACGTGTGCAAAGGCTGACACTCAAAAATGCCGACCAGATAAACAGGTATCTTGTGATTTCCTCAGACCATGAAAGCGACATGCCAAGAATATATCTGGAAAACACCTGAATGCCCATGATAAGAGTCATCGCAATCAGGAAAATGACCATTAAAAATTCTTCAAGATATTCATCCAGATAGTGCAGTATTTTCTTCATGAAATATCCCCTTTCCGTGAATAATTATACGTATTATTTTTACTGAATTATTACTGTTTTTCCACGTAAATATTCACAATTTTATATATTACTATTTGTTATCATCTTCAAAAATGGCGTCACAGCACATAGTTTACAGATGCCGAGGCGCCATTTTATTTTATCGCATGGTTTTATACAAGCTTTTCTTACATGCTCTTATGAAGTAATCCAAGTACCGTAGACAGATCCTCTACTCCCATCTGTCCGGGTGCAGATGCTTTCTTTGCGGCACCGAATGTCATTGAAGATCCGAATACCTCACCGCAGAGACGGCTTATAACACCTGTGCCTGCCATTGACATTGTGATGATTGGTCTGTCAGCGTAATCTGTAACCATTTCCTCTGTAGCAGAAAGAAGTGTGAGTACGTCTCGCTTATTCTGTGGCATAACTGCAATCTTAGGGATATCAGCTCCCATATCCTGCATCTTGCGAAGTCTGTAAACAATATCAGACTGTGCAGGAGTCTTGAAGAAATCATGGTTTGAAGCGATAACTCTTGCACCTGCAGCATGTACGCCGTCGATGATTTTCTTTACAATCTCATCGCCTGTAAAAATCTCTACATCTACAAAATCAACGTATCCTGTCTGTGCAGCCTTGATATTAAGCTTTGCATAAGCCTCAGGCTCGATAGCTTTCTCTCCGCCCTCTTTTGAAGTACGGAATGTCATAAGGATTGGAATATTTCCGAGAGCATCACGAAGCTCCTTTAATACCTCCTCAACCTTGTCAAACTCGAATACATTCTCGAACCAGTCAACACGCCACTCAACCATATCAACAGGGATAGAATCAAATGTCTTTGCCTCTGCGATGATGTCATCTTTTGTTACGCCTACGATAGGAACGATGATTTTAGGTGCGCCTGCACCGATTTCAATATCTCTAACCTTAATGGTGTTCATGATTTTTTCCTTTCTTACTTTAACTGTATGATAATTATACTCCCCAGTATAATGTAACGTATTAATCCTCTTTAGACAGCTCTACCATCTTAGTATAGCGCAGGTTTACGAATAATCCAAGTACCACGCCGATTGCTGTGAGCACGATGTTCATTACCATAACCTGTGATGGCTGCATCTTTGATGCTGCTGTAAGGATTGTGTAGTTACAAAGTGATGAAGCGATCATTACAAGCGCTGTTACTGTTCCCTTGATCTTAGGGAAGAGCATGTTGCATACAGATGTTACGATCTGTAAAAGTCCGCCTGCTCCTGCCCATCCGATGATGAATGCACCTGCGATCATGAGTGGCTTTGTCTGTCCGACTAACACTACTACCATTGTTGCAAGGCAGATTACAGGGTAAACAAGGATAAATCTGACGTCCTTGATTTTTCTTGTTAAAAGTGCAGTTACGATAAGAGCTATCATGGTTCCTGCTGAGTAGTATGACTGCATAACTGACGGATCAGCCCAGCCTACGTTCTCTTTTGCAAAGTTCTGTGCACAGTTGAGCCATAACTGGAAGGTTCCTGTACATGTAAATCCAATGATAATCATTGCGATTGACTCAACAGAAAAATGTGTGTGCTTTAAGCTTGCGATAAGTCCTTCTTTTTTTCCCTCTGCCTTTGCATCGCTATCAGGAAGCGGGAAGATCATTACTAATACTAAAAGTACAATGTAGATGATTCCACATCCGAAGAACAGTGTGTTGTATGATGTAAGTCCTGCTGCTGTTGTAGCAACTGTCATACCAAGTACGAATGGTAAAAGCATCTGTGCGATAGCGATGAAGAATTTGATTCCCATTGTTGCAACACCCGGTGCTTTGTAGATGATTTCTGATACTGCAGGGTAAATTCCTGTATCAAGGAATGAGTTTGCAATACCGCCAATGATAGCACAGATATAAGCAATCTGGTATCCACCATGTGTTCCTGCATTGAATGCAAGGGCAAGTCCGATCAGGTAGATAGCATAAGAGCCGCTTCCGATTGCTGTTGAGATACGGCGTCCGAGCTTATCCGATAAAGGTCCTGCAAACGGAAGTGCGATAAGACGTCCAAGTCCCAGGGCTGCTGAAATAGCTGTGATAGCCATAACCTGCACTCCCCATGAAGCTGCGAGAGCCTCCTTGATGACTGCCTGTCCGAGGATAGAGCAGCCCACTCCGTGTATAAAGTAGTTTAAGTAAAGGATTAATGCGCTAGGTAAATATTTTTTATTCATCAGTGTTCTCCTTAATTTCTGTCAAAATAATTCAATGTAATTTAATTTCTGTGGCTGATTAATCATCATATCTGATGTTTAATACTTCCTTCATATGCTCGATCGGCATATCTTTTCCTGTCCAGAGCTTGAAGGCTGCTGCTCCCTGGAAAAGCATCATTCCAAGACCGTTCATTGTCTTGCAGCCCACCTCTTTTGCCATAGAACGCATCTTTGTCTCAAGTGGAGAGTAAGGTACGTCAATTACGATAAGCTCAGGACGGAAGAATGATTTGTCAGGTACTACAGACATTCCCTCGAGCGGCTTCATGCCAACACCTGTTCCGTTTACGAAGATGTAGGAATCAGCCATCTCTTCTCTTAACTTCTCCTTGTCATCAAGGTCGTAAAGAGTTGCCTTGCAGTCTGTCTTCTCGTTGATCTTTCTAACTGTCTCCTCAGCGTTTGCCCAGAACTTGTCATGGATGTTGAAGATTGAGATTTCCTTGACACCGTCAAGTGCTGCCTGAATCTCGATAGCTGTAGCAGCTCCGCCTGCTCCTGCGATTGTCATCTTCTTTCCGATAACATCGATGTCGTTATCCTTGAGCGCCTGCATGAAGCCGATACCGTCTGTGATGTGTCCTGTGAGTACTCCGTTCTCGTTTACTATTGTATTTACAGCTCCGCAAAGCTCTGCTGCAGGTGAAAGCTTGTCTAAGTACTGTCCTACAACTGTCTTGTTTGGCATTGATACATTAGAGCCTACAAGCTTTAATGCTCTGATTCCCTTAACCGCATCCTCAAGAGTGTTGTTGTCAACCTCAAATGCCAGATAAGCGTAGTCAAGTCCAAGATATGCAAATGCCTCATTGTGCATTGCCGGTGAGCTTGAATGTCTGATTGGGTAAGCCATAAGTCCGATGAGTTCTGTGTGTCCTGTGATTCTCTCTGCCATGATTAAATCTCCTTCATTTTTAAATGTAATAATATTGATTATTCGTATTTTACTTAGCTATGTTTTCAACGATGCCCACTTCGTTAAAAACTTAACAACCTTTGATAATGATATTATAACGCATTATTTTCGGTACTTCCAATGCTTATTTTGTTATTTTTTACGTTTGGAAAAACTGCAAAGGATAAGCCGACAGCAATAGGATTTGGAAGCATGATTATGTTGCTAATTATAAATATTTTCCTCATGTGGAGATGATGAAATGTTTGTATATGATCAAATATTTGGTATCTACTTCTTGCCACCAATTTTAAGCGTGTTAGGAAGGATACATAGAATCAAGACAAAAGCCCCAGAACATTCGGGAGATTTTCTTAATCTGGATAGTGACGCCGAACACCAGAGTGAGAAATCGGAGCATCCGGTATAGCTTAAGTCCGCAAGCGATAGTTCTCGGCTGAATAATTGATCTATCGGCGTTAGGCTTTGAATTACGTTTGCGGACGAATATAATATTGGGCTATCGCCAAGCGGTAAGGCACTGGATTTTGATTCCAGCATTCGCAGGTTCGAATCCTGCTAGCCCAGCTTGCTTTTGTTGTAATCTGATATAGGGGATACTAGCTCAGTTGGTAGAGCACCTGACTTTTAATCAGGTTGTCGGGGGTTCGAATCCCCCGTGTCTCACTAAGGAATGGAGAGCGGAAAGCCGGTAAAGGTTTTCCGCTTTTTGTGACTTTGGAACAAAACTTAGTGAGAATTGCCTATTGTATTACCGCTAAGGTATGTTATACTGTTACCGTTGCAAGTAAATATTGTTCGCAGAGTAGACACATGCGCGTTAAGTGCCGGCTGAACAGGGAGTTGTCAGCCAGACGAAAAGAGTTTCTTGCGGTGCATGAGTCGCATCCCGCTGCATCCGAAGATAGGAATATTATCTCCAGTTGTAGTATGATGAGGTCTGCAAAGGAGGTAATTTTTTTATGAAAAAATTCGTCGCTTTGTTCACCGATTCCTACCGTGAATTAAAATCGGTAAGAACCATCACTACCATGGCTATGCTGGCAGCCATCGCCATTATTCTTGGCATGTTCTCCATCGAATACGGCAATTTTATCCGCATCGGTTTTTCGAGTATCCCGAACGGAATCATTGCCTACCTGTTTGGACCGACGGTTGGCGGCATTTTTTCCGGAACGCTTGATATTATTAAATACATCTTAAAGCCGACCGGTCCGTTCTGTCCGCAGCTGACACTGGTTACGATGCTGGCAGGCGTTATGTACGGCTGTATGTATTATAAGAAGAAACTCACACTGCCGAGGGTGCTTGCCACCAAGTTTATCGTGATGCTGGTGTGCAATGTGTTCCTGAATACATTGTGCCTCACCGTGTTATATGGACAGGCATTCATGGTGATCCTTCCGGCGCGTGCCTGTCTCTTATACACATCTCCGAGCCCACGAGACATGCGCAGATC
>ENA-OYZX01001422-OYZX01001422.1-human-gut-metagenome-genome-assembly--contig:-NODE-1422-length-10395-cov-6.722534_pt1 | contig 10395 bp, 9 predicted proteins | sample MGYA00243296_ERZ653489 | MGnify/ENA primary metagenome ERZ653489 (study PRJEB26926, sample SAMN06165098) | human gut metagenome | biome: ENVO:00009003; feature: ENVO:2100002; material: ENVO:00002003... | reverse complement strand
CGAGATCTACACCCTAGGGTTCGTCGGCAGCGTCAGATGTGTATAAGAGACAGGTCATGGAGGCCACGGCGGCGTCCATGGCGCCGGGGGCAGCTTCGCCCACGCGGTTGGCCGTGCAGATGAGGCCCACACCCAGCGCCTTGGTGAGGATGAGCTTGTCGCCGGGCTTTCCCGTATCATTGGCAGTGAGGCGGCGGGGGTCCACGAGACCGGTGACCGACAGGCCGTACTTCACACCGGTGTCGGCGATGGAGTGGCCTCCCGCGAGGATGCCCCCCGCCTCGGCCACTTTTTCTGCGCCGCCGCGCAAGATCTCACCGAGGATGTTCAGATCCATGCTCTCAGGGAAGCAGACAAGATTTAGTGCAGTCTTCACCTCGCCGCCCATGGCGTAAACGTCGCTGAGAGCGTTTGCCGCCGCGATCTGGCCGAAGGTGTAGGGGTCATCCACCATCGGCGGGAAGAAGTCCACCGTCTGCACCAGCGCGATGTCGTCGGTGATGCGGTAGACAGCCGCATCGTCCCGGCTGTCGTAGCCCACGAGAAGGTCGGGGTCTTTCTCACCCCGGGGCAGCTTTTCCAGAATATGGCTCAGCACTCCCGCGCCGAGCTTGGCGGTACAGCCGCCGCCCGTGCAGAAGACGATTTTGTCCTCTTTTGCCATCAGGCTCTCTCCCCTTCCTCGAAGTGTGTCAAATATCCTGTTACATCGTAATTTTCTTTCAAGATGGCAAGTGTCTGTTCCCCTGCTGTACGGCGGGCCTCGTCGTCGGCCTGATTGAGGACGGCGTAGAATTTCCGCGTGCCTACGTACTTTATTCCGCCTGCTTCACTTGCCAGCAGTTTTGCCAGCAGAGCGGGCGTCAGGGGCGTCTCGGGCGGCACGGCCAGCAAGGTGCAGGCCGCTTCGAGGCGGAAGCAGACGTCTTGCAGTGGTTTCCCCACTGCCGACAGCCCGGCTGCCACCATCACGATGTCGCTTGACCGCAGGAGCACCGGCTCATGAGCGGCCGGGGCCTTGCAGGGATGGTGCTTCGCGCCGTCAGCCTCGAGCAAAACAGTGTCGGCCTCGGCCATCCAGTCGTCCAGATAGGGCGGCATGGTCAGCTTCCCGCCTTCGGCAGGCACCCCCGCCACGGCGTAGGTGCCTGCCTGCCAGAGGGCGTCCCGCGCCGCCTCATCGGGGGCGTAGTTCGCGTCCGGACGCTGGATATGGGTCGTGGTGGAGACGAGCACCCGCTGTCCCTGCGCCGAATAATGGCGGGCCAGCGCATAGAGCAATGTTGTCTTCCCTCCGCCGCCCACCAGAGAAATAACGTGTCCCGTTTCTCCGAGGAATGGCAGAGCCTCGAGGCCAGTCATCCGACCGCACCCTCTTTTTCGGCCACTGCCATTGCGATTTTTTCGGGCGTGATGGGCAGCTCGTAGAAACGGGTGCCGATGGCGTTGTAGATGGCGTCCGAGATGGCGGGAAGCGGCGTGTTGATGACCACTTCGCCGATGGATTTCGCACCAAACGGGCCGTTGGGCTCATAGCTGTTCTCGAACTCGACCCGAACCTTGCCCACGTCCACACGGGTGGGGATCTTATACTGCATGAGCGAATTCTCCATGGGCCAGCCGCGCTGGTCGTAGGTGACGTTCTCGGTGAGGGTCATGCCGATGCCCTGTAAAATGCCGCCCTCGGCCTGCACCCGGGTGAGGTTCGGGTTGATGGGGGTGCCGCAGTCCACGCAGGCGTCAAATTCCAGCAGTTTCACTTCGCCGGTCTCGGTGTCCACCTCCACCTCGGCCGCGCCCACCATGTAGGGCGGAGGCGACAGAGGCGACATGTGGGTCTCGGTGACTTCCAGCGGGATGTCGTGGCCGAACATGGAAGCCGTGGCAATATCACCCAGCGAGACAGATTTAGACGGGTCAGCCGAGGTAAATACCGTTTTACCGTCAAATTCCACGTCATTTTCGCTGCAATCCAGCAGCTGTGCACCCAGCTTGCAGATCTGGCTCCGCAGCTTCAGCGCGCACTTCTCGACGGCTTTGCCGGTGATGTAGGTGGTGCTGGACGCGTAGGAGCCGGAATCGTAGGGCGAGGTGTCGGTGTCCGCACCGAAGACCGTGATATTGTCGAGGCCGCATTCCAGCACCTCGGCAGCAATTTGGGCCAGCGTGGTGTCGCAGCCGGTACCCATATCAGCGGCACCGATGAGCAGGGTGTAGAAACCCTCGTCGTTGATTTTCAGGGTCGCGCTGCCCACGTCCATGCCCGAGATGCCGGAGCCCTGCATCGCCATGCCCATGCCGACGGCACGGATCTTCCCGTTGCCCATGTCTCGGCGGGGGTACTTTTCGTCCCAGTTTATCATCTCGTGGACCTTTGCAAGGCACCGGTCGAGGGTGCAGCTGGTGTTCACCGCACCGTAGTAGGCGGGCATGACGTCACCCTCGTGGACGATGTTCATTTCCCTGATTTTGAAGGGGTCCATATGGAGCTTCGCGGCCAGCTCGTTGACAGCGGATTCCACCGCAAACAGGCCCTGGGTCGCGCCGTAGCCGCGGTATGCGCCCGCCGACATATGGTTGGTATAGACCACATCATAGGTAAAGCGGAAAGCCTCAGCGTTGCTATAGAGCGGGATGGATTTATGTCCCGAAAGGCCCACCGTCGTGGGGCCGTGCTCGCCATAAGCGCCGGTGTTGGAGAGGGTGTAGAGGTCGAGGCCCCGGATGCGGCCATCCTTGTTGGCGCCGAGGCGAAGATGGATCTCCATCTCATGGCGGGGCGTGGAGGCGATTTGGCTCTCCTCCCGGGTGAAGATGAGCTTTGAGGGCTTCCTGGTCTTCCAGGTCACGAAGGCCGGGTAGACCTCGCAGACAGCCGTCTGCTTCGCGCCGAAGCCGCCGCCGATGCGGGGCTTCGTCACACGCACCATGGACTTCGGGATGTGAAGCGCGTTTGCAATGATGCGGCGGGCGTGGAAGACGATTTGAGTCGAGCTCAAGACGTTCAGCCGGCCATAGAGGTCGATGCTGCAATAGGTGCGGAAGGTCTCCATCATGGCCTGCTGACAGGCTTTGGTATGGTAGACATGGTCGATGACCACATCGCAGTCGGCCAGCACGGCGTCGATGTCGCCGCTGCCGCACTCGTCGTGGGCGCAGAGGTTGCGCTTGTTATCGCCCCCCACAGGGCAGAGGCTCTCCCAGTTGTCTTCCGGATGGACGAGGATGGGGTTATCCTTTGCGGTGTGGTAGTCGAGCACAGGTTCCAGCACCTCATACTCGACCTTTATCATTTTCAGCGCCTTATCGACGCATTTATCGTCTTTGCCTGCCACGATGGCCACCACGTCGCCCACAAAGCGTACGTGGCGGTCGATGAGAAGGCGGTCATAGGGGCTGGCCTCGGGGTAAGTCTGGCCGGCCTGGGTGTAGCGGCGGGCATCCTGCGGCACGTCCTCCCAGGTGAAGATGGCCTCAATGCCCGGCACCTTCTTCGCCACAGCCGTATTGATGCTCTTCACGATGGCGTTGGCGTGGGGAGAGCGCAGGAGCTTCACGATGAGGCAGTCGGCGGGGACGAGGTCGTCCATATAGACGGGCTGACCCGTCACCAGCTGCATGGCATCCTTCTTGCGGAAGGGTTTGTTGACTGTGTTCATTCTGCCGTCTCCTTTTTCGCCTTTTTCCACGCGAGGAAGTTCCGGATACCCCGCAGCTGACCCTCATAACCAGAGCAGCGGCAGAGATTGCCGGAAAGATACTCTTTTATTTCCTCGTCGGTGGGGTACTCCTTTTCCCGGAAGAGGGCGAGGGCGTTCATGATGAAGCCCGGGTTGCAGAAGCCGCACTGCTCTGCACCCTGATCCGCGATGAAAGCCCCGAACTCGGCGGCTTCGTCCTGCAGACCCTCCAGCGTGGTCACTTTATGGCCATCCGCGCGGGCCGCGAGAACGGAGCAGGACAGCACCGGCTTGTCGTCGAGGAAGACCGTGCAGAGGCCGCAGTTGGACGTCTCACAGCCCCTCTTGACGCTCAGACAACCGTGGCTGCGCACGAAGTCGATGAGCAGAGTGTCGGGGGCCACGTCGGCGGTAAGCTTTTTATCGTTCAATGTAAGTGTTATCTGCATGGTGTCCTCCTCAGCCTTCCAGACGACAGACGGCGCGTTTCGTCAGCACGCCGGCCAGATGGCGGCGGTATTCGGCGCCGCCGCGAAGATTGCTTTCGGTCTTGATGTCGGCCTTTACCTCGGCGGCAAAGCGGGCAGCAAATTCCTCGGCGGTCTCCCCCGCCTCAGGCGCGGCGGTGTAGAGCACAGCCTTGCCCGGACGCGCACCGATGGCGGCGCGGATGCTGCCGTCCGCCAATTTTGCGGCAGCGCAGGTCAGCACCGGGAAATCCGTCTGGCTGTTGCGCACCGACTGGTAGACAAAGCGGGAGTGCTCCTTCGGCACGAGGACACGCACAAGGATGTCCCGGTCGTAGGGGCGCTGGGCGTACTCAGCAAGCGGCACGACGCCGCCCTTATAAAGCTCTACGGAAGCGTTCAGCGCAAGGAACATGGTGAGTACGTCGGAGAAACCGAAGCGGCTGTAAATGCTGCCGCCCACGGTGGCGAGGTTGCGCAGCTGGACGCCCACGATGTGGCGCACCGACTCCCGCACGGCACCGTCCGTATAGGCGGCGAGGCCGGGGTGCAGCTCGAGCTGGCGCAGCGTCACCATCGCTCCGATGGAAAAGCCCTCGTCCGTCTCCTCGATGGTGTCGAGGCCGAGGCCCGACAGGTCGATGGCCGTGCCGACATTGATATTCTCCATCTTGAGCCATATCATGCCGCCGAGGACACGGTTGGGGCGCTTCTGGTTGAGCTGCCAAGCCTCCTCGAGGCTTTCAGCCCGCTTGTATTCCCGAATGGTCATCATATGCAGTATCCTCTCTTTTTCCTGTGACCTTTTTCTTTTATTTTATCACAAAATCCGCTATAATACTACCGTCAGAAAGCATCAATTCGGCAACGAACAACAACGGAAATTTCAGGAGGTCTGCGGGATGGAGTACACAGAAAACACGGCGGTGGGCTGCGTCATCATGGCGTCGGGGCGGGCGGTGCGGTTCGGCTCCAATAAGCTGCTGGCTGACTTCGGCGGCGCGCCCCTCATCGCCCAGGCGCTGGACGCAGCAGAGACGCCCGCGCTTGCGGCCCGGGTGGTGGTGACCCGCTCGCCGGAAGTGGCTGAGCTCGCGTGTAAGGCGGGCGTGAAAACCATCCTTCACAGCCTGCCGGGCCGGAACGACACGGTGCGCCTCGGCCTCGAAGCGCTGATTTCGGAGCTGCCCGGCCTTGCGGGATGCATCTTCCTGCCCGGGGATCAGCCGCTCTTGCGGAAAGAAAGTCTCGAGGCGATGGTGCGCGATTTCTCAGCGCTGGACGAAAAAGAACGGGCCATCCTCCGGCTGGGCTTTCGTGCCGAGGACGGCACGGAGCGGCTGGGAAGTCCCGTTCTGTTCGGAAGCAGTTATTTCGGCGCTCTGTGTTCCCTGCCCGAGGGCAAGGGCGGCGGCGTGGTCATCCGCCACCATCCGGAGTCTGTGCGGGCGGTATATGCGGCACGGCAGGAAGAGCTGGAAGATGCAGATACCGTAGAAGAGCTGGAGCGACTGCGAAAACTTTTGTAAATGCTTTACCACAAAAAAGCCGCCCCGGCAGCAGCTGCAAGCTGCACGCCGGGGCGGCGTATTACAATGACTGGAGTACCCTTGCTCAGACTTCCGTGTTGAAGTAGCGCTTCAGCAGGCCCTCGAAGCCGCGGCCATGACGAGCCTCATCCTTTGCCATCTCGTGAACGGTGTCGTGGATAGCGTCGAGGTTCAGAGCCTTAGCCTTCTTGGCCAGATCCATCTTGCCGGCGCAGGCGCCGCACTCGGCCTCTGCACGCATCATCAGGTTCTTCTTGGTGCTGTCGGTGACGACCTCGCCCAGCAGCTCGGCGAAACGGGAAGCATGGTCTGCCTCCTCGTAGGCATAGCGCTTGTAAGCCTCGGCGATCTCGGGGTAGCCCTCACGCTCGGCCACGCGGGCCATTGCCAGGTACATACCGACCTCGCTGCACTCGCCCTCGAAGTTGGCGCGCAGACCATCGACGATCTCCTGAGGAACGCCCTCAGCCTTGCCGATGCCCACAACGTGCTCGGTGACGTAGGTGTTGCCGGTCTTCTCGACGAATGCGGAAGCGGGAGCCTTGCAGACGGGGCACTGCTCGGGGATGGTGCCTTCAGCGATGTAGCCACAGACGGTGCAAACGTACTTCTTCATAAAATTTATCCTCCATTTGGTTTGTTCTTTTTTAGGGGTCTGCTCTGGTACAGCAGACCTTGTTTCTGACTCTATTATAGCGAATAGTTCCTAGTTAGTCAAGGCTGATTTTAAGAATTATTCTCATTTATTTGAAGTCTCGCACATTGCCCAAAGAACATTTCAAAAAGCTGTCACTTCTGCCGAAGGAAGGGCTTCCCTGTCGAGGTCAGACCTGCAGATTGCCGCTGGAAGGAGCGTCGGCACCATCGGCAGCGTCGAACTCGTAATCTTGCCGGGGAGGATGGCGTTGAGCAGGATGCCCACGATAGCAGCGATGGCCAGACCGGACAGGTTGATGGACACACCGGCGACCACGAAGGTCAGGCCGCCCACCGAGTTGAAGCCCAGAGCAGACACCAGAATGACAGCGGCGATGATGAGGTTGCGGCTGTTGGTGAAGTCCACCCGGTTCTCGACCACGTTGCGGACACCGATGGCGGAGATCATGCCGTAGAGCACGAAGCTGATACCGCCGATAATGCCGGTGGGGATGGTGTTGATGACGGCCTCAAACTTGGGGCTGAAGCTCAGGATGATGGCCAGCACAGCGGCGATGCGGATGACGAGGGGGTCGTAAATTTTGCTCAGAGCGAGGACGCCGGTGTTCTCACCGTAGGTGGTGTTGGCCGGGCCGCCCAGCAGGCCGGCCAGAGTGGTGGCGAGGCCGTCGCCCATCAGGGTGCGGTTCAGGCCGGGGTCGTTGATATAGTTGTGGCCGACGGTGGCGCTGATGGCGGCGATGTCACCGACGTGCTCCATCATAGTAGCCAGAGCGATGGGGATGATGGTGAACAGGGCGCTGATGAACTCGGGGCTACCGTCGATGGCAAAGAGGCCCATGGCTTCCTTGTGGAGAGGGATGCCGAACCATGCGGCGGAGGCAATGCGCTCAAAATCCACGGCACCGGTCACAAGGGCGACTGCGTAGGAGACGAGAACGCCAATCAGGATGGGCAGGATCTTGACCATGCCCTTGCCCCAGATGTTGCAGACGATGACCGTACCCAGAGCCACAAAGGCCAGCAGCCAGTTTGCCTGACAGTTGCTGATGGCCGAGGGGGCGAGGATGAGGCCGATGGCGATGATGATGGGGCCTGTGACCACCGGCGGGAAGAAGCGCATGATGCGCCGGATGCCGAAGGTGGAGATGAGCAGGCTGACGGCCAGATAGACCAGACCCGAGAAGGCCACGCCTGCGCAGGCGTAGGGCAGCATCTGGGTGTTGGCGATGGTCAGATTGCCGTCGGCGTCAGCCAGCATGGGAGCCACGATGGAGAAGCCGCCCAGATAGGCAAAGGACGAGCCGAGGAAGGCCGGGACCTTGCCCTTGGTGATAAAGTGGAACAGCAGCGTACCCAGACCTGCGCAGAGCAGGGTGGTCGAAACGCTCAGACCGGTGAGCAGGGGGACCAGCACGGTGGCACCAAACATGGCGAACATGTGCTGGACGCCCAGGATCAGCATCCGTCCGGCACCCAGCTGGCGGGCGTCGTAAATGCCCTTGGAGTAATCAATATTCTGACTCATTATTTCCTCCTTCTATCTGCGGCCCAAAAAAAGAGGCACTACCGCGGGAAAGCGGCAATGCCTCAAAAATCGGGACCAAATCGGAAACGGAAAATACAGCCGATGCGTGCAAAAGACGATTTCTTTTTCAGCATCCCGCTCTCCCCTTTCCTTTCATTCTTCGGCATAGTATAGCATAAAAGAAGGACGCTGACAACCTTTTTCCTGTATTTTGCGGCGATTTTCTGTCGGCGGAGGCCGTACAGCCTTGAAATATGCCGCATTCCGCACTATAATATAACCTATTGCTGCAGTTGGTCACTGGGCCGGCGGCATCCGAAACGACAGCTGTTGTACCACTTATTATAGAAGGACACTTATGATATATCTGGATTATTCGGCCAACACCCCTGCAGACTCCCGGGTGCTGGAGCGTTTTTGTGAGGTAGAGCGCAGCTGCCCCGGCAACGCGAACTCCCGCCATCAGGCAGGCCGGGACGCAAAACTGGTCATTGACCACGCCACCCAGACCATCGCGGGGCTGCTGAGCGCACAGCCCGCCGAGGTCATCTACACCTCGGGAGCCAGCGAGGCCAACAACTTTGCTCTCAAGGGGCTGGCAAAACTCTCCCGCCATCTGGGCAAGCACATCATCTCCACCCCGCTGGAACACTCCTCCGTCAGCGGCACCCTGACCGCTCTGCAGGAGCAGGGCTATGAAATCGACCTCGTGGACATCAGGCGGGACGGCACCATCGACCTCGAGCACCTGAAAGAGCTTCTCCGCCCCGATACCATTGCTGTAGCGGTAACACTGGTGGACAGTGAGCTGGGCGTCGTGCAGCCGGTGAAAGAAATTTCGGAAATTTTGCAGGCTTGGCCCAACTGCCATCTGCACGTAGACGCCACCCAGGCCGTGGGCAAGATCCCCGTCTCCTTCGAGGGCGTGGACACCATGAGCCTGACGGCCCACAAGTTCTACGGCCTGAACGGCATCGGCCTGCTGCTCAAGCGGCGGCGGCTGGCGCTTGAGCCTCTCATCCACGGCGGCGAAAGCACCACCATCTACCGCAGCGGTACGCCTACGGTGGCTCTGGCGGCCTCCCTCGAGACGGCTCTGAACTCTGCGGTAAATGAGCTGCCAGAGCGTTCTGCCCGGGTGAAAGAGGCAAACCTGTATCTCCGCACTGCTCTGAGCAAGTACCCAAAAGTCCGCATCAACAGCCCGGAGAGTGCCATCCCCCACATCCTGAACCTGAGCGTTGAGAATGTCAAAGGCACCGTGTTCCAGCGGGAGCTGGACGCGGAGGGCGTCTGTGTCTCGGTCAAGTCGGCCTGCTCGTCGGACGGCCTGCCCTCCCGGGCGGTGTTCGCCGTCAGCCGCGACCGGAAGAATGCCCTCTCCTCGTGGCGCATCAGTCTGAGCCACCTGACCACGCAGGAGGAGCTGGACGGCTTTCTCCGCGCCTTTGACGCCTGCTACACCCGGCTGACCCAGCTGTGAGAAAAAAGAAAGGACAGAGCCATGAAACGCGAAATGGAACCTTACCAGCTCATTGAGCGGAGCATCATCAAAAAATACCGCAAAGAGCTGTGGACCCCCTTCATCGTAGCGGTGAAGCGCTACGAGCTCATCAAGGCCGGGGACAAGATCGCCGTCTGCATCTCGGGTGGCAAAGACTCGATGCTGATGGCAAAGCTGATGCAGGAGCTTCAGCGCCACAGCGATGTGCCGTTTGAACTAGTCTTTCTGGTGATGGACCCCGGCTACAACGAGATAAACCGCCAGAAGATCGAGTCCAACGCCGAGCTGCTCCACATCCCTGTGACCATCTTCGAGAGCAACATCTTCTCTGTGGCCAACAACACCGACAAAAACCCCTGCTATCTCTGCGCCCGGATGCGCCGCGGCCACCTCTACAGCAAGGCCAAGGAGCTGGGCTGCAACAAAATCGCACTGGGCCACCACTTCAACGACGTCATCGAGACGACCGTTATGAGTATGTTCTACGGCTCCCAGCTGCAGGCCATGCCGCCCATGCTCCACAGCACCAGCTTCCCCGGCATGACCCTCATCCGCCCGATGTACTGCATCCGCGAGGAAGATATTCTGGCGTGGAAGCGCTACAATGAGCTGGAATTCATCCAGTGCGCCTGCCGCTTTACCGAAAACTGCACCATGTGCGACAACGGCGGCGGTGGCTCCAAGCGGCAGGAGACGAAAATTCTGCTCCGCCGCCTCAAGCGGGATAACCCCAACATTGAGAACAGCATCTTCCGCAGCATCCACGCAGTGGCTCTGGATACCATGCCCGGCTACAAATCTGAGGGTGTGGAGCACAGCTTCCTCGAGCGGTTCCATGCGCAGGAGGAAGCATTCAACGAAGAGTAATAAAATACCCCCTTGGATGGAGTGGATACCAGTTGGCGGTATCGTTTCCTTCCCGTTTTATCGCAAGTCAAGAAAATAACGCGGCCTGATAACAGCATATTTGCGATATGCAATTCAACGCTGTTGCTGTTGCATTAAAAAG
>ENA-OYZX01001421-OYZX01001421.1-human-gut-metagenome-genome-assembly--contig:-NODE-1421-length-10397-cov-4.371785_pt1 | contig 10397 bp, 10 predicted proteins | sample MGYA00243296_ERZ653489 | MGnify/ENA primary metagenome ERZ653489 (study PRJEB26926, sample SAMN06165098) | human gut metagenome | biome: ENVO:00009003; feature: ENVO:2100002; material: ENVO:00002003... | reverse complement strand
CTACACCCTAGAGTTCGTCGGCAGCGTCAGATGTGTATAAGAGACAGGTTGATAAAATAAAGCCCCATGGCTGTATTCTCAAAACAGACACAATTCATTTCTTTGTGATATTGCCGTACGGCGTTATAGTCGCCGGCTACACGAAAGCATAAATGACTTTCGTTTTCTCCCAGTTCATAGGGGGAGGTATGATCTTTTAGCCAGGTCAGTTCCAGTAGGAAGCCGGTTTCGTTGTCCGTCAGGTAGACTAGGATGAAAGAACCGTCAGAAGCTTCCTTCCGACTATGTTCTTTTAAGCCAAGCGCTTTTTCATAAAAAGCAATGCTTCGCTCCAGATTCGTTACATTGATATTAAAGTGATCAAATCTACTTTTAATTTCCATGATTGCTATCTTGTTATTTTTTCATCAATAGCTTCACGATTTCTCCGACATACGTACGGGGTTGTCCGGCTTGCGGAGTCGTTTGTGAAGGCAGTTTCTTACATTCGATAACAGCCGAAGGAGTCGTTTGGTTCGGAGCGTATAGTTTCAGTGTATAAGTTTCTGCTTTTTCTATCGCTTCGTAGGGCTGATCGGCAGAAAGTGTGCAATAAGCTACGGCTTTACCGTTTTGATAACCCAGTGCGCCGCCTGCGTTGGCTGTCATATTGGTCATGTTGAATTCATCTTTGCCGATAGAGATCACCAGTTTTCCATTGCCCATCAATGCGTATACATCACCCGGAATCTGTTTCAGATCGATTTCTGTATATCCCGGCATATCTGCTGAAGCCTTGCCGACAGGAGTTGCAGGAGTTAAAGTAGCAGCAGGAGTAGTTGTCTGATCTGCTTCTGCAGTGGTAACTTTACCGCCCTGACCAATCACCAGTGGACCTGCAGCAGCAACGATAGACGGCTTCTGTGCTTCTTCTTCTTTTTTCTTTTTCTCAGACTTCGGACGAGTATCGGGAGCACCGAAGGCTACAGCTACATCCATAAAGATGTCATCGGCAAAGTCTACCGTTTTTCTGCGCCATTTAGCCAAGCCGCGTACCAGTTTGGTTTTAGCTTTGTTCAGTGCATATTCATCTGTAATCCATTCTTCTGCTTTGTATTTTTCTGTTTCGCGGTAGGTGAAACGGATTTTTTCCAGTTCTACCAAGCAACTGCCCGGTTTGCAGGTAACAGTGATCTGATAATTGACCCAAGTGCGGTCCAATGACAGGGCGCTGGAGTAAAATGTGATCCATTCTTCACCTACACCGGCGATGGTTCCTTGTGCTTCATCGCTGAAAACGACGCGGCTGTCCGGATTATTGTTTTCTTTCAGACGTTCGTTCATCCACTTCATGACAGTGTCGTAGATTTGCTTCTGACTCATTCCGGGAATCTGGAATTCCTTGGAAAATACTACTTTACCATCTACTACAGGAACAGCTCCCGCAAGGTATCTGGTATCATCTCTTTTTTCTTTGTGCGATTCGGCTCTCATTGCCATTGGCAGGCATGTGAGAAGCATGGTAAGAAACAGGATTGTTAACTTATTCATAATTATTATTGTGTTTATTTGGTTATTTCAAAACTTTCGCCCCGATGGGTGATGCTGACAAACCGGCATCCTGCATTTTCGGCAAAATCACGGAGGGCATTTCCGCCTTCGTAGTCTTCACTGAAGTGCATGGGTACAAATATAGTAGTTTTTATTTGTTCGATGAACTGTTTTGCACCTTTCATATAATCTTTTCCCATCCTGCGGTCCACTGGGAACAGCGCTAAATCGATCTTCGGTGCTTTTTCTTTTAAATATTTAACTTCTGCAAGGAAGTCTCCGTTGGCTTTTCGTATCTCCGCTTCGGTAGATTCTTCACTCCAGTGCCAGTTGTTCAGATCGCCTGCATGGAAGATGTTCCAGTCTTGCAGATGGATCAGGAACGAACTGCCGACATCGGTCGAGCCGAATGCTTCGATGCGGATCGTCTCGTCTTCGTAGGTTTCTCCTTTTTTAATATAAGTAGCGTCTTCGGGCTTTCCACGATGGCTTTTCAGAATATCTTTGGAGAAAATGTACCGGATGTCGGGACGTGCTTCTTTCCACGTCAGTATTTCACGGTTGAAGTGGTCGGGGTGAAAGTGAGTGGCCAATACATAGAGTTTACCCGGTCTTTGCAGGAGGTAGTCATGTACGATTCCCCGGTTATGTTCAGTTTCCGAAGAATCTTTGTAATAATCGATGATGACGGTCACACCTTCTGCTTCGATGGCAAAACCGCTATGATAAATATAATCCAGTATCATGAGCTGATTATTTTTACAGTTGCAATATTACGTATTCTAGTTGGAGTTGGCAAGAAAAATCAGTGAAATCAGGGAGAAAGTCGATTGATTTCCCATTTTCCATCCGTCTTTAGGGTATACAGGAAGCGATCATGTAATCGGTTGGGACGTCCTTGCCAGAATTCCATCCGGGTAGGAGTGACGGCATATCCGCCCCAGTTGTCGGGGCGTTCCACTTCTTTTCCCAGCCATCGGGCAGCTTCTTTGACGAAAGCGCGTATCAGTTGCATCCGGCTTGCGATAGGCTGGCTTTGTGGAGAGATACGTGCACCGATGCGGCTTTTATAAGGGCGCTTTCGGAAATATTCGTCCGATTCCTCCGGAGAAACTTTCGCGGCAGTACCTTCGATGTGTACTTGCCTTTCAAGTTCATGCCAGACAAAGGAAAGGGAAATGTACGGATTTTGTGCCAGTTGCCTTCCTTTGCGGCTTTCGTAGTTGGTATAGAAGATAAACTTTCCGTCATGCAGTCCTTTCAGCAGTACGGTACGGGTCGAAGGTCTGCCTTCGGGAGATACGGTACCTACAATGACGGCGGTCGGTTCTTCTACGTTTGCGTCGATGGCTTCCTGTAGCCAGCGGCTGAAAAGTGAAAGCGGGTCGCAGGGAAGTTCGCTTTCCCTTAACCCGCTTTTGGTATATTCTTGCCGGATATCAGCTATATTCTTCATTCATTCAAGATTCATGATTTCTAATTCCAAATTTCTACATCGGTACTTCTATCAATAAGATATGTGAGTCCTTCAATGTTTCGAGTTCGAAACTTTTCGTATCATAGACGCCCATTCCGTCGCGACGTTTCAGTACTTCTCCGTCTACTACGATTTCTCCTTCAATCAGGAAAATGTATACGCCGCCATGACTTTGGTGCAAGTGATAACCGAGTTTCTTTCCGGCTTCCACCTTTCCGATAGAAAACCAGGTGTCTTGTAGAAGTGAAGCGGGAGTACTGCCGTCGGGCGATACAATCACTGCCAGTTCGTTCGGTCGTTCCAGCTCTTTGATGCTGAAATCCTTGTAGACAGGATGTGTATTCCGCTCTCTCGGCATAATCCATATTTGCAGGAATTCTACCGGTTCTACAGGGCTGGCATTCACTTCACTGTGGAAAATACCCGTTCCGGCACTCATCGTCTGAATCTCTCCGACAGTGATGATACGGATGTTTTTCTTGCTGTCACCATGTTGCAGATGTCCTTTCAATGGAATGGAGATAATCTCCATATTTTTATGCGGATGGGTTTGGAACCCTTCTCCGGGGGCGACTTTGTCGTCATTCAATACGCGGAGGGCACCGAAGTTTATACGGTCAGAATCGAAGTATTCGTCGAAACTGAAGGTATGGTAACTATCCAGCCAGTCATATTGGGAATGTCCTCTTGTATCTGCTTTATGTATTACTTTCTTCATAATTTTCTCCTTTTCTAATTGTTTATATACTTCTGTAACAAGGGAAGTCAGGTAAAGGTTCTATCTCTTCACTTCATTTAGCAAAGGCTTGTGGTTGATGAAATCCTTGATATTCTGAAGTGTGGTCATGGCGATATTTCCCATTGCTTCACGTGTGAAAAAGGCTTGATGCGAAGTGACAATCACATTGTTAAATGAGAGCAGACGGGCAAGCACGTCGTCGTCGATGATGCGGTCGGACTGGTCTTCGTAGAAATATTCGCTTTCTTCCTCGTACACATCCAATCCGGCAGAACCGATTTTCTTGTTTTTTAAGCCTTCGATCAGGGCATTGGTGTGAATCAATTGTCCACGACCGGTATTGATGATCATGACTCCGTCTTTCATTTTGCTGATGGAGTAGTCATTGATCAGATATTTGGTGGCTTCGGTAAGTGGGCAATGCAGGGAAATAATGTCGGAACTATGGTACAATTCGTCCAAAGAAGTATAAACGATTTGTTCTTCCCTGGCAAAGTTGTAGTCGGGATAAAGGTCATAAGCCAGTATATTCATTCCGAATCCCTTTAAGATATGAATCAGAATTTTGGCGATTTTTCCTGTACCGATGATACCTGCCGTCTTGCCGTGCATGTCGAATCCCATCAGACCGTGAAGGGAAAAGTTTCCGTCTTTTGTACGCCACGAAGCGCGTGGAATCTTTCGGTTGAGAGAGAGCATGAGTGCTACGGTATATTCGGCAACGGCATAAGGCGAATATGCAGGAACCCGTACAACGGTGATTCCGGCAGTGGCGGCAGCGTTCAGGTCTACATTATTGAATCCTGCACATCGGAGTGCCAGCAGTTTTACTCCGTTGGCTGCCATAGCATGAATGACTTCTGCATCGGCCGTATCGTTGACAAAGATACAGACCGCATCTACTCCTTGCGTCAATAGCACGTTATTCTTATTCAGATGTCCTTTATAATAACGGAATTCAAATCCGAACTCTTTGTTTTTATCGTTGAAAGAAGCTTCGTCATAAGGCTTTGTTCCGAAAAATGCAATTGTATAGGCCATAATATTTTCTGTTTTTATTCTTATTCATAAACGTAAAAACAGGGTGGTTTGTTTATCTTTACCTCCGCTCAGAATGTGAATTATTTCATTAGAAACAGTTTTTATTTTCAATTAAAATGAGCCGGTAAGCGAAAATAAGTGCACAAACATGTGTTGCGTGTGCAGGAATGTTGTATCTTTGCGCCCGAATTAATTTAAAAAAGATTTAGATGAGAAAAAATTTCTTGATTGGATTTGTAATGTTAATCGTTTCAATTCCAACTTTTGCCGGAGATTATCTAACTAATACGAATCAGAATGCTGCTTTCTTGCGCATGATAGCCCGCGGCGCTTCCATTGATATTGATGGAGTTTATAGTAATCCTGCCGGACTGGCATTCCTTCCCCAAAACGGTTTACAGGTAGCACTGACTATTCAGAGTGCATATCAGACTCGTGATATTGCTGCTACAAGTCCTTTGTGGACTATGGATGGACAGACTTCCGTGCGCAATTATGAAGGAAAAGCTTCGGCTCCCGTTATCCCTTCTGTACATGCTGTATATAAGAATGGTGACTGGGCATTTTCCGGTAGTTTCGCTATCGTTGGTGGTGGTGGAAAAGCTTCTTTCAATACAGGTTTGCCTATGTTTGATGCAGCTGCTATCGGTTTGGTAAACTCAGTAGGCCAAGGTATGTTGATGCCCAATATGTACAATATTAATTCGGCTATGGAAGGTCGTCAGTATATTTATGGGTTCCAGTTAGGAGCGAGCTATAAGATTAATGAACACTTTGCTGTTTTTGCTGGTGCTCGTATGAATTACTTTACAGGTGGATATAAAGGTTTCTTGAATATCGATCTGAAAGATGGAGTGGCAGAGAAGTTGGGAACTGCTATCGTAGAACAATTAGTGGCTGCTGGTATGACTGTGGAACAGGCTCAGCAGGTGGCATTACAAAAGTCTCAACAATTGAATGACACGAAACTTGAACTGGATTGTGACCAGACAGGTTGGGGATTGACGCCGATTATCGGTGTAGACGCTAAGTTCGGTAAGTTGAATTTGGCAGCGAAGTATGAGTTCAAAGCTAATATGAATATTGAGAACAATACGCATGAATTAAAGGCTCCAGATGCTGCTATGGGATTTATGGCACCTTACAAGCATGGTGTGAATACTCCAAGTGACCTCCCTTCTATGTTATCTGTAGCAGCAAGTTATGAATTCTTGCCTTCTCTTCGTGCTTCAGTAGAGTATCATTTCTTTGATGACAAGAATGCAGGTATGGCTGATAACAAGCAGAAGACATTGAAACATGGAACACATGAATACCTGGCTGGTGTAGAATGGGATATAAACAAAATATTCACAGTCAGTGGTGGTTATCAGAAAACTGATTATGGATTGAGCGATGCTTTCCAGACAGACACAAGTTTCTCTTGTGATTCTTATTCAGTAGGTTTGGGCGGTCGTATTAATCTTAGTAAGGCGTTAAGTTTAGATGTTGCTTATTTCTGGACTACCTATAGCGATTATACCAAAGAAAATCCACGTGGCTTGGATGAGGCTATGGCTTCAATGGATAAAGATGTTTATAGTCGTACAAACAAAGTGTTTGGTGTAAGTGTAAACTATAAGTTCTAATATTAATCCGCTACGATTTTATATTAAAGAAGCCGTCTCGAACATTGTTCAGAGGCGGCTTCTCATATTATATATACCTAATATTATATATGTAATAGATTAGAAAGAATATTGTACCAGCATATTCAGCCGATTGGCATGGCGGGTAGAAGAGTTGAAATCAGTGCGCCATCCTCTCAGATATTCAACACCTACTTGCATATTGCTAGTCACATTCCAGAAAGCATTTGCTACGAAATACTGTCCTTTTCGGTATGCTTCCGGATTATCACTCGGATAGTTGTTTTCAGAGTAAAGTCTGGATAAGCTGTATGTACCGGATACAAAGATGTTCGGGCAAATATTATATTGCAACCCCGCATACCAGCCCAGCATCGGAAGAACCTGCATCTTGCCTTCATTATCCGGATCGGGAACGATGTCCACATTCAGATTACTTAAATCGTTCAGATAAGAACCGATTCCTTTTCCATAATTAAACTGTCCGAACACTTGCCACTTCTTGGTTACATTAAAGGTGGTAGATGCTTGCAGGCCAAATCCGGTAGTCGAAAAAGCCTTGTCGTGCACATTACTTGAATAAGTCATGCTGCGTACGATTGCACCCAACTTAATATGACTGTTACTATTCCAGTTATACTGTGCAGAAGCTGCAAAATCCGGCATTCGTTGCGTGTTGATAGATACATCGCTATTCGTTGTACCGTCTACCGAAGGCATTTCCATGGCAACGCCGAATCTCCAGTTTTTCAGTTTATCGCACATATAACTCAGTTGAGTGGTACGATAGAAAGCGGAACCGTTCGGACCGGCGAAGTCAATTGTTGCAGGCAGAGCCGAAAGGTCCATGAATGAACCGTAGCTGTATCCGATGGTAAATCCTAAGAACTGCGCATACGCATTTTGAAGTTCAAACGTCTTCCCATCTCCACGGAAGTTTCCGGCGGTATACACCACGAAGTCGCCCAGATGCTTGGTTCGTCCTACCAATTTCAGGAATAGGGTAGAAGTGGTGATGTCCATCTGAAATTGATTCTTGGCAAAATTTCCCTTTCCGGGCTGTCCGATCAATGCCGGATAGAAATCCACATCGTCAACGATGCCGTTGAAATCATACTCTGCCGTCGCACGTACGTAGCCGCCGATACCAAGGGCGAATTTCCCTTTCTGATCCGTCAGAAGGAAGCGGGGAGCATTCGGGTCGTGAAAACGCATCTGAGAGCGGTCGTTCATGATTCGGATGATTTCATCTCCGGCCTTGTCCCTGGAGACGAACATGATGGAATTTGATTCCTCATCCTCGATGACTACTTTCTTTTGCGCATGAGCACAGACGGGGAAAATTCCGATCCCCAGTAGCATAGCTACCATTTTAAAGCTTGTTTTCATTATCAGTTAAGTTTTAGGTGAATGCCCAATGAACAACTAAAAAAAGAAATGGTTGAGAGGGGCTAAGGAAAAATTGCCAAACTTATCGGAAGAATTGCTATTTATAATCGTTCTAAAAAAGCGGATCTTTGTATCGTACTAATTAGATAAATAAAATACGAGAATGGAAAAAGTAGATTTTACTCAAGGAATATTGGCGATGGAGTCAGACCTGCATCGTTTCGCATATAAGTTGACTTCAGACCGTGATTCTGCCAACGACTTAGTTCAGGATTGTGTATTGCAGGCATTGGATAATCATGAGAAATTTACGCATGCCAAGAATCTGAAAGGATGGATGTTTACCATCATGCGTAATATCTTTGTCAACAACTACCGGCGCACGGTCCGCGAAATGAATTTGATCGATGATACCTATTCCATCAATCAGCAAAGTTTGATAGAAGATGAAGAAGGCGACCGTTTCGAGTTTGCTTATGACATGAAGCAGCTGTATAGAGTGATCCATTCCATCCCCGAAGATATGAAAGTTCCTTTCCAGATGTTTGTAGCTGGATTTAAATACAGGGAAATTGCCGAAAAATTAGGATTGCCGATGGGGACGGTAAAGAGCCGACTTTTCTTTATCCGTAAGCGTCTGAAAGAAGAATTGAAAGACTTCTCCTGATGCAACTTTCTAATTGAGTGATGTGTTTTAAGGTCAAAGTGAAGCCTTCCTGTCAAAATACGACGAATGACAGGAAGGCTTATTTAATTTGAAATATTCTTCCGAAATACTTGGTTTATAAAATAAACCTATTTATATTTGCATCGAGTAAGAGAGATGCGCAGCTCCTTACTTTTTTTAATCCATATAAGGTTTATAAAATAAACTAATTAAATCGTATCAACTAATTGATTGGAGGGAAGTAAAAGATGAAACGCTTGTTATTCATTGCTTTAGGGATTATTTGTTACCACGTTGTTACTTTTGCACAAGAAGTAAAAGTAGAAGTGCGGGGTATTCGTAGTGCAAAAGGCGCTATTATGGTCATGGCACAACAGGATTCGGAATCGAAGCCGGTATATGCGATGGCTACTGCTGTTAAAGATACAGTGACTGTTGTTCTAAAAGATGTTCCATGGGAAAAGTTTTTAATCTCTCTTTTCCATGATGAGAACGGAAACTGGGAATTGGACATGAATGAACAGGGAATACCGGTAGAAGGGTATGCCCGGGAAAAATGCAAGAAAGAGGCGGATGCTTCGGCTACCGTTAAAATGAAGATGTATTATCCGGTAAATGACTAACAGTATGCGATACCTGATATTTCTGATATTGGCCGGCTTTACCGGAGTTACTGCTTGGGGGCAGACTTCGACGACTGCTCGGCCGATGGCTGTGAATGATACTCTGACAGAAGATTCCACTTATGTGTTGCAGGAAGTGGTGGTACGGACAAGTCCTGTGAAACGGAAGGCAGACCGTTTTATCCTGTCCGTCCCTCCTGCACAGAACAAAGACGGAGTCGAACTCCTTCAACAAGCGCCCGGAGTATGGTTGTCCGACGAGCGGATTTCCATCAATGGTTCTTCCGGCACGAAGGTGTTTGTAGATAATAGGGAGATAAAACTTACCGGAGAGATGCTGATAGGCTATCTCCGTTCTTTGAAATCGGACGATATTGCTCGCGTTGAAGTGCTTCCAATGGCGGGAGCCGATAAGGATGCCGATGCTCAGGGAGGTGCTATACATATTATAATGAGACGTCATACGGACAAAGGATTTCAGGGAAATCTTTCTATGAATGCTTCTTTTGCCTCTTCTTTGCAATCTTATCAGCCTAGCGGTAGCTTGAATTATCATAGTGGGAAGTGGGATACCTATGGATTTGCTTCCGGTACTTTGGTTCCTCAAAATAAAGGAGATTTGTACGTTACCCGTGATTATGTAGCGGGAGATAAAGGTTTTTCCAGTCTGACCCGTATGAAGCAGCCTTCGCGTTACGGGACGATTCGGATGGGAACAGTTTATACGATGGACTCTTCCAATAGTCTGGGAGTAGAGCTGGAGTATGTTCGTCGCGGATACATCTGGCCGTCTCAGAGTTACTCTACTCTGTCGGTAGGACCGCTGGATATGGAAAGTCAGGGTGTGTATCGTCAGAAAGAGACTTACAATATGTATACAGCTACTGCCAACTATATACATAAACTGGATAAGGACGGTTCGGTGCTGAAGCTTGTTACCGACTATATCTCTAAAGATCTGCATGGCAGAAATCAGTATCAAATTTTTCAGGAGATAGGTGCTCTAAATAAAGATACTGTTTACCGTTCCCGCTCTAATGCCACTTATCAGATCGCAACTGCCGATCTGTCGTGGAAACAACAGTTACATAAGAAATCGTTTTTCCAGGTAGGAATGAAATATACCTATACGGGAATGAAAGATGATGCCTGTTACGAAGGGCTGGAGCCTGACGAAAGTTGGAAGCCCAATGTTGCTTATGGATATGAACTCGATTATCACGAGAATATCGGTGCTTTATACGGAACTTATTCTCTGGATATGAAAAGAGGATCTGCTGTCTCTTATACACATCTGACGCTG
>ENA-OYZX01001416-OYZX01001416.1-human-gut-metagenome-genome-assembly--contig:-NODE-1416-length-10407-cov-5.418180_pt1 | contig 10407 bp, 4 predicted proteins | sample MGYA00243296_ERZ653489 | MGnify/ENA primary metagenome ERZ653489 (study PRJEB26926, sample SAMN06165098) | human gut metagenome | biome: ENVO:00009003; feature: ENVO:2100002; material: ENVO:00002003... | reverse complement strand
GAGATCTACACCCTAGGGTTCGTCGGCAGCGTCAGATGTGTATAAGAGACAGCCTCGAATTCGAGGGGGTATGTTTCTTTTATCGTTCTTTTATCGTTCTTTTATCGTTCTTTTATCGTTCTCTTTTGGGTCTACGTCTGTAAATATCTCCCCACTGAGGTTCCATATCATTTACAACAATATCATAAGCATTAAAAAATAACTTGTTGAACTGTGCGGGTACACCAGCAATAAGGCCACCAAGATTAGCTAAAGGTTCGACAGCTTCTTCTGATTCGGCCTTTCCTTGAATCACTTTGCCTAATTTTGCACCAGTACGTTCTAACTGTTCAAAAGCACCTTGTACAGCAGTCATCCTATAACCGTATGTTCGCATTCCTACCATATTGCTAACAAGAGTATTAGCAACTTGTCCAACAGGCCCTAACAAACTCATAGGATATTGCAAAAGTTCTTTACCATATTTTACCCATCCGTCATCATCTTCCTCAAAAGGAGGCTCTAATGCGAGAGCTAAATTCAGCAGGCAAAACATAAAATACTTAGCTGCAGCAAAAGCAACTATTCGCTTAGATGCTTCAGCTTTTCTGCCGGCACTCCACTCACGACCAAAAATTCCAAACTCTCTTTGCCACTGATTAAACTGCGTATTAAAAAAGCCCTGGAATGTTGTAAATAATTTCATAAGTGCGCTGCCACGCTGAATAGGAGCAACGTCTGTAATACGGCTACTGCCAAGCGTACGCCTAATAACAGTCTCCGCAAACAACACGGCTTCCTGTTCGCTGGCGCCTGCATTGATTTTCTTTTGATATGCCTGAGCCCAAATTGGTATAGCAGAAATATTATCTGTTGCAACCAAAACATTGGTACCAAATTCAACTGCAATTCTTTCAACTGGATTTAGCTTTCTACCTTCATCTTTGATATCACGCATTGAAATATCGGGAACTATAGAGCGTTCTTTCATAAAAGGTGATTTAGAATAGACAAGATCTCTAGTAGTTCTCCAGCCTTGTCCATTTTGCATATTCAAAAACAAATTTCCATAAGCAGCCATTACGTCCTTATAACCAAAGCCTTCAACAACATTGCCATATAACAATGGATTGCCTAAGTTTTGAACAGCAGTTTTGAAGTTAAGCATTATTGCTACATTGACTGTCTTTTGGCGAATCCAACTTAAACAATCACCCGCATCTCTTTCGCTTATAGAACTATAGCCTCCACTACCATAAGGTTGAGCCGTTTTCTTTAAGAATTCTTCAAATGCTTCAAAATTAGCAATACCTAATTTTTCTTTCAGCAAAGAGTACATTTCAGGATCGTTCATTATTTTACGAAAGCTTGTCGTCAACTCTCTATAACAGAGATCGTGTATATTATCCATAACCGCAGAATATTCGGCGCCTTTTCTTAAATCCAACGGATATACACTTTTATCGCGAGTTTTAGTTCCGCCAGTATTAGTATGCAAAGTTCTAATACTGTTTACCGAACGTTTATCGTTTGTTGCCGGTACAGCATCCAATGCCGCAGGATGACTGCCGCTATCAGAATATCTGACCAAAGGAACATATCCACCACGAAAAACAACTTTGGCACCATTGCGTAAGGTAAGTTCCGCAGGTAATGCATCAACACGTTCCGGAGAAAATCCGGTCATTCGTTTTACCATATCAGACGTTTCGTCCCAATGAGCATTGCAGGCATCAACAACCTTTTGCGCATAATTGATATCCGCTTCTGTTAAAACATTACCTAAAAATTCAAGCAAATTGCTTCTAGTTAGTTCAACATCACCTTCAACCCATAAATCAGAACCTCTAAAGAATTCTGTATATGTGCTTTTTTCTCTTACAGAACATAATTTATATGAGCTACTTTCTGTGCCCAAATACAAAAGCATTTTTATAAGATTATGTTTTGATACCTTAGCGTTAAGTGCTTCGTAATAAATTTCTTTATCTGCTGCTTCCACAGCTTTTTTATCAGGCAGCCATTTTTTAGTAGCATCAGCAATACGTTCCTTAAATTCCATTGTATATACAGCTTTTTTATTAGCTGCAATTTGTACGCTTTCACCAAAGTGCTTACTGAAAAATCCATATTTCCAGCCGTCCATACGTTCAAAGAAATTGTCAGTATTAGTAAGACTTCGTACAAGCCTTTGCTGTGGTTTGACATTTTCTTTAGAATTAATACCAGACTGCCATTTAGTTTTCAATTTTAACAGATTTTCAATCGCCTGATCTTTGAACTCTTTATAATCTAATGCCTTTCCATACCAGGTTATATATTTTTCCTGTTTAGAAATTGCTTTAATATTTTTTAATGCATTTATTACATCTTCAAAGCGGTCAAAAGTCAACGTTTGCATCGGAGAAATAAAAGTTCTATTTTCATCAAGCAACCAATCAGCAATGGAAACATTATCATATTCATTCTGCATTGCTGCAGCATATTCAGCTAATGATTGTGTTCTAAATTCCGGATTATACTCTTTATGATTCAACCCCATCCGTTCCATAAGTGCCGCAGCTTGCACAAAATGTTTTTCATCTACCCATGTATCCTTTTTAGCTTTCATCTGCCGCTTAAGATATTTTTTGTATTGTTCGATTTTTGCACGCATATTAAGGCTTTCCTGAACCATAGCGTGATTAAGTGCTTGTAATCTTTTATATTTTAGCGCTGAATCATAATCATTCTTTTTGGCGGCATCAATCGCTTTAGCAGCAGCACGACGTTCTGCTGATATATACTTACTGGTACGAACAGCATCAGCAACTACCATATTACTCAGCTCAGTTTTAGCAGCTAATTTTGCCTGCTGACGACGTGCTCTAGCCAGTGCTAATGCTTGTTCTGCACTACGCTGTTGAGCCAGAATCCCAGCTGCAGCATCCTCTATAATTTGCTGTTCCACACCAATTACCAGTCCGCTATCATCAGTATAAAATGCTTCTCGTGCAGCTTGTTCTGCTAATCTGCGTTCTTTATAAATATCCGGGAATTTAGTCTGTACCATCTCATCCGCATATAAAGTAATAGCCTGTTGTAATGCCGGCTCACTTAATAATTTTGATGAAAGTTCATCTCCAGAAGTAAACCCACTAGCTTCAGATATCATATCAAATTTAACAATATCCAATTCTTCTTTTTCATTGAGCGGTTTTGATTCTATATCCATAGCTCTAGATAAAAGTTTTCTATAATATTCTGCAACAGCTTTACCTGTTTTATATTTTGGGAAATCTTCTAATAACATATTTTCTGCTGCATAAATTGGCTGTTGTTCCAACTCTTGACGTATCGCAGGTAATATTTCTGCTCGATATTCTTCAATTTGCATCTTACGTTGATCAGTAAAATTTTCAAGGCTCTGCTTTGTCAGAAGGTTTACTGCTTTTTCATGCGCTTTAACTATAACATTCTGCAGTCTGCGTTTTGAAGCTTCCGAAAGGTTATCTGTAATTACCGAAGGCAGCTTAGCAAAATATCCGTCAACACGCTCCATAATATTAATATCTTCTTGGCTGGCAAGCATCCTATCAAATACTTCTTGCACTTCCTGTGTTATAGGCACAGCATATTCATTTGTAGAAATAAAGTCTTTAATTGTTTTATAGGTTTCAAGTAACCACTTTTGAAACCTAGATAAAGGCCCCTGCATTTCTTTAGATGGAGATTTTCCAAGCATAATATATTGCTCTGCAGCAGTTGCCCAGCGCTCATGAGCAGCAGTTTTACGTTTCTGTTGTTCTTCTGTTAATTCTTCAAACGGTTTATTTAACTGATTCCATTCCAATTCAGTCAATTCAGCATAATCAAGCATAGTCTGACGGTCTTTTTTCATCTGCTCTGTAGCATTAGGGAGTGCCCCTTCACGCATGAGGTTCTCAATAAAGTAATGGCCGACAGCTTCATGAATAACAGTGCTCATATCAGCCCCTTCAAACAGGCTGATAATTGCTTTGCCTTCTTCGTCCCAGGTGATAGCGCCTTTAGTTTTCCCTTCGGCCTGGTAGTATCCCTGCATTTCTTCTCGTCTCTTGCGAAGTGCATTTTCATCTGGTATACTATTATTATTAAGAAGACTGTCAAGGTCGGTTATTCTGCTAGCGGAATCGCTGCTAGGAGATTGTAACAACTTGTCAGTCTTAACAAAACCGCTATCTGTTGAAAACGGCATGAGCCATTCGGGCTTCTCGTTTTCAATCAGTTTAGCGGTTTTTTCTTTATTGATGTATCTTAATTTTCCGTTTTCAATTTGCTTAGCAAACCATTCATAGCGTGGTTCGCCTGTCTTATTGTCAGTCTTACCATATGCGCTTATAATTTCGTTCATAACATATTTATTGCTTTTATTATCTACTTCAAGCTCAAAAGGCACTACAATGGTTGCTCCATTTTTAGATTTTAAATCTAGAGCAACTATTTTTCTTTTTGCACCATTCTTACCATCATAGGTATCAAATATCATTAAGGGATCAGTTAATGCCCTAGGTATCTGCTTCACTATATCAGCAGACATATCACTTTTATGTTTTCCATTTAAAACTTTATCAAGATTTTCAACAGACATATCTACCGGCAATATTTTAGCACCAGCAGCTTCTAACGCAAGAGGTGTCTGCATTACTCTAATAGTTTTATCTACCAATTTTCCTGATATAAACTTATCAATATTAGCAGCGAAGTTATTTTCATCCTCAAGCAATTTTTCGTTAGCGCTTTTAGTTTGCATATATCGGCCATTAGGCGTACTGACAACACGCTTGAAGCTTACAGGTTTATCCCTGAAATACTGCATAGGGTCATCAGGATTAGCAATATTAGCATGACTGCTTAATAAAGCTACCGTATCTAATGCTTCCTGTTTAGTTGCTCCTGCACTTAATAATTCTTGAATACGCGTATCTTTCCATACTCTAAATTCTTCATCATTAATATCTAAACGCTGATATTCTTTTTGCAATTCTTTTTGCATTTTTTCCTTACTTATAGAATATCCATTATCTTCAAAAATAATGCTATCTTTAACAGCAGAATAAAAATCGGGCTTCTGTGCAGCCATTACTTCAAAATTTCCCTGCATAATGTCGATATCAAGGCCTTCTTGAGCAGCACGTTCGATATTATTAGCTTCAACGCCCAAAGATGCCGCTATTTCATCAATATTCTGAGTTTGAGCGTACTGATATAAGGCTTCGGCATCTATAGATATTTTACTTCCCTGCAAATTAGAATTGATAACACTAGCAGCATAAGCAGGTTCCGCTCCGCTTTTTTTTACATTATCTATTCTTTCTTCAAGTGTATTAAGCTGTTCTTTATGAACATTACGATCTAGTGCTACTCTAATAGTAGACGCGCCGCCACCTAAAATACCACCAATTAATCCAGCATACAAAGCATTTTTCGTATATGTCCCAACATTCTTATCAAATTCTGCGGCTAATTCCTGAATACTTTTACCTTCATTTTTAGCAATCATATTCGTAATTTCTTCCGGATACTGTTGAATACCTTCAGTAAAAGCTTCCGTTAATGCGCTTTCACCTATTTGTTTTAATTTTTTACCTAATGTGCTTCCCGCCGGAACTCTTTTCAGCAGTTTCCCCAAAGATAATCTTTCTAAAGGAGTTTGTATTATTGCATTTGCGATACTTGCCTGAGCCGCTCTCTTAGTATCAACACCTTCTTCTTTTAGATCCAAGTATTGATTTCCTGCAATCTGAGCGCCCATTAACGCTGTACTAGCGGCGCCACCTGTAAAAACTGTTGCAGCCACCTGGGTAGCGAGTTGCCCGGCTCCCTGTACTAAGTCTAATCTAAATTGTTCTGCAACAGTATCTCCTTTTACATTAAATGGCTGCAGATGTTCAGACTTTAAGGCTTCGTCAATAATTGCTACTCCCTCTGTCATTGGCTGATAATTAGGTTCTCGTTCTCTTCTTGTGGCAATATTATAATCTCTGGCCATTGCTAAAGTTCCTAAAACACTGCGTTCTAATAAATTGATAGACCCATTGTAAAAAGATTTTACATCTTTCCATTCTCTATCTTTCACATACTGTTGGTCAAGAAAGTCAAAATTCCTCTGTTCTATAGAGAGTTTTTTAGGTTCGTGAAGAGCATTATAAGTCAAAGGATTATATCTTGATTCAAACTCAGACTGTAATATTCTCATTTTTTCAGAATCCATATTTATCACCTCGTTATTGTATATAACCTTGCTGCATTCATAATTTCTGTTGTACCATTAGACAATCTTACAGAATATAAATCTTCACCAATTTCTGTGACACTTTCTATTCCACTACGTTTATAATCAGCCAAACTTAATTCAACCGTTTCATTCCTATTTAAAAAAGTCCCCCTAGTTTCCATATATCCTACTGGCTGCTTAGTTATAAATTCTTTGCCTTTTTCAATTACTTGATATAACGGCGGAGTAACTCCTGTTTTTTGTCCCTCACTTATAATCCACTCTTGCAATAAAGCTTTCGCACCTATCCAAGCTGCTTCTTTTGCAGGATTTTCATCAATATCGCCAACAATTTGATATTTTATATCATTGTTCCAATCATAAGCAAACTCCCCTTTTCCTTCTTTATATTTATCATATGTTTTGTTAGCCTCATAAATTTGATCAGCATTTAATCCTTGTTCTTTTGCAAATTCAAGATACTCCTCACGTGTAGCAAATGCATGATCACCTAGCATATCATTTACTCTTTTTACTGTTGTAGATGATGCTTTATTGCTACCTTTTTTACCATTAGTACCGTAAAAATAATCTGCTGCAGATATCATTTTCTTGCCAGTTTCAATATCTAAACCAGCAGTAGATTTAATCCAATCAATTGCCGCTTCATAAGAGACCCCTTGTTGCTGCATCCCATAAATATCACCAACAATCTTTCTATATAAAAGATCATTATACTTCTTCTGACGTTCCTCTTGATCTTTAATTATATTTTTATATATTTTGGAAACTGTTTGACCCTCTTCAAAACTCATTTTAGGGCTTTCTGTACCCATTCTGCCTAATATACTATCTGCATATTCATTAATGGATGGTTCATCACCATTGCCTTGTTTCCTATTCAAAGCCTCCTCGCTGTAGCTTAAAGCACCTTCTCCAGCATACCAAGCAATAGCAGCACCTCTCGGCCCATATTTATCCCAATACTGCTTTAATTTAAATCTAGCTACCTTCTCTTGATTTTCAGGCGTCATTTTAGCATTATCTTGCAATCCCGCCTCTTTACTCCAAGCAGGCCAATTTTCAGGCATTATTTGATATTTACCACTTGCACCTGTACGTGCATTTACAGCATCATAATTCCCGCCACTTTCTTGACCGGATATAGCATTCACAAAACTATCAAAACTAGATGTTCCGTTCTTCATACTTTCTAGCGCAGCCATCGCAGCATCGCTATCATTTCCATATTGTTGATAAAGTTGCTGAGCTATTTTATAACTATTTTCGAGTTGCTCTTTCTGATTAATTATATAATTGAAAGAATTACGCTGATCAGGTGTCAAAACATCATTAAAATATCGCACAAGTCTTTTGCTTTCTGTGTAGTCCTGGTTAACTATAGCCTGTTTAATTACTGCTGTACCCAGTCTACCAAGCGCTTTGTTAGTTTCCAATTCAACACGTTCTTCACCATATGTTCCAAATATATCTTCAACACTAAAGATTGTTTTGTTAACAGCATCTTTCAAAGCTTGAGGATCATTTGGATTTTGCATTAGCGTTGTCGTAATCTGATTTTGATTGTTTTCATAAGTAGTATTCTGCCAAGCTTCAAACTGCTGCGCTCTGTATTGCCCCAAAACTCTGCGATTAGCATTATCAGTTTGCTGGGTGCTGTAATCAAATAACATAGCACCTTTGCCGTACTTTACGCTTTGAGGACTTTGAGCCATAAGTTCGCTGCGTATCTTTCTTTCGCCAGCTTCATACTCACCGACAATGTCAAGAGCACCTTTTTCTTTTTTCTGCATCAACTGCATTCTTAGATCGTTAGTACGTTTTACATACTCATTATTAGCCTGCAGAACGTCGGTTCTTATGATCTGCTCTCTTACCTGCTCAACACCGGCCTGAATAATTCTACCAGTCTGGGATGATTCTCTTGCAACAGCCTGCTGACCGCTGTTATCATAGCGGACATTAGATGCTTTACTTGCCGGTGCTCCTAACTGCGCACCTACTTGAAAAATGTCGATTGCCATATTCTAGCCTCCTTTTGGGTATAGAAAAAGCGCTTTAACAAATTGTTAAGCGCTTAAAGGTGTGTTATAATGTTGTCCGAGATAGTCAGTGTGTTGGCTTCCCTTACGGGGGGTGATAGCTATTGTCAACTTATGAAGCATTGTCTTTGATGATTGCTTTTAGTACATTAATAGCTATTGTCATTTTAGGCTGTAAATAGCCATGAAATAAGCCGCTAACACCAGTGGCGCGCGGCTTCCTTTCACGTTTTACGATTATGAGGGAGAGCCAGCGTGCGACCACTGACTATCTCTTTTCGTTTATTATATAATACATTTCGTACTAATGCAACACTCTCTTACCACTCTCTTGGTACTCTTTTCTTAAATCCAGTTATAACCTGTGCTTGTACCATAAGTAGTTTTCCACTTACTAGAATCATAACCGCCTAAAGATATATTACCACTATTACCCCATCCATACCCGTCACTTCCTTTTCCATACGAGGAAGCACCTTGCTTTCCTGCGCTCTTAGGACTGTATAAACTACCTGCAAGGGATAACCCACTCATAAGCATATTATTCATAAGTGCACGCTTACCGGCTTTACGGTAATTGCGTGCATTTTGATTATAGATATCACGTTGATTAACAAGGTCAGTAGACTGCTGAAAAATATTCTCAACGCCTTGCCTTGAGTTATAGCGTTCGATAGCAAGCTCTGTTTCCATATTATACGCACTGTCAGCTAAAGCGTTTGCCGCACTGCCTGAAGCTGTTATACCGGAAGCGCCTATATTAGCCCTCTGCTGGCTTAACATAGCGTTCATACGACGGCGTTTGTTTTCTTCGTTGATAGTATTTGACTTAGACTGTTCTTCGGCCTGTGCCTGCAGTTTATCTGCGTTCTGATTCGCTATCTGAGCATTTACCTCTGCCTGTTGAGCGGCAGCGTTATATTGCTGCTGCTTCGCTCTGCCCGAAATAAAGCCCCCCAAAAGAGTGGCGCCTATTGTTGCTGCTACGCCCATTATTCATCATCCTTTCTAAATTCAAAAAAATGGTGCGGCAGACCGTAAATACCATATGGTTCCGGTTCATGTATTTTTGCACCGAGCCATTTAAGCCAGCGGATGATCTCATCATTTCCAACGTTGACCCAGTTATACAGCCTGCTATATCTTTCCAAAAGCCCTTTTACAGCCTTTTTAGTATACCGTCCGACAAATACCCTATGATTATCCATTTCTCGCGTCATAAGCAGCCATACGCGCACATCGTCGCTCATAATCGACGGTTTTCTAACTCCGTATACTGCAGCCGGTACTCCATCGATTCTAAGGCATCCGACCTCGACGCTGTGCTCTATCCCACCCAATATATCATCTAAAGCATTATCACCAATAGCACAAAACAGTTCTTTACGGTTATTATCTTTTAAATTTGCTGCTATGTAGACTGCATCTGCTCTTGTCGGTATTGCAAATTCGTATTTCGTCATAATACATCTTACCCTTCTATTTCTGGTATCAGCGACAAGACTGTCATAGGCAGAGGATCAGGTTGTTTAATTATTACCTGCTGTGTTTCTGACCAGCTTGCTGATTTAACGACAATTTTAACTTTTTCTGTTTTTAACGCTATTGGCTCCCCGTAAGCTTCGTTACTTCTCCATTTAATCTCATCGAGAGCATCATCTCGCATTCCATATACTCCGCCGCGGCTATCCTTAAGCATTGCGATAAAGCTAGCGATTCGCTTCTTACGACTTAGATATGTACCGTCCTGCGCTGTAAAATCTATAGGCAAAGTTTTTATTTCTGCATCAATAGGCAGCCCTACATGAACTTTCTTGTATTTGTTACCAAGAACAACCTTGCCATTTTCAACTGTTTGTTGGGGTAGCACATTCCCATCAGCCAATATCGCCACAGTATACCCTTCTAAATGCTCAAGTCCAGATATTTCATCGGTCGGTTCTCCTTCATAAGTTATTCCACTATCGACGAAGAACTGATCCTCTACATTAGTGCTTTTATCACGGCTTTCCATTATTTCCACATAATACTGACCGCCACGTTCAATAACTGCATATAACTTATCTTCTGTTGATCCTCCGATATTACATACACTAACAAACTTCCCGCCTGCCGTGGTATGCTGGTGCC
>ENA-OYZX01001413-OYZX01001413.1-human-gut-metagenome-genome-assembly--contig:-NODE-1413-length-10418-cov-4.341407_pt1 | contig 10418 bp, 9 predicted proteins | sample MGYA00243296_ERZ653489 | MGnify/ENA primary metagenome ERZ653489 (study PRJEB26926, sample SAMN06165098) | human gut metagenome | biome: ENVO:00009003; feature: ENVO:2100002; material: ENVO:00002003... | reverse complement strand
CTACACCCTAGAGTTCGTCGGCAGCGTCAGATGTGTATAAGAGACAGTATTAAGAAGATTCGGGAGAAAATCGAATATGACACGTCTCATCCACAGTATATCGAGACGATATGGGGAGTGGGATATCGCTTTAAAGTGTAATGGCATGACGAAAACACAGTTTGATTTTATATTTGTCATGAGAGAAAAGGGGTTTCGTTTTTCGGAACTCCTTTTCTATTGTAAATGAGAATAAATGCGTGTATCATATAGAAGTCAAAAGGGAAGCGGCATAATATGGAATATATATGCCGTGTATGGGGAAAACAGATTAAGATCATAGGGTGGTTTTTAGAAATGGAAAAGAAAAAAAAGAGTCCGAGGAGACTGAAGTTCAATACGGTGCAGACGGTTGTTATCGGATTTTTCGGGGTGATACTCGGGGGCGGAATACTTTTGAGCCTTCCGATCTGTAATCAGAAGCCGATCGAGTTTATAGACGCGCTTTTTACGTCTGTCAGCAGCGTATGCGTTACCGGCCTTGTGACGATTGTTCCGGCGGAACAGTTTACATTGCTAGGGAAAATTATTTTACTGCTTTTGATACAGGTCGGCGGACTTGGAGTGATCGCCTGCATGTCTGCGTTTTTCCTTTTATTGGGAAAAAAGATCAATATGAAAGGAAGAATCACGATCCAACAGGCATATGGACTGGATACGCTTTCAGGTCTTGTAAAGTTCGTGATCCGTATTTTAAAAGGAACGTTTTTGGTAGAGGGGATCGGCGCGGTACTTTTTTCGCTCCGGTTTATTCCTGAGTTTGGGTTTATAAAAGGCGTCGGTTACGCAATCTTTCATTCTGTTTCGGCATTTTGCAACGCGGGTATCGATATACTTGGAAGTACGAGCTTTATACAGTATTCAGGGTCGTGGCTTATTAATTTTACGACAATGTTTCTGATCGTTATGGGCGGACTTGGTTTTCCGGTATGGCATGACATTGCGATCAATATAAAAAAGATGACGGAAATCAAGAAAAGACCTTTAAAATGGCTGTTTACAAGACTTTGTCTGCAAAGTAAGATCGTTCTTACGATGACGGGACTTCTAATCCTGTGCGGCGCCGTCGGATTTTTCCTGCTGGAGTTTAACAACCCCGAAACAATGGGAGATATGAATCTTCTTGAGAAGATGACGGCATCTTTATTTCAGTCGGTGACGACAAGAACGGCGGGATTTGCGACAGTTCCGCAAGGAGACTTAAGAGAAAGTTCGAAGCTTTTGGGCTGTATGCTTATGTTCATCGGAGGATCTCCGGCGGGTACGGCAGGCGGCGTTAAGACAACGACGATCGCGATGCTTTTGCTGACGGTTCTCTGTGTACTGAAAAACAAAAGAGATACAGAGTGTTTTGCAAGAAAGATTGATAATAATATCGTCAGATCGGGAATTACGATCACAATGATCACTTTGATCTTCCTGATGTCGGGAATTACCGCACTGACAATCTTTGAACCCGGAATTGATTTCCTTGATCTTACTTATGAAGCGGCGTCCGCAATGGGAACGGTCGGACTGACGGCAGACCTTACTCCGATCCTGAGCAGGGGAAGTCATGTGATCCTTATGATCCTTATGTATGTCGGAAGGATAGGACCGCTTACTATGGCGCTTGCATTATCGGGAAGAAGCGATAAGATTTCTAAGTTCAGAGAACTTCCGGAAGAAAATGTGATGCTCGGCTAAGTGGGAGAGACAACGTAATGCTTGGATAATTGGGAAAGAAAATGCAATGCAGAGCATGAAGATGAGAATATGGACAGAGAAATAAAAAAGTAGAAATACAAAACCGGAAATGTAAAGACAGAAGCATTTAAAAGGAGGGAACATATTATGGATAAACAATTTGCGGTGTTGGGACTTGGAAGTTTCGGGTCAAGCGTTGCGCTTACATTGGAAAATATGGGATGCGATGTGCTCGTCGTAGACGAGTCTTACGAGAAAGTACAGGAAATATCCGACAAAGTTTCTTACGCGGTCAAAGCGGACGTGTCAGAGCCTGACGCGCTGCAGGCTCTCGGAGGACGTAATCTTGACGGAGTGGTAGTTGCCATTTCGGAAAGTTTAGAGGCAAGTATTATGGCGACGATGCTTTGCAAAGAAATGGGAATTCCTCTCGTCGTTGCAAAGGCGAAAGACAAACTTCAGGGCGCGATCCTGCAAAGAGTCGGAGCGGATCGTATCGTGTATCCTGAGATCGAGATGGGAAGCCGCGTGGCAAAAAGCCTCGTGTCGAAAGAATTTGTGGACTGGATCTCTCTTTCAAATGATTACAGTATGGTAGAGATCGTCGTGCCGCAAAACTGGGTAGGAAAGAGTCTTGTCGATCTCGGAGTCAGAGAGCGTCTGGGAATCAATGTCGTCGGTATTATCAAGAACGGAAAGATCGAAGTCGCGATCAATCCGCAGGAGCCGCTTCGGGAAAAAGAAATATTGATCGTGATCGGTTCTAACGATATTCTTGAGAAATTTGACATGAAAAACAGATAGAAAATGCAGGTGAGAAAATGATTACAAGTACATCGAATATACAAGTAAAAGAATTGCTTCGTTTGCAGAAAAAAAGCCGTGAGCGGGAGAAAGAGGGCGTATTTATCGTAGAAGGACCGCGCATGGCGGAAGAGATCCCACGGGAGCGCATTGTAAAACTGTATGTGTCGGAAAGTTTTCAGGCGAAATGCGTCAAAGAAAAAAACGATCGGTTTATTCAAGAGGCGGAAGTGATGTCGGATACGGTATTTGCGCATGTGTCGGACACGAAGACTCCGCAGGGAATCCTTGCCGTCGTACGCCGGATGGAGTATACGGCGGAAGATATTTTAGGGGAGACTCCGCATGTGCTCGTTCTTGAAAATATTCAGGATCCGGGCAATCTCGGAACGATTTTCAGGACTGCAGAGGCGGCGGGGGCTACAGGCATTGTTTTGAGCAAAGACTGTGTAGATCTGTATAATCCGAAAGTGATCCGTTCTACGATGGGAGCGATTTTTCGGATTCCGTTTATTTATACGGATGATCTGAAAGGAACGATCGACGAACTGAAACGGGAAGGAATCACGGTTTATGCGGCGCATCTTAAAGGGGAAAACTCCTATGATATGGAAGATTACAAGACGGCATGCGCATTTCTTATCGGAAATGAAGGAAACGGTCTGACAGAAGAAACTGCGGCATGTGCGGATCGGAAAATACTGATCCCGATGGAAGGCGGCGCAGAGTCGCTGAATGCAGCGGTGGCTTCGGCAGTACTTATGTTTGAAGCGGGCAGACAAAGGCGGAACAAGAGAAAATAAGGCGGCGCGAGTCTGTAAATGATGATCAAAGTAAATGAAAACAAATGTGAATAATTGAAAGTAAATAAATACAGATAAAAAATAAATGAAAAGAGAGGATAAGACAATGGATTTAAAAGGAAGACATTTTTTGACACTGAAAGATTTTACACCGGAAGAGATCATTTATCTTTTGGACCTTGCCGCAGAATTAAAAGAAAAGAAGAAAAAAGGGATACTTGTCGATCATCACAGAGGGAAAAATGTGGCGCTGATCTTTGAAAAAGACAGTACGCGTACACGCAGTTCTTTTGAGATAGCGGCACATGATCTCGGAATGGGGACGACTTATATCGGAACGATGGGATCTCAGTTCGGGAAGAAAGAGAGCATCAAAGATACGGCAAGAGTACTTGGAAGAATGTATGAAGGAATCGAGTACAGAGGATTCGGACAGGAGATTGTCGAAGAGCTGGCTCAGTATGCGGGAGTACCTGTATGGAACGGATTGACAAACGAGTATCATCCGACACAGATGCTGGCAGATATGCTGACGATCCGTGAACATTTCGGGAAACTGAAAGGTCTGAAACTTGTATATATGGGAGATGCCCGTTATAATATGGGCAATTCGCTCATGATCGCCTGTGCAAAACTCGGACTTGATTTTGTGGCGTGTACGACAGAAGACTATTTCCCGAATGAGGAGCTTGTAGAGGAGTGCCGCGTATATGCAAAAGAATCAGGTTCTGAAATTACATTGACAAGCGATGTGAAAGAAGGAACAAAAGGCGCTGACGTCATCTATACAGACGTATGGGTATCTATGGGAGAACCTGACGAAGTGTGGGAGAAACGGATCAGAGAGCTGACTCCGTACAAAGTAACAAAAGAAGTGATGGAAAATGCAAAACCGGAAGCAATCTTTCTTCACTGCCTTCCGGCGTTTCATGATCTTGGAACGAAAGTCGGAAGAGAGATCGGCGAGCGTTTCGGAATCACAGATATGGAAGTGACGGACGAGGTATTTGAGTCTGAACAGTCGAAAGTGTTCGATGAGGCGGAAAACCGGATGCATACGATTAAAGCGGTTATGGATGCTACATTGAAGTAAAAAATAAGTAGAAAAGAAGATAAAAACAGAGAAGATACAAAGGCAAAAAGCAAGAAAGATAAAGACAACGAAAAGCTGAGAACGTAAAAAAGATAAAAAGTCGAGAGAATAAAAAGACGAAAACTTGAGAAGGCAAAAAGCCAAGAAAGTAAAATCAGAGAAGGCGAAAAGCAGATAAAATTATGAAAGCAGAGATTTTGAAAATGCTGCGGGAAGCAGACGGGTACATTTCGGGGCAGGAAATCTGTGAGAAGTTCAATGTGTCGCGCACTGCGGTCTGGAAGGTGATCCGCCGGCTTCAGGAAGACGGCTACGAGGTGGAAGCTGTGCGAAACAAAGGGTATCGCATGGTGGAAAGTCCCGACATTTTGACAAAAGAAGAAGTGGAAAGCTGTATGCATACGGAATGGGTGGGAAGAAATGTCGTATGTTATAAAGTGACGGATTCAACGAATCTGCGCATCAAGCAGATGGGAGATGAAGGCGCTTTAGCCGGAACGCTGGCTGTGGCGGAAGAGCAGACGGCGGGAAGAGGGCGCAGAGGACGTTCGTGGGAATCACCTGCCGGAGCGGGGATCTTTATGTCGGTTCTTTTAAGACCGAAGATCACGCCGGATAAAGCGTCTATGCTGACGATCGTGACGGCGTGCAGTACGGCGAAAGGAATAAAAAAATATTTTGAAAATGAGGGAGCTTCCTGTCCGGATATTCAGATTAAGTGGCCGAACGATCTCGTTGTCAACGGGAAAAAACTGGCAGGTATTCTCACGGAGATGAGTACGCAGATCGATTATATCAATTATGGGACCGTCGGGATCGGAATTAATGCAAACACAAAAAAGTTCCCGGAAGAATTAAAAGATCATGCAACATCGCTGTATCTTGAATGCGGACATATGGTGAAACGAGCGTCTGTCATTGCGTCGATCATGAAATGTTTTGAGGAAGATTACCGCCTGTTTCTTGAGACGGAAGATTTATCCGGACTGATGGAAACGTATATGTCGATGCTTGTCAACCGGGATCGGGATGTTCTTGTGCTTGATCCAAGCGGAACATATAAGGCAAAGGCGCTGGGGATCGATAAAAACGGAGAGTTGATCGTGAGAAGGGAAGACGGAACTTCGGAACATGTCTATGCCGGAGAAGTCTCGGTCAGAGGTGTGTACGGTTATGTATAAATGCATGTGCGGGATAAGAAATGCATGCATAGGATAAGCTGAGAGATATGGATGAGTATAGACGAACTAAATGCAGATTTTAAGTTCGGAAAAAAACAGGAAAAAGAGAGGTAATGTATGGAAGAAGAGGTTGTGCTTTGTGCGGCAAGCGCATATGAACAGAAATTTTATTTGAATCCTCAGTTTGAGTCGCTGCCGGAAGCAGTGCGTCAGGAACTGCAGATCATGTGCGTATTGTATACGGAAGATGTGGGAGGCATTCTCCTTGTCGTATATGATGAAGAAGGAAATCTCGAGTTAAAAGTAGAGCACGAAGAAAATGATTTTGCTTTTGATGAGATAGGAAGTGTGCTGAAGATCAAACAGCTTCAGCAGACGAAAAGAGAATTGTTTGAATCGCTTGAAACATTTTACAGGGTGTTTTATCTCGGAGAGGAGTAGGGTGTGGAATTTTTACAAAAGGTCATCCAACTGTATGCTGAGAGAAAAGAATGGTTTCTGGATTTGTTTGCGGCACATGTGGGGCTGGCTTTAACGGCGGCTGTGAGCGCGGGGATCATAGGACTTCTTTTAGGGATTTTTATTTCGGAACATAAAAAAGCGGCAGGTCCCGTTCTGACGATCGCAAATATCGGTTATACGATTCCGGCGATCTCACTTCTGGGAATGCTGATCCCGGTTTTGGGGATCGGAGATAAGACGGCGATAACCGCTCTTACGATTTACGGCATCATGCCGATGGTGCGAAATACGTATGCGGGAATTACCGGCGTCGGGGAAGAAGTAGTCGCGGCGGCGGAAGGAATGGGGAGCACGCGCTTCCAGATCATGACAAAAATCAAACTTCCACTGGCAGCGGGAGTCATCATAGCAGGCGTAAGAAATATGGTCGTTATGACAATCTCTGTGTCGGCGATCGCGTCGTTTATAGGAGCGGGAGGTCTTGGAGTAGCGATTTACAGAGGTATTACGATCTATGATTCGGCAATGACGTTTTGCGGTAGTTTTCTGATCGCGCTTCTGGCGATCGTAAGCGATCTTTTGCTCGGATTGCTGGAACGGAAAGTGAAAAAGAAAACAGGCATAAAAAACAGATAAAACAGGAAAACATAAATAAAAAAACATAAATAGAAAAATATAAATAGAAAAATATAAACAGAAAATCATAAAAGGACACTATGAATAAGGAGGCAAAAGATGAGATTAAAGAAGATCACGGCGCTTTTTCTGACCGGCGCGCTTATACTTTCGATGGCCGGATGCGCGGGAAACGGAAGCAAAGATAAGAAAGAAGGAAGTGCGGGAAACGAAGCTCAAGAACCGGTTAAGATCGCCACAAAGCCGATGACAGAGCAGTTTATCCTCGGAGAAATGTTGAAAAAGCTTATCGAGGAGAAGGCAGGTTATGAAGTAGAACTTACAAAAGGTATCGGCGGAGGAACGAGCAATATCCAGCCGGCAATGGAAAAGGGAGAGTTTGATCTCTATCCGGAATATACATCCAGCGGATGGATTCTTGTGCTCGGACATAAGGCAGGTGAAGTAAGCGATGATAAGATGCTTGCAAAACTTCAGGAAGAATACGAAGAAAAATTCGATATGACGTGGGTAGGGCTGTATGGTCAGAACAATACGTATGCCGTTGTCGTAAGAGAAGATACGGCAAAGAAATACAATCTTGAGACATGCTCGGATCTGGCGGCGGTTTCGGATCAGCTTGTTTTCGGAGGAAACCCGGATTATATCGAGAGAGCGGACGGTCTTCCGGGGATGTCTGCGGCGTATGGATTTCAGTTTAAAGAGATCAAAGATATTGATATCGGTTTGAAATATCAGGCGCTTAGAAACGGTGATATTGATGTGACGAACGGGTATACGACAGACGCTCAGATCAGTCAGGATGATGTGAGAGCGTTAAAAGACGATAAGTCTTATCAGGTAAATTATTTTTGTTCAACGGTTGTCCGCAAAGATGCGCTTGAAAAATATCCGAAGCTCAAAGAGACGTTAGAGCTGATGGACGGAATTCTTACAGATCAAAAAATGGCGGAACTGAATTATCAGGTTGAGGAAGAAGGACGTGACGAAGCGGAAGTGGCGGAAGAATTTTTAAAAACGTCCGGGTTACTGTAAAATATTTTCCGAAAACCGTGAGAACAGAACCGTTTGAAGAAACTTTCGAGAAGAAACAAAAAAGTACAGGGGAATGAATGCGTATGGAAATGATACGTCTGGAACATGTGACGAAAAGCTTTGGCAGATATAAAGCATTGGATGATGTGAGCATTGTTGTGGAAGAAGGCGAATTTTTGACGGTGATCGGCAGATCGGGATGTGGAAAGACGACGATGCTTCGGATGATAAACGGATTGCAAAAGCCGGATTCGGGAAAAGTATATGCGGCAGGGGAAGACGTAGGAGAGGCAGATTTGATCCGGCTTCGAAGAAAGATCGGCTACGTGATACAAAATAAAGGGCTTTTTCCTCATATGACTGTTGAAAAAAACATTATTTACGTTCCTGTTATAAGCGGACAGAAGGATAAACGGCAAAACCGGAAACTGGCGGAAGAATTGATCGGTCTGGTCGGTTTGGAGCGTGAGATGCTTGACCGTTATCCCGAAGAACTCTCCGGAGGTCAGCAGCAAAGAGTCGGGATCGCAAGGGCGCTTGCGTCCCGCCCGAAACTTCTTCTGATGGACGAGCCATTCGGGGCGCTGGATGAAATTACAAAGCGGGCTATGCAAAATGAACTTCTGGCATTACAGAAAAAATTAGGAATGACAGTCGTGTTTATTACGCATGATATCAGGGAAGCGATGAAATTGGGAGACCGGGTTCTTGTGATGGAGCAGGGAAAGATCGCGCAGTGCGATACGCCGGAAAATGTAAAGAAAAATCCGGCGGATGAATTTGTGAAAGAACTGATCGGATGAAAAAACTATGAAAAAACGTAATCTGACAAAAGGAAATGTGACGGCTGTAATGCTGCTGTTTGCCGTGCCGATGATCCTTGGAAACATCATGCAGCAATGTTACAATCTGGCAGATACATGGATTGTCGGGAGGTTTGTCGGCGCGGAAGCGCTGGCGGCTGTCGGAAGCGCATATACGCTTATGACGTTTTTAAATTCGATCCTGATCGGCATGTGTATGGGGAGCGGAGCGCTTTTTTCAATCTGTTATGGCCGAAGAGCGTTAAGAAAACTAAAAGAATATATTGTTTCATCGTTTGTGCTTATTTTTTCAGTGACAGTGATTTTGACGATTGTTTCATATGTGTGCCTTGATCCGATTCTCACGCTGATGCAGATTCCGGCGGATATTTACGGACTGATGCGCTCTTATATGGGGCTGATCCTCGCCGGATTGATCTTTGTTTTTCTCTATAATTATTTTGCGTTTCTGCTCCGTTCATCGGGAAATTCGGTGATTCCTCTGATTTTTCTCGGCGTCGGAACTGCGCTTAATATCGGACTGGATTTTTTCTTTGTCGCAAAACTCGGGCGCGGAGTGAAAGGGGCGGCTGAGGCAACGGTTCTTGCTCAGGCAGCGGCAGGACTTGGAATCGCATTATACGCTCTTGTGAAAGAACCGGAACTTAACATGAAGAAAATGAAAGAAGAGGGGATCGGTATAAGGGCAGATCTTTTGAAAGAGATCTTTTCTTATTCTGCATCGACGGGAATCCAGCAGTCTGTGATGAATTTCGGGATACTTATGGTTCAGGGACTTGTGAACAGTTTCGGAACATCGGTTATGGCGGCGTTCGCTGCAGGGGTAAAGATTGATACATTGGCATATATGCCGGCACAGGAATTCGGGAATGCATATTCGATATTTATCTCGCAGAATTATGGGGCGGATAAAAAAGAACGGATCAGAAAAGGAACAAAAAGCGCTGCCGTGACTGTCATAATGTTTTGCGCGGCGGCATCTGCGGCAGTCTTTTTCGGAGCAGAGTTTTTGATGGGGATTTTTATTGATCCGCAGAAAACACAGATCATTCAGATCGGAACAGGGTATTTGAAAACAGAGGGAGCGTGTTATTGCGGGATCGGAATCCTGTTTTTGCTCTACGGATATTTCCGGGCAGTGGAAAGACCGAAAGTTTCTCTTCTTCTTACGATCCTCTCACTTGGAACACGGGTTGTCCTTGCCTATGCATGTGCGCCGTTGTTCGGCGTTGGAGCGATCTGGACGGCGATACCGATCGGCTGGGCGATGGCGGATGCGGCAGGAATCATCCTGTTAAGACGCGGCGAGCGTACTAACAGGATGAATGAAATTATGTAATTGTCGTCTGTCAACGTATAAACTGTTTTCTGTAAGCGGTAGGAGTCATGCCGCATATTTTTCGGAAACATTGGGAAAAATAGCTTGAAGAAGAGAAGCCGCACTGTTTTGCAATCGCTGCCTGGTTCAGATCCGTTGAAGTAAGAAGTTCCTGACTTGTGAAGATCCGTTTCTGAGCAAGATAGTTCATAGGCGCGATCCCGTAAATTTCGGTAAATGTATGGGCAAAATAATATTTATTCAGATGGGTCAGCTCCGCAAGTGTGTCAAGAGTGATGTTTTCTCTGAAGTTAGAATCGATGAAGCGCTTTGCGTAACTGCATTCGCGGGTAATCTTTTTTGAGGAAGGAAGCATTTCTACGGGCGATCCGGTATGTCGTGAAAGTTGAATGATGAGAGCTTCGAGAAGATTTTGACAGATCGTCTCGTAGCTTTCTTTTTGTTCGTCCATCTCCCGGAGGATCGTATGAAAGTAGAAGTCGAGATTTTCGGAGAAATCTTCGCACTGTATATTTA
>ENA-OYZX01001410-OYZX01001410.1-human-gut-metagenome-genome-assembly--contig:-NODE-1410-length-10426-cov-5.559059_pt1 | contig 10426 bp, 8 predicted proteins | sample MGYA00243296_ERZ653489 | MGnify/ENA primary metagenome ERZ653489 (study PRJEB26926, sample SAMN06165098) | human gut metagenome | biome: ENVO:00009003; feature: ENVO:2100002; material: ENVO:00002003... | reverse complement strand
ATTGAGAGCGATGCCGTATGTATCGCCTATGAAACCGTAGAGAAGGATGACCATTCCTTGCCACTGCTTACTCCCATGAGTGAAGTGGCAGGACGTATGGCTACCCAGGTAGGAGCCCGCTTTTTGGAAAAGCCGCAAGGCGGAAAGGGCAAGCTAATGGGTGGCGTACCGGGTGTCCGCCCTGCGCGTGTGCTTATTTTAGGTGGTGGCGTAGTCGGTACCAATGCCGCACAAATGGCTGCGGGAATGGGTGCGGAAGTGATGATTACGGATGTCAACCTGACGCGTCTGCGCTATCTCAGCGAGGTATTGCCCAAGAATGTAAAAACACTCTATTCCTCGCTTCACAATATTAAAATGGAACTGCCTACCGTGGATTTGGTGATAGGTTCGGTACTTATCCCCGGCGATAAAGCACCGCATCTGATTACGAGGGAGATGCTGAAAATGATGAAGCCCGGAACCGTACTTGTGGATGTCGCCATCGACCAGGGCGGTTGTTTTGAAACGTCCCATCCCACTACCCACAGCGAACCAACGTATGTCGTGGATGGCATTGTGCACTATGCGGTGGCCAATATTCCCGGTGCCGTACCGTTTACTTCCACTATGGCATTGACAAATGCAACGCTGCCTTATACCGTGGCATTAGCTTGCAAAGGTTGGAAACAGGCTTGTAAAGATGATCCGGCATTGGCATTGGGACTGAATGTGGTAGAAGGGAAAGTGACGTATAAGGCAGTGGCAGATGTGTTCGGAATGAGGTATGAGGAGATAGAATTATAAGTGATAAGTGATAAGCGATAAGTGATTAGGGGTTAGTGATGAATTACGATGCAGCATAACTTATCACTCATCGCTTATCACTAACCACTAACCCCTAATCGCTAATCACTTATCACTAAACAGGAATTCTTCTTTCTTTGCATACGCCCAATACATAATCAATATTGTTATGCACAGATTGAAGATAAACGGAAATTCTTGCGAACCGGTATGGAATATCCATTGGAAAAAGTCTGTAATGAAGGGAGAAAGCAGTATGGCAAGGTAATTCATCACCATTACAAAGGCAAGGGCAAGCGTTGTCTTCTGAGGGGTAGCAGTATCAACTGTCTTATCGTAAATCAGAGGTTGGATGATGCCATAGCCCAAACCTACTAAAATACATCCCGGCACAATGAGCCATTCCGTAGGCGAAATCCATATCAACAGCAATCCGGTGGCAATAGCCAAAAGGCTGTAAAGTTTTGTTTTATTCCCCAAAAGCTTCACCAAACTATCCAACATAAATCCGGGAGCCATAATGGCAAGGAAAAACAGAGAAATCATCAGTCCGGAATTACCGCTTGAAAAGTGATGCGCTTCCATCAAGAAAGGTAAGTTAAAAGTAACCGCAAGAACTACGTAAGTAACCAACCCGTAGAATAACATCAACTGAACAAGATGGCGTATGTGTATGCCATATTTACCGGAGATTACAGGCGTAGATTGAATGGGAGGAATGATAGCCGCCGCCTGCTTGATTGTTACCGAAGCCGTATCCTTCTTTAAATAAGCCGAAAGAACTAAAGAAATCAACGGCAACAGATAAACGGCAAAAGGCAAACGCCAGTGCACCTCCGCCAGATAACCCGTTACAGCCGTAGCCACCACCAGCGTCATATTGGTTATGGCAGAGCTATAACCAAACTGCCTGACGCGATACTCTCCCGTAAAATACCGTGAAATCAATCCCGTAGAAAGCGGAATAATCAATCCTGCCCCGATACCGAGCAAAGCGCTGACAGCCATTAGCTGCCACATCCTGGAAGAAAACAAATAAAGTACCCCGCTCGCTGCAAACAGCCAAAGCCCCACCCGCAGCAAACGGATAAAATCGCGTTTCTCCGCCAATTTACCTGCCAATAGTACAAAAGGGATAATCAGCAAGGAAGGCAAAGAAGTCAACATCTGTATATCCAACTCCGTGGCATGGGGAAAAATCGTAGAAAGTTCTCCCAAAATAGGCGAAACAGCCAAGCCCGGCAATGAGGTCAGTGCAGAAACAGACCAGATACCTATAAGCGTAATAAGAGGAATGGTTCCTTGTCCGGTATTAATCTTCATAATTTAAAAAGCGGATTAGTTAGTGGAAGGACAACAAGCGATGCAACAGAATGTTCGGATAGAATAAGCGATAATTAAAAAGCAACAGCCGGTAGAGCGCCAGGATTTCCGCCCCGCCCTTTTAATAAACGCCAAATAATGTAAAACGGCGGAACTTTCTTTCGCGGGGGTCGTTGTTGTGGAAAATTCGACGGGGAAAGTCCCCGCCGCCTAAACCTTTAAAAACTTACAGTTATATGGAAGATTTGAATTTCAGAAAAGGAGATGCCAAGACAGATGTATTCGGCTCAAACCGTATGTTGCAACCCTCACCGGTAGAAAAAATACCAGACGGACCTACTACTCCCGAAATCGCTTACCAGATGGTGAAGGATGAGACCTTCGCCCAAACACAGCCCCGTCTGAACCTGGCTACATTCGTCACCACCTATATGGACGAATACGCAACCAAGCTGATGAACGAAGCCATCAACATCAACTACATCGACGAAACCGAGTATCCCCGCATCGCCGTAATGAACGGTAAATGTATCAACATCGTCGCCAACTTGTGGAACTCTCCGGAAAAAGATACCTGGAAAACAGGCGCGCTCGCCATCGGTTCTTCCGAAGCGTGTATGCTGGGCGGTGTAGCTGCATGGCTGCGCTGGCGCAAGAAACGTCAGGCGCAAGGCAAACCGTTCGATAAGCCGAACTTCGTTATCTCCACCGGTTTCCAGGTGGTATGGGAAAAGTTTGCCCAACTGTGGCAGATTGAAATGCGCGAAGTGCCCCTGACTCTTGACAAAACCACACTCGACCCTGAAGAAGCCCTGAAAATGTGTGACGAGAACACCATCTGTATCGTACCTATCCAGGGGGTTACATGGACAGGACTGAATGACGATGTTGAAGCGCTCGACAAAGCGCTCGACGCATACAATGCCAAGACCGGCTACGACATTCCCATCCACGTAGACGCTGCCAGCGGCGGTTTCATCCTCCCGTTCCTGTATCCGGAGAAAAAGTGGGACTTCCGTTTGAAATGGGTGCTTTCCATCAGTGTCAGCGGTCACAAGTTCGGCTTGGTCTATCCGGGTCTGGGCTGGGTTTGCTGGAAAGGCAAAGAGTATCTGCCCGAAGAGATGTCATTCAGCGTAAATTACCTCGGCGCCAATATCACGCAAGTCGGTTTGAACTTCTCCCGTCCTGCCGCACAGATTTTAGGACAGTATTACCAGTTTATCCGCTTAGGATTCCAGGGGTACAAAGAAGTACAGTACAATTCGCTCACAATCGCCAAGTATATCCACGACGAAATCGGAAAAATGGCTCCGTTCGTGAATTATTCCGATGAAGTAGTGAACCCGTTGTTCATCTGGTACTTGAAACCGGAGTATGCAAAGACCGCCAAATGGACACTGTATGACTTGCAGGATAAACTCTCGCAACAAGGCTGGATGGTTCCCGCCTATACACTGCCTTCCAAACTGGAAGATTATGTAGTAATGCGTGTCGTTGTCCGACAGGGATTCAGCCGCGACATGGCAGATATGCTGCTGGGCGACATCAAAAACGCCATTGTCGAACTGGAGAAACTGGATTACCCCACTCCCACCCGCATGGCACAGGATAAGAACCTGCCGGTAGAAAGCAAAATCTTCAATCACGGCGGAAGACACCACAAAAAATAATAAAGCAAGAATCAGCTTACCGCTTTATTGCTTTCATACATTAAACCATGTATCGGATAAGGCTTTAGGAGATTGAAACTCCAGTCTCCTATTCCTTATTCCATATAAACTCTCTCTATATATATAGATTATGGAAAAGAAAATATCAATCTCTCAAATCAAGGAAGTTGCCCTGGAAGCCTACAATGAGGTGAAAGAACAAACCGGCGGCAAGAATGCGGATTATATTCCGTACCTTGCCAACATAGACTCCAAGCTGTTCGGCCTCAGCATCTGCCTGATGAACGGACAGACCATCAATATCGGAGATACGGACTACCGCTTCGGCATAGAATCCGTATCAAAAGTGCATACCGCCATACTTATCCTGCGCCAATACGGTGCACAGAAAGTGCTGGATATGATTGGCGCCGATGCAACAGGACTGCCGTTCAACTCTATCATTGCCATTTTGCTGGAAAACGACCATCCCTCTACACCGTTGGTAAATGCAGGCGCTATCTCTGCCTGCTCCATGGTACAGCCGGTGGGCAATCCGGACAAGAAGTGGGATGCCATTGTACAGAATATCACAGAACTGTGCGGCTCCGCTCCGCAACTCATCGACGAACTGTACAAATCGGAAACGGCTACGAACTTCAACAACCGCTCCATTGCCTGGTTATTGAAGAATTACAACCGTATCTACGACGATCCGGATGTGGCGCTCGACCTTTATACCCGCCAATGCTCGCTGGGCATCACAGCCGAACAATTGGGCATTGCAGCCGGAACGATTGCCAACAACGGCGTCAATCCCGTTACCGGACAAAGTGTATTTGATGCGGGGCTTGCACCGAAAATCACTTCAATGATTTCTACCGTGGGCTTCTACGAGCATTCGGGCGACTGGATGTACACTGCCGGTATACCTGCCAAGAGCGGCGTAGGTGGTGGCGTAATGGCCGTATTGCCCGGTGTGATGGGCGTTTCCGCTTTCGCTCCACCATTGGACGAAGCCGGTAACTCCGTCAAGGCGCAACTGGCCGTCAAGTTCATCATGAACAAGCTTGGCCTGGGCGTATTCAACGGTGACAATGTGACAATTACAGAATAATCTCTCATACTCTTTTTTCCAAGGTTGCTCCGAAAGCGTCACGGGCGCTGAGGGGCAACCTCTTTAATGATGAATTGCGGGTTGCCGACAGCAATCCGTAGCAAAACAGACCTTCATTATGAAAATGGCTCTATCGGAATTCGTTTTGCGAAAAAAAGGGATATACGGCATATTGCATGTCATCATCCTGCTGCTTTCGCTGTTCCTGGTTATCAGCATCTCCATCGATACGTTCAAAGGCATCCCCTTCTACGAGCAATCGGTGTACATGGAAGTGCAGCTATGGATTTGCGCATTGTTCCTGGCAGACTTTGTACTAGAATGGTTTCTGGCAACAGACAAGAAGCGTTATATCGCCACCCATTTCATCTTTCTGCTGGTAGCTATTCCCTATCAGAATATCATAGCCTATATGGGCTGGACTTTCTCACCCGAAGTCACCTATATGCTGCGTTTCATCCCGCTGGTACGGGGCGGCTATGCCATGGCCATCGTGGTGGGCTGGCTGACGTACAACCGCGCATCGGGCTTGTTTGTATCTTACCTGACGATGCTGCTGGCTACCGTCTATTTCTCAAGCCTTGCATTCTACGTCATGGAACATGGGAGCAACCCTCTGGTAAAGGGGTATGGCGATGCCTTGTGGTGGGCGTTCATGGATGTGACTACGGTAGGCTCCAATATAATAGCGGTCACCGTCACAGGGCGGGTACTGTCCGTGCTGCTGGCAGCGTTGGGCATGATGATGTTCCCCATTTTCACAGTATATGTAACGAGCCTGGTAGAGCGGCGCAACAAGGAAAAGCAAGACTATTACAAAAAGATAGAACAGGAACCTGCAAAGAACACTCCTTAATTGTTAAAGCCGGGATTTTCCTTTACCCGCCGGGAACAACTGCTCCCAAGGGTTGTTATAAACGCTGATTTCGAATATATTTTTCACCAAAAACCTTAACTTAGGGCAAATATTAAACAAACAGTAAAGCTGGGAGTATTTACCCTGGCAATTATGAATGTAACGGCTGTAGTATCCCTGCGTGGACTGCCCGCCGAGGCCGTGTACGGAATGAGTTCGGCCTTCTATTACTTATTTGCAGCCATCGTCTTTCTTATCCCGACGTCACTCGTGGCAGCGGAACTGGCTGCTATGTTTCAGGACAAGCAAGGCGGTGTGTTCCGCTGGGTGGGTGAAGCCTACGGCAAGAAACTCGGCTTCCTCGCCATCTGGGTACAGTGGATTGAAAGTACAATCTGGTATCCTACGGTGCTGACGTTCGGTGCTGTGTCCATCGCTTTCATCGGCATGAACGACGTACACGACATGTCGCTGGCAAACAACAAGTACTACACGCTGGCCGTGGTGCTCGTTATCTACTGGCTGGCAACTTTCATCTCCCTGAAAGGTATGAGCTGGGTAGGAAAGGTAGCCAAAGTCGGCGGTCTGGTAGGTACAATCATCCCTGCCGGATTACTGATTGTCCTCGGCATTATCTACCTCGCCACAGGCGGACATTCCAATATGGACTTCCACAGCAGCTTTTTCCCCGACCTGACGAACTTTGACAATGTGGTGCTTGCCGCAAGTATCTTCCTCTTTTATGCAGGTATGGAGATGGGCGGTATCCACGTGAAGGATGTAAACAATCCGTCCAAAAACTATCCGAAGGCTGTGTTTATCGGCGCACTGATTACGGTACTTATCTTCGTGTTGGGTACATTCGCTCTGGGTGTCATTATTCCGGCCAAGGACATCAGCCTTACACAAAGCCTGCTGGTAGGTTTCGACAATTACTTCCGTTACATCCATGCTTCCTGGCTGTCGCCGGTTATAGCCGTTGCACTGGCGTTCGGCGTGCTGGCAGGTGTGCTGACATGGGTTGCCGGTCCGTCCAAAGGTATCTTTGCCGTGGGCAAGGCAGGTTATATGCCCCCATTCTTCCAGAAAACAAACAAGCTGGGTGTACAAAAGAACATTCTGTTCGTACAGGGTGGCGCTGTAACCGTATTAAGCCTTCTGTTCGTGGTGATGCCTTCGGTACAGAGTTTCTACCAGATTCTTTCACAGTTGACGGTGGTGCTTTATCTCATCATGTATATGCTGATGTTCTCCGGAGCCATCGTATTGCGTTATAAGATGAAGAAACTGAACCGTCCGTTCCGTATCGGTAAAGGCGGTAACGGCCTGATGTGGCTTGTAGGCGGTCTCGGCTTCTGCGGCTCACTGCTTGCATTCGTACTGAGCTTCATCCCGCCCAGCCAGATTTCTACCGGCAGCAATACCGTATGGTTCTCCGTACTTATCATCGGCGCACTTATCGTGGTGATTGCTCCGTTCATCATCTACGCTTCCAAGAAGCCGAGCTGGGTTGACCCTAACAGCACTTTCGAACCGTTCCATTGGGAAGAACAACCGGCTGCACAAGTTGCAGGCAAAACCGCCACGGCTACGGCAACTGCCGGAACAACCGCTTCGGCCACTGCAAACGAAAGCGTTGCGTCTCCCACGGGCAATGCTCCGTCAGCAAACAACAGCAGCAACAGCGGTAAAGCTCCGAACATTCCCCCTAAAGGATAAAGGCAGGCTTGCTGTCATATAATTTTGCCTATAGTGGAAATCCGGTACAATGTACATCAAAAGGATTTTTCACTATAGGCAAAATCGTTTATATCAACTGTCAAACGTCCCAACGCTCGCAAACATTGGCGGCAAGCGTTTCGCATGCCCGCTGATAACCTGTTACCAGTTCGTCCATCACTTCTGCTACCGTCTGTATTCCTTTCTCATTGAGCAAGGCGGAAGCCTGACCTATTTCAAGTTCGCCCTCTTCAAGGTCTCCTTCAAAAATACCGCGTTTGGCACGTCCTTTAGACAAAAGGATACGTAAATCCTCCTCCGTAGCCCCGACAGCCTCAGCCGCCGCTACTGCCTGCTGAAAATTACCGCGGGCCAGACGTACCGGAGATAGTTTCTTCAATAATAAACGGGTATCCCCCTCTTTCAGATGCAGGCAATATTCTTTAAACACTTCGCTGGCTGAGCTTTCTTCGGTCAAAGCAAACCGCGTACCCACCTGAACACCCTCAGCCCCCAAAGCACGCATGGCAAGAATCGCCTCACCGGTAGCAATGCCGCCGGCAGCAATCAAAGGCAGTGAGGTAACTGCACGTACAGCAGGTATCAGGCAAAGCGTAGTCGTCTCTTCGCGCCCGTTATGCCCGCCGGCTTCAAATCCTTCGGCCACAATGGCATCTACACCGGCAGCCTCGGCTTTCATGGCAAAACGCGATGACGAAACAACATGCACCACTGTAATGCCATGCTGCTTCAGCCAACCGGTCCATGTCTTGGGGTTTCCGGCAGAAGTAAACACGATACGCACCCCCTCATCTACCACTATCTGCATGATTTCCTCTATCTGGGGATACATCAAAGGAATGTTCACTCCAAACGAATGATGCGTAGCCGCACGGCACTTCCGTATATGCTCACGTAATGTTTCGGGGTGCATGGAACCTGCTCCCAACAAGCCTAAGCCACCGGCATTACTTACTGCCGACGCCAACCGCCAGCCACTGCACCACACCATACCGCCTTGGATGACGGGATATTTTATTCCAAACAAAGAAGTTATTCTATTCATTAATTTATCCTTTAAAGGTTTATTTTTATGAAAACAAGAAGCGGAGAAATAAAGTTCAATACTCAAAGCGGAATATCCCTATTTGATAATCGTCTCTTTACGACGGGCAGTTATGGAATCGCCGTAGGTTCTTAATACTTCCAAAGTACGTGCACGGCGTCTGGCAGCTTTCCTGTTCCAGAAATCTTTTGTAAAAGGACGCATGAAATCACCTGCAATGCCACCGCCACCGACACTTCGCCAACTCCCCACTGCCATATTGTTGGCACGTTCGGTCACCATATAGCGCAGACCGGTAGCTTCTATCTGTTCGATACTCTCACGCGGCCCGGCATCCAACGGACGCTTTGCCCAGTCTGTATAGATTTTGAGTCTGGTCAGTTCGTAGAACGGATTGCCCCGCCATGTATTCTTGTTCACCGTAATCTTCTTCTGATAGACGGGATCCCAGTTGTATTTGGTGTTTGCGGTATAAGGCCGTAAGGTAAGCACTACCTTTTTCTCCGGCATCCGAGGCATTGCGGGTAAGGAAGCATCAAAGTCCATCCACGTCTTACTTACATCAGCCTTTGGAGAGCCCAAAGGAGCATCAATGCCCATTTCCTTCAATACATCCGGATTCAGCTTCATCTCTCCCCCGTCATTCAGCAACCGGTGCAGGCGCAAAGAGTCTTGCGGCGTCCACTCTTGAGCGTAAAGAGGAAAGGCTACCGCACAAAGCAACCCAAAAAAGAGAATAGAATACTTCACCCGATTGTTTTTTTATACCTTACACTTTATACCTAATCTCACCACCACATATAGCTGCTTCCGCAAAGCGGCTCGTCGTAGCAAGGGTCTATAGTCCACATGGTACGCGGATATTTCCTGCCTTCCCACCAACGGCGGTAACGGGCGGCTGCATCGAGCACCTCCTCATCGGTCAGGAAGTAGATGCCTTCATAATTCTCGGCATCGGTATGCACCATCTTACACCCCATCGAAGCATTATGTCCCAAACGAATCGTTTCCACCGTCCACAGGATACATTCGCCTAACCGCAGTTTTCCGCCTGCCGAATAGGATACGGGAGCCAACGGAAAAGAAGGTATTACCGTCAAATCCTCGGCATACTTCAGGAGTTCTTCAATATCTTCTTTGGCAAATTTGGGAACATTACTCAGTCCTTCAGGACTTTGAGTAGAGTATTTGCCGGTTTTCAGTTGTTTTACAAACAAATCTACATCCGGATGATTGTAATCCAGCGATTCTTTACCGCAGGATGCAAGCATAAGGCAAGCTGCCATTGCAAGTATCAGATATCCGTATTTATATAGTTTACAGAGAGCATTCATTTCGTTGTTGTATTTAAGGTTAATAAGTCATACGCACTCCACACAAAAGATTCAGGTTCGTAGGGCGTTCCGTCCGCAAGGTTCCGGTTTCGGAGTCCGTACCGAAATGGTGGGAAACCGAAGGCTCGGCAAACAAAGCAAACCGCTCATTCAATCTGTAACGCACCCCTACTCCTGCCGCTACTGACAGTTGAACGGGTTCCGCATTAAAGCCGTTATCCGCAGCGCCGGCAATGCACTTTTCGGCAGTTCCGCCTACAGTGGCATATAAATCGAGTTTGGGAGTACTTGCCAATGTCATATTCAATTTTACGGGAATCCCTAAAGTATGGAGCGTGCGGTCGGCATGCAAACGATTATACAGAATACCCGTTTCCAACGCGAACCGGCTGTTCAGACTGCGTTCCACTGTAACTGCCGCCGTCAGCGGCATATTGTAGTCCCCTTTAGGAAGAGAGGTTCCAAGAGCTGCTTTCAACGCCCACTTACGCGATTTCCGGTATTTTAAAGGAGTAGTTGCCTGCTCCTGTCTCTTATACACATCTCCGAGCCCACGAGACATGCGCAGATCTC
>ENA-OYZX01001407-OYZX01001407.1-human-gut-metagenome-genome-assembly--contig:-NODE-1407-length-10441-cov-6.325246_pt1 | contig 10441 bp, 9 predicted proteins | sample MGYA00243296_ERZ653489 | MGnify/ENA primary metagenome ERZ653489 (study PRJEB26926, sample SAMN06165098) | human gut metagenome | biome: ENVO:00009003; feature: ENVO:2100002; material: ENVO:00002003... | reverse complement strand
CGAGATCTGCGCATGTCTCGTGGGCTCGGAGATGTGTATAAGAGACAGGAATGATAGCTATGAGAACCCGGTTCGTGCATCTGTATGTGAAGGATATGACTGAGGGAGGAAGCGGAGAGTTTAAGGACTACGGGCTGTATACACAGGTGGAGCAGCTCAACAAGCGCGCACTCAGGAGCCATGGTCTTGACAAGAATGGTCAGCTCTATAAGATAAATTTTTTTGAGTTTTACAGATATGAGGACGTCATTATGGTGAAAAATGATGCGGACTATGATGTGGACGCATTTGAGGATTTGATTGAGATAAAGGGTAATGATGACCACAGCAAGCTTATTGCGATGCTTGATGAGCTGAATGATTACTCAATTCCAATCACACAGATTATGGACAGGTGGTTCTGCAGGGAAAACCTGTTTTCGTGGATGGCGTTTCATATTCTTATGGGAAATGTTGATACCCAGTCAAGAAATGTATTCCTATACAGTCCGCTAAACAGCGATACCTTCTATTTTATATCGTGGGATAACGATGGTGCGTTCTATGATACCAAGGCGAAGCTCCGCAGTCAGGATCGCGGCTGGGAAATCGGAATAAGCAACTACTGGGGTAACGTCCTGTTCAGGCGTGTCCTCATGGATAATGAGCTGAGAGCCGGCCTTGATGATAAGATTGAGGAATACAGAAATATAATTACAAGGGAAAAGCTTGAGAAAATGATTGATATTTATGCGCCGGTTGTAAGAAAATATGCGTACTCATATCCGGATTCGGAGCACATGCCGTTAACCGGTGGGCAGTATGAAGCTTTTATAAAGGCACTGCCGGACGAGGTGGAAAATAATTACAGGCTGTATAAGCTCAGCCTTGAGTCACCACAGCCGTTTTTTATCGGTATTCCGCAGGTGACAGACGAGGGCATGTATTTTGCGTGGGATGCTTCGTATGATTTTCAGGCTCAGGATATTTATTATACGCTTGAACTGGCAAAGGATTATACCTTTGAGAAGCCTGTCCTGAGGGTTGAGGGCTTGTTCGCCACGGAGTATCTGTATGAGGGGGAGCTTGAGCCGGGACAGTATTTTATGAGGATGACGGCAAAAAATGAGTCGGGCATAGAACAGAGGGCATTTGATTATTATGTGGCTTCCGGCAACCAGGTTATACATGGAGTCAAGTGCTTTTTTGTAATGCCGGACGGAAGTGTCCAGGAGGATGTATATGAGGAGTGATACAGGTGCATTCCGCCATGAATTAAAATATCTTATAAATGAACAGGAAAAAAATGCGATTATGGAGAGGGTGAGCATGTTTATGCAGGCGGATTCACATGCGGGGAACGGCAGCCCGGCTTCACAGTCGCGTACGGAGCACGTAAACGCCGGGTATATGATTAGAAGCCTGTACTTTGATGACTGTTATGAGTGCGCCTATGAGGAGAAGCTTGCGGGTGTGGAGGCGAGGAGCAAATATCGGATAAGAATATACAACTATAGTGACAGTATTATTAAACTTGAGTGTAAGCACAAGGAGGGGCAGTATATACACAAGACCTCGGCAACGCTTACCAGAGCTGAGGTGGAGCAGATTGTTTCTGGCAGATATGGCTTTTTAGCGGAAAGGGAGGAGCGGCTGTGCAGGGAATTTTATTTTCAATGTGCGTTAAAAGGGATGCGTCCGAAGGTGATTGTGGATTATGACAGGATACCTTTCGTGTATCCCTACGGAGATGTGAGGCTCACCTTTGACTGCGGTATAAGAGCCGGGTTGTTTAATGACAATATTTTTGACAAAGGGCTTCCTGTCATGTATGTTATGGAGCCGGGAATGCTTATAATGGAGGTAAAATTCACGGAGTACCTGCCGGAGCTGATAAGAAGGCTGCTTCCGGTGGCGGACAGCGCATACATGGCGTACTCAAAATACACTATGTGCCTTGAGAAACAGAAGGAGCCGCTTAGAGGGTGAGGAGTGTATGCATAACTCAGTGTGATAATCCCGGACGTTGTGCTATTTTACTAGTACGCTTCCGGACACGTTCTCACTCCTTGAAAACCGTAGCGGTACGTAGGCGGCTAAAGTACAGCCGCCAAGGACATTAGTTCGCTACGCGAACTATTAGGGCTTCAAAAGGGTCCGTCAGTGTACTGGTAAAATTACACAACTGTTTTGTGGCAAAGCTGGTTTATGAGATTACTTTAGTTAATAATAGTATGGAGAGGGGAAGGGTAGAGCGATGAGTATAAAGGATGTCATAAAGAAATCGGTTCTGGAGTCGGAGATGTATAATCAGGCAATCTCTTTGTCGACCATTCTGACGATGACGGCGGATCTTCTGCTGGCACTTGTCATGGGGCTGCTTATTTATGCGGTGTATAAGAAATTTTATAAGGGGGTTGTTTTCAGCAGGAATTATGCAATCACGCTGGTGGGGATGACGGTGCTTACGAGTATGGTGACGCTTGCGATAAGCACCAACATTGTCATATCCCTTGGCATGGTGGGTGCGCTCTCGATTGTGCGTTATCGTACAGCGATAAAGGAGCCGCTTGACCTCATGTATATGTTCTGGGCGATAACAACCGGAATCACGATAGGAGCCAGCATGTACATATTGGCGGGAATTGCGTATGCCATAATGATAGCTCTTATCTTATGCTTCAGCCTCCGTGGAGCGGGCGGGTATCAGTATATGCTTGTTGTGCATTATGCCGGTGATGAGGCAGGGGACAATGTCATCAGGGCACTGGGGAAGCTTAGGCATACTGTGCGCTCTAAGATTCTAAGAGGTGAGAATACTGAGCTTACGGTGCAGGTGAGATGTAAGAATGACAATCAGAGCTTTGTGGAGCGGATAAGGAGCCTTGAGGGGGTGAACGATGCCGCATTGATAGAATTTAACGGGGAATACCATGGTTGATAAAAGGAGAGCAACAGCTTTTTGCATATTGTTTATGATACTTATAGCGGCGGCCATCATTGCCGTTATAAGGAGAATTCGTGTAAAAACGTATAGTTATGATACTGTGGACGCTGTGTTTAGAAACCCGATGATGGGATTTGCGCCGAATGCCGATTATTTTGACGCTGTAGGGGATAATACTATGGTATATATGGATGTCACATGGCGTGAGCTTGAGCCGGAGGAGGGCGTGTTCGATTTCGCGGGAATTGAGGAGGAAAATTTTCTGGATACATGGCGTACGGCGGGAAAAAAGGTTGTTTTCAGGTTCGTGTGCGATGAACCATCCGATGGGGAACATATAGATATCCCTGACTGGCTGTATGAAAAGACAGGCGATGGAACATTCTATGATACTGCATACGGAAGGGGTTACTCACCGGACTATTCCAACAGGACATTCATAGAGTATCATGCTAAGGCGGTCAAGGCACTGGGGGAAAGATATGGAGTGGATTCTTTTTTCTGTTTTATAGAGCTTGGAAGTGTCGGTCACTGGGGCGAGTGGCATGTAAAATATGATGACGGTATAAAAAGGCTTCCGTCCGGGGAGCTTCTGAGGGAATATGTGGAGCCGTATCTGACTGCATTTCCTAACGCAAAGCTTCTTATGCGCAGACCGTTTCCTTATGTGTCTGAGTATGGGATGGGTGTATATAATGATATGACAGGCCACTCTGAGGATACAGAGAGGTGGCTTTCGTGGATTTCCGAGGGCGGAACCTATTCTGGTCCTGAGACACCGATGGAGCTTATTGCGGTTCCTGAGGTGTGGAAGAGCTCGCCTGTCGGTGGTGAGTTTACAAGTGCATATCCGATGTCTGAGCTGCTGACGGACAGGCTGGATGAGACGCTCAGTCTGTTGGCAGACTCGCACATGACCTTTATAGGTCCGATGTGTCCTATTGCGAACAAGGATGAAAAGGCTTATCCCGGTGAAGTGCATGAGGTGCTGGGAAGCCTTGGCTACCGTTACGGCGTTTCGAGGTGTAGGATAATTGATAATCGGTTCACCGGAAGCATGGTGGTAAAGCTGACTGTCAATAATCACGGAACAGCACCGATGTATTTTGACTGGCCGTTATGCGTATACCTTATCGGTTCGGACGGAAGCGTTGTGAGCCGCTATGAGACAGACATAAGGCTTACTGATATTTATGCGGGCGAAAGTGCACAGTGCCGTCTCACACTCACAGACGATGACAGGAGAAGGCTGGTGGAAATGCCGGCAGAATCGAAAAACGCCGGAAAATCAGAGGTGGCTCTTGCCGTTGGCATAGAGAACCCAGACACAGGGCTGCCGGAGGTGAAGCTCGATATGGAGGTGGAGAGCAGAGGGAATTATTTTTTCCTGAATTAGTTGTAGAAAAGAGATTAAATAGATGCTTCTCTGCCTAAGCCGGGGGATATGAGGTCTTGTGGGCAGAGAAATTTATTCCAGGGAGCAGATTTTTCAGTCTAAGCCGGGGATATGCTGGTGCGAGGGCAGAGAAATTTTCTACAGACAGCAGATTTCTCTGCCTAAGCCGGGAGGTATGCTGGCGCGAGGGCAGAGAAATTTTCTACAGACAGCAGATTTCTCTGCCTAAGCCGGGGGATATGCTGGTGCGAGGGCAGATAAATTGCCTACAGACAGCAGATTTCTCAGTCTAAGCCGGGCAGTATGCTGTCGCGAGGGCAGAGAAATTGCCTGCAGACAGCAGATTTCTCTGCCTAAGCCGGGCGGTATGCTGTCGCGTGGGCAGAAAGTTCGGCACACATGCACAGTAAAATCTGTAAGAAAGCGTATTTATTTGACAAGGAAAAACACTTGTGGTAGTCTTGTGACATAAATATCCTTGATTAATAAAACTATAGAAGAAAAGAGTGATTTGTCAAATGGAAAAGAAGAATTATTATATCACAACAGCCATTGCCTATACATCAGGTAAGCCGCATATAGGCAATACCTATGAGATTGTTCTTGCGGACAGTATTGCAAGATATAAGAGATTTCAGGGCTACAATGTAAGATTCCAGACAGGAACCGATGAGCATGGACAGAAGATTGAGTTAAAGGCAGAGGCAGCAGGTGTTACACCTAAGCAGTATGTCGATAATGTTGCCGGCGAGATAAAGAGAATCTGGGATCTTATGAATACCTCCTATGATAAGTTTATCAGAACAACCGACGAGTACCATGAGAAGCAGGTTCAGAAGATTTTCAAGAAGCTCTATGACAAGGGAGATATCTACAAGGGTCATTATGAGGGTATGTACTGTACACCTTGTGAGTCCTTCTGGACTGAGTCACAGCTTGTTGACGGCAAGTGCCCTGATTGCGGAAGAGAGTGTAAGCCGGCTAAGGAGGAGGCATACTTCTTTAAGATGAGCAAGTATGCGGACAGGCTTATCGACTATATCAACACACACCCTGAGTTCATACAGCCTGTATCGAGAAAGAATGAGATGATGAACAATTTCCTTCTTCCGGGACTTCAGGATTTGTGTGTATCGAGAACCTCATTTAAGTGGGGAATTCCGGTAGATTTCGATGACAGGCATGTTGTATATGTATGGCTTGATGCGCTCACCAACTATATAACAGGTCTTGGCTACGATGCCGATGGCAGCAATGGTGAGTTGTTTAATGAGTTCTGGCCTGCCGACCTTCATCTTATCGGCAAGGACATTATCAGATTCCATACAATTTACTGGCCTATTTTCCTCATGGCTCTTGACCTTCCGCTTCCTAAGCAGGTATTCGGACACCCTTGGCTCTTACAGGGTGACGGCAAGATGAGCAAGTCCAAGGGAAATGTAATCTATGCGGATGACCTTGTAGATTTATTTGGCGTTGACGCGGTTCGTTTCTTTGTGCTCCATGAGATGCCGTTTGAGAACGATGGTGTGATTACATGGGAGCTTTTGGTTGAGAGAATGAACTCAGAGCTTGCCAACACACTCGGAAACCTTGTAAACAGAACAATATCCATGTCCAACAAATATTTCGGCGGAGTTGTCAACAACACAGGTGTTGCTGAGGAGGTCGATGAGGAGCTTAAGAAATTCGTTCTTGGAACAATGGCTAAGGTTGACGCTAAGATGGAGGAGCTTCGTGTTGCGGACGCCATGACTGAGATTTTCAATCTCTTTAAGAGATGCAATAAATATATCGATGAGACTATGCCTTGGGCGCTTGCAAAGGATGAGGCTAAGAAGGAGCGTCTTGAGACGGTTCTCTATAACCTTGTTGAGAGCATTTTAATCGGCGCGGAGCTTTTAGAGTCATTCATGCCTGAGACTGCTGAGCGTATCAGAAAGCAGCTCAACGCACAGCCAAGAGGCAAGGAGAGCCTTAATACCTTCGGTCTGTATCCTTCGGGAAACAAGGTTACCGAGGCACCGGAAATCCTTTTTGCACGTCTTGATGTAAAAGAGGTTATGGAGAAGGTAGAGGAAATCAGAGCCAAGCAGAAGGTGATGGCTGAGGCTGAGGCAGCGGCTAACGGAAGCAGCGCGGACAATGCTAAGGCAGCCGACGGCGCCAATGACAGCAGTGCTTCCAAAGAGGCAGGTGTCGATGTGGAGAAGGCTTCGGAGATTACCATTGACGATTTCTTCAAGACACAGCTTAGAATCGGTCAGATTATCAAGTGTGAGAATGTTGAGAAGTCAAAGAAGCTTCTCTGCTCACAGGTCAGGATGGGCAGCGAGGTGCGCCAGATTGTATCCGGTCTCAGACCTTACTATACAGCAGAAGAAATGGTCGGTAAGAAGGTTGTGGTTGTCGCTAACTTAAAGCCTGCCAAGCTTGCGGGAGTGCTCTCAGAGGGCATGCTTCTGTGCGCTGAGGACGCAGAGGGCAAGCCTGTGCTTCTCACAGCGGAGAAGGATGTACCTAACGGAGTAAGCATCGGATAATATCAATTAAGAAACAATGGCTGAAAATATCATGGGAATATTTGAATCACACGCTCATTATGATGATGAAGCGTTCAATGAGGACCGCAGGGAGCTTTTAAAAGAGCTCCCTGAAAAGGGTATAGAGTATGTTGTCAATGTCGGTGCCTCCATGGAATCGACTAAGAGCAGCATTGCACTTGCTGATGAATACGATTATATATATGCGGCGGTGGGTGTACATCCGAATGAGACGGCTCCGCTTACGGAGGAGTTCATACAGTATATGAAGTACGCGGCACTGCACAATAAGAAGGTTGTCGCCGTGGGCGAAATCGGACTTGACTATTACTGGAATGAGCCTGAGGCGGACATCCAGAAAAAATGGTTCGTAAGGCAGCTAGACCTTGCGCTTGAGGTGGATAAGCCTGTTATAATTCACAGCCGCGAGGCGGCGAAGGACACAGCGGATATCCTTCTGGGCAATGAATACAAGGCACTACGCGGAGTAATTCACTGCTATTCGTACTCTCCGGAGCTGGCGAAGCAGTATCTTGATGCCGGATATTATCTTGGAGTCGGCGGTGTTGTGACCTACAAGAATGCGAAGAAGCTTGTGGAGACTGTGCAGCTGGCTCCATTGTCAAGAATACTTCTTGAGACGGACAGTCCATATCTTACGCCTGTTCCGAACCGTGGCAGGAGGAACAGCTCACTTAATCTTCCTTATGTTGTGGAGAAGATTGCACAGCTTAAAAATGTGAGCGGGGAAGAGGTAATTGCGGTCACGAACGAGAATGCGCGGAGGCTGTTCGGGATATAGGGTAATTGAAAAACTCAGTGTGTGACAGCAGTACGTTGTGCAATTTTGCTAGTACACTTCCGGATTATAAAAATAGAAAGAGGAAAAACTTGGAAAATAAACATCTTGGAAATCCAACAAACACAAGAGAGATAATAGACAAATATGGTTTCATGTTCCAGAAGCGTTTCGGGCAGAACTTTCTCATTGATGGTAATGTTGTCGAGAAGATAGTCCGTGAGGCAGGCGTGACGAAGGATGATTTTGTCCTTGAGATAGGGCCGGGAATCGGAACCATGACACAGCTTCTGTGCGAGAATGCGCGTGAGGTTGCGGCGGTGGAGATTGACACCAACCTTATCCCTATCCTTAAGGAGACACTTGCGGCTTATGACAATGTGACGGTAATTAACGAGGATATATTGAAGGTCGACATTGCGGCGCTTGCAAAAGAAAAGAATGGCGGGCGTCCGATAAAGGTTGTGGCGAACCTTCCGTATTACATAACAACCCCTATCATTATGGGACTTTTTGAGAGCCATGTGCCGATTGACAGCATAACCATAATGGTTCAGAGGGAGGTCGCAGACAGAATGCAGGTAGGTCCGGGAACGAAGGACTATGGTGCGTTGTCTCTTGCTGTCCAGTATTATGCGAAGCCGGAGATAGTTCTGAATGTGCCTCCGACCTGCTTCATGCCAAGACCGAACGTAGGCTCAGCCGTCATAAGACTTAAAAGGCACGCACAGTGCCCTGTTGAGGTCGATGACGCGGAATTTATGTTCAGGCTTATACGCGCGAGCTTCAACCAGAGAAGGAAGACCCTTGCAAATGGTCTGTCCAATTCCACAGAGCTTACGCTTACAAAGGAGCAGATAGCAAAGGCGATTGAATCGCTTGGCGTCAGCCCAAGCATACGCGGTGAGGCGCTCACACTTGCACAGTTTGCACAGCTTTCAAATTTTTTTACACGTAACAAATAGCGTAATTTACGCCGGGCGGACGTGAGGTCTGCCCGGTTTTTTTTTATTATGATTCGGGTGTTAAAACATGCTATATATAACTAGCTGTGTATAACGTATTATATTTATACATATCACGACTTTTGGGAGAAGCTTAGATGTTCTTAGAACTCTGCTAAATGCCTAGCCAAAAGCAGCACGGATGCTGCTTTAGAAGCAATGCATACACGGATGTATGCCGGCTTCGGTGGCGGACATATAGAATACCTTTATCAGAGTTCTTAGAACATCCTGCTTCGGACAACGGAGCTGATATGCATAAATATAATACGTTATATACTCGTACATTAAATTAGCATGTTTTGACCTCAACATCATATTGTGAAAAAAATGAAGCAAAATCTAAGTTGATTTCTGTATGCCTATGCTTTATACTAAAAACGTATATCAGGCAGGAACGTGAAAATAACACCTGTCCACACATATTGCCCGGGGAGGGCGGAAAAGAGGATAAAGATGGAAGAATTCAAGTTATTATACGAAGGAAAAGTCAGAGAGGTATATGATATCGGCGAGAACCTTGTCATTGCGGCAACAGACAGAATTTCAGCTTTTGACCACATTTTAAAGAACAAGATTACAGCTAAGGGTGCCATTCTGACACAGATGTCGAAGTTTTGGTTTGATTACACGAAAGATGTTGTACCTAATCATATGATTACAGTTGACAATAATGACATGCCTGAGTTTTTCCATGATGAGCGTTTTTATAAGAGAGCTATGATGTGTAAGAAGCTCACAATGCTCCCTATAGAGTGTATTGTGCGTGGATATATTACGGGAAGCGGCTGGGAGAGCTATAAGAAGAACGGAACTGTATGTGGAATTAAGCTTCCTGAGGGACTCAAGGAATCACAGAAGCTCCCTGAGCCAATCTACACACCTAGCACCAAGGCAGAGATAGGTGACCATGATGAGAATATCTCATATGAAAGAAGTATAGAAGTACTTGAGAAGAAGTTCCCGGGAAAGGGTCTTGAGTATGCTGCAAAGATTAAGGACTGCACAATCGCACTCTACAAGAAGTGTGCAGAGTACGCACTCAGCAAGGGCATTATCATTGCTGATACCAAGTTCGAGTTCGGTCTTGATGAGAATGGTGAGGTTGTAATCGGTGATGAGATGCTTACACCGGACAGCTCTCGTTTCTGGCCGCTTGAGGGCTATGAGGCAGGCAAGGGACAGCCATCATTTGACAAGCAGTATGTAAGAGACTGGTTAAAGGCTAACCCGGACAGCGATTATCTTCTCCCTGAGGAGGTTGTCACAAAGACTGTTGATAAGTATAAGGAAGCATATCTTCTTCTTACAGGCAGGGAATTTACACTGTAGTCTATTGAAATCTAAGTCAAACTTAATAATGCGGAGCTAATATGGGACAGAAAATGAATAATATATCGGACAGCTACTATGATGAGGATGGGGTTCACGAGGAGTGTGGAGTTTTCGGCGTATATGATTTAGATGGCGGGGATGTAGCCTCAACCATATACTATGGATTGTTTGCACTTCAGCATAGAGGACAGGAGAGCTGTGGTATTGCTGTAAGTGATACCAACGGACCGAAGGGAAAGGTACTCTCACACAAGGATATGGGGCTTGTGAATGAGGTGTTCACACCTGAGGATCTGGAAAAGCTCAAGGGCAATATCGGAGTCGGACATGTGCGCTATTCAACAGCGGGAAGTTCGACAAGGGAGAATGCCCAGCCACTTGTTCTTAACCTGTCTCTTATACACATCTGACGCTGCCGACGAACTCTAGGGTGTAGAT
>ENA-OYZX01001403-OYZX01001403.1-human-gut-metagenome-genome-assembly--contig:-NODE-1403-length-10504-cov-4.397741_pt1 | contig 10504 bp, 7 predicted proteins | sample MGYA00243296_ERZ653489 | MGnify/ENA primary metagenome ERZ653489 (study PRJEB26926, sample SAMN06165098) | human gut metagenome | biome: ENVO:00009003; feature: ENVO:2100002; material: ENVO:00002003... | reverse complement strand
GCGTCAGATGTGTATAAGAGACAGGATTTATTTGGAAACCGGCAAAATCAAACCGGCTGTCGCCGCCTACCGTAAGGCTCTGTCGCTGATGCCGACTTCCGCGCTGCTCCAAATCAGTACGGCGCAGGCCATTCTGGAAGACTCGCCCGATAAAAATGAAATTCAGGAAGCAATCAATCTGTTAAACAAAGCTAACATCTCCCGCCCGCTGGGATTCAGCTGGCTGTTGCTGTCGCGGGCATACGGAATGGCCGGCAACGAGGCTGCGGCAAATTATGCGGCGGCAGAGCACTCTTTGCGCATCGGTGCACAAGATATTGCCGAACGACAGGCCGAACAAGCAAAAATTAACGCCAAAGACGCCAAACTCAGGTTAAAAATCGATGATTTGCTGGTGCGAATCCAAAACCTCAAACAAAAACCTTAATTTTGTCCAAATTTGTATTGCAGAAAAGAGACATTTAAGCTATACTTTAGCTAGAGAGAACATCCGGACAGAGTTTGGCAATGAAAAATTACAGTTACGAAGAAAAGATACAAAAAGCGGAACAAGAGAGAGACCAAGCCGAGCAGGCCGCGCTTGAGCGGGGTGACAGCGAAGCATTCAGCATTACCGCAGGTATTCGCGCCTATGAAAAGGCGGTTAAAGAATACACCCTCAAACACATTGGCAAAGTTGACCTGAATGAATGCCAACCCTCTGACCTTCTCACGTTTATTGAAGACATCAATAAAAATGTGAGCGTTCCTCATTTTACAGGCACGGATGCCAACAAGGAAACCCTGCGCCTGGTGAATGACGGTATTCAAAAGGTTGCCGCTTATTTGCAAAACAAAAAGGCCTCCGGCTACGGAGTTGAAGAAATCAAAGCCCTGAAAAAAATTGTCAAAATTGCAGGGCAGATACATGAAAACAGCGGCGGAAACAAAAAAGACATCCAACAGCTGACGGAAATTGTAACAAGTCTGGAACGCGACATTGCCGCTTTAGAAACTGAAGATAAAAGGAATCAGAAAAAGAAACAGAAAGACACGACATTAGAAAGCACCAAGAAAGAAGAAGCGAAAAATCCTCAGGATGAAATCGGTTTGGAGGACATCAGGCTGGTGCAAGAATATGCAAAAGCCAACAAAATCAAATATGATTTTTCAATTTTGAAAGACTTGCTTCCTCAGGCAAAAGCATGGGCGGAAGAACGAACCAAGAAAGAAGAAGCGCAAGATTTGCAAACCAAAACAGAAAAGAAACATGAGCGCCGCGCTTTCAAGCAAGAAGTGTTGAACAGACCCGAAAAGCAAGAAACGCCAAAGGCAAACGAGACAGCGCATCCTGCTCAGGCAGAAGAGGTTATTACCGTCAACCGAATAATAACATCTTATGTTACCGAAAGTTTAGACAATAAGCTTGACGCCCTGATGCAGAGGGACGACTGGAAACGCGAAGAAAAAGAGCTTGCCGTTAACGGCCTGAAACGTGCTCATGCTTCGGCAATGTTGAAGCACCCGGGTTTTCGGCTTAATCAAATTGACAACAGTGACCTGCTGAAACTGGGAAACAATTTCGGTCTCGGCCGGGCATGCTCTTCTGCTCCGGATATTGAACCGCCGGAGATGGATCGCAATCTCTATGATACTCAGCGCAATCAGCTTTTAGCCGAATGTCTCGGACGTCTGGCCAAAGTCAACGATGCAAAAACGCCGGAAGAGCTGAACAGCATAAACAACATTTGCGAAATGTTGGAAAGACTACCGAAAAACTCGCTGACGGCAGACCAGCATAATGCAATTGCTGCCGGCCGGACGGCTTTGAACAATCTGATGCAACACTCTCAAGCCCCCGCCGACCGGGAGGAAAGCACTCTGGCTGCGGCGACAGCGCGAACACAGACAGAAAACATAGTTTTTGAAAATATGACAGAGGAAGAGGCAGCCCTTTTTGCCGAACAACACGACGGGAACCGCCAACAGCAAGAGGCAACCGACATAAGTTCCGGTTCCGATGAGCATATTGACACGCAGCCAGTACAGGAAGACAATCAAACAACGACAGAAAACGAGCCGGTTACAATCAGTCAGCACGAGCTTACCCGTGCCGAGAAACTGGCTGTTGAACTGGGCAACTGCTGCGAAAAACATAACATTATCTGCAAAGCTGACGAAACCGAGCCCAAACAATACAATTTGTATGACAGTCAACAGAATGCGGACAACAATATCGTAAACGGCAAAGTAACCATTTCAGGCGCTAACAGCGTCGATGTCGACAGCGAAGAATTTAAACATTTCGTTTTGGTTGCCAAAAGCGCCAGAGCAGCCGGCTACAAAGCTCTGAGCATCGGTCTACTGGACTTAAACAATGCAGAAGACCGCAAATTCGCCGCCAATATGGTGCTGGCGGCGGCAGTAGAAGGAGTTCCGCTGCGAGACGCTCCGGACTTGAAACTGCTTGAAGACGTGAATCCGAAAATAAAACTGCTGAGAGAAAAACGCGAAATGGCCGCTGAAGTCTCCGCTGCCAGAAAAGCGCTGTTGCAGGCTCAAAATTCGGGAGAACAGCAAAAAATCATCGAAGCGGAAATCTCTTTTCAATCCGCAATGGAAAAAGCCCTTCAGCATAATATTGAACACGGGTCGATAGATGCTGAGAAAAGCAGTACGAAAGAAGAACGCCTTTCCCGCTTGAAGAAAATTATGGAAGACAAAAACAAGCCGAGAGAAACCGTTAACGAGAAAGGCGAAAAAACAACCGAAACCCAAGAAGCTTTTGAAAAAAGGACTTCAAACGTTTCCGTTGCGGCTTTGCGCAACTTAAAAATCGAAAACTTTAAATAACGCGCCGTCTGACATTATCACGAAACCTAATCCCCCAATGACAAAGTCTTGAGGTTCAGTCTTGTGTACGCATTGCCGAGCAGTTTGTCAGATATCCGTTTCTCCGCACACGGAAGCATCAATCAGACCTTTTTTGTAAAAATGCATAAAAGTCACGGGTTTGATGTCTGTCGCCTTGTATACCATTTTACGGATTTTGGCCTGAATGTACTCTTTAATCTGCGGTGCCCGATAATTGAGCTTTACAACTTCCGAAGGAATAGACTTTAACATTTCCGCCTTGATTTCCGAAGCGAGCGCGGCAAAATCCTTTTCATCCAGAATGTCGATTGAAGAAATCTGCAAATCTTCAACCTCCCAATTTTCGCCAAGGACGACACTGATATACAAACTGCAGTTAAAAGCTATGCGTTTACGGTTTTTGACGACCTGAGAGTTCAGACTGATAACCTGTTTGCGGTCAACGCCGAGTTCATCCGTCGGAACTTCGCCGATAATTTCGGCAGCGCCGTTCAGGATATTGACCACATCACCGTCCCGGGCGACAACAACCTGACGAACGCTTCCGCCCAGTTCCAAAGCGTAGCGTTTTTGCTTGCGAATGTCGCGCTTGTCGCCATGAACCGGAATCATAACGCGAGGACGCACCAGTTCCAGCATACGTTTGATGTCTTCCTTGCAGCCGTGTCCGGAAGTGTGAACCAGATATTCTTCAGAAGAAATAACGTCAACGCCGGCATCCCGCAGCTTTTCCTGCATTCGTTCTATTTTCTGTTCATTGCCGGGAATAATCTGTGAGGAAAAGATGATGGCATCCCCCTGTCCTAAACGGATATCCTTGTTTTCGCCATTGACGATACGCGTAAGGCCGCTGCGGTAATTTCCCTGCGAACCGGCACAGATATACAACATCTTGTCCAGCGGAATGTCTTTAGCCTGTTTGGCCTCGACTACCGGCGGCAAATCCGGCAGAAAACCGCATTCCTTGGCAATGCGCATATTTTCTATCAGGCTCATTCCTGCAATTACCGGGGTACGGCCGGCAGCGTGTGCCGCCAAAATCAAACTTTCCATCCGGGCAATGTTGGAAGCGAAACAAGTTGCCACCAAGGTGTTTTTGAACTTAGGCACCAACTGCATCAGGCTTTCGCGGATTTCACTTTCCGAAGGTTCCGCGTGGTCATGCGCCATATGAATTGAATCACCGACATAAAGTTCAACGCCCTGATTGCCGATTTCATCCAGGCGGGGATAGTCCGTCTTCATAAACCCGATGCCGCAATTGTCAAAGCGCCAATCGGTTGCGTGAAAAATATTGCCGTAGCGGGTTTTGATAAACAATGCGGCGTTTTCGGGCAATGAATGGACAACAGGCACATATTCAACGTCAAAACTGTCCAGTTTTACCACCGGATTGTCATTTACCGAATTCAACGGCACAACACCCTCAAGATGGTATTCCCGCAAACGGGGGCGAATATGGCCGAGCGTAAAGTCCGTAGCATAAACGGGACATTGCAGCCGGGGCCAGATATGGGCAATGGCGCCAAAATGATCTTCATGCGAGTGGGTAATAAACAGGGCTTCTATATTTTCCTGATAATTTTCAAGAAACGAAGCGTCGGCAAGACCTAATTCCATACCGGGGAAATCGTCATTCAGAAAATCGTAGCCGGCGTCGACCACAATAATGCGGTTGTCTACAATATAGGCATACATATTCATACCGACTTTTTCCGCACCGCCGAGAGCGACAAAATGGATACCGGGCCGGTCAAAACCGGGAACGGGTTTAAATTCTTTTTGCATCGGCGCCGTTTCCCGGGGCCGGCTGATTTCCGGCAAGGCAAACAATTCCAACTGGGTTTCGGTGTTTTCACTCATAAATTTTTACTTTTCCTCTTTATAAAATACGTCTCCGGCATAAATTTTCGTCAGATGACCAGCTTCCTCCAACAGCAGCAAGCCGTCGTTGTCAACACCCCTGAAAATGCCGCATTTCACTTCTTTTTCCGTCGTTACCGTAATTTCGGTTCCGAGCCCCCGGACATTTTGCAACCATAGGTCCCTGACGGCAACAAAGCCCTGATGCTCCCATAGTTCAAGAAAACCGTTTAACCGTTTAAGATAAGCTTTCAAAAAAGAAACACGATCGGTTTCGATGCCGGCCTCCTTGAGGCTCGTTGCCTGATAAAGCAAACCGGAAGCGGCGCCGGGAGCTGCAATAATATTTACTCCGATGCCGGCGATTATATACTCTCCTTCGCCTTTTTCAAGTAAAATCCCGGAAATTTTCGCGCCGTTTACCAAAACATCGTTAGGCCATTTCAACCGGACATCAACCTGCGGCGCCATCTCCTTAATCGTCTGCTGCAAGCTTAAAGATATGACGAAAACAAACTTCCCCAACAATCTTATATCCAACGGGAGAGCATAAGTCGAAAACAAGTTTCCCTTCAGGCTTACCCAGTTGCGGCCGCGGCGCCCCCGACCCTTGTTCTGGCTTTCGGCCGTCACCACAAAACGTTTTGCCGGAGGTTCTGCGGTGAGCTCGCGCGCCTTGTCGTTGGTAGAGCCCAGTTCGTCAAAGTCAATCCATTCCCATCCTAAAACATCCGTCATTTCAGAAAATCCCATTCAATATCAGCTCGGCATCATGCAGCAGATAGCCGGGATTGAGCGTTGAGATGATTACCAGCACCAAATTGACAAACAGGCAGATATAAATTGCCTTATCGGTACGGTCAAACGATTTTTTCAGCGGCTCAAAGTAAGCGGTTCGAATAACCTGAAGGTAGGCATTTGCCATAAACAGCATCGACACCAGCAAAACAACCACGTCTCCCCAGCGTTCTTCCACCACCAGATTGTTGATGACAGAAAGTCTTCCCAAAAAACCGAGCATTGGCGGAATGCCGGCCAGCGATACCATAAAAACGAGCAGTGCGGCAGAAAGATACGGTTTGGAAACCGACAATCCGTCAATGTCTGAGAGGCCGGTCAGATAGTCGCCCCGGCTCTTCAACCCCAGAAATACGGTATAAACTCCGGCCATTGCCAAAATATAAACCATCATATAAGCAAAGGCGCTCAAAACGCTGTTGTCATTGAAACTGACTATCGTAAACAAAAGAAAGCCGATATGATAAATACTGCTGAACGCAAAAAGTTCGCGCAGATTTTTTTCCCCGTTAGCCGAGAGGGCGCCGATAAACAGCGAAATCGAAGCAAAAATCAACAAAGCCGGTTTGATAAATTCTCCCGCCGTCCAGAAAATGTTTACCATGGAATTTATCAAACAGGCCAAATAGGCAAACGGCGGCACCAGAGTTATAAACCCGCACACAGGCAAAATCGCCACACTGACAATTCCGACAAACCAAGAATGAAACGGAGCCACGGCCAGCATAAAAAACAAGCTGCACATAATCATACCTACCGCCGCATAGGAAACCAAGGTCATCGGCCGGCCGGCGTTATAGTAATCGTAAATATCGGCAAAAGCAAAGCTTTGTACTTCCGTCCACAGCAAAACGGCTCCCCCCCACAAAAGCAGGCAAAACAGCGAAGCGAAAAAGAGATACAGGCGCGACATCTCGATAATCCGGTCTTCATCCCAATGAAGACGCAGCAAAGCATAATTTATGAGGCACAACAAAGGAACAACGCCGGCAACAAGCAGAAAATTTTGAGCGGAAATTAAAATTCCCAACAGCAGCAACGCCGTCATTCCCAAAGAATAAAACCGATAAGACGAGCGGTTTTTGTTCAGAAACCATTTGGACGACAAGTAAAACCAGGCAAAAGCTACCAGATAAATCACAACCTTAAACAACGTCGTATACGGCGTATTTTTCATCCAGCAGGGAAAAACGCTGAGATTGTAAAACACGACGGTGCCGAGCAATGCGGCCAGCAAGAAATACTTGCTGAGCGTAAAAAAAGTTTTTGCGGTTTTGCCGGCGCGATAACGGTTAACCAAGGCGGCCACCGCAAGGTATGACAGCAGGCTGATTTCCGGCATTAAAATAAACCAATTTTGCAGCATTGTCAGGCTCCTTTAGGCATCAACCACAAACCACAGAGGTTTGATAAACGACATTAACAGAATAAAAATTATAAACAGCATAAAAGCGAACATCGGTTTGGAAATGTCATCATCCTGATTTATCGGGCAGGACGGATTTTCGGTTTTGTGCTTGTAGAGTTCCTGCAACAGCGTTCCGCCGACCAGAGCCAGCGAAGCAATCAAAACCATACCCATCTTTATATTTGATGCCAGCAACCGGGACAATATCAAAAAATTATTCAGGAAAACGGCTGACAACGGCATACCGATAGCCGCTATGGTCAGATAGGAATAGGCAAAAGACAGTCTGCGGACTCTACATAATGCGCCGGTGGAGGAAACGTCGTAGGCTTCTTCTTTGCGGGCAATATGGTTTGCCAGCACCTCCAGCGTGGCGACAATAAGGATAAAGCTGAACAACGAGAAGCCAATATTCAACAAAATCAATTTATCGTGCATAAAGACACCCAGCAGATACATAATATAATATACCGTGATATATGAAAAAACCTTATATTGGGAATCCTTATTGATAAAACCTATCAAAGCGATAAAGAGCATTGTGACCACGCCGATGACGTTAATCCAGGTCAGATAATATTCTACCGGCTGAGGAATTGAATCCGGAAGAAAACGGAGGAAACCGTAAATTCCGGTCAGCGGCATCAAAACCGTAATAATGAATGCCAGCGGATTACGGATACCGGCATTAATCGACGATATCCAATAATGAAACGGCCAAATCGGTATCCGCGAAAGAAACGACAGAAATACCGCCGCCCAGATATAATAAGCAACCTGAGGCGCTATTTTCAAATGACACAGCTGTTCGAGAGTGAGCGCGCCATGATAATGGTAAATCAGCATAATGGCGCTGAACAACAGCATCGCCCCCAAAAAGTTATACAGGAAAAAACGATAAATCAGCCCCTGCTTTTTTACCGCACCGAACATCCCCGTAATCATAAACAAAGGCAGCAACATACCTTCAAAAAAGATATAGAAGGAGAAGATGTCGGCAGCAACAAAAAAGCCGGTCGACATACTTAAAAACAACAGGGTAAAGACCATTAACGACTTTTGTTTATAGGTATCGCGCCGTACTCCTGACAAGCCAATCAGAACCGCAAGATGCACCGCCAAAATCAAAAGCAGGGAAAAGGTGTCTATTCCCAAAAGAATATCGATGCGCGGCGTTGCCAGCCATTGGAAATGTTCCTGCAGCTGGAGCACGGGGCTGTCTTCGTCAATAATCATAAATATTCGCCAAATCAAAATGATATTGGCCAAAATTGAAAAGACACAGACATTAAAAGCGTTGCGCCCGACGTTTTCTTCATCATCTTTGGCCGTCAGCACAAACAAAAGCCCAAAAAACGGAATGGCAACAATCAGAGACAAAAGAGCAAAAGGACTATTCATACCAGTAATATCCTATCGTTAAAATGACGATGGCCAACCCCAGCATTACCATCAGCAAATAATTCAGCCAGAGGGCTGATTGAATACGGTGCAGTCCTCCGACAAAAAAGCGGGTCGTCTGAGATATTGAACCTATTATGGTGCGCTCAATGACCACAAAATCAACGGCAATCCAGAGAATTCGGCCCAACAGGCGCAGCGGTGTCAACAACAGGTAATGATACAAAAGCTCCCAGACATCCATATCCTGTACGGTTTCATTGTCGGCCCAACGATTGAAAAAACGCGTTATGCCGAGGAGCATAAGGAGGACAAAGCAGCCGAAAGCGGCGATTTCTACAATCGTTTGACCATTCCGGAGCAGATATGCCACGGCAATGCAACCGCAGCCCAGCGGCAGCCAATAAAAGGCTCCGACGTTCTGAAGCAAGGCGGCGACACGTTCGTCGGCATTTTCTTCTCCCCAAAAGATATCTCGAAAAATATGAGCCAACGCCACAAGCACCAGCGAGCCGTAAACGCCGTAATAATATTTTAACTCAACACTGTACTGGCTGCCCCAAACGGCGATGAAGGCAAAAACCCCCAGCAGAACCAAAAAGAAATTAAGCTTCAGATGTCGGAAAAAGCCGCCCATTTGAGAGACATAGACTTCGTTTGACGCGGAAATCACATTAATCATCAGCAAAACATTCAGGAGAATGGCCGCCGGCAGTAAAAACGCTACCGAATGATACAGTGAATCCGCGTTCCGAAAAACAACCCCGAGGGCAAAACTATAAAACATCAAGTTGAGATAAAGCGCCTTGGCCTTAATGTTATCGATAATCAAACTGCCGAAAAATCCCCAGAGAAAGGACAATCCGCAAAAAACCTGCAGCAGCAGAACCGTAAAATCGCCCTCCATCAGCAACGGGCGAAGCCGGTTAAACAAAATCAGCGCGGATAACGGCGTTGACAATGCAGACAAGCAGATTACCCGGTTAAAAGTCAAGACTTGCAAATCCAGCATTTGATTCTGAAACATAAACAAACCGGCCTTGATAAAGATAACCAAGAGCAAAAGCGCAGCCACCAAATCCTTATGTTCGCCCACCTGCGCATAGTTTGACGCTACCGGAAGCGCGATGCTTCCCAACCGGCTGTAAACAACGGACAAAGCCGTGAACAACGCCATTTCGGCAATAAAATTATAAAAAATAAACTTTTTTTTGGCTTCAATATTATCAATCAGGTAAAAACCCAATATGGTAAAACAGCAGCTGCCTGACATCAACTGAATGAAATCACGCGAAGAGGCCAGAACGATAACCGCGGCAACCGAAAGAAGCACCAACCCGTTAAGCCTGAGTTTATGCTCTTCGGGCTTATAAATACAGTTCAGGTAAATAAGCAGCAAAGCTGTTCCCAGCAATGGCAAAAGCATTTGTTCCAGCTTGAGGTTCGCCGAAAGATTAAAGTTCGCCTGCAAAGCGGGATAAGGTATCCAAGGGTACACAAACTGACTGGTGTCATGCTGCTGAAACGCGCTCCACAGATGATACATCAAAACAGCACAAATCACGAACATTATCGCAGACCATGCCCGCCGCCCCTGCCCGGGAGCAACGATAAAGGCAAACAAAGCCATTACAACCAGGCTTAAAAAAAGCTGTAAAATCATAAAATCAATACCTACACTTATACCTTTGCTGCTCAATATAACAAAAAATAAGGGCTTTTAAAGCCCTTATTAGAAGAACAGCGTATATGTGCATAAAATTACTTTATGGCATCCAAACTGCGGACGATGCGAACCGGAACCATATATTCACGGGCAACTTCGGCACCATCAAGTTCCGCAACCAAAACCTCATCCACGGATTTTAAAGGATTGCGGGCATCAGCATTAATTCCGCCCAAAAATACGGCACTTTCACGACTCCGATACAGCAAAGCAGTATCTCCGCCATCATAAACAAAACGGGGATTTTCAGGACCACCGCGGCGCTGCTTTATCATAATCAAAATCGCACCTTCGTTATTTTGTAAGATATCGTATCTGCCTTCCTGCTCTGAATTAATATCTCTAGCCATTTTTACCTCTGTAACAATAAAACTTATCTAATTTTGAGAGAATGCTAACACATAATTACTGTCTCTTATACACATCTGACGCTGCCGACGAACTCTAGGGTGTAG
>ENA-OYZX01001378-OYZX01001378.1-human-gut-metagenome-genome-assembly--contig:-NODE-1378-length-10635-cov-11.858129_pt1 | contig 10635 bp, 3 predicted proteins | sample MGYA00243296_ERZ653489 | MGnify/ENA primary metagenome ERZ653489 (study PRJEB26926, sample SAMN06165098) | human gut metagenome | biome: ENVO:00009003; feature: ENVO:2100002; material: ENVO:00002003... | reverse complement strand
TCTACACCCTAGAGTTCGTCGGCAGCGTCAGATGTGTATAAGAGACAGCAGTTAAGGTTGTAGTTCCATTTTCTGCAACAAGTTTTATATCTTTTATGTTTATTCCGTCTATTGTTTTATTTTGTAAAAGTTTTTCAGATGTATTTATTTTTTTACCATCTTCAACTTTTGCATTTTCTGTATTTTCTAAGTTAATTTGACTATATTGTTTTTGACCTTCTTCTATTACTTGTTCTTGTTCTAATTTTTGTTCTTCTTTTTGGGCATTATTATTGTTTTTAGGAATTGCAAAATATATTGCAACTCCTAAAATTATTACTAATACTATTGCCAAAAGAATAACCAATTTTTTATTTTTCATAAGTTCCTCCTTACAAAGCAAGTAGTGCTTATTTACTTTTCCTTTGAATTACATGTTTTCTACATCTGCTGTTTCTTCTAATTCATTTTCTGTACTAATTTTTGTGTCTTGATAAACTTGCATTCCTGTTCCTGCTGGTATTAATTTACCAATTATAACATTTTCTTTTAATCCTAATAAATCGTCTGTTTTTCCTTTTATTGCTGCATCTGTAAGAACTCTTGTTGTTTCTTGGAATGATGCTGCAGATAAGAAACTGTCTGTTGCAAGTGATGCTTTTGTAATTCCAAGAAGAACTCTCTTTCCTTCTGCTTGTCTTAATCCTGCTTCTTTAGCTTCTTCATTTGCCTCTTCAAAGTCATACATATCAACTAAAGAGCCTGGTGCTAATTTTGTATCTCCATTATCTGCAACTTTTACTTTTTTAAGCATTTGTCTTCCTATAACTTCGATATGTTTATCATTTATATCAACACCTTGGTTTCTATAAACTTTTTGAACTTCTGAAATTAAATATTCATATACTCCTTCTGGACCTTTTATTGCTAAAATTTCATTTGGATTTATTGAACCTTCTATTAATGCATCTCCAATTTCTACTAAATCTCCGTCTTTTACTTTCATTTTAGCTCCAAATGGTATTGTGTATGTTCTAGAATCATCTTTAGATGTAACAATAACTTCTTTTTTCTTCTTTGTTTCTTTTATTTTTACTTTACCTGCAATTTCAGTAATTACAGCTACACCCTTTGGTTTTCTAGCTTCAAATAATTCTTCAACCCTTGGAAGACCTTGTGTAATATCGGCAACACCAGCAACACCACCAGAGTGAATTGTTCTCATTGTAAGCTGTGTTCCAGGTTCACCAATTGATTGTGCAGCTATAATTCCAACTGCCTCTCCTATTGAAACTAAATCACGTCTTGCTAATCCCATTCCATAGCATTTTTGACATACACCATGTTTTGTTCTACATCCTAGTGCTGAACGAACTTTTAGTTTTTCTATTCCTGCAGATACTATTTTTTCTGCTATACTTTCTGTAATCATTGTATTATTATCTACTATTAATTCGTTTGTATTTGGATCATAAACATCATCTACTGCATATCTTCCAAGTAATCTTTCTTGCATTTTTTCAATTACTTGATTTCCATCTTTTATGTCATAAATTATTATACCGTCATTTGTTCCACAGTCATGTTCTCTAACTATAATATCTTGTGAAACATCAACAAGTCTTCTTGTTAAGTATCCTGAATCGGCTGTTCTTAAAGCTGTATCTGATAATCCTTTACGCGCACCATGTGATGAAATAAAGTACTCTAATGCATCTAATCCTTCTGCAAATGATGATTTAATTGGAATTTCTACTGCTTTACCTGTTGTACTTGCCATAAGACCACGCATACCTGCTATTTGTCTTAATTGGTTAATATTACCACGGGCCCCTGATTTAACCATCATATATACTGGGTTTAAGTTATCAAAGTTATCTTCCATTGCCTTTGTAACTTCTTTTGTTGTATCTTCCCATACATTAACAGTTGCTTCATAACGTTCTTCGTTTGTTATTAATCCTCTTGCATATTGTTTTCTTATTGTTTCTATTTTTTTGTCTGCTTCTGCTAATAATTCTTTTTTAGCTGCAGGGACTTTAACGTCATCCATAGAATATGTAATTCCAGCAAGTGTTGCATATTTATATCCTAATGCTTTTATATAATCTATAACTTCTGCTGATTCTGTTAATCCATGTGTTCTTATTACTCTTTCAATTATTTCTCCCATTGATTTTTTCATTACAGGGAAGTTTATTTCAAATTGGAATGGATCTTCTTTTCTATCTATAAATCCTAAGTCTTGTGGAATTCCTTGGTTAAAAATAATTCTACCAACACTTGTTTCTATTTTTCCAGTTTTTAGTTTTCCATCAATTTGTTTTGTTACTCTTACAAATATTTTTGCATGTATTGTAACATCATGGTTTTCATATGCCATTATTGCTTCATCTACATCTTTATAATATGTTCCTTCACCTTTTTCACCGTCTAAAACCATTGTTAAATAGTAACTTCCTAAAATCATGTCTAGTCTAGGTACAGCAACTGGCTTACCATCTTGTGGTTTAAGTAAGTTGTTTGTTGCAAGCATTAAATATCTTGCTTCTGCTTGTGCTTCTGGTGATAATGGTAAGTGAACTGCCATTTGGTCACCATCAAAGTCAGCATTAAATGCCTCACAAACTAATGGGTGAAGTTTTATTGCTCTACCTTCTACAAGTACTGGTTCAAATGCTTGAATACCAAGTCTATGTAGTGTTGGAGCACGGTTTAACATTACTGGATGATCTTTAATAACATCTTCTAATATTTCCCATACTTCTGGTTTTAATCTTTCAACCATTCTTTTTGCATTTTTTATATTTTGAGCAATTCCTCTTCCAACTAATTCTCTCATAACAAATGGTTTAAATAATTCTACAGCCATTTCTTTTGGAAGCCCACATTGATATATCTTAAGTTCTGGTCCAACTACTATAACAGAACGTCCAGAATAGTCAACACGTTTTCCAAGTAGGTTTTGACGGAAACGTCCTTGTTTTCCTTTTAACATATCTGATAAAGATTTTAATGGTCTATTTCCTGCTCCTGTAACTGGTTTTCCACGTCTACCATTATCTATTAATGCATCCACAGATTCTTGTAACATTCTTTTTTCGTTTCTTACTATTATTTCTGGTGCTCCAAGTTCTAGTAATCTTTTTAGTCTGTTATTTCTGTTTATAACTCTTCTATATAAATCATTTAAATCTGATGTTGCAAATCTTCCACCATCTAATTGTACCATTGGTCTTAAATCTGGTGGTATTACAGGTACAACATTCATTATCATCCATTCTGGTCTATTTCCAGATTGTCTAAAAGCTTCAACTGTGTCTAATCTTTTTACTAATTTTGTTCTTTTTTGTTCACTTGTTTTTTCTAATTCTTTTAATAGTTCTGCAGATAACTCATCTAAATCTACTTGTTCTAGTAATTCTCTTAATGCTTCTGCTCCCATTTTGGCTTTAAATGAACCTTTTCCGTATTTTTCTTCTGCTTCATGATATTCTTTTTCTGTTAATACTTGACATTTTTCAAGTCCTGTATTTCCTTTGTCTGTTACAACATATGAAGCAAAATAAATTACTTTTTCCAAATTTCTTGGTGAAATATCAAGCATTACTGCAATTCTGCTTGGTATTCCTTTAAAATACCATATATGTGCTACTGGTGCTGCAAGTTCTATATGTCCCATTCTTTCACGTCTTACTTTTGATTTTGTTACTTCAACACCACATCTATCACAAACAATTCCTTTATATCTTACTCTTTTATATTTTCCACAGTGACATTCCCAGTCTTTTGTTGGCCCAAATATTCTTTCACAAAATAGACCATCTTTTTCTGGTTTTAATGTTCTGTAGTTTATAGTCTCTGGTTTTTTTACTTCACCTTTTGACCATTCTCTTATTTGTTCATCTGATGCAATTCCAATTTTTATTTTATCAAAAATTTCTAATTCGTCCACTATTTTTCCCCCTACAAATATTATTCTATTATATCGTCATCATTATCCATATTGTCATTTGCTAAGTCACTATCAAAAATGTCTTTTTCTCCCTCATCATCAAGTCCTTCAAAGAATTCATCACTGTCTTCATCATTTACAGCCATTTCGTCTTCTTCAGTGTAGCCATCTTCTAACTCACCATCTTCAACAACTTCTTCTTGTTCTAATCCTTCTTTATCTCTTTCAGGATCATATTCAATTCCATCTTCTATATTTTCTTTTAGTTCTAATTCTCTATTGTCTTGTGATAGTAATTTTATATCTAATCCTAAAGATTGAAGTTCTTTTACAAGTACTTTGAATCCTTCTGGAACTCCTGGTTCAGGTATATTTTCTCCTTTTACAATTGCCTCATATGTTTTTACACGTCCTACAACATCATCTGATTTTACTGTTAACATTTCTTGTAAAGTATATGATGCACCATATGCTTCTAGTGCCCAAACTTCCATTTCTCCAAAACGTTGTCCACCAAATTGTGCTTTTCCTCCTAAAGGTTGTTGTGTAACCAAAGAGTATGGTCCAGTTGAACGAGCATGTATTTTATCATCAACTAAGTGGTGAAGTTTTAACATATACATTACTCCAACTGTAATTGGTTTATCAAATGGATCTCCTGTTCTTCCATCATATAGAATTGTTTTTCCGTCTTCACTCATTCCTGCCATTTTTAAAGCTTCCCTAACGTCTGCTTCTGTTGCACCATCAAATACTGGTGTTGATATTTTCCATCCTAATGCTTTGGCAGCTCCTCCTAAGTGAACTTCAAGCACTTGACCTAGGTTCATACGAGATGGAACTCCTAGTGGGTTTAATAAAATGTCTATTGGTGTACCATCTGGCATAAATGGCATATCTTCTTCTGGTAATACTCTTGATATAACACCTTTGTTACCATGACGTCCAGCCATTTTATCTCCTACAGATATTTTTCTTTTTGTTGCTATATAACATCTAATTACTTGGTTAACTCCAGGTCCTAATTCATCTGAATTTTCTCTAGTAAATATTTTTACATCTACTATTGTTCCTGCTTCTCCATGTGGTACTCTAAGTGATGTATCTCTAACTTCCCTAGCTTTTTCACCAAATATTGCTCTTAGTAATCTTTCTTCTGCAGTTAATTCTGTTTCACCTTTTGGTGTAACTTTACCAACTAAGATATCTCCAGGTCTTACTTCTGCACCAATTCTAATTATTCCATTTTCATCTAAGTCTTTTAATGAGTCATCACCAATGTTTGGAATATCACGTGTTATTTCTTCTGGTCCTAATTTTGTGTCACGGCATTCACAATCATATTCTTCTATATGTATTGACGTAAATACATCTTCTTTAACTAATTTTTCGTTAATTAATATAGCATCCTCATAGTTGTAACCTTCCCAAGTAGAAAATGCAATAAGTACGTTTTTACCAAGTGCCATTTCTCCATTTTTTGTTGATGGTCCATCTGCTATGGCATCTCCTTTTTTAACTTTTTCTCCTTTTACAACTATTGGTCTTTGGTTTATACATGTACCACCATTTGTTCTTTTAAACTTACGTAATTTGTGTGTTATTGTTTTTCCATTTTTGTATTTAACTGTAATTGCATCTGCAGTAACTTTTTCTATTACTCCATCATCTTCAGCTAAAACTAATATTCCTGAGTCTTTTGCAGCTCTATATTCTATTCCTGTTCCAACTATTGGGCTTTCAGAAATCATAAGTGGAACTGCTTGACGTTGCATGTTGGCTCCCATTAGAGCTCTTTTTGCATCATCATGCTCCAAAAATGGTATCATGGCAGCAGCAATAGATACTAATTGTTTTGGTGAAACATCTATATATTGTACCATGTGTTTGTCAACTTCTATAACTTCATTTTTAAATCTAACTCTTATTCTGTCATTTATAAACTCACCATTTTCATCCATTGGCTCTGATGCTTGTGCAATTATGTAATTATCTTCAACATCTGCACTCATGTATTCTACAATATCTGTTGCTCTGTGTGTTACAGGATCTATTTTTCTATATGGCGTTTCAATAAATCCATATTCATTTATATTTGCAAATGATGAAAGTGCTGATATTAATCCTATGTTTGGTCCTTCTGGTGATTCTATAGGGCATAATCTACCATAATGTGTATAGTGTACGTCACGAACCTCGAAACCTGCTCTTTCTCTAGTTAAACCTCCAGGTCCTAATGCTGAAATTCTTCTTTTATGTGTTAATTCTGAAAGTGGATTTGTTTGATCCATGAATTGTGAAAGTTGTGAACTTCCAAAAAATTCTCTTATTGCTGATGTTATTGGTTTTGTATTAATTAATGTTTGTGGTGTAACAACATCTAAGTCTTGAATTGTCATTCTTTCTCTAACAACTCTTTCAAGTCTTGTTAAACCTATTCTAAATTGATTTTGTAAAAGTTCACCAACGCAACGAATTCTACGGTTAGCTAAATGGTCAATATCATCTGGCTTACCAATTCCATGTGAAAGATTTAATAAATAACTGATTGATGCTATTATATCTTCTGTTGTTATACATTTTGGAACTAATTCGTTATATCTTTCCTCTATTGTTTTTACTAAATCTTTTTCATCAGTATTGTCAATAATATTTTTTAATACTGAATAATTTACTAATTCTTTAAAATGTAATTTGCTTAAATCGACATTTGGTAATACTTGATGTATATTTACAGTTCCATTTCCTATAATTCTTACAGTTCTTTCATTAAATGTAACATCTACAATATTTATTCCTGCATTTTGTATATTTTCTGCAACTTCTTTAGTTATAACTTCTCCTGCTGTTACAAAAACTTCTCCAGTTTCTGGATCTATTATATCTTTAGCAGCTACTTTATCTTTAATTCTAGTTGCTAAAGCTAATTTTTGGTTGAATTTATATCTACCAACTTTTGCTAAATCATATCTTCTATTATCAAAGAATAAACCGTTAAATAAGCTTCTTGCTGCTTCTACTGTTGGTAATTCACCTGGTCTTAATTTTTTGTATATTTCTATTAATGCTTCTTCTTGGGTTTTTATTGTATCTTTTGCAATTGTTGCTGTTAATAATTCTTCATCTCCAAATAATTTTCTTATTTGATCATCAGAAATTATACCAATTGCTCTTAACAATGATGTTACTGGTAATTTTCTTGTTCTATCTACACGAACATAGAAAATATCATTCCCATCTGTTTCATATTCAATCCAAGCTCCACGTAGTGGCATTACTGTTGATGTATAAGTTCTTTTACCTGTTTTAGTATCAAATTCTTCTGCATAATAACATCCTGGTGAACGAACAAGCTGACTTACAACAACTCTTTCAGCTCCATTTATTACAAATGTACCACTATTAGTCATTAGTGGGAAATCACCTAAATAAATTTCTTGTTCTTTAATTTCTCCTGTTTCACGGTTAATTAGTCTTACCTTTACATGTAATCTTGTTGCATATGTAGCATCTCTTTCTTTTGCCTCTTCTAGTGTGTATTTTGTTTTTTCTTCCATGTAATAGTCAAAAAACTCTAAAACAAGGTTTCCAGAATAGTCTTCAATTGGTGAAATATCTTTTAATACTTCCCCTAATCCCTCTTCTACAAACCAGTCATATGAATCTTTTTGGACTTTGATAAGATTTGGCATTTCGATGTAATCGCCAACTTTTGCGAAATCTTTCCTTGATGCTTTCTCATAAACTACGTCTTTTAGTTTCAAAAAAATCACTCCTTAAAAAAATTTAAGCAGATATAAATTTTATTATTTTAAAAAAGTCCTTCTTAGTATATAGTCTGTTTTATACATTTTAGATGCCTGCTTTTCAACTAAAATTTGCATAAAATTTTCTATACCTAATTCCTCTTTTTTAAATAAATTTTTGATTTAAATTAAAATTGATAATAAACCTTATCTATTATATCATTTTTCTCTTACGGAAGTCAAGGTTTTAAAGCAACTTTATTCTAAAAAATTGCCATCGGTTCCGGGTTTAATTGGCAATTTATTGCCACTGGTTCCGGGTTTGTTTGGCAATTTGTTACAAACAGCTTTATTTAATGCCTAAAAAATTGTTTTTATCATTATTTTTAACCAAATATCCGCTATATTTTTACAGCGTTGTTTTCTTTTTTGTTTTCTTTATTAAAAGAATTTATATTTTTTTACATTATTTTGTCTTTTATTTATTGTCTTTTGCTGATTTATGTTATATATTATTTTAGTATATAAAATTATAAAATAAAATATTGCCAAACAAACCCGGAACTGGTGGCAATTTATTGCCAATTAAACCCGGAACCGATGGCAATTTTTAAGGAGAAATATTTATGGTGCGTTATAATCCTGATATAAATATAGGTTTAAATGATGATCAATTAAATAACAGATTTCATGATAATTTAGTAAATTACGATACTTCTGTGCCTACAAAAAGTATAAAGCAAATTATTTTTGAGAATTTTTTTACACTTTTTAATTTTTTAAATTTGTTTTTAGGTATTGCAATTTTTTGTGTTGGTTCTTATAAAAATATGCTTTTTTTGGGTATTGTAATTATTAATACTGCAATTAGTACATTTCAAGAAATACATTCTAAAAAAGTCATTGATAAACTTGCTATAATGGCTGCTTCTAAGGTTAAAGTAGTTCGAAATGGTAATATACAAGAAATTTCTATAAATGACCTTGTTTTAGATGATATTGTTGTTTTTAATACAGGCAACCAGATTCCTACTGATTGTATTTTAATTAAAGGTGATATTTTAGTTAATGAATCTTTTATAACTGGTGAACCCGATAGTTTTTCTAAGGGTTCTGGCGACATGCTTTTGTCTGGTAGTTATGTTGTTGGCGGAAAGTGCTATGCCAAAGTTGAACATATAGGTAATGATAATTATACAGCTCAAATTTCTAGCGGTGCAAAATACGTAAAAAAAATAAATTCTGAGATTATGAATTCTTTAAATAAAATTATAAAAATATTAACTTTTGCAATCATTCCTATAGGGACCTTACTTTTTGTAAATCAATTAAATATTGATGGCGGAAGTTTTAAAAGTGCAGTTGTTCAAACTGTTGCAGCTGTTATTGGTATGATTCCTGAAGGTCTTGTTCTTCTTACTAGTACTGTTCTTGCTGTAAGTGTTATTAGGCTTTCTAAGTCTAAGGTTTTAGTTCAAGAACTTTATTGTATTGAAACACTTGCAAGAGTTGATACTCTTTGTCTTGATAAAACAGGAACACTAACAGAAGGAAGGATGGAAGTAAATGATTTTATCCCTCTTGATAATATTGATAAAAATAAAATGAAAAATATCTTAGCTAATATTGCAAAATTTTCCGAAGATGAAAATTCTACAATTCAAGCTATAAAAGCTTATTTCACTGATATCAATATAGAATTTAAGCCAAATAAAATTGTGGCATTTTCTTCAAAAACAAAGTGGTCTGGAATTAATTTTGAAAATGAAGGTAGTTATATTATAGGTGCTCCTGAATTTATTTTAAAAGATAACTTTAAAATTTATGAAGAAAAAGTTAAAAATTATTCTGAAAATTATAGAATTTTATTACTTGCACATTCTAATGAAAACTTTAACAATAAAGATTTACCAAACAATATAACTGCTTTAGGTTTTGTTTTAATATCAGATGTAATAAGAAAAGAAGCTAAAAATACACTAAAATATTTTAAAGATCAAGAAGTTGATATTAAAATCATTTCTGGTGATAATCCAGTTACTGTCTCAAAAATTGCAAAATCTGTTGGCCTTGATAAGTTTGATAATTATGTTGATATGTCAAAAATCACATCTGATAAAGATTTAGAAAAAGCTGCTTTAAAATATACTATTTTTGGTAGAGTGAGCCCTACACAAAAAAAAGATTTAGTAATTGCTCTTCAAAAAAGCGGAAAAACCGTTGCAATGACAGGTGATGGTGTAAATGATGTTTTAGCATTAAAAACTGCAGATTGTAGTATAGCAATGGCAAATGGTAGTGATGCTACAAAAAATGTTTCTCAGTTAGTTTTACTAGATTCAAATTTTGCATCAATGCCAAAAGTTGTAAGCGAAGGTAGAAGAACTATAAATAATATTGAACGTTCTGCTTCTTTATTTTTAGTAAAAACCATTTATTCAAGTGTACTTGCTTTAATGTTTTTATTTATGAATGAATCATACCCTTTTGTTCCAATTCAATTAAGTTTAATTAGTGTTGTAACAATTGGTATTCCTTCATTTATGCTAGCACTAGAGCCAAACAAAGAAAAAATAAGGGGTAATTTCTTAAAAAATGTAATTTCAAAATCGATTCCAACAGCCCTTACTGCAATACTTGGAATATTTACAATATCTATTTTATATAAAAATGGACTTGTTCCAAGTAAGTATTATTCTACACTATGTGTAATATCTACTGGTGTCTCAGGGCTTATGTTATTATTTACACTATCTAAATCTAGAAAAAGTGAAAATTCTGCTTTACTAGTTTCTCCTTATAGACTAACACTTGCACTTTTGCTTTTAGGATTATTTATAGTAGGCTTAACATTTTTTAATTGGTGGTTTAATATTGCAGATTTAATACCTATATTGCCTGCTATATTTCTGTCTCTTATACACATCTCCGAGCCCACGAGACATGCGCAGATCT